>ENA-OPCN01000079-OPCN01000079.1-human-gut-metagenome-genome-assembly--contig:-NODE-79-length-89520-cov-6.118214_pt1 | contig 89520 bp, 77 predicted proteins | sample MGYA00241567_ERZ501485 | MGnify/ENA primary metagenome ERZ501485 (study PRJEB25962, sample SAMEA2042579) | human gut metagenome | biome: human gut; feature: human-associated habitat; material: faeces...
CCTTGGCATCGGGGATGTCGCGGGGCTCGAAAGTGAACGCCTTCGTGGGCAGGAGCAGCACGTCGTCCTGACGCATCACATAGATGGTGAGGTTTGCCGTGAGGCCCGGTATCAGCTTATGGTCGGGATTATCGGCAGCCACGACCACCTCGTATGTCACCACATTGCTCTCTGTGGTGGGATTGAGGCGCACCTGCGTCACCTTCCCCTCGAAGAGCTGGTCGGGATAGGCGTCGACCGAGAATGTCACCCCCTGCCCTACCTTGACGTGGCCTATGTCGGCTTCGTCGACATTGCCGATGACCTGCATGTTGTCGAGGTCGGCGATGGTATAGAGGTTGGCCACGCTCATGTTCGAGACCACGGTCTGTCCCACCTCGACGTCGCGCGAGATGACGATGCCGTCTATGGGCGAATATATCTCGGCATAGTTGAGGTTCTTGGCGGCGCGCACCTTGTCGGCCTTGGCCTTGTCATAGGCGGTCTTGGAGACCTCGAGGTCTTTGGTTGAGGTCTGGAACTCGTAGTCGCTGATGAGTTTCTTGTCGTGCAGCGCTTTGTCGCGGTTGTAGTTGGTGAGGTTATACTCGTATGTTAGGCGCGCAGACTCGACATTGGCCTCGGCGCTGCGCAGGTCGCTCTCGAGCATGGTCTTCTCGATCTCGGCTATAAGCTCGCCTTTGGTCACGACGGTGTTATAGTCGGCATAGAGCTTGTCTATGATGCCGGTGACCTGTGTGCCGACATCGACCTGGGTCACCGACTCGACGGTGCCCGTGGCGGTTACGGTCTCGGTGAGCTCGCCACGCTCGGCGCGGACGGTCTCGAGCGATACCCTCTGCTTCTCTCCGCAGGCCACGAGGAGCAACGCGGGGAGTGCGAGCATCAATATTCTGCTTGGTTTCATAACTGATATAATACGGTGTTTTGTTACGGTAAAGTGACTGTGGCGTTTCTGTAAAACTCTATCATCTTCTGTCCCAGCATGGCCATATATTTGGCCTGCAGCAGGGTATGCTGCGCCTCGACATACGAGTTGTGGGCCGTCATCAGCTCGACGGTATCGACATAACCGAGCTCGAAACGCTCGTTGGTGAGCTCGTCGGTGAGCCGGGCCGACTCGAGCTGCTGCTCGGCGGCGGTATAGCGCGACTGGGCCGAACGGGTGTCTATATACCAGTTCTCGACCGTCTGGTCAAGCTCGGTGAGACGCTGGTCTATGTCGAGCTGCGCATCCATCTGCTGCACCTTGGCACGGGCCACTGCGGTCTTGGTCTTCTTGTTGTCAAGAATGGGGATAGAGAGTGTGAGTCCCAGAGATTCGTTCCATCCACGCTTGAGCGATGTGCCGAATGCAGCCCCGGGGGCGGCATAGCCTGTCCCGGCGCCCGCATTGAGCGTCAGACGCGGCGAACGCCCCGCACGGGCTATGGCCACATCGACCTCCGAGGCCTCGCTCTCGAGCTCGAGCCCCTTGATGCGCAGGTCGGTGTCGCGCGCCAGGGCACAGCTCTCGGTTATCGGGGGGAGTGCCGCCATCACCTGCGCGGAGTCCCACTCGACGGGTGCGGGGGTGATGTCTGTATCGACCCCGAGCTCGAGGAGCTGTTTCAGCTCCATGCGGCGGGTGTCATAGGTGGCGCGGGCATTGACCACGGCATAGCGGTCCTGCTCGGCCTGCGACCTGAGCTGGGCATAATCCACCCGCGACATACGCCCGGCCTCCATGAGCTGCTGTCCGCGGTCGGCCTGAGCCTCGCTCACCTTGGCGGCCTCGTCATAGATACCTATCGACTCGCGGGCATAGAGGATGTTGACATATACCTGCAGCAGGTCGGTCTCGAGGGTGCGTAGCTGATGGCCTGTGTTGAGGCGGTCAATCTCGGTCTGCAGGCGGTTGCGCTTGATAGTGTTCTCGCGCTCGCCACCGTTCCACACGGTCCATCCGGCATTGAGGCCGTACGAGCTGTTGTAACCGTTCTTGTTCCCCTCGCCCCAGGGATAGTTGGCATAGGCGTGCGATGTGGCAAAATCGAGCGTAGGCTGCCATTGGGCCTTGGCCTCCTCGAGATTATAGGCCGATGTCTCCTCACTGAGCCGTGACTTCTGCAGCGAGATATTGTGCTCGCGGGCATAGCTCACGCAGTCGGCATAGGTCCAGACGCCGCTCACAGGCTCGGCATGGACGATGGCTGACATCAGCAGAAATGCGGTGATGATTGCGGTTGGTTTCATTGGCGTATGTTGAATTACGCTGCAATATTACATATAATAAGGCGACCGGTGAAATGAATTCAACCAATTGCCCTATACGTTCAACCAACCGGACAGCATGGACTCACCCCTTCTGCGTCTTGCCTATCGAATGGGTGAGCAGGTATTGCTGGAAATCGGCCTTATAGCTCTCTCCGACGGGGATATACGTGTCGCGGTCCATGATGATGCGGGCACGCTCTACCTGCTCGATACGGTCCATATTGACTATATACGAGCGGTGTACCTGAAGGAACTGCCCGGGCAGCCGCTCCCTGATGGCCGCGAACGAGCTGAGTGTGACCAGAGGCTGCTCCTGGCCCGTGAGGAATATCTGCAGGTACTCGCCATATCCCTTGACGTACCGTATCTCGTCGGGGACGACGCGCACATACCTGTAGTCGGTCTTGACAAACAGCGGGCCGCCCGAGGACGGCGCACTTCCCTCGGGCATACGCGAGCGGTAGAGCTCGAGGGCCTTGTTGGCCGCCCTCTGGAAATCGGCAAACCCGTAGGGCTTGAGCAGATAGTCGACCGCCGACAGACGGTAGCTGTCGACGGCATACTCCTGATAGGCCGTGGTGAATACAATCATGGGCACCCGCGTCAGCGAGCGCACGAAATCCATTCCGCTCAGGTCGGGCATATTGATGTCGGTGAACACAAGGTCTACCTCGTGCGAGGCAAGATAGTCGAGCGCCTCAAGCCCACCCCGGCACGAAGCCACAAGCTCGAGGAAAGGTACCTTGGCCACATAGTTGCCGAGCTTCTCGAGAGCGATAGGCTCGTCGTCAATTATAAGCGTGCGAAGTTTCATATTGTGCGGGAATTGTGAGATTTACCGTATAGGCCGAAGGGCCGTTGTCAATGTTCAGGGATGCCCTGTCGCCATATATCAGCGACAGGCGCCGGCTCACGTTGCGCAGACCGATGCCCCCCTCCCTGGCTACACCAGCCGCCGAAGGGTGCAGACTGTTCATGCAGCTGAACCGCACCGAATCGCCCGACACGGCCACCGATACTGCCACGAAAGAGCTCTCACGATAGCTCACACCGTGCTTGAAGGCATTCTCGATAAACACCAGGAAAAGCAGCGGAGCAATCATGATACCCGCCATCTCGGCCTCCGGGGGAAAAGTGGCCGTGATGCTGACCTTATCCTCGGGATAACGCTGCCGCATCAGCCGCAGATAGTTCCGAAGGAAGGCTATCTCGCCTGACAGCGGCAACACAGGCTGCGAGCTCTCATAGAGCATGTGGCGCATCAGCTGCGACATATCTATCACCATCCCCTGGGCACGCTCGGGGTCAATCTCGATCATGCCATGGATATTGTTGAGCATATTCATATAGAAATGCGGATTTATCTGCGCCTTCAGGTCGGCAAGCTGGCTCTCGGCATTCGCCTTCATCAGCGACTCGCGCTCCAGCTTGTCATAATACCGCTGGAACATCAGCGCCACAGCCAGATTGACACCTATCACGAGCAACGCATATATGAAATCGAGAAAGACAGGCAGCGGCACCAGCGGACGCGGTATGTGGGGATTGTGCAGCTCGGGGTGCGGCCTCATGGCCTCGTGGGCCATGAAGCTGAAATACTGATACACCCACAGCGCCACCACAGCCACCGCCGCACACAGGAAATAGAGCCCCGTGCGGTTGCGCATCAGCAGCCGCGGTATCAGCACGGCATTGTTGAGCAGGAACAGCCCCAGAAAAGGGAGCAACGTCAGCGACATCCGCGCTACCGTCGGCCCATCGAGCAGCGGCAGCGACGTCGTGGCCCGTGCCCTCATCACATCGAGCACGAAGACACCCGCCACCAGCAGCCACAGGCACAGGTAGACCAAAGTCTCGGATTTACGGTCATGCACAGCAGAAATCATCGGTCAAAGATTTATACAGGCAAAAATAATCAAAACCCACCTATCTCCACAAAAAAAGTCAACGAAACCCGTCATAAAACCCACCAAAACCCCTCCCCGACCCCTCAAAAACCCCTAAAAACAGGAAAAATTAATTTTTTTGAAAAAAAGTTGCTCAAAAATTTGGTCAGTCCAAAAAAAGTGCCTAACTTTGCATCGCAAATGAGGGAAACACCTCACGAAGCAAAAGAAAATGACTCCGTAGCTCAGTTGGTAGAGCAACTGACTCTTAATCAGTGGGTCGAGAGTTCGAGCCTCTCCGGGGTCACAAGACAAAACATCAAAATGCAGAAAACCTCTGAAATCCAGCCGATTTCAGAGGTTTTTCGTTATCCCCCACCGGTGTTCCGACGCAAAATATTGAAGCAGCGGGGTGGCCGAAAAGGGTACACTGCCGACAGAGGCGTGGATTGTACCCTCGCGAGGGTTCTGATCGCTATCGTTCAACGGTTTACACCGATTCCAAACCTCTAAAATCATAGTGTCGGCGCAGCCTTAAAGGGTACATTTTTCATCGGAAACCAGATTGCACCCTCGATTGTACCCTCGGATATCCTTACTGATGTGGTTTTCAAATCGTTGCCTTGAAGTTTGCAAAACTGAGAAAAATTTTGTAACTTTAATGTAACACTAAACCACATCAAAGTATGACCAACCAAACCTTTTTCAACGCGAACTTCATCGCACGGAAGGCGCGGGTACTACGCAACGGCGAAGTACCGATTATCCTGCGCATCACTATCGCGGGCCAACGTGCGGAGCTGAACATCAACCGAACCGTCAATCCGGATATGTGGGTTGCGGCAAAAGGTATGTCCAGAGGCAAAAGCCGGGCTGATATCGAACTTAACCGATACCTTGAAACTGTCCGGGCAAAGCTACTCGCAATCCATACACAAATGGTTGCGGAGGGTGCGCTCATCAATCCCGACACGATGAAAAAACGCTTTCTCGGTGTTGACGAACAGGTGAAAATACGTATGTTACTTGAAACTTTCCGCGAGAACAACGAGAAATACCGCAAGCGTCTGGAGCTTGGCGACATCTCCGAGGGAACCGTGCTACGATGGGAGCGTTGCGTGGTTTATCTCAAAGAATACCTCAAATCTCACAAGAAAGTCGAGGATATTCCCCTGCGTGATGTGACACTTCCGCTGATTGACGATTTCGAGCTGTGGCTGCGCACAACGAAAGAGTGCGGCCACAACTGTGCGATACGTTATATCAGCACTATAAGGAAGATTTTTCGCGATGCCGTCAACTACAAATGGATTGATCGCGATCCGTTTTACGGCAAAACCTATTCCAAAAAGAAAACCAATCGAGAGCATCTGACTGAGGCCGAATTGAACGCGGTGATGTCGCTTGACCTAAAACTGCTTCCACGAATGGAGGCAGTGCGCGATGTGTTCGTGTTCTGCTGCTTTACTGGTCTGGCTTTCTCGGATGTGTCAACCCTTACCGCCGACATGATTGTGACTGATGCCGACGGCGAGCAATGGATTCGGAAGCACCGAGAGAAAACCGACGAACTCAGCTCAATACCGCTTCTCGAAATTCCGCGTCAGATACTCGCTAAATATTCCGGCCACAAGAAAATCAACGGCACCGGACGATTGTTGCCGGTGTTATCCAACCAACGCTGCAACGGCTACCTGAAGGAAATTGCCGATCTCGCAGGTATCCCCAAAAAGCTGACGACACACGTTGCCCGTCACACTTTCGCGTGTATGTCGCTCGACAATCATGTGTCGATAGAAACCATCTCGAAGATGCTCGGCCATGCCAATATAAAAACGACGCAGACATACGCGAAAATGCAGGACAAGACCATTTCAGAGGATATGGTAAAAATGCGTCGTAAGTTTGACAGTGTTGTTATGGCATGACCTGCTGAATGACAGAAAATAAGTTCCACTCTGAAATGTTAAAAATTCAGTCTCGTTTTCGGACAAAGTGGGTCATACTTGGACAAAGCCGGACAATCTGCGGAAATGTAGCAATTCGTAAGATTTAGAGGCTTGACAAAGTGGAATTTATTTTGTATATTTATATGACGATTGACAATTATGACGGCGGATTTTTCAGATACCGGGACCGTCTGACGAACCGCAGCCATGATTGCCAAGCTATGCAAAATGTATTTGCAATTCAAAGTTAGGATTTAGATGCAGATTTCACTGTCTCCTTCTGTAGAGTTCAATCCTGTTATATAATATAAGAACTGCTGACCGAATGAAATATTTGCATATCTGCAACAATATCGGAAAACAGAATTTGCAATATATTAATCTATCTATTGCAGCTACATAACTATGTAGCTGCATGGCTAATATCGGATAATGGCGTTTAATCAGTCGAAATACGATTGATTAAAACTGTTTGGAGCTTTAGACAACCCATGAAACGCCCCGCAAGCGTGCGGCAACTTGTCGCCACAGGCGGCAACCACCGTAATGATAATGGAGGGGGAGCGAGTTCAGGCTAAGGTAATACCTGAGCCAATCGAGTACCTCGCAATCCCCCTCCATCATCACTACAACCACTTTATCCACTTAATCACTACAATCATTTATGCGAAAGCAACTCGATTCACTCCCGATTTCGGGATACAATAAGACGGATATCTTGGATATCCGCAATATAGTAAGGAGTATAAAGTTCTCCTGCAACGACCTCGCGGCAGTCCGTGAACGGATGGATAAAGCCGGTTATACCAACTTCTCTACATTCGGGCGCGACTGCATACTGAGCACCCGCGTCATCGAGCGTGTCACCAGTGAACAGATGGCCATTCTCAACGAGATTATCCGCGAAAGAAATAATCTCAACCAGATTGCCCGAGCTTGTAATGCCGGACGATGCTGGAGTGTAGCAAATGAAGCATCAGCTCTGATCCGGAAAATGGATGCGGTAATCAGTCGGTTCAACGAAAAAGGTCCTGAAATATGATTGGCAAAATCAGTCACGGCAATTCGTTTGGCGATTGTCTGGATTACCTTACCCGCGTGAAACAGGATAAGCAGCCGCCGGAAAAGCGAGTATGGCATATCATCGACAGCGACTGTGTAAGGCTGAACGTCGGTGTGGAAGGCTGGCGAAAGATGGCGGCAGCCGATGTGGAAAGGCCGACGCTCACAAGGTCTAAAATAAAAGACCCGTGCGGACACGTTTCTCTCGGTTTTTCTCCGAAAGACAGCGACCGAATGACCGATGTTTTCATGCTTGAAATTGCGCATGAATATATGGGAAAGATGGGAATAACAGACACGCCGTTTATAATCGTAAGACATACGGACAAGGAACACCCACACTGCCATATCATGTTCAATCGCGTCAACTACAACGGCAAAATCATCAAGCCCATTACCAACCACTACCGTAACAAGGCTGTCTGCGCCGACATCACCAAGCGTTATAATCTGACAATGGGAACGGACAGCCTTAATCTCGACACCTCAAAACTTCGTGGTGCGGAGCGCAGCCGCGTGGAGATTATCCAAGCGGCTACCGAAATGTTGCGCGACACTTCCATCTCCGACTGGCCTGCGTTCAGGGATGCCCTTGCACGAATGGGAATCACCGCTACCGCTCTTTTCAGCGGAGAGGGCGATGAAAGAAAACTGAAGACCATCATCTACAAGAAAGGCCGTCATTCTTTCGTAGCCTCAAAAATCGGAAAAAGTTTCACCCCGGCGGCATTGGCGCGCGAGTTCAAATTCCGCAGCAAACAGACAGAACGGCAGAGAATGGCCACCACGCCCGACCCAGCCAACCGATGGGTTTATCTCGACGGCGCCCCGATTGCACCGACAGAATTCGGAGGTGTTCAACTCACCCCCGAACAGCAACAGGACTACATCAAAGGAAGGACGATCCGTGTAAACAACGCATATATCTGGTTTGACTACAAGACAAAACGGCCGCAGGTATCGCGGCACAATCCCGATATGTTCTCAGACCGTGGATGTGGATTGCCCTTGTCTCCCGGAGCCGATCCTGAATATGCGGTATTTTACGGCGATCTGTCAGAACAGTTCCGGCAGGAGTTCCGACGCTTCCGCAAGCGTCATCCGTCGCTCACTAACTCCGAGGCAATGCAGATGTTCAAAACCAATTATGGCCAGTCTCATCGTTTGGGACATCGTCTGTAATTTTACGCTCAAATATGAACACAAAGTTATTATACTGGAATAAGGGTTCGATTAAATAGTTTATTCAAATATCGTGTATATTTCAAAGATAGCTATTTAGGGTAACTTATTTCGTTGTATATTGAGTAACTTTGCTCTCTGTAATAGATTTAACAATGGTACCGGATAAAGAAACCAAATATTGCCAAAGTTGTGGTATGCCATTAGGAATTGAGGGTATTTCAGAATATGGTACAAATTCTGATAATACACTCAATCAGGAATTTTGTTCCTGTTGCTTAAAGTCCGGCCAATATCTTTTTGATTTCTCGAAGGAATATCTCATTTATCTTTGGGGACTTTTTCCAGATGCTTATAATCAAATTGCTGGTACTAATTACACAAGTGAAGAACTGAGAGATGTTTTATTCGACAGATTATCTCAGTTAAAGCGGTGGAAACAAAAAATAAACACCGCTCATGTACATTATTACCATATTATAAAAATTCAAGAATACATTAATCGGCATTTATTTGAGGACTTAAATTCCGACAATTTATCATATATCGCCTGTATGTCGATATATCACTTTCGTAGAGTATTTAAAGATGCTGTAGGTGAAAATGTCGGAGATTATATTCAAAGATTAAGGTTGGAATATATTGCTTTCAAGCTTATTTCAACAGACAAGAAAGTGTCAGAACTGCTTGAAGATATAAATTTCCAAAATAAACACACTTTATCAAGAGCATTTAAGAACTATTTCAAAATGTCGATTCCGATTTTCAGAAAGGCATATTCAAATATAGCCCCTGAAAACAAAACGATGAAACAACCTGATTATTCAATAAAGAGGCTTGATAGGATTAAAGTTGCATATTTGAAATTTGAACGGACACATTGGAATAAGGAGGCGTATTCTATCTTGTGGAGGCAGATAATAGAATTTACAACAAAACACCACTTGATAGATAAAGGCTTCAAATATATTAGCATAAGTTTAGATAGCCTTGATATTACAGAGATAAACAAATGTAGATTCTTAATAGGGATAACTGTTCCTATTTCAATGGAAATCCCGAAGGGCTTTGGAACTTTTGAGATACAGTCTGGGCTATACTCAGTATTCACTATCAAAGGTTCTTGCAATGAATTAAACCAGATATACCGTCATATTTATCTTGATTGGCTCCACAACAGCAAGTATCGCCTAAAAAGTCAAATGACATTTGAAATATATTCCGACACTCCGGATAAAGCCAACGCAAACAACTTGATAACAGAAATTTATATACCTATTGAGGCAAAATGAAAGATAAAATAATTCAGTTTTTAGAAGATAATATATTGGGCAAATTGTTGCTTACAAGCACTCTCTATAAATTGGAGAATGACACGTTGGAAGGCGTATATAACGACAAAATGACATTCTCAAATTTAGTGAGAACAAGCACCGGCTTCAAGTTTGACATGACAACTGTAACCCAAGAATTGGTTTACAAGTTAGATAGTAGCGGAGCAAGATCCTCTATAGTTAAAAATTACACTGGAACCAGTGTGTTTCGATATGAATTGGCCATGCGAAAAAGCACAAATCAACTCACTGGTTATATGCGCTGTATTTCAACAACAGTTCAAGATTCCACAATGGAAGCAATTGTTTGTGGAATATTCGATATCGCTTTTGACGGAAAAGAACTGAAATGGCAGGAACAGCAATTGCTGTACAGAGATAATCCTATCGGAGAAAATCTGTATAAGCCCGTGGCTTTTAATTCTAAGGTTCGCTTTTATCTTAGTGAAGGGAAAGCCGTATTTGAGTATTTACCAACACTGTGGGATATATCTCCCGATACTTTGGAAAAAAGATTGTCTAAAGATGATTATCCTCCATATATCTCAAAGGAACAATAACTAAATGGTGCGACAGGTACTAATAATTGACGACAACGTATCGGATTCCAATGCAATAAAAAGGCATCTATCAGGATTGCGTGCAGAGATTTATCAAGCGTTGCGGCTTGGTATGGCTAAAGAAGATCTGACAAAATTCAATAAAGGCGATATTGTAATTTGTGACTTCAAACTGCCTGACGGTAACGCCGTTGAGCTGATGGAATGGCTTGACAAAAAGAATATCGGATGCAGCGTGTTTGTAATAACGGATGTAGAAACGGTTGCGGATGCAGTGGCGTCGTTTCGTGCCGGAGCAAAAGATTATATAAACAAGCGTCTTATAGGTGAACTGCTTTTGCCGAAGATAAAGGCGTTGTTTGTGAAGAACGAAGCCAGCAATTTTCCTTTGCTGTTTTCTCGCAAAAGCGACGGATGCCTGCGTGCATATAGTGCAGCACATAGGGTCGCACCAACAAACCTGAATATATTGATTATTGGTGAAAGTGGTGTGGGGAAAGAGCCTTTGGCACAGGAGATATATGATCTCAGCACAAAAAGCGACAAACCGTGTATATTGCTTGATAGCGGAACGCTCCATTATCTTGCGCTAAACCATAATGCCAAACAGCCTATGTCGTTGCTTGATGCCGTGGCCGCACAGTTTCGCAAGGCGCAGGGTGGGACGGCGATACTCGATAATATCGAGTTGCTGTCACCGGATATGCAATCTATAATTCTCCATGTACTTGCAAACAGCAAACAAGACACGCGAATCATCGCCACTGCTACACCGAATATTACAGAATTGGTGGCCGAAGGGAGTTTCCTCTCAGCATTATTCTACAAAATCAAGGAATTTACAATAACCCTTCCGCCGTTGCGTGAGTGTCAGGATGACATCCTGCTGCTTGCCGATTTCTACTTACGGCACTACAACACTGAATTTGGCAAAAATGTAAAGCGGTTTGATAACTCCTCACAAAAAGCGATGCGCCTACATTCGTGGCCCGGTAATATCCGTGAACTTAAACACGTTGTACGCGTCGCCGTACTGAAATCCCGTGGCGATATCATCTCGAAGGATAATCTTGAATTTGACACACCAGCAAGCAGTGTCCACATGAATTTCCGTCTTGATGATACCAGTCTTGAAAAAGCAAAAATCACCGCCGCCATAGCCCATACAGGAGGCAATATAATACAAGCTACCAAATTGCTCGGCATCTCCGAAAGAGCTCTATGGGCAAAGAGGAAAAAGTATGGGCTGAAATAATGTACCACTTTTTAGGTGGTACATTGCGGCATTAGTGGTATGAATATTTCTATTCCGTTCTATTTATACCACTTTTAAGGTGGTATATTTGCATTGCGGTGGTATATTTTGTATCTTTGCGCTAAATAATAGATATGGCGCAACTCGATAAACTTTACAGACAGTGGTTAGACCTTCAGCCCCTTTCGGCAGATGACGAAAAACGGTTGAAGCGGAAGTTTATGCTCGACTTCAATTATAACAGTAACCACATCGAGGGCAACACTCTCACTTACGGTCAAACAGAGGTGCTTCTTCTTCTCGGAGAAGTGATAGGCTCTGCCAAAATGAAAGACCTTGAGGAGATGAAAGCACATAATATCTGCCTGAATATGGTCGAGCAGGAAGCTGATACAGATGAACCCTTGACTGAAATATTTATTCGACAGGTTCATCAGGTGATGTTGCGCGAGGATTATAAGGTCTATCGTCAGCTGCCCGGTGGTGAAACCACAAGTTACACCGTTCATGCTGGACGATACAAAACACGGCCTAATTCCGTCATCACCCCGACAGGAGAGCGGTTTGAATATGTTTCACCTGAAGAAACGCCTGCTTTAATGTCTGATTTAGTGCAGTGGTACAATAATGCCGTATCGGAAGGCTCTCTAACCCCTGTTCAACTGGCAGCACTATTCCATTATCGTTATATCCGTATCCACCCGTTTGAGGATGGTAACGGTCGTATAGCACGACTGATGGTTAATTTCATCTTGCACCGTCACAACTGGCCCATGATGGTTATCCGCAGCAAGAATAAGAAAGCATATCTCAACGCGTTGGGGCTTGCCGATGCCGCAGTCGGTCCAATACCGGCTGATGGTGCACACGCTTCTTTGAAGTCCATCGCTCCATTCGTGGAATACATGGAATCCGCCTTAACAGCCGACATTTCGTCAATGCTTGAATTCTTGTCAGGCGACAGAGAAACGATGTGGTGGTATGAGGGTGAAATCGTCCGTTTCTCTACTCCCACTCCCGCTCGCATTCTCCGCCTCCTTCAATCGGATCCTAACGCTTCACTCTCGACAATCTCAGCAACTCTCGGCATAAGCCGCTCCGCTATCCAAAAGCAAGTTGATAACCTCGCCGAAAAAGGCTATATATCTCGACCGGAAGGCAAAAAACGCGGTTGGATAATCAATGTTAGAGACTGTAACAACATAACATCAGTTTAACACCGACATCTGTCATAAAGGTCATAACATTTGACTTTTAGATTGAGAATTTTTAACGAGCCGCCTCGCTATAAACCCACCGAAAAGTGTTACCTTTGTGTTAGAGTTCTTGCAGCGGCAAGGCAGTAGAACATTGAAAATCGCAGAAGCAGAGAGGTGTCCCAAGAGGGTACGTTCTGCATTTTGACCAAGATAAACATATTGAGTCCCAGCGAGTTGGCGAAATATCCACAGCCTCTCCGGGGTCACCAATCAAATAAGCCAAGTTGCTAATTTCCAGCAACTTGGCTTTCTTCTTTCCTCAAAATTGTCTGCAAATTCAAAATTTGCGTCAACATTCTGCCAAATCGGGGGACAGCGGATTTTCTACTGAACTTGTGCAATATACACATATTGAATTGGCAGAAAACTCTGCCATCATTTCTGCGGAGGGTCCCAGCTTCATTTGAATTATAAAGAGGAAGTATAATCAATCTCTAATTTGGAAAATTTTGATATCTGTTTTTGACGACTGATGTTTGGCAGGGTCATATAAATAAATAGAACGCTAAAACAAATGAAAGCATGAACATCAGCTCAAAACTAAAAATAATGGCAATCGCGGCTCTCATAGTGGCCGGTTGCAGTCAGGCAGACGCTCGCCGTTCTCATCGTCATCACATTCATTATCCTGCACGTGTTGTGGTCATCCCAACTCCGGTACATCGCCATGTTGTTACGAAGCACGTAAGCAACAGATTCAGCCAAAAAGAACGGTTGGCAATGGCTTTAGCCTATCTGAACAACAATCAACGGCTCACCGTCAAGCAATATGCGAAAATAACATCGCTCAACAAGGATGCGGCAGAGGCAGAACTTGACGCCTTTGTTCTGGATAGAAATATTCCTATCCTGTCAATAGTTGAAGGTAAAATGAAATTCTATATTATGCCTGGCGCAAGCTCATGACTGACGATGCTGAATTAATCAATGCAATCCGGCGTGATTCCGAATCAGGTTTCCGTATCCTGATGAAAGAAAAATGGGGAACTGTGTATTGGCATATCCGGCGTCTGGTGATACATCATTCTGATGCACAGGATGCTACACAGGAAACATTCATCCGGATATTTCGGTCAATCGATAAATTCAAGGGCGACAGTTCTCTTAATGTATGGATTTATCGTATTGCCACCAATGAGGCTCTCAGGTTGATTGGTAAACGGCGTGATTACATAATCTCCCTTGAAGACAACGATTCGTCGGAGGCGAGAACGATAGCAGATGAGGAATATGTCAATTACACGGATATAGAGGCTGTGAAACTGCAGAACGCAATCCTTTCATTGCCGACCAAACAACAACTGACATTCAATCTGCGATATTACGACGAGCTGGAATATGAGGAGATTGCCAACATAATCGGTTCAACTCCGTCAAGTGTCAAGGCAAGCTATCATATTGCCAAGGAAAAGATAGTCAAATACATGAATGCTTAAAAAATATTATAATGGCTCAAAAATTTGATTTCAACGATATCGGGAAACGGATGCCATACACGATGCCGGAGAAGACTTTCGGTGAAATGGAAGCTCATGTTTTCACCACATTGAAAAAAGACAGACAGGCTATGCGTAAACGCCGGATTCTCCGATGGAGTTCAATAGGCGGGATTGCAGCCGCAGCAAGCGTTGCATTATTGTTGATGATAAAGCCCCTGTCGGCTGTGCAAAACGACCCGTTGACACAGATAGACCTTGCATTCGGCAATCTGAGCGAAGCCGACCAGGAATATCTTGTCGAAATATACCACGAGGATTTTTTTCTAAACCAAATACAATAACGAACAAATTATGAAACAGTTATTTCGAGTTATCTTTATTGCCATCATGATTGTGGCAAGTGGAACCGCAGCAATGGCACAGGACAATAGCGGACAACGGCTGTCGCGTGAAGAACTGGCTACTAAGCAGGCACAGTACATCGCACATGAACTTGCGCTTGACGAATCAACCACCAATAAATATGTGGAAACATATTGTCAGTACCAGCGCGAAATCTGGGCACTTGGCCCACGTAAGGGGCTGACCACCGAGCAGCGCCTTGATCGCAGCCAGAAGATTCTCGACCTGCGAAAAAAATACTATCACATTTACAGCGGTTTCCTTTCCGAACAACAGATAGACATGGCTTATAAGCTTGAAAAGAAGCTCCTGGACAGAATGGGTAAGGGCAACGACAAACGAAAGAATCATAGAAATCGCAGATAGATAATAACATGAACGCTGGAAAAATCTTCCGAATCTGGATGTCGTTAATCGGCATCCTTTTCTGCGTAGCTGAGGGCAAATCAGAGAATAATTTGGTTTTTGAAGCAGAAAAAATTGTGGCATCAGGAATTGAAATGCCATATAGAGTCGCACATACAAACGGCATGGGCAATCAGGTACTTGTGATTTACCTGCATGGCGGTTCAAGTAAAGGGAACGACAATGATACCCAGATGAAAGAAGCCGGCATTGACAGTATCGCAAACTATCTTGATTTTAAACAACTCAATGCGGTCTATCTTGTTCCTCAATGTCCTTCTGACAAATCGTGGGGCGGTCCGATGCTTGGAGTCCTGAAGGCTTTGATTGACAGGTATGTCCGCTCGGAATCGTTAGAAAATACCGACATCTATATTTTTGGCGGTTCGATGGGTGGAACCGGAACATAGAGTATGCTGTCTGCATATCCTCGTCTGTTCACCGCAGCCATGCCTGTCGCCGGCAATCCGTCAAAGTGTGATGCTGACAATGTCGCCTCGACTCCCGTATATACTGTAATGGGAACATCAGACCGAATTATGAGCATTGAAACTGCATCAGATTTCATAGATGAGTTAAACGCTCGTGGTGCTATAACAAAATTTGACATTGAAGAAGGCTGGACTCATGAAGTAACATGCATTCAGAGCTATACCACGGAACGCCTTGATTGGATATTCGGACACAACCGTAATTCTTCTGGCATAGAAACCCCGGTGGCAGATGATAAAATTGTAAAATCAGTACAATACTTCTCTCTTGATGGCAGACAATTATCTGAGTCTCCATGCAAAGGTTTTTATATTGAGCGATTAATATATAATGATGGCACCGTTGTATCATTCAAGATATTGAAGTGAGCGGCGAATATATCTATCATAAGAAACGTAATAACTTTCATCTTCTTCCATTCATACTTCGTTTCGGCTGAGACGGTTTCAGCATCTTGTGGGCTTGCATCATGCAGCGGTAGGCGAAGCGGCGGTCGTCTTCATCCGGATTGCGCCCCCAGGGTAGTGAGCTGTCGCTGCCACCACCGCCACATGATTGGGCGAATTGAGATGCACCATCAATATAGCCGAGGAACAGATACATCGCACACTTCAAAACCTCGTTGGGCTGCTCTGCGATTGCAGTCAGAAATTCTCCGTCTAAATCTGCTTTCAGTTCCGACGGCATTGCCGCAAAAAGCTCACGGATATCAACTACGAGTCTTCCGAAGACGGCATCAGTGAGCCTCATGCGTATCTGTTCCTGATGTCTGCTCGTCAATTCATAATAATCACTCTGAGCATTATCGCGTTTTTCGGTGAGAGCGTCAAGTTCATCCTGAAGCTCGGCAAGTTGTCGATTGGCGGTCTTTAGCTTGTCGCGTTTGTCGGCGAGTTTCTGTCCGCTAGATTCAAGCTGGTTTTCAAGTTCGGCGATGCGACAACGCAATTCGGAAACATCTCCGGCACCATCCTCTATGTCTGACTCCAATCGGACGAGCTCGTCATTCAGTTCAGCCTCCTGTCTTTCAAGATTCGCAATCATAGTCGTTAGGCCCTTCACTTTCCGCTCCGATTTCCGGACCTCATCTTCAAGCTGTCGCAACTGTTCGCGGTTGTCGTCTATCTATAAGTGTTTCGAGTCTGGCGTTCTCACGGTGAAGGTCGCGATTGTATTCAGCGGTCGAGCGATGGCGTGCGCCAGTCTCGTGGATGTCATCACCGCGGTCGAGTCCGTATTTACGGTTCACTTCGGCAAGTCGGGTATGCAGATCTCTCATGTGCTGCTTTGCATCGATCTTAGTCTTGCCTCCGAGTACCTCCTTTGAGCTTAGGCGTCCGTCGGCGGTCAACGGCACGAACACACAGTGGGCGTGAGGGCCAGTTTCGTCGAGATGGACGATGAACGAGGCTATGTTTTCTTCTCCGAATTCACGGCATACAAAACCATAGATGTCCTTTGCCCATTGCTCGATTTCAGATTGCCGCACAAGATGACCGTTAGTCTCCTCATATTCGTTTAGCTCCTGAGAGCCGAAAGCCATCTCACGCATCCGCTCACGGTTGCCGCCGAACACAACCATGACTGCATGGTTGGATATTGCGGTAACTCGGGCATCCGGTCGGAGATGTTTTTTGATTATCTCCTCGACCCTGTCGCCGATACGCCGCGATTTGTCGACAGCGGTTATCTCTCCCTCTGGACCGACCTGAAAGTTCAGTGCGGTTCGGGAGCGGTCATAGTTGTGGTCGGGATTCTTGGCCTTTCGCTCGAAAAGTTCATCGCTCCAGTGGCGCTGATGTTCATTGCTGACATTGGCATCGACTGATTTGACGGGCTTGAAGTCCATCATCTGTTTAGGTGACGACATAAAAATATTGGTGCTTTTGGTTATGGTTTGGTTGGAATTAATTATATAATAGGGGTGCTTGCACAGTCAGTCTCCGCATCGGAGCCGCCAACCTTCGCATGAAGGTATATTAGGCTATACCTTGCCAGGTATTATTGCAAGCAATCTTGCTCCGACTTTCCAAATTCCTCAGAATATGGGAATCCCCATTTACAAGAGGCAACCGCTTAAAAGTAAATTTGCTTGATTTTTGATGAGATGATGAATCAGAATATAACCCGCAGTGAAACAGCGACATCCTCTTCATCGTAAGCCAATTATTAAATGAAGGGAAAGAAAAAGGCGTGTCCTAATCGGTCCTTGTGCCAATGATGAGAGCTTGCAACGCTATAACTTGCAGACTTTCTTCCCTTTCTTTTATTCTTTCATCAATTCATCAAAATAATGACAAATTCAGAATAAAATCTTTGGTGACGGTGTAGTATCTGCCGACGGCGTTCTTGGCTGTGTACTTTGCCGGGAACATGCCGACAGCATAGGTTCGGTACGCAAGGGAGTTTGATGCCGGCTTCAGATGCCAGTAGATCTGCAGGAGTCGGCGTATCTCGCTTGTGTCGGCACGGACATTGCGGTAGTTGAGTAAGGTGGCGATGTCGTTAACCACGAATGATACGGATGTCTCGCCGGTACTGTCCATTATATCAGTGAGCAGTTCGGCAACCTCGAACTCAATCTTGGAGCGGTTGGAGATTACGATACGGTTGAGGGCGGCGGTCCGCAGTCTTTCCGGACTGAACCACATTCGGTTTTCGCATTGTACCGACAATTCTCTCTGCATAAGGAAATGTAGAAACGCCGGAATCTGCGCCACAAGTTTCTTCATGAAGAAAGGGTCGTCAGTTTCCAGAGAGTTTACCTTGCGCACCCAGTAGCGCACTTCCTCGCGGTCGATTACAATAGGGAAATGCTCGTTGTTGGAACACAACACGAACTTTCCGAAGAAGGCAATCTCGTTTCGGTCCTTGCCCTTTGACTCCATCTTGTACGATGTTGCCGTACTGAGATTCTTCAATCGCTCGGAGTCTTCGCGCCGTGAGAGCAGAACTTCATCGACCATGATAAGCAGCTTGCCAGCCCAGTCGGAATTGAACTTGCTGCGGAAGTCCTCGTTGGTGTTGAAGGTCGCGTTGTCCTGAAAGATTGCCTTTAGCAGATTGAGGAAAGTGGTCTTGCCGGTGTTACGTTGCTCCGATACCAATATCAGAATCGGAAGTTTTTGAAGCGGCATCTGATACAGCAACTGGATATAGTCAAGACCATACTCGTAATGCTCCTCGAAGATGTGGCGAAGCAGACCGTCAATCGCGCTCCAGTCTCCCGGTTCGGGATGATGGGTGATTGGCTCATAGAGATTGTAGGCGTTGCCGATTATCTTGCGGTAATCGGTATGGCTCGGAACTGTGCAGAAACAGTCATACTTCGGCACATCATTCAGATAATCTTTTCCGAAGTCAGCCTTGATGATTGAAGCCTTCCAATAGACAAGGCACTTACAAGTGGTGCCATTTGCCTGTGGTCGCAACACCTCTCGGTAATAATCCGTGCCTACTCGGATATAAGGGCACTCACTGTCGTCTTGATCCGACAGAGCATTTTGCTCCATTGTAATGTCTGTGTATTCGGTAGCCACCACCTGAGATTCCTCATCCGATACCGCATCGTTGTGAGTGGGCTCATCGACGTATGCCGGGAGCAGTTTGATGGTGTCAGACGGCATCAACATACTGCATCACCTCCACGGGCAAATGCTTCATACTTGAAGCGTCGTAGAAATGTGTCAACATCATTCTGTGTGTACCAGAACTTATCCCCATGTCGGGAATAGGAAAGGTAGCCATTATCCCGAAGATTTTTGAGATAACGGCTTTCCACACCGAGTAACTTCATCAACTCTTTGTTGGTGTAGATACGGCACTCGTTTGAAGTACCATTGCCTGAGGTGCTTCGTTCCTGCGATTCCTCAAGCATATGGAGGATTCTTTTGAGCATATCCTCCGCTGTTGTAATTGTGTTACTTGATTTTGGCATTTATGTTTTCGTTATTATTTTGCGCTGCGGATTTCTCCGTCGTTATTTTCAAATCGGCTGCAAAAGTATCTCATTCGCCATCGATTTAGAAATAATGCACATGAAATGCCTTGATTTTTAGCTTGGTATAACTAAATCACAAAATCGGCACTTGTTTTTGGCACTCCTTTCCCAAAATCGCTGCTGCAAAAGCTTAGAAATGGACATGAAAAAAGGAGGCTGCGAACCTCCTTTAAATCTTATGAATGTGTTTAGCCCTCAAATCGTAGAGATTTACAGCTTTGACAAGAGCTCTGTGCCGGTCATTGCTGTCATTTCGGAGAATGCGAAAAGTTTCTTGCCAAGGTCTTTGAGCGATGCGCCGATGTGATAGACCGTCTCGTCAATTATCAAGAAACGGTCGTGGGCTCCATGATATACATGGATTGTGATTTCGGGATATTGCTGATTATGTCGCCGTAGATCCTGACGGAGGATAGGCTTGATTTCCTGCGTGTAAATGGTGGCTTTGACTCCCGGTTTTCTTTTATCAAGCTGTGTCAAAACAGTCGCATCCACGTAATTGTCAATCAGAACAATGCGCGTATTGGCAGATTCAACGAGCTTTGATATTATCACATGAGCATCGAATATCTGACCTTGAAACAGAATTCCTTCCTTGGGAGGTAGTGAAGTCCTTACGAAGAAATCAACCTTTTCATCCAACATTAACAGATGCCTGTCATGCTCTGATAATCGTCTGTCAATCCTATCTTCTATCTGCATCAGTCGTTGATTCACTGAATATCCACGAAGCAGATACTCTTTCAGGACTTGATTTGCCCATCGCCGGAACATCGTGGCATTAACGCTATTGACTCGATAACCTACAGAAAGAATAACATCCAAGTTGTAATACTTTGTAAAATATGTTCTTGAGCCGTCGGCAGCCATATGTTCCAAAATGGAACATGTGCTTTCTTCTTCCAATTCTCCTGATTTGAATATATTGGAAAGATGCTTGGTAATCGCAGGTCGTTTGGTGCCGAATAAATCGGCTATTTGCTGTTGTGTTAGCCAAACAGTTTCATTCTCGAGGCGAACCTCAAGTTTCATCGTTTCATTTGGCTGGTATAGGACTATTTCATTGGTTTCCATGTGCAAAAGTAATAAATATTTACGGCATTTCCTATACTATTGACAATGAGTTGATGTCTCCGGCAAGACGAGCGACTTCGGAGGAGAGGGTTTCGGGGAGGAAGCGGGCATAGACTTTTTCGGTGATGTCGGTGCTTCCATGTCCTAACAGGCGGCTGACAACTGACATTGAAAGCCCCTTATTGAGAGCGAAGACTGCGAATGTATGTCGAGCGACATGCATAGTCAGTGGGAATTTAAGACTGAGAGCTTCGCCGACTACCGTCAGTGATTGGTTAATGCACTTGGTGGCATTGTTCCTTGCCTTATACAATGCTTCGTCATTGTCTATATCAAGATTATCCTTGACCAAATCAAAAACATAGCGGCTGTCGCCTCTCTTCTCTTTCCAGATATTGAGAATACCGATGGCTGGATCCGTTAGGGGAATGATGTGCCGCTTACCAGTCTTAATCATTATCTTCCGCAACTCCTTACGATTGAAGTCAATATTTGACCATTGCAATGTCATTACATCCACGACACGGAGACCGCAAGCATGGAACGCGAACAAGAACATGTCATGGGAATTACATAGGCCCCAGAAACTGTTCACGCCCAAGACGTTCAGTATAACGCCTCCAGACTCTCCACCAGTCTCACCAGATCCTGGTAGCTCAAGTTGCGCTGCTGCACATGCAGCCCGCTGACCATTTTTATGTCCACCATGATACGCAGATCTGTATTCTTCGTTGATGGTTGTGGTGCGGATGCCGCCGTATCCGTTTCCGGCTCCGGCCTGCTGCTGACCTGTACTGGCTCTACCTTGTATCGTGAATCCGTATATCATTTGTCAAAGAGGTTGTAGGGGACCTTGTTGCGTGAGCAGAAGGCCTGGATCGACTCTCCACTGGGCATAGCCTCCGCCATGCAGCGGAGATAGAATCTTTCAAAATCGCTGTCGCTGTATACTATAGCTGTTGTGGTTTTGGTTAACAGCGGCAAAAGCAACTCTTAATCCAGAGCGCGCATAGACGTCAAAATTGGACGCTTACAGTCAAGCAACTATTCTTTTTACCACCTGCTCTTATAGAAGTGCGAATAGATGCAAATCTATCTCTGTTCCATTCGTTATTCTTTAAATCTCCTGTGAGCCTCAACTCTCATCATTCCTCTCTCTGTCTTAAATCGTAACATATCTTCCGATGTCACGCCTTCTTTCAGGTAGGTAGCAAAGTTCTTCACAATCATGGGAACATCTTCTTCCAATAAGTAAAACTCTTTCAACACTTGTATATGGACCATAGCCAACACACTGAATGCATAGCTCAATTCTGGCAAAACCTTTATCACAAATTTTCTCGTCTGCGTCAGGTATGGATCGTTCTTGCGTTCATCAAACGATGCTCCGATTGTTTGTAGATCGCAGCCCATAACATATTGTTTCAGTACCGCATACAATTTCCTTATAAAACTAACATTCAGTTCTTGTTCATCACCAAAAAGTTTCAACATCTGTTCCAAGGTGCTCTCGTAAATCAATAACTCTTTTAGTGCAACCGGTCTCTCAAATAGCCAGCAACAATAGAGTTTCAACAAGTCTATAACAGTCGAAGCACTATCTGCTTTTGATCCCTTTAACCAGTGGTAGAAATCTTCCAGTAGTTGTCTGTCGATTCCAGACTTAAGGGACAACTCCTGCAATGTATCTCTTCCGACCTCCCCATATTGAGATGACAGATGGACCATTTTTTCCAGAAACTCATCTGTCTTCTCCTTCCTTTTTCTAAGTTGAAAAGCATAAAGAGATTTAGACAATATCTGTCTTTCATTCTCACCTGCCAAATTCAGTTTCATCAGCACCAACTTCTGCTCCTTGCTCAACTCCGCTTCTTCCATAAACTTTCCAAGAGGATCATTAACTATTAGACAGTTATCCCCCTTGGAGAAGATATTGTTTTTAAGCAAAAACCAGGCGTCAGTTAATTCGTTGTTCTGAATTCCAATCACACTATTCGAAACCAGGATGGCAGCACCTTGCGAACGAAACCCCGCTCTACCGGCTCTTCCTGCTGCATTCAGTATTTCATGTGCATCCATCAACCCTCTGCCGTCTTTATTTACATCATAACGGTCTTCACCAGCTATCAGCACCACATCTACAGGCAAATTCACGCCTTGCGCCAAAGTAGCTGTAGCAACCATAATGTCGTGCTTGCCTCTGAACAAGGTTTCAATCACATGCCGTTCTTCTGGTAAAAGCAGCGAATGATGAGGAACGGCACCCATTTCATCTTTTATATATGTACAGTTTGCATTACCAAGCTCTTCATATATACTTTTTATATTACTCTGTAATGACACTGGATATGATTGAAGTCCTATTTCTCCATCCAATTGCTTTACTAACGAATTCGCTTGCACCGGGTTTTCCACAAACACGATTATTTTCATCCCTAAAGCCGAAAACTTTTTCGCTAGTTCCTTGGCTACCTGATTCCTGTTGCCTATCAGATTCCAGGAACTATTCACTCCTATTGTCACGTCATGGTCCAATACGGGAGTCAGGTAATAATCAGCCATTTTATCCGACTCCCATGTGTTCTGAAGGCTGAACAAACAATAAGGCGTTGCTGTAAGCTTTTTCTTCAAATTAGATGAAGGACCTTTCCTATTTCCTCTGTTCTGCTTATCTTGCAATGCGAGTTTCCTCAATTCCAGACATCTATCGAATGGATATACCACACAACCCTGCAACTGGCTTGTAGGCTTCCACGCCATAGAAAGATTCAGACACGTTCTTCCAGTTACATCCGCAATCCACTCAGACATCTCCTTCCCATTTTCCACCATTGCAGATGATAACACAAAGTCCGCATCTGGCACAGTACTAAGAAGAGAAACTAGACAGTACATAGCGCCAAGCGATCTATGTCCGTCTTCGCCAATGATGTGAAATTCATCCATCACTACAAGTGTCACTCCCTCGAAAGCAGAAGGTTTTAGAGCTAAAAGCGTAGAGCACCGTTCTGGTGTCATTACTTTCACTGGCTCGTCATCTTCCTCTTCTGTCGTAAATTCCTTACCAAGACTTATATCTTTATATTCTTCTGTTTGTAGCAGGTGTTCCATCATAACCTTAACTTGATATTCCAAAGCATGAGTCGGAACCAAATAAACCGCCTGACCACCGCCTGCCACATGCTGGAGTATTTTCAACTCTATTAATGTTGATTTTCCCGCACCTGTGGGGAATGTTATTACCGATGACACTCCGGCTTTTAGAAAACCTTGTTTAATGGCATTTATATGATTCTGCCACAAATAAGGCCTTTGCACTATCTTGTGCAATATAAGTTCATAATGATGTGGTGTTATCAGATAGGGTCTTACTCCCCTCAACAAAGAATGATGTTCAAGCACGTTCATTGCCATCAATAGCAGATGGCCCAATCTACTTACACCAACAAAATCAAACCTATATCCAGTTTCCTCATCTTTAAATGTGGCAAGCTGTATTACACTTCTGACATATTGTTGCCAATCTTCACCTTCCCCACCTAACAGTTTATTTGCAAATGCTTTTATTCCAACAGTCAACTGTATCCATAGCAACTCTTGAGCATAGAGTTCTAAATCCCCCATTTCCAACCTTGCCTCTTGTATTTCCAAAAGTTCTTTCAATTTACCCTTTGCTAACAAAGAAATACAGGTCTTTAGCTGCCATCCCGCATCACTTTCCCCTTCATTTCTCGTTATGCGGTTAGCCAGTTCTTCCGCATCTGCTATATAGCCGCCAACGATAAACATCAGTACAGCTGCAACATCAGCAGGGATAGCATCTGTATCCAAAGCCTCCGGTTGTCTTGTTTTCAGTTTATCCATCAGCTTATGCGACATAGCAGCCACGTATGCTATGGCATTCTGTTTTTCTTCAAACTTACCAGACTCAAGATAAAGTTCCAACGTAAAAGCCAGTTCGCTCAAGATGCGATAGTCATCACCTATTTCCTCCGCTTCAAATTCGAGAATTCCAACCTCATACTTAGTTTTCAGACCAACGATATGGGCATATACCTTCGATAACAGTTGAGGCATTCGTTCTATATCAACACCCTTAACTGGTGGCAGCATTCTTAATATGTCAGCAGTTACCTTATTAAACATCCTTACTCTTCTTTGATTCCAATATCTTTATTACTTTCTGACTGAACCCTTCCATCCATTTTCTAACATCATCCAGATTAACCGACGCCGCACATCTTCTTTTGACACCACCACCTACCTTCTTTTCATAGTCTTTGAACAAAGCCTTTCTCCCAGCCTCATCATCATGCTCCAGCTGACGTGTCACACCTATTCTATACATCCAATACTTATTGTCCACTATATCGTCTTGTATATTTATTAGAAAATCTTCGCTTCTAATAATCGAACTCACCTCCGCTAAAACACGATTATCAAATTCGCTATTTTCAAAATTCACAAATTCTGGGTATATCTGGCTTGTAATAATACGCCTTGCGTCCACTGTACACTTATCTTCACAGAGTACAATGTGTTTTATCATCTTCTTATCATCTATCACTAAAGCAAATCCGTCAATGCCATGCTGCGCCGGAGCAGAGTGCGGGGCATTCATAAAAACCTTTCCGCTGCCGTTATCTTCATGTAGTTTAATCTTCAGCGCTATCCACGAAATCATTTGGAACAGCCATCCATCTCGTTTATATACACCAACTGTATTTAGTTTTTTGATGATACAGTCTATCGCCTTATCTTTCACTGACACCGCACTCGAATCAAGATATTCAATGACACGCGCGATGTGCAGTGAGTTGCCAAGCAATAGCTGTGCTACCCACTCCGCAAGTACATCTTCCTCAACCACATGATAGCTATTGTCTATCACTAATGGAGAACAGTCCATAAGTGTTATTTGTAATGGATATGTATCTGCCATTTTAATATATGATAATTTTTGAAAGCATGTTATTAAATAACGTAAGTTCAATGAATTGTAATCGCATGTAAATATGGCGATTAGTAAAAGTATTGTAACTCTGTAGTGCTCAATTACAAAGTATTATAAACAATAGTTGCTATGCTCACCGAGGACAAAGATACAAAATAAATTTGGGTAGATCATCATTTAAGGATGAATTTGTGATAACCATCGACCTTTTTATCAACATTTTACAGTATCATCACAAGAATGAACATAAATAACTTGTAAACATCTGGAATATTGCATACCTTTACAGACAGAAAAGTCGTTCTTTTGATATTATGCAAAATAAAGTCTGACATTGAACTTCGCTCGCTCCCAAATCATTAGAAGCCAAGCCGCATTTTTTTGCAAGTCGTTTGTTTTCTGTAGGAAAAAAGTTGTGAATGTCTTGATGCATGGAAAATGACTGACTTGTTTATCCTGCGGCCTTCGCCCAGTTCTTCAGATGAAGTGAGATAGCTTGATTCTTAAGAGAACGGAAAACAAATTCGCCTGTCATTTCCGGCAACCGTTTCATCGCCTGTGCGCTCAAGGGTATGTGGAGGACTCTCTGGTTCTTGCTCGCCACGATTCCAACTTTCCACTGCTCGCCATCATTGGTGATGTTTCCCATTTGAGACTGATGACATCGCCCAAGCGCAGCCTACAGAAACATGAAAACAGGTAGGCTCGTTTGACAATCTCGTCTTACACGGAGAGGCTATAAGCGACTTTACCTCGTCAATGGTTAGGTATTCGCGTTTGCTCGCTGGCTTCTTTGGCGTCTCGTTTTGGAACAGACGGTTCCACGGAGTAGAGGTTATTTGGTCCTTGCCTTTGGACTCCATCTTGTAGGATGTTGCCGTACTGAGATTCTTCAGTCGCTCGGAATCCTCTCGCCTTGATAGCAGAACTTCATCTACCATGATAAGTAGCTTTCCAGCCCAATCGGAATTGAACTTACTGCGGAAATCCTCGTTGGTGTTGAAGGTGGCGTTGTCCTGAAAGATTGCCTTGAGCAGATTGAGAAAAGTAGTCTTGCCGGTATTGCGTTGCTCGGATACCAATATCAGAATCGGCAGCTTTTGAAGCGGCATCTGATACAGCAACTGGATATAGTCAAGACCATACTCATAATGCTCCTCGAAGATGTGGCGAAGCAGGCTGTCAATCGCGCTCCAATCTCCTTGCATTGGTTGATGGGTAATCGGTTCATATAGATTATATGCGTTGCCGATTATCTTACGGTAATCGGTATGGCTCGGAACGGTACAGAAGCAGTCATACTTCGGCACCTCATTCAGATAATCCTTTCCGAAGTCAGCTTTGATTGTCGAAGCCTTCCAATAGACAAGGCATTTGCAAGTGGTGCCGTTTGCCTGCGGTCGAAACACCTCCCGGTAATAATCCGTGCCTACTCGGATATAGGGACACTCACTGTCGTCTTGATTCAACAGGCCATTTTGCTCCATTGTAGTGTCTGTGTATTCGGTATCCGCCATCTGAGATTCCTCATCCGATGCCGCATCGCAGTGAGAAGTTTCATCGACATAAGCCGGAAGCAACTTGATAGAATCAGTTGTCATATCGCACCCTTTATCATGCGTTCAACATCCGACAGGCGGTATCTTACCTTATTGCCTATCTTGATTTTCTCAAGATACTTGTCATTATCCCATCTCCATAAGGTCGATAAGGTCACGCCGAGCATTTTGGCGGCTTCCTTGGCGGTGATATAGATTTCTTCCTGAGGCGCGTTTGCCTCAATCTGTTCCTGGCTCCAGGCTTTGAAAGCCTCACGCAGATCATCAATATTCATGATGACCATCGTAGTTTGTTTTGGACTTGTATTTTGGTCGTTGTAGAACATTAAAACTTTAAACGGTTATTGTTTATCAGCGCAAAAATGATTGCGTAATTGTTTGATTTTTCCGCAAAGTTATAATGATAAAAACGGTTTGTCAATAGCTCTGCAATACTTTTAAGTATCTATAAAAAAGGAGATTATATTTATATATAAATCAAAAGACCATGTTGAATTAACAAGTATTTACATAGCATTTTCGCTCGATGGAACTTCATGGAACAAATAGAATCTGTTGCCAAGGATCTGACAGTAAATTGGGTTTCATGGCAGACATAAATTTTATCATTCGTTAGAAAATGCTCCCGGATTTATAAATGTCGAATTAGGACTATTTAACTATCCTCTTTATGCAAATTCGTTCATGCAGTCCAATATTTTTTGCTAAGACAAAGAGAAATTCGACAACTCGAACTATCGAATTGCCGGATTAAATATGGAGTATTTGCATCGGTATTTTCTGAACACTCGAACTGCTCGATGTCAGTTATGCTACCAAGTTAATACCCCATGACATTGACAAGCTCACGCTTCATATCCTCGTCTATCTCGCGGTATCTTGCGAAAGCCTTGCTTCCTACGGAATGTCCGCTCAAAGCACCTACAAGATTCTGGTCTTTCACCTTCTTATAGAGGTTGCCAACAAAGGTTCGCCGTGCCATGTGACTGGTTGCGATGGTATTGATGGGCACCTGTTCCTCAATGCCGGTTGTCGGATTGAGGCGAGTGACGAGGCGTGTTATTCCTGCCGCTTCAAATATTTCTTTGATTGCCTCATTATATTTCTGCTGGGATATAAACGGCAACAACCGACCATCCTTGACCTCCTCCCGGTGTTTATCAATGATGAACTGCGCCCTGTCTGATAACGGAACACGAATTGTTTCCGGGCGTTCCTCGGCGGTCTTAGAGGCAATGTACTCCACACCACCATTGATTACATTGGCAGGAGTCATCTTCATCAAATCTCCCACGCGACATCCGATACAGCACTGGAAGATGAAGATGTCTCTTTGGGTGTCAAGATGCTTGCTGTAGGAGAAATCAAAATCGGCAAGCTGCAACACCTCCTCGTCCTTGATGTAGATTGGGGTACCGTATGTCTCAACCGAAGTAGGATTGTATCTTACAAATGGGTCATTCATGGTAATACCCTGAGCACGACACCAGTTGAACAATGCCTTGAATCGTTTGATGAAGGTAGCCATATAATTGTCTCCTCTGGGTTTCGGTCGCTTGACCTTATGCTGTTTATTAGTAATGGAAGGGAAGACAATGTATATGTCAGGATATTTATCATACAATTCTGGTTCGGCGCGAAGGAAGGATTCAAATGCGTACAATTCTTCAGTAGTGAACGTATCGAAAGAAAATTTATATGATTTCTTCACCGTTTTACGCTGATATAGTTCGAATCGGTGCAATGCGCGTTGGAGAACACGATAATGTCGTTCTCTTGGCTCTGATAATTGCTTCTGCGCAAGATATTCGTCAATTATCTCATCGAATGGGCGCTGCTTTGCCTTTAGTTCTTTCGGAGCATACTTCTCGGGATTACGCCATCGGTCAATCTGTTTAGCGATGAAATCCTTTGTGAGCTTTTCGTGAGGTGTGGTCTCAGTCAGTTTCAGTAGGAACTGTTCAAGAGACACCAAAGAACTCTCCACCTCCCGAAGTTCTTCCAACTCTTTTTGGTTAGCTCTTGGCTTTACAATTTCACCATTCTTAAAACGGGAGGCGGACACATATAAGCCGGTTTTAAGTCTGAGTTGGGTAGTCCGGTTAATAGTTAATCGGAAAAGGATTTCAGCTCGACCGTATTGGTCGGCTTTAGCTGATAATGAGCGTACTATCTTTGCCATAAGGAGAGATTTACTATGTTTAATGCAAAGTTAACACTTTAGATTGAAGCTGCCAAATTTTTGTCTGCAAATTGTCTGCAAAATTCAAATCTAACAAAACCCAAATCAAAATTTGATTAAAAATGATGCAATTAAATTGTAGTTAAATAACATTATATCAACTGTTTGTATGTTTAATCAGATTTCGCACTAATTTTACCACTTTTAATATTTATGCCCTCTCCGGGGTCACTAAAACAAAGCTCAACTACTTAAAAATTAAGTAGTTGAGCTTTTCCTTTTATCCCAACTCACATTCCCGCTCACAGGGGGGGACAGATGATTTTCGGTGGAGGGATAATACTTTTTGATTAATATTCTCAACCTATCGGCTCATATCGACCGCATGGGATGAGGTAGAGTTTCATTCTTTTTAGGTATTTCACATTCTGATTGGCGTGCGTAATTTTGCACTACACAAAACATTATCAGAAATATGAAGAATACCATTATCATTTACGGCTCCACATCGGGCAACTGCGAGAGCATCGCCAACCGCATCGCACAGACGCTCGGAGTCACCGACGTAGTGAGCGCGTCAGACCTCACTCCCGACATGATTGAGAACAACGACAACCTGCTCCTCGGCTCCTCGACCTGGGGAAGCGGCGACCTGCAGGACGAATGGTATGACGCCATCGAGACAATCAGGTCGTCGTCACTCGCCGGAAAGACTGCGGCTGTGTTCGGATGCGGTGATTCGAGCGGTTTCAGCACAGCATTCTGCGATGCGATGTTCACCCTCTACGAAGCCGCCAAGGAAGCTGGCGCCCGCATGATAGGAACCACGTCTACCGACGGCTATACCTTCGACGAATCGACGTCGGTGGTCGACGGGAAATTCGTGGGACTGGCGCTTGACGAGGACAACGAGAGCGACAAGACCGACGGCCGCATCGCCGCATGGGTCGAGGCCATACGCCCCGAGCTATGAGACACCTGAATAAATAAAAGTACATGTAACCCAATGTAGGAGGGGCCGGTCTCAACTCGACATCGGCTCCTTTTACATTAACCAGCCTCAATTAAAAATATGTCAGGATACAGATTCAACAACGACATATCCGAGACGCTGCTGATTCCGCTATATATGCGTGCCAAAGAAAGCGCACGCAAGAATGACGCCATCATACACGACCCCGTGGCCCGGAATCTTGTCAGCCGTATTGAATATGACTATTCAAAATTCGACACGGCAAAGATGAGCGAGATCGGATGCGCCATCAGATGCCGTTTCTTCGACGATCTGGTCAGGGATTTTGCCAGCAAGCACACCGACACCGTAGTGGTCAATATCGGGTGTGGTCTCGATGCAAGACGCCAGCGCACGGAGGAAGATGCGCTGGACACCATATTCTACAGTCTCGACCTGCCGGACACCATAAGCCTACGTCGAAGCCTCATCCCCGAAGCTCCGGGCGAAAGCTACATACCCTCGTCCATGTTCGACACCGGGTGGATGAAGGAAATCAGGGCACGACATCCTCGCAGCCGCATACTGCTCATTGCCGAGGGAGTCATCATGTACTTCGACGAGGCGACCCTCAGGCAATTTTTCAGCGATCTGTGCACGCATATCGGCAATGCCGAGATATGGTTCGACACCATGGGCACCCTCGGCATAAAGAATCAGAACAGACACGACGCGCTCAAGAATATGGAGGCGACATTCAAATGGGGCATCAACGACGGCGCCATCCTCGAATCATGGAATCCGCATCTCAGACTCATAGAGCAGGTATCTCCCGGACGATATTTCCGTTCACGCCAGACCATGTTCATGCGTATCCTCTCCACCTTTCCCCGACTGTTCTTCCGATTCTATTCCTATGTAGGATACAGGATTTCGTGAGCATCCCCACCCGATTTAACCAAAGGCAGGGCAACCTGCCTTTATACCGCTGTCATGAATATAAAGAAAGACCGATTGATTGTTTCCAATCAATCGGTCTTCGATGGTGTCCGAGATGAGATTCGAACTCACACAGCCTAATGGCCACTACCCCCTCAAAGTAGCGTGTCTACCAATTCCACCACCCGGACATGGGTTTTTGAGATTGTGATTTCAGGACTTGTCCTGAAAGAGGGTTTTGAGCGAAAAACGGGACTCGAACCCGCGACCCCAACCTTGGCAAGGTTGTGCTCTACCAACTGAGCTATTTTCGCGTTTCTTTCGGAGGTCTCTTCCTCGTTTTTGCGATGCAAAGTTAGGCACTTTTTTTGGACTGTGCAAATTTTCAGAGTGATTTTAACTGTTATTAACATATAAAACCACTTAAAAAGGCACGCTAAAAGCATCTATATGACTATATATCAACGTTTTATGCTACAATCTCATATAATAAGCTCTATGGTCACAGTTGAGCCGAACGCCAAAGCATGCCGATGACAAATGCGACGAAGCGGCGGAGCGCCGTCCTTGAGATTGGTTTTATCTGATAGGACACACCCATATCAGGCAGGCTCTCCAGCCACTTTTCCCAACAGCTGTTTTTGAATGTGATTTGCCCGATTTGAAGGCGCTGCGTCCTATCTGAAAATTTTTATACATCCCGGTGTAACTTTTCGGACGGCACTCGCGTCATATATATTGTTATAATCTCACGACATGATTATCGAGCTTAAAGATATAAACAAATCATATCCGGGGGTCGTTCCGCTGCATGTGCTGAAAGATGTGAACCTCTCGATCGAGAAGGGTGAGCTTGTCTCGATCATGGGTGCGTCGGGCTCCGGGAAATCCACCCTGCTCAACATACTCGGAATCCTCGACAACTACGACTCGGGCGAGTATCATCTGGACGGGGTGCTCATCAAGAACCTCTCGGAGAACCGCGCGGCCGACCTGCGCAATTATATGATAGGATTCGTGTTCCAGTCGTTCAACCTCATCAACTATAAGAACGCGCTCGAGAATGTGGCCCTTCCACTGTTCTACCGTGGCATCTCGCGCCGCAAGCGCAACGCCATGGCCATGGAGCAGCTCGAGAGGATGGGTATGGCCGACAGGGCTACGCATCTCCCCTCCGAGCTCTCGGGCGGACAGAAACAGCGCGTGGCCATAGCGAGGGCTCTCATAACGAACCCCTCAATCATACTTGCCGACGAGCCTACCGGCGCGCTCGACTCGAAGACCTCCCGCGAGGTGATGCAGGTATTCCGCGACCTCAACGCCGAGGGACGCACCATCGTCATCGTGACACACGACCCCGGCGTAGGCGAGCAGACCAACCGTATAATAAGGATAGCCGACGGGCGCATCGTCATGCCGTCATGATAGATCTTGTCAACGAGATACTGGCCACCCTGCGCCACAACAAGCTGCGCACGGCACTGACGGGATTCGCGGTGTCATGGGGCATATTCCTCCTCATCGTACTCCTGAGCGTGAGCGGCGGACTGGTCAACGGCATGGAGGCCATGTTCGGCCAGAGGGACTATCAGACCATGACCGTCTATGGCGGATGGGCACAGAAGCCATATCGCGGACTGAAGGAAGACCGCGAGGTTGCGGTGGTAGCAGGCGACATGGCCGTGATAGAGAGTCAGAACGCCGATTTTGTCCGCTCGACCGCCGCACGCATCAATTCGGACTCGGCCGTGGTGTCGACCACCAAAGATTATATCACGCAGGGTTATATGGGAGTGTATCCCTCGGGGCTGCGCTCGGAGGGTGCCACGATGGAAAAAGGACGTTTCATCAACGACGCCGACATGAAAGACCACCGGCGTGTGATAGTGATACACAAGGATAATGTCGAGACACTGTTTGGCGATAAGGAGCCCGTGGGCGCCCGCGTCAACATGTGCGGACTGTCGTTCACCGTGGTCGGGGTCTACGCCCACGAGTGGAACCGCCGCAGCTTCATCCCCTACACCACGGCACGCAACCTGGCCGGAGGCAGCGACACGATACGCGAGCTCACGGTGGGACTGCGCAACCTGCAGACGCTCGACGAGGGTACCCGCGCCGAAGAGGCGGTGCGTGCCACGCAGGGACGGCGCCACATGTTCGACCCCACCGACAACAGTGCCGTATGGATATGGAACCGCTTCACAGGACACATCAAGACATCTTCGGCTATGGACGTGCTCAGGCTGGCCGTATGGGTCATCGGCCTGCTCACGATGCTGTCCGGCATAGTCGGAGTGAGCAACATAATGTTTGTCTCGGTGCGCGAGCGCACACACGAGATAGGCGTGCGCCGTGCCATCGGTGCCCGGCCCATGAGCATATTGCGGCAGATAATCCTCGAGAGCGTCGCCATCACCACCCTGTTCGGATATGTTGGCATAGTGGCCGGTGTGGCCGTGGCCCACGCCATAGGCAACATGACTGTCGGGAGCAATCCGCAGATTATCAAGGATCCCTCGATCGACCTGTCGGTGTGCCTGCAGGTCACGGTGGTGCTTGCCCTGGCCGGTGCGCTCGCGGGGCTCTTCCCGGCGCTGAAATCACTTAAAATCAAGCCTGTCGAGGCACTGCGCGACGAATGACATGAGACTCACCATATTCGACATAGACAACTGGCGCGAGATAGGCGCGACCCTGTCGCAGAACAAGACACGCACCTTCATGACCGGATTCGGCATATTCTGGGGCACGGCCATCCTGGCCCTGCTGATGGGGGGCGCCGACGGTCTGAAACATTTCATGAGCCGCAATTTCGAGGGATTCGCCACCAATGTCGGCGTCATCTTCCCCGGACGCACCTCCAAGCCGTACGCCGGGTTCAACAAAGGGATGCCGTTAGAGCTCGACATAAAGGATGTCGAGAACATACGCCGCTCTATACCGCAGATCGAAAACTCGTCGGCCGTCAACATGAAATGGATCAACGCCCTGTATGGCCAGAAGAAATCCAACGCGCAGCTCACCGGTGTCGAGGCTCAGTATTGCCGTATTTTCGAGCCGATAATCTACGAGGGCCGTTTCATCAACTCGTCCGACGACGCCAACTCGCGTAAGGTGTGCGTGCTCGGACTCGAGGTCTCGCGCGAGCTCTTCGGCACAGGCTCGGCCCTCGGCAAGGAGGTAGACCTCAACGGCATATATTATAAGGTGGTCGGAGTCGTGGGACAGACATCAGAGGTCAACATCGGTGCCAAGATGGACAACTCTGTCTTCATCCCCTACAACTCCATGCGCAATTCATATAACCTGGGCAAGAAGGTCGACTCGTTCATGATGACGCTGCGCCAGGGCTACTCCCCCTCTGAGTTCGAGCCTCAGTTGCGCAGGCTCATAGCCTCCAACCATCCCATAGCCCCCGACGACAAGGCGGCATTCTTCTTCATGGACATCTCCGAGCAGTTCAAGATGGTCGACAATCTGTTTCTCGGCATAAGCCTCCTGGCCATATTCGTCGGAGCGGGCACACTGCTTTCAGGCGTCATCGGGGTCGGCAACATCATGTGGATAATAGTGCGCGAGCGCACACACGAGATAGGCATACGCCGCGCCCTCGGTGCAAAACCGCGCGACATCATCATACAGATACTCTCGGAGAGCATGGTGCTCACGGTTGTCGGAGGTCTGGCGGGCATAGCCTTCGCCGCCCTCATACTCGGAGGGGCCGAGCATCTCACTGCGGGCCCGCGCGGCACCCTCGGCTTCCAGCTATCGTTCGGTCAGGCATCAGCCATCCTCGTCACATTCCTTGTGCTCGGCACCGCCGCGGGCATCATCCCCGCAGTCAAGGCCATGAAGATAAAGCCCATCGAGGCACTAAACGACAAATAGGACAAAAAACCACACATCACATATCCATCACAATGAAAAAGTATTTCAGGATACTGCTCTGGGTGCTCGTCGGAGCCCTGTTCATCGGAACATTCGTATATCTATATCTCAACTCGCGCCCCAAGGAGGTGAGATACGAAATCGTATCGCCCACGGTCGGCGACATCAGCCGCTCGACAGTGCTGACAGGCAAGATCGAACCGCGCGACGAGATCGCAATCAAGCCGCAGGTCTCTGGTATCATCTCGGAAATCAATGTCGAGGCCGGAGATATGGTAAAGGAGGGGGACGTCGTGGCCCGCATCAAGATTGTGCCCGACGAGGGTCAGCTCTCGTCGGCCCGTGCCCGTGTGGAGACAGCCAAGATAAACCTGGCTGATGCCCGCACCAGACATGAGCGCAACACATTGCTGCTGGGCAAGAAGGTGATAAGCCGCGAGGAATTCGACACATCCGAGACCACACTGTCGCAGGCCGAGGCAGAGCTGCGTGCGGCCGAGGACGCATATTCGATTGTCAAGGAGGGGGTATCGCGCTCTAACGCCAAGGAGAGTAACACCCTGGTGCGCGCCACCATCACGGGACTCGTGCTCGACGTGCCTGTCAAGGTCGGCACGTCGGTCATCCAGGCCAACACATTCAACGACGGCACCACCATAGCCTCTGTCGCCGACATGAGCAACCTGATTTTCAAGGGCAAGGTCGACGAGACCGAGGTCGGGCTCCTCTCGGCCGGACAGCCGATGGAGATTTCGGTGGGCGCGCTGCCAGGCGAGGTCTTCATGGCCGACATCGAGAACATAGCCCCCAAGGGCACAGAGACAAACGGCGCCAACACATTCGAGATCAAGGCTGCCGTCAAGGTGCCCGAGGGCGTGACCCTCCGTGCCGGATACAGCGCCAACGCCTCGGTGCTGCTCAGCAAGGCCGACAATGTGCTCTCCATCCCCGAGAGGGTCATCGAGTGGGCCGGAGACTCGACATTCGTCTATGTGCTCACAGACACCGTGCCGGTACAGAAGTTCGACCGCGTACCCGTCACCACAGGAACCTCGGACGGCATCAACATACAGGTCACCGGTGGCATCGACGAGAAGGTACGTCTGCGCGGAGCCGCAATCAACGACAACAAGTAATCCCTGTCACTTACCCATGAATCTCATCAAGCATATTCTCACCGGGCTTCTTGCCGCCGCCACCCTCTGCGCGTCAGCCTCCGAACCCTGGAGCCTCGACAGCTGCATCAGCTATGCCATAGACCATAACCTCAACGTGCGTTCGGCCCTGATAGACAACATGAACTCGGGCCTCGGCGTCACCGAGGCAAAAGACCGTTTCCTGCCCACCCTCAGTGCCGGGGCTCAGCAGAGCTGGGATTTCGGCCGCTCGCTGACCTCAGACAACACATACGCCAACCGCAACACATCGGCCTTCGGGTGGAACGTACAGTTCTCCCTTCCCCTCTTCCAGGGACTCAGCGCCGTGCGTCAGTTGCGCCAGGCCCGCGCCGCATTGCGTGCCGGACAGTTGCAGACCGAGGCCGTCAAGGACGAGGTGGCGCTGATGGTGATGTCATATTATCTCCAGGCGCTATACAACCGTGAGCTTCTTGCAGTCTCGCGCGAGCAGTTGCGCCTCTCGCAGACCCAGCTCGACCGCCAGCAATCGCTCTTCGAGGCCGGAAAGGTACCCGAGGTTGACGTAATCCAGGCCCGCGCCCAGGTAGCGGCAGCCGAGGCCGACACCGTGAACTCGGACAACACACTGCGCCTGTCGCTGCTCGACCTCGCCCAGGCGCTCGAGCTCAGAGACCCCGACGGATTCGACATCATGCCCCTTGCCGACGGCGAGGAGGCACCACGGCTGATGTCGCTCGCCGATGTCACGGACAACGCCCTCACCCGCTATCCGTCAATCCTCGCAGCCCGCGCATCGCTCACCACAGCCGACGAGGCTGTCTCGCTGGCCAAGTCGGGCTATCTTCCCCAACTCTCGTTCAATGCCGGACTCTCTGACAGCTACTACAAGATGTCCGGGATGCCCAACGGCTCCTTCTCGCGACAGATGCGCGACAATTTCGGCAAGAGCCTCGGATTCAGCCTCCGCATACCCATCTTCGATGCCTTCTCTACACGCAACAACGTCAACCGCGCCAAGATCGGACGCCTCTCGGCCATGCTCGAGGTCGAGCTCCGCGAGAGCGACCTGCGCAAGGCCATCGAACAGGCATGGACCCAGGCCGACGGCGCCTCGCGCCGCTACGAATCGATGGCCATAGCCACCGATGCCGCCCGTCAGGCCCTCGACGCAATGACCGAGAAATATACCTACGGCAAAGCCAATGCCACCGAATGGGAACAGGCCCAGTCAAACTACATCACCGCCCGCATCCGCCAGACCCAAGCCAAATACGAGACCATCCTCCGCACCCGCATCCTCAATTTCTATAACAGGAGATAAATATCGCCAATCCCATATATTATGACAATGAGCATTGAGATACATAAAATTCATTAGAGGGCTTTGTAGAACTCCCCTTCCTATCAGAGAAGGCCCGGAGGGCCGGAGATTATCAGAAACCCCATGCGTAGCGTGGGGAGAGCTAATCAGGAGATACGGCCGGAGCCTCGGCGAGGCGATATTATGGTTGCAGACATCCAAAATACCATAACATCGCCTCTCACGAGGCTCTCTATATGTTATAGCCGTCCCTCCCCACGCTGCGCATGGGGTTTCTGATAATCTCCGGCCCCCCGGGCCTTTCCAGGCAGTTGTCCTTCATGCCACTCGCAGTCATTTTTCATTTTTTAGGGCAAGTTGTGGGGTTAAGTGACGCTAATTTCGTAATTTTGCATAAAATCTCTACCGGCTTCATTTGTCCCACTCATTGAACAGATCTAAAGAACGATGAAAAAAGTGTTATTGCTCGGCTCGGGTGCCCTCAAGATTGGCCAGGCGGGCGAGTTTGACTATTCCGGTTCGCAGGCCCTCAAGGCGCTGCGCGAGGAAGGTATCGAATCAGTGCTCATAAATCCGAACATCGCCACAATCCAGACCTCAGAGGGTGTGGCCGACCGCGTGTATTTCCTCCCCATCACCCCTCAGTTTGTCGAGGAGGTCATCAAGAAGGAACGTCCCGACGGAATACTGCTGGCATTCGGTGGCCAGACGGCCCTCAACTGCGGCACACAGCTCTATCTCGACGGCACACTCGAGAAATATGGCGTAAAGGTGCTCGGCACATCGGTCGAGGCAATCATGATTACCGAAGACCGCGATCTGTTCGTCAAGAAACTCAACGAGATTGATGTCAAGACCCCTGTCTCTCAGGCTGTCGAGAACATCGACGACGCCCTCGAGGTGGCACACCGCATCGGCTATCCCGTGATGGTTCGCTCGGGCTATGCCCTGGGAGGCCTCGGCTCGGGCATCTGCAACAACGACGAGGAGTTTATAACCCACTGCGAGAGCGCGCTCGCATACTCGCGCCAGATTCTGGTCGAGGAATCGCTCAAGGGTTGGAAGGAAATCGAGTTCGAGGTCATCCGCGACTCGTCCGACCTATGCTTCACCGTCGTGCCTATGGAGAATTTCGACCCGTTAGGCATCCACACCGGCGAGAGTATCGTCGTCGCCCCCATCGTCTCGCTCAAGCCCGAGCAGATAAAGATGCTCGAGGATATAGCCACCCGCGTCGTGCGCCATATCGGCATCGTGGGCGAGTGCAACATCCAGTATGCCTTCAACGCCGAGACAAACGACTACCGCATCATCGAGATCAATGCGCGCCTCAGCCGCTCGTCGGCCCTCGCGTCAAAGGCATCGGGCTATCCCCTCGCATTCGTGGCCGCAAAACTCGCTCTCGGATACACCCTCGACCAGATTGGCGAGCCCGGCACGCCATATTCGGCAGCCAAGGCTCCCGAGGTAGACTACATGATTGTAAAGATTCCTCGCTGGGACCTCTCGAAATTCGTCGGCGTTGACCGCGAGATTGGCTCGTCGATGAAATCTGTAGGCGAGATAATGTCGATAGGCAAGTCATTTGAGGAGATTATGCAGAAGGGCCTCCGCATGATAGGCCAGGGCATGCACGGTTTCGTGGGCAACAGCGACATCAGGGTTGACGACCTCGACCACGCCCTCACCCACCCCACCGACACCCGCATATTTGCCATAGCCCAGGCACTCCAGGAGGGCTATACCCCCGAGCGCGTGGCCGAGCTGACCAAGATTGACATCTGGTTCATAGACCGCCTGAACAACATCGTGCGGTTTGCCGACTCGCTGCGCAAGCGTGGCGGCAAGGTCGAGGACTTGGACCGCGAGACCATGCTGGAGGCCAAGAAGCTCGGTTTCTCCGATTTCCAGATCTCGCGTCTGGTCGAGAATCCCAGCGGAAATATGGAGGCCGACGTGCTGCGTGTGCGCAATCACCGCAAGGCTCTCGACGTCACACCCCGCATACAGCGCATCAACACAGTAGCCTCGGAGTATCCCGAGCTCACCAACTACCTCTACGTCACCTACGGCGCCAAGGATAATGCCATCCGCTATGACATCAATGCCCGCAACAACATCATAGTGCTCGGCTCGGGCGCATACCGCATCGGCTCGTCGGTCGAGTTTGACTGGTGCTCGGTCAACGCCGCATCGACCTGCCGCAAGCTGGGTTACAAGGCCGTGATGATAAACTACAACCCCGAGACCGTGTCGACAGACTATGACATGTGCGACCGCCTCTATTTCGATGAGCTCAGCTTTGAGCGCGTCATGGACATCATCGACCTCGAGACTCCGCGCGGCGTCATCGTCAGCGTGGGTGGCCAGATACCCAACAACCTGGCCATGAAGCTCTATCGCCGCCATGTCCCCGTGCTCGGCACATCGCCCGTGTCGATTGACCGCGCTGAGAACCGTCACAAATTCTCGGCCATGCTCGACCAGCTCGGCATCGACCAGCCCCGCTGGAAAGAGCTCACCACCGAGGACGAGATACACGCTTTTGTCGAGGAGGTCGGCTTCCCCGTCCTCATCCGTCCCAGCTACGTGCTCTCGGGTGCAGCGATGAACGTCTGCTATGACTACGAGCAGATGCACGAGTTCCTCGGACAGGCCGCCAAGGTATCCAAGGAATATCCCGTCGTCGTGTCCGAATTCCTCCAGAACGCCAAGGAGATAGAGTTTGATGCCGTAGCCCGCAACGGCGAGATTGTCGAGTATGCCATCTCGGAGCATGTCGAGTATGCCGGCGTCCACTCTGGCGACGCCACACTCGTCTTCCCCGCACAGAAGATATATATGGCCACCGCACGGCGCATCAAGCGCATCAGCGCCCGTATCGCCGAAGCCCTCAACATCTCCGGCCCGTTCAACATACAGTATCTCGCCAAAGACAACTACGTCAAGGTCATAGAGTGCAACCTGCGTGCCTCGAGGTCGTTCCCCTTCGTCAGCAAAGTACTCAAGAAGAACTTCATCGAGACAGCCACACGCATCATGCTCGGCGAAAAAGTCGAGGTAGACGACACATCGACATTCGACATCGACTATATCGGCGTCAAGGCATCGCAGTTCTCTTTTGCCCGTTTGCACAAGGCAGACCCCGTGCTCGGCGTCGACATGTCATCGACAGGCGAGGTCGGGTGTCTTGGCCGCGACTTTGACGAGGCCCTGCTCAACGCCATGATTTCGGTAGGCCACCACGTGCCCGTCAAGGGAGTGCTCGTAAGCTCGGGCGATCCCCGAGGCAAGGTCGACATGCTCGACGCATGCCGTCTGCTCGACTCGCGCGGCTACAAGATCTATGCCACCGTCGGCACAGCCGCCTTCCTCAACGACCACGGCGTCAAGGCCACACCCGTAGGCTGGCCCGACGAAGAGGGAGGCCAGTCGGTTCTCGACATCATCGGCGACCACACAGTCGATCTTGTCATCAACATACCCAAGAACCACACCAAGCGCGAGCTCACCAACGGCTACCGCATCCGACGCCACGCCATCGACCACAACATCCCCCTCCTCACCAACGCCCGTCTGGCCCTCGCCTTCATCAAAGCCTTCATCTCCCGTCCCGTCAACACCATCGGCATCACCTCCTGGCAGGAATACTGATACCGACCGAGACCTCATATAGCAAGTTAGAGATAACGATAACCAAATCTACAAAACTTACGATGAGGCATAAAAAATCAGGCGACCGGACCAGGTCGCCTGATTTTTTACGGATACAGTTTATTGCCATAGGACGAACTGACCGTCGGACTTTGGCATCTCGTAATCGAAATTGACTTCCGGCTTTGTAGAGAAAAAGCGGTATGCCCCATTGCCGCAAGCTGGTTCATTATTAAACTGTGGATGCTCCGATGACGCGAATGTACCAGCTCGGCCATTAATATTGCCAAAGGAATCGGCAACTTTTTCAGGCTGCCGATTCAACTTTTTAGGCTATCTCTTATTCCGAACTCGCGTTATTTGAAGCGAACCTGATATTGTTCTTGCCTCCCGACTGCATATGACAACGACTATTAGTTATTTTTTGTATTATTCAATAATCGCCTCATTGCTTTCCATGTAGCCAGTCCCATAACACACTCCACAATCTTGATGAATATGCTTGGTAATTTTCATTTTTTCGCCACACTCAGCACATATTTCTTCATAGTTAGAATTAACAGCAGAAATAGGCACTTTTATTCTGCCATTATTACATACTCTACATTTTTTTCGTGTAGTCCTGATTTTTGCAGAACCAGCATTAGGAGTTGCGTATGTAGATGTTCCATATTGCACAGGCTGCGATGTTGTATTATATTGGCAATTCAATGTTTTTGTTGAACTTAATGTTCCACGGCCTCCACATGTCAGACAATATTTTCTTCCACCACATCCCCGACATATATACCATTGATATCCCATGCTACTATATCCGCCCGCTCCAGAACATAAAAAACAAACTCCTGATGAATTGCATGAATAGCATCCATACTCGTACTTAACCATCTCAAATGGATATTTACCGGATTTATGCACTTCCGACAGATTGCATCGCACTACAATTTCCGCATCCAGTTCATACGGCCCATTCGGCAAATGAAATGCTGAATAAGGGATAAAAAATTCATAATCAGTATATTTAGAGCTATCGTATTTTGGCTTAAATTCACTGAATGTACATAACCACTTTTTATCATACCGATAGCCGCTGTCTTGTTTGGGTATCTGAGCTCCACCGTTGCGATTATAAAAGAATATAATTGCATCACACTCTTGATATTGACATCCATAAATAGAAAAGGTAACTTTTACCGTCATCCCTTTCTCATTATTTTTTATAACTTCGTGAATAAAATTCACATCGCGAATTTCAGCAGATCTGCCAAAGCATGAAATAGCCATGAACGCGATAAAACCAAGAACCAATACTCGCATAATGCAATTGTGGAAACAACTACAAGATTGTCCCAATCTCCCGTAGGCTTCCTTTGATGAATGAATATGAAAAAGCGCGGGACGATTCAGTTTATCTATCTACTGGCATCGCCAAACGCCACACAAAGAAATAAACAGTCCACTCCCACGCCATATCGGATATCGATACCCCTTGTCGAAGGAGTGGATATGCGACAAGCATGAGCGTTCTTTGACTGCTTGACCTTCTTTGTAATGAAATTGGCGATTTCGTAGATAAGGTAAAGCAAAAAACGCTTTTTATATGTTTCAACAATGGCAAGAGTTACCATTGTCAATGGCAAAATTACGAAATTTTTGTGAATCAAGCAAAAGATAGCTCAAAATTATCACAGCACGGATTAGCGTAGATAAGTTCAAGATGAAAGAGATGGAGTATGTCCTGACCAAAGAAATCGGCAACTTTATTAGTATGTCTCTTATCCAGAACTCGCAACATACTATATAAACGGGCTGTGCCGCATGGCACAGCCCGTTTATCTTATTGACCTGAACCGGGAGGTTATCTGTCATAGATCAGGTCACCGGGAGTCTTACGGAGCATATTTCCCATCACGAACCATACTGTCACCGACATGGCAACAATCACAGTCAGGGAGGCATAAAGAGTCTGAGGAGACCAGAGTATGAGATAACTGTACTCCCCGTCTTTCAGACATCCGGCCAACGGAAGGATTATCTGCAGCAGCCATACAGCCAGCAGAGCTCCGGCCATCGCTATCAGCACAATCACCACAAGCAATCCTTCGTATGCCCTCACAAGCTCGCCCGAGTCAATACCGAATGCCTTGAACGTGCCTATATTGCGGCTCACTTTCTTGAAATAGCTCTGCAGCATATTTATAAGAAAGACGACAATGCACACAATCGAGAAAACAATCATGGCCCATGACAACACAGTGGCGAGTATGGAGACCTCGTTGAAATTCTCCTTAGCGTTGATCTGCGACATCTCGATCTTGACGCCGAAATCATCCTTTGCAAATCTCTCGAAACTGCGGATGGAATCGAGGCTTATGAAATTGACCGAAAGATACTGGCTCTCAGGCAACGTATAGTCGCGGCCAGAGTAATCATACAGTCTCACCACACCTCCCTCTTTTCCGATAGCGGCGGCTATGTCAATGAAGACCTGCAATGGCAATGTATTCTCATTGTCAAGATATACCGAGCACATGGTTCCGGGATGCCACGACTTGAGGCCATCCTTCTCATTAGGAGCAATCATATAGGCATTTGACAATGAATCAGGTACCGCACGTGATACGATTGCGGCAAACTCCTCCTCGCCGAGCTCCTGGGGAACATAGTACAGCAGTGACCGCTGATAGTCGGGATTGTTGAGATTGAGGGGATAGTCGTATGAATTCTGATATTGCTCGAAGAAATACTTGGCGCCTATGACGTCCTTGTTGTCGGGAAGACGGTCTACGACAGCAAGCACCGGGACGGGAGCTGCGGCAAAACCGTCGTCAAGCTTCACGCCCAACGTGTCCGCTCCGATTGAGTAGGAATGGAAATCAATGTAGGCGGGTATTTCCTTCTCGTCATAACCGAGCTTCTTCAGCGCGTCGCGCGAGATGATGAAACCGTATGTCCGCTCGGTGAGGTATTCGAACGGAATTGAAGCGCCATCCACAACATTCTCATCATCAAGAATAGCCTGCACAAGCGAGGAATTGGGCCTCTCGAAGAAACGGGTATCGAAAGTATATACATTGCCGTTGCGCGCACGGAAATTCTTTGATGACGAATAGTCAAGCTGCACGTCATCAAAATGAAAACGTTTTTTGGTATCCTCCTTGCCCAGACGGTCGACAAACTCGTCGAAATGTGACGAGCCGAATCCATTGGTGATGTTTACCCAGTTGGTGAACGGGTCATTCATCTTGACGTCAAGATAGCTCATCGACCCGTTGCTGAACGCTATGGCAAGATACATCGCAAAGAGCATCACCATCAACAGCCACAGATTGACCCATCCGCGGCCCAGCACGTCGCGGCTCTCGCGACGTATGAGTAGTTTTAGATATTCAGGTATCATGGCTGACTACTGTTTTTCTCTAAGGAACTGTTCGAAATCCTCACTCTTCACCTCGATGGAACCGTTGGTCCATATCTTTCGTTCCGCATCAGGGACAAAGACACACGTCTCGTCTATCACTCCATACGACTGCTGCTCGTCGTCCTTTTGGCGGTAACACTTGCGTATCTTCACCACGAGGTCGGCAAACATATTAGCCAGATGCATGTCGTGACTGACTATAACGGCAGAGGCATTCTCCAAAGCGGCAAGTTTGTCTGAGAGAATCCTCATCACCCTCACGGCATTCTCACCATCCAGATTTCCGGTAGGCTCATCACCGAAAAGGACCGTAAAGTCTGGGAGTATAGCACGTGCGAACGCTATGCGCTGCTGCTGTCCCCCCGAAAGCTCGTGAGCCTTGCGTGATGGGTCGATATGCCCCAGACCGAGGTCTTCGAGTATCTGGCGCGTGCGCTGGCGGCACTGAAAGGTCGGATAGCCCTGAAGCATACGGGTGAAAGCGATATTCTCATAGACCGTGAAATTTCTCATCAGGTTGGTGTTCTGGAAGATGAACGAATAGTTCTCAAGCCTGAACTTAGAGAGCCTCTTCTCGTTCTTCCTCTCCCACAGAGACACAAGGTCTGTGGTCTTACCGTCTGTCGGATTCACGAACCTGAACACCGTCCCCGCATCAGGCACGACAGTATTGTTCATCATGCCCAGTGTCTCCAGTATGGTACTCTTGCCTATGCCGGATTCACCCACTATGAACATTATCTTGTTGAGTGGCACCCGAAGGGTGCTTATCTCAAGCACTACCTTCGAGTGTCCTTCCTGATAATGTGGGTCATACGAACATTTAAGATTCTCTATCTCAAATAACATGACAAAAAACGTTTAAGGCAGGTCTGCCAGAGGAATCCAGTAATATCTCAGGCCATTGTCGGTGTACGAGTATGCATAGGGATGGGTGAGGATATTCTGCAAGTTCTTGTATTTCTTACGGAAATCGTTGAGCATCTGCACATACTTGTCCTGTGGCACCACATTCTCGTCTGCAATCTCGACGAGCTTATATCCCTTCATTGTCTCGGTCGACTCGTTCAGTCCGGCCATAAGCTGCATCACGTAGCTCATGCCCATCTTATCCATTGTCTCGTCGGTGACATCAGGAATCATCGCACGGAGCAGTCCCTTGACGGCCTCGATATAAGATTTGCGGTCGGCATGGTTGGCGGCATCGTTCACGGGACGCAGACGGCCCATGAGCGACTCGAACTCCTCCTTTGACATGAACACGACAGGACCCCAGTAATTGCGGCCGGCAGCATCATGCTTGGGCGCGAAACCCGTGAACGTGAATGTCACGGCCTGCTCCTTGACGGCATTATAGAGTTCGTCGCCAAGTTTCAGACGTAGGAAATTGTCCTCAAGTGTCATGTCTGAGATTACCTTGCTGTCGGCATTGACTATCTGCATGTCCTGGGTCTGTCCGGCCCTGAGCACGAGGGCGTCAATCTGGTGCTGTATCGTGGAGGCGAAATTGCCGATATTCTGCTCTATGAGGTCGGCAAGGAACTTTGGTTCCATGTTCTTGTCATCCTCCTCAGGGCTTCGCTTGGCACCCAGATAGAGATCTGTCTCGACATTGTTCTTGAGGTCATGGCCATAGGGCACCTGCACGAACCTCACCTTCACATTCTTGTCGAGTTTGGAGTAACGCTTCTCCATGTTGTCACGGAGCATTCGGCTCATCTGATTGTCAAAAAGGCTCCATGCCTCGTTGGTGTTGCTGTTGCGCACCTGATATGAAATGAGGTTCATGTCAAGGTCAACCATTTTCTTGACAAGAGACTCATACGAGGGTGAGTTTGGATCATCCACAGGGTTGCCACAGTCGCCGACAACCATCATGATGTTTGCCTGGTCGGCGGTATAACCCATCGCCTTGGCATCAAGGCCCTTCTCGATTCCCTTATACAGCACCTCCGTGAGGTCATGGTCGCCGGGAGCACTGTTCGCGCCATATCCCTTGTTGCCCACATTGTCAAGAAAATTCATCAGACGGGGGTCATCATACTTGACCATGGGGAGATACTCTATCATCGCATCCCCGTCGGCATAGTCACGGTAAATCACCACACCGATTCTTGGCTTGAATTTCTGCGTGTCAAAGTACTTTGTACCCTCCTTGATGGCCTGCTTGACAGCAGCAAAATTCTGATGCATCGAACGGGTTCCGTCAATGACGAATATGATATTGATGTTCTGGAGCTTCAGGCGCAGTTCCTCAAGCTTGCGGTTTGCATCGGCCATGTTCTGCTCCTGTTTTTCAGAATTGATTAGACGCCCCTGTCCACCGAACATAGTGCAGCGGTAATAGTCCTTCTCTCCCGTATTGTTGTCAAGGATAGGATAGCGAACCTTATAAGGGTCCATGCGGTAGTATGTGGCGGGATTCTTGTCATTCTTGTTCCTGTTGCCATATTTGTAGCGGGAACCCACCGATTTCTTCTTGAGGTCGTCATATACAGGATATGTCTTGTCCCCGGCACTGAAAAACTCCACATCCGCGGGATTCCAGTTTGGTTCAAGACACGAACGCTGGTTCCATGCAATGAAACTATTCCTGTTCACCCATCCATAAAGTGTCTGGGATGATGAGCCATCAAGGAGCTGAGTCTGGCCAAGCAGCACAAGACCTGTCTTAGGGTCGGTCTTCATGACATAGAAGAATGTCATTGTGGTCGCTATCTTGCCAAGCTCTGTCTTTGTGTCCGGGTTTGAATAGAACTTTCCAAGATCGCCCGAGGCATTTTCCTGCAGGTTTACGGCAAGAAGCGCCTTGTTGTATATGCCCTTGTCATTCGAGGGACATACAGACCAGAGCAACAGGTTGCTCATCGGTACCCAGCCACGGAACTTCGCCTTCTGCGAGATGGCCATCGGATTCGCATTATTGATCAGAGGATCCTCAAACACATGGGCGAAACCGTTCTTTATCTCGGCAATCTTGACAGGCTCATTGAATTTCAGCTTGTCCTTTTTCGGACTTGACGCATCGGGTTTAGAATATGTCACATTATTGTCACGGTCACTGTACACAGTCCACATTCGGCCCGTATTCTGCGTATCCTGACCCCATTTTCCTGATTTGAGAAGACGCTTGGCATCTTTCTCATAAAAAATCTTGCCTCCTGTAAGATAATTGGGCATCGGGTCAAAGACCGTAGCGACCGCAGGATGCTCCTGCGCGCGAAGCCCGGCAGCCACAACGAAGCACAGGGCTATCGTCACGGCTCGCGATATGATTTGTGATAATGATTTCATGAATTCTTCTTGCAGATTAATAGGTGACGACAAAACGGTTGCCGGTTAGATATTCGTTGATTCCGTCGATGTCCTCCTTGCCGAACGGCTCAGGACGTGTGAGGAACTCTTTGCCGGAATCGCCAGGAGAGTATAGCACCTGGAACTGTACGTTGCCTGCCGGAGTGATATGCGGAATATCGAGAATAGAGAACAGAGGCGCTATCACAGCCTGATGCAGCCCGAGCTCGAAAAAATTGCCGGTGACATAGAAAAGCACCTCAAGCGATTTGGCCTTCAGCCTGTTGTCCTGGTCTACAATGTCAAGGTCATCGAAAATCCTCACGAGGTTGTCGAGGTCTATCTGGGCATCGACATTGTGATACAGGCCACTGTTGAGCTGACCGAGCATAGCATCGAATTCCTCGCGCGTGTTGCTCTTGTCATCTACATTATATTTCAGCACCTTGGATTCCGAACCGTTCGAGAGATAGAATATGGCACCGTCATAATACGTGTCGTTCTGAAACTCGCCGAGTATCTTCAGCAATGCAGGTACATCCGTACCGAGATTGTGCTCGATATAGACCACACGGATATTCTTGTCAGCGATAGAAGAACCTTGAGCCCACACCATGCAGGGAGAGACGAACATGGCGAGAACAACAAGAAACGCTGCGAGCAAGCGGGGTTTGAGAGATTGTTTCATAGGGAGAGTATCATTCGATTTTCTTTAATGTTATGGAGTTGACGCGGTTGTAGCTGTCATATGTCATCGACACAACCTCGACTCCGGCCCAGTCGCTGAGATTGAGATGCGAGAACAGACGTCCTATATCTTTCGGGCCGCGCTCGTCAGGGCCAAGCCCTACATATTTGAGCTGGCATCCCTTGACAATACCCACACCGGGCTTATAGATGGCACTGATGTCGCGGGCATCGAGAAGTTTCTGCACCTCAGCCACCGTCATGCGCGGGGCATCGGCAATAGGAGCCGGATCAAAACCGGCAATCTCGATGGTCTCGGGCTGCTTGTCGTCAGGTACACCGGCAACAGAGGCCGAAAGTGTGTATATGCCTGTCTTGTCTGCAGCAGGGGGAACCTTGGAGAAAGAACCGTCCGAACTCCTGGCTACTACCTTTCCGTCAAACCCGGCCAGCGAGAACTCCACTTTGGCTCCCTCCGGGAGATGGCGGCAATCCGTCTTGAACGAATATGTCCCCGACGAGGCATCAAGCCTGATTTTCGACTTGACCTCAAGCGACATCTTGACCAGTTCGACAGGCACATCGGTATATGTCGTGTCTACCGTCACAAGTTCTGTCACCTCAAGGACTTCCTCCGTATCATTGTCGGCATGCTTGTGGCCGAACACCACGAATAGTGCCGCGATACCACCTATGAGAGCTATCCCGGCCACAATGGCTATCCACCGGTTATAGCGCTTCCTGTGTATGTTGATTGGTTCTACATTGTCCGATCCGCAGCGCGGACATACCACTACCGACTCATCGTCGGTGCGGAAGAGCGCGTCGCAATGGTTGCATTTGAAATTTGATATCATCTGTCGTTATCTGTTTTTTTAGAATTTGAATACTAATCCAGCATTGATTTTCAATCCCTGGCGTTTGACAGCACGGTCCATGGAGATGAGTCCACAGGTCTTCTCACCTCCGGCCACGGTATAGGTCACCGGACCTGCCGGAGAGTCGACGGCATCAATGAGGTTCATGAAACCCATCTGATATGACGCACCCACCTCGAGGGCAAGCGGGCCGACAATTCCTATCCTCACGCCAAGTCCGGCCATACCGTCGACAGTGACAGATTTCAGCTCGGGCGAGACGAGATCGGATGTCCCGATATGCCGTGAGCCGAATCCATTCATCCAGTCGGCATCAATGACAAGATTGTCATACTGGGGATATGTGCCATAGATGAAAGCAGAGGCATTGAAATCGTGGGTCGACGAGAGACTGTTGAGATAGACTTTGGCACCGACGCGCGCAAACGCCGACACACGCCGACTGAAAGAATACTCGAAATCGAAAGAGACCGGGATGACAAGGGAGGAGAATTTACGGTTGTCTTCGATGTCAGTGAGATCATAGGTGCGCACATACGTATCGCCATCCATATCGGCATCCGCACCGGCCTGATACGAATAATCGTATGAGGACAGCGAGACATCAAGTTTTGATGTCGAGTAGGCAGCGCCGACAAAGAGGTTCAGCTTAAAGCTCCGGCTCAACGGTATGCTGTAGCCGAAATCGACACCAAACTCAGTCTCGCTCTGGCTGATCTCTTCAGGGTTGCTATATAGATTGTCGAACGAGAAAGCGTCACCCACCCCGATGCCGACATACGGACGTACACGGAATCTCATGGGGTGTGCATTTATCTCGAGATTGCCGCACTCGCGGGTTTCGAGGTCGCCATAGACCTTGACACGGGTGTCGGGGGCATCTGTGGTAAAGCGTAACGACGCGGGTGTACCGTTCACGAACGCCTGTCCGTAAGTGTCAAACCTCAGCGGCATCCCATTGGCCGAGACTGTCTGCCTGAAGGGCTTATGTTTCTTTACAACGGTATGGTCGGGCCCGAGCATAGGCACATCCGACGAGGCGCTCCCTGTAATCGAGCTGATGGCACACCTGCCGGTCGAGGGGTCATAGACGACAGTGGCCACACAATGGAAATCATCGCCGAAATACTGTTCCGTCTCCATGACCGCACCGCAACGTGTGACATAACGGATATCCTTGTCAAACGTGATGTCCATGATCCACTTGCCATCCTTATATACTGGCTTGCCTCTGCGTATTGACTTGATGTTGGCTGCCGGGGCGTTGATACCGCTGTTGAGCAGCGATGTGTACTCGGCCACTGTCATCTCGGGCTTCGCCGAGAGGCCGGGCAGGTCATTGAATATCACAGCCTTGTCATTGGCAAACAGTTTGCCGAACTCCCGGGCCTCTTCAGCTCCCGACATCTCTGAAAGACGCCGGTAGCTGTCTATCAGCTCGAGAGCCTTGCGGCTGAAATCACGTCTCTGGCTCATGGTCAATGTCTGGCCGGACGCAACAGGCACCATAGTGCCGGCCGCCACGACAAAACCGAAAAGTGTCTTTATATATTGTCTCATCACTTTTTCTTTTTAATGGTTATCTGACGGCTATCTTCACTGTCTTGCAGAGCGACTCACCTATCTGAATCCTTGCCACATAGAGACCTGCACACAGGTTCTCGACAGGATATGCCTCGTCAAATGTGGAAGCAGCGTCATAGGTATTCCTTGCGACAAGCTGACCACCGAGGGTATATATCTCGCAGAATGCGGTCTCAGGCATCGCGACAGACGCCTTGAACCCTGTTGCACCACACACAATCTCCCCTTCGGCCACAGTCACCTCGCCGATAGCCGAGTCACCTCCACGGCCACCGAACAGGCTTCCGTCGTAGGATGTGTCTGTCGTGCCGTCGAGATAGCGCTTGCCGCTCGTGACAATCGCACCGTCGGCATAATTCCATACTGCCACGACCCAGAAACGGTTGGAGGAATTGTTATATACTCCAGGCTCAAAACGCTGGTATCGCAGGTTGGTCTGAGCAAGCTGATGGTCTGCACCCGCCGCATCGGTATAACCGAATATATATCTGTAGTCAAGAGCGGCCAGACGCTCGTCGCTGAGGGGCATCTCGACAATCATGGTGCATGTCGTGCCGTTGCCCTTGCGCAAAAGCCTGTCAGGAAGCTCGGGGGAATTATAGATTGTCAGAGGCATGGATGTGTAGTGGCCCGAGAATATCGTGATTCCGTTGGCCGACTGATTCGAGAGCGACAGGGAGACATCGCCCTGTTCGGTCGACATGGACTGGCTGCCACTCATCCCGGCTGTAAAATCGACATAGTTACCTGCATCATAGAGCTCGTTGCCCATGAAAGTCCAATAATAATACCAGCTTGCGCCACCCGAGGCACCCGGATTGAGTGTGGCACGGACTGTGTTATCCTTGCGCACGCTGTATGTGCTCAGCCTTATCGCGTCCCCACTGCCCGGAGCAGGTGCCGTTATGGCCGGATAGCAATAGACACCGAAATCACACAGGACGTCTACCACGGTCACCCCATTGAGCGTATTGATGGCCCGGACTGTATAATAGTCACGCCGCTCGGCTGATACAGAGGGATACGTGAAATCGTACATCGAACCTTGCGCCCCGGGTATCTCAACGCCGTTGCAGGTCCATACAAAACTCCACGTACCGGGCATACCTCCTAAGACAAAGACATAGAGTGTCTCGTTATCACCGGCGGCACCCGCATTGTCATACGGTGACTGTCCCGTGACATACGGGTAGGCCCATACCTCGACATCAAAGGTGTACGTCCCCGTATAAGCATTGGTTTCCGAGATCCCGGCAGGGCGGTTTTCGACCCTCACGGTCACGGTATAGCGGCTTGCCTCGCTACCCGAAGCAGAGGCTGTGAACGAATAGTCAGCCCCATTGCCGACATTCTCTCCGTTATTGGTCCACTGGTAGCTCCAATTGCCGGGGGCGCCTCCGCTCGACCTCACACTGAGACTGACGCCTGTGCCCGCATAGACAACAGATGGCGTATTATTCACATTTACCAGTTCGGTATGAGGTGTCGGCCAGACATTCAATGTCACATCGGCTCTTGCTGTCGCGGTCTGCCCTCCGCCGAGATTGTCTGTCACCGTAAGGTGATATGTATATGCTATCATCCCGTCGGTAGTATTGGTGGGAGAAACGGTCACGGATGATGCTGTGCCCACCGTATTTCCATCCAGAGTCCACTGATAGGTCCTACCCTGTGGCACGCCACCGCTGACAGCCGCGTCAAACCGTACTGACTGTCCGCTGAAGGATGCCACATCGCCCGACACCGTAACAGTGGGACGGGGATAGACCGTAACTGTGGTCTCTGCCTCGACACTGACTGACTGTCCGGCCAGCGTGCATGTCACTGTGACAGCGACAGTATGGGTCTGTGAAGCATCCGCCGGACAAGTACCTGTATATGTATATGTGTCCGAATTGGTTCCTGCAGATTGCCCGTCAACTGTCCACGAATAGCTTGTCGAAAAGCCGCCATTGACTTCGGCAGTATATGAAAAACTATGACCATTGAAGATTTCCCTCAAGGGAGCATTTATTGTCACCACAGGGACAGGATAAACCTCGACACTCATGGTATTGCGGATTTGACCCACCTGCTCTCCGCCAATCGAGCACGTGCTGACAAGAGTGACCTGCTGCCTACGAACTGTGCTCCCGGTATTGCTGAATGTATATGAGATTGTGCCGTCTGCTCCCGTCGCACTTTCCACAGCTGTACCGTCTATCTCAAGGACATGGATCCAGGTGGCATTGGATAGAGCGAAATCACTCCTGACATTAAACTGAGCAGTATGACCCGTGAAGACCTGTTTCGTCACACTATCGAATCCACCAAGAGAAGAGCTTACGGTTACCTCTGGATCATTTACCACAAAAAACCAACGGTCTTCGATAGTCTGTTCCATAGGATTTATATGAGAATCTTCCCCGACAACTCCATATCTAAAAGTTGCCTGAAGGTCATATAGGCCTGTGTGTGAAAGATTGTCAAATATAACAGGTTCAATCGAAAAATGACCAGTTTCACTATCTACTACAAAATGGAGTTCCTTTGTCTGCTTCTCTCCATAATATCCATTAGTCCAACAGTCTATCGAACCATTCATACCCCCGATAGAGACACACTCATCTCCAACTGTAAATGTGATTTCGACACCATCGCTTCCGAGCACATAAGGGATATATCCTGGCATATCGGCTTTGTCGGGGTCAGCCGGGTTTACATGCATTTCTATTCCCTCAGCCCGTAAGCCGGTCGATACGAAAATAAGCAGGGACAGAATGAGCCAGCGCAACGGATGTCCCGCCTGAAGCACGGAACGCCACTGAGGCCCATTGTGTGTTTGTAGTACTTTCATTTTGTCTATGTTTTATTGATTATTACAAATTGGTATTGATTCGCGGGGTCATCTTCCCGGATTATATCTCTTCACCGTGACGGTAGCCGAGCCATCTGTGGTTCCAGACTTACCTGTGATGCTCCAGTCTATCTGCCGTTTTATCGAGGCGACGGCGAATCTCGCAGGGAAGCTTATCGAAATCTGTCTCGAGGCACCCGGGGCAATTGTTCCACTCCATGATTCGGAGGCACCTTTTGCCGTAAGGGTCACCTCAAGAGGCTCGGACTCTATCTTGGAATTGTTCGAGACAACCACTGTGACAGATGCCCTACCCTTCGAATTGGCCTGGACGACAGTACGTGCAATGTCGACCTTGATATTCTTGTCTACACTGAAGGTCTCCTTCTTCTCGACAGGTTTCGGTTTCTTAGGCTTCGGACGCTCGACAAACACGACCGAGTCACCCGCGGCACGCTCATATTTCTCAGCCTTGAAACGTGCATCAAGAGTCAGCCTGTTGTCTCCGAGCCTCACGACATAAGGGAACCTGAAAGCCTCGCTGAAATCGACATCAGCCACCGGGCCGTCTATGGGGAAAAGAACTCCGGCAGCATTATCCGTCATCTCCTGACACTGGCCAAGTCCTGATTCAGTCAGAATAAGGCATTTCCCTTTGTCGACAGATGTACGCAACTGTACAGACTCGTCGGTCTTGAACCTTTCATCGCCCGACGTGTCGATGTGTCGCCATCCGTTCTTCTCCGAATAGACCACGGCAATACCTTCGTTGAACGGAATCACACGGTCGAATACAAATGTGCCCTTGATAGATTTGGTCTTTTTCTTCGTCCCCTTGATATTGACACCGAGCATGGAGCCATCGCTCACATTGAGGAAACCCCATTTACCCTTGGCATCCTTCACTGCCAGCATACCGTCGCATACAAAGGGGCGTGCCCTCTCTACCGAATAGTCGGGCAGCGGCACAAACGTACCGTCTGTCTTGAGCACACCCTCGAGGATGTCGGTGTTGAACTTGACAATCACGGCCATGCCGTTCATCAAATGGGGTTCGTTATACTCGACAGGAAGCACCAGAGTACCGTCAGTCTTCTTCACGCCCCAGCGGTCCTGACGCATCACGGCGACAAGGTCACGACCCAGTGGCACCTCCTTTTCATAGGATAGCCCCTGAGCAGTTGCCGCCACACTGATGTACGTCAAGAGGAGTATGTTGCAAATCAGTTTCTTGAGATTCATTTTTCGTTTTCAAAAAATCCTTTTCATAAGAGTCCCCATGCCGTAAGCGTGGTGACATCATCATTCATCGCCGCTCGATATAGAGCCCCCTCCTTCTCGCCAAGGTTGCCGCTGCGCTCGCCAAATTGGCTGATGGCCGTACGCAGGTCGTTGAGCTTACGCGAGTCGAGAGTGAAATTCTCTTTTGCCTCATCCACATAGTTGCTCACTATCCAGTAGAGGGGTCTGGCATCGTTTATGTCAGACTGCGACGCACGTCTCAGCAATGTGTTCGACATCTCCCTGTCGGGGCTTATGCCGAGAAGCTGCTGACGTTTTTCCAGCTCGGGGAAACGGCGGTTTGGAGCGGCGTATGTAAGCGCATACTCGAAAATCGCGGGAGCATAGAGGCTGTCGTTGGCCAGTGCCGTCATCACCGTATGTGCGGCCCGCACCGAATCGGCGTCAAGCGAGCCGAGTCCTGCGAGTGCCGCAGCATAGAGATCGGCGCTTGTCGGCACCTTGGCCACCGGCTCCTCCTCGATTGCGACGGCCTCTACTGTTTCCTCTACAGGCTCGGTGTCCTCATCCTCGCCCGGCACGACGGCATAGAGTATGCTACAGACCACGGCGATACCCGCCACCACAGCTGTAATCAGTTTCCAGTTGCCCAGCAGTCCGTTGCCCCCGTCAGGGTTGACATGCTCGAGTGCCACCCTCATCTCGGCAGCCGAACTGTATCGCTTGCTCTGGCTCTTCTCCGAAGCCTTGCGTATCACCTTGCGTATGTCGGCCTGCTTGACCGGCCCCATCGGGAATTTCTTGCGCAGGTTGGCGGCAAGTATGTCCTGGTCTGTCCCGCTGAACGGCAGACGGCCGGTGGTGAGCTGATACAGCAACACTCCAAGTGCATATATGTCTGTCGTATAGTTCTGGTTCTTGACATCTCCCACCACAAGCTCGGGAGCGGCATAGTTGACCTTGCCCATGAATACACCTGTGGCAGTAAGGCCCTTGTCCTGACTGCCGAGATTCACCACCTGCTTGCAGATGCCGAAATCTATCAGCTTTATCTTGCCGTCGAGGGTGACCATGATATTCGACGGGTCTATGTCGCGGTGTATGATGCCGCGGTCATGCAGCGCCATCACACCCGAGAGCACCGGCTTCATTATCCTCACCACAGCTGCCATACGGTTGTGGTTGAGCTGCGTGAGCAGTTCGGAGGCATACGGGATGGTAGCCCCGTGCTTGTCGGTGGTGATTCCGTTAAGCAGATCTTCGACTGTGACACCCACAAGCAGCTCCATGATGACGTGATAGTGTTTCTGACGGCGCCCGCTTCCATCGGCAAGCTGCGACTCGGTCTCGACAAATCCATACATCTTGATAAGACTGTCGTGGTCGACCTGTATCGAAGCCTCGCGGCGTGCCCTCTCTACTATACGCTCGGGTATATTCTCATAGATTGCCTTGATGGCCACAGTGGTGCGCTCGCCTGTACGGGTCACGACTCTGTAACCCTTGAACACACGGCCCATACCTCCCTCGCCGAGAGGTTTTGAGTCGGTATCATATTCATAATAGACGCCGGCCTTTGATTCGGCCTCGCCCTGAAGTTTTATTACGCTCATATTCAGTATCCTTCTACTCTAAAGTTCACATCACCGACCGACACGATGTCGCCCGGCCTGATTTCTGTTCCCTCGCGGCCTACCCGGCGGCTGTTCACGAACGTGCCGTTCAGGGAATCGACCCAGCCGCCATCGGCATCCTTGTCCCACTGGCCGTCTCTCACATACCATTTTCCGGCGGCAATGTCACGCTCTATGGTGCAGTGACGGCGCGAGATATAGTTTGACAGAGTCTCGGCTACAGGCATCAGGTTGAACACCGACTCGTCCTCACGTCCTACCGTGAGTATATTGCGGCCACCCATCAGCTCGCCCAGACGGTAGATGCGTCCATAGTCTTCGCCCTGCATCACCCTGAGCATAAGGCCATTCTCGACCTTACGGCTGAACGGACGTTCGTTCTCGACTCCCTCATAAGGTGTTGCGCCTCCGTCGTCGGGAAGCAATGCCAGGACATCCTCGACATTGGCGGCTCTTGTCTCGGGGTCACGGTCGAGAGTGGCTTCGAACAGCGGAGTCCATTTGGCAGCGTCACGCCCAAGCAACGAACGTCGCCAGTCGGCGGCAGAGGAATTGCCGTATGGAAGCTGGCCGGTGAGAAGCCTGAAGGCCAGCACACCGAACGCATATATGTCAACCGTAGGGAGTATGGTGGCCGAACGCCCGGACACCATGAGCTCAGGTGCGATATATGGCGTCTGGCCGATGGCATTGTCTCCGTCAATCGGATTACGGGCTCCCAACACAATATAATTGGTCAGGAGGACACGGCCATCGGGTATGAGCAGCACGTTCTCGGGCGAGAGCCGCGAATGGACCTTGCCATGGGTATGGAGGTCGTGCAGTCCATATAAAATCTTGCGCAATATGCCACCGATTGCAGCAGGGGTGAGACGTCCGGCACGCGACAGGTCTGTCGAGGGCACGAACTCTGTCGCGACATACGGATTGCCGCCGACATTGCCTTTGGCTACGATACGGGTCAGATACCGGCTCGCTATCATGCATCCGGCAATCTCGCTGTCACTGCACCGGCTTATAATCTCACGACGCCCCTGCGGCGCACGCCACACGTTCATCAGCTTCAGCATATACTGGCGTCCGTCGCGGTCGACAGTCTTGAATTTACTGTCGGTCGCGCTGTGACCCAGCACACGCTCCACCTTATATTTCCCGTCAATCCAGTCGTGGATGCGGAAATCGCATTTCATAACCTCTGCCATGACTTATGCCTTGCAATAGATGAAATTGCGTGACACACGGTCGCAGGCATAGAGGTCGCCATGCAGCATGAAGGGATTGTTGCCATACCATATGGGAGAGGTATGATACATGGCGCCTTCGCAATGGAACATGCCACGGGTACTTATGCCGTCGTTGCGGGTTATCTCGACAAATCCGAGAGGGACACTCGATATGAACTTGACATGATAGCCCACACCCTCGACATAGGTGGTCACGGCAGTAAGCATGATTGAGAGACCGTCGACGGCATGCATCTTTCCATACTGATTCGGTCTTATGATCTGTGCGCTGACTCGGCGCGACGAATAATTGTCCATATATGCTGTGTTTTATGATTATTATACCATGATTACATGGATTGTCTTTCCAGCCCTTTTCAGTTGCGGGTGTTCGGTGTGGTGCAAGATGGCCCGTGAGTCACGATAGTGGTAGCTCCGTCTCTCCTTATACGCCTTTTTGTTGATGACAATATAGACCTCTGTCTGGTCTTGTGGTATCATCTCTACAAATCGCGATGAATAACAGTCGAACACAGGCCTGACATATTCGTTGTATATTACTGACGAATCCAGTCCCGGATTATCCCTGGCAACATCTGCGCTTACAGTCTCTGCCCATTTCTCAAGCCATGGATAATTCAGTTCAAGTGTAGTCATACCATTACAAATGGCAAACTCCACAGCCTTCTCTTTGGCCCGGTTGCCGCCAGACCATAGGACTATATGCTGTCCGTACATATCCTTATCGTGTAGTTATGTTGAATTCAAATTCTCTGTCACCCATACGGATTATGTCTCCGGGCGAGAGCTTTATGCCTACACCGGCGTGTACGAATGTCGAAAGCCTCCCGTCACATTCCTCCTGAATGAACCAGTTGCCGTCCACAAAATGGAGCGACGCCTGAAGCTCGGCATCTATCGTGTCTTCGCCGGGGAGAGTATTGTCGCGGTTGAGGTCAACACCGTCGCCCATATCCTCGAACGTACGCACAGCCGACCTCCTCTCGCCGGGACGTGCAAGCGGACGCAATGTGCAGACAGGTACAACCTCCCCCTCGGGAACGGACTGAGCCTCGACAGGTTCCTGATAACCGTCATCGACAAGAGGCTCGCCGCACATGGGACAGAACCTGAGCGATGCATCGACATCCTCACCGCAATAGGGACATCTGACAGTCTGACAGGCCACCTGTGACTGCACGCCGGTCTGCGCCCCGCAGTTGGGACAGTTGGCCATCACGTCCATCACAGGATAGCCGCACTGATCGCATATCTTAGTCATATTCTTGAAAGGGGTCTAAAGAGATTCATGAAAAAAGAAAACAGATTCCTCACTCCGTAATATCCGAAGAGAAGGGGCGCGAGAAACAGTCCGACCTTGGCATGTCCTCCCCCATTGCGGAAGAATGACATTATGAGCCAGATTGTGCCGCCCGCACATGCAAAACAAGCCAGCGAGGCCAGAAGCCGCCACGATTTGAGCCACAGGACAGAGAGCCATGAGCGGCCTGAAGACGAACCCGACGTGGCCGCACGCACTGTCTGCTGTGCGACCGAGGCAGTTCCGGCATGAGGAGTATATGCTGAGGCAGACTGCTGCGATACCGGCTGCACCGTCGTCTGCTGCTGCACCGCGCCTTGTACCTCGACGTCGTTACAGTACTCACACTCGGTCCTCTGCCCGAAAGCGTCTCTCCTAATGCCACGTCCGTGACGTCGGCCGTCCTCAAAGAAACCCTCGAACGAGGTTCCGTCAGAATAGTGCATAATACCTTGCCCCGAGATACGGTTGTCGGTCCACGCACCTGTATATTTGCGGTGGTCCGGCCATGTCATGGTGCCGTTGCCGTGCATCTTGCCCATGTTCCAGTCACCTTCATAGACACAGCCATCAGCCCATAGCATCTGTCCGAAGCCATGAGGAGCCCCCTCTTTAAGATTGCCGCGGTACCTGTGCCCGCCAAAATTTATATATTCGTTTGTCATATTATTCTATTCTTAATTACTACGAGAAATCAGCCTCATTTTCACAAGGTCTCAATCTCAATTTTTCACAAATAAAAATCATACCGTGTCCTCCTTTTCCTAAGCAGAATCGGATGCCATCAGGATATAAAAACATTAATTTTAATAACTTAGCAATTCCTCCATTTTTTTCATTGCTCAGTATATCATGCTCTGTATAACAAGATAGAACATTAGAAGCGGCACTATATGTTTCCTTCCACTTAGAGATATGGAAAAAATTTTTAGTCGCCACAATGTCTCTTACTTTTCTTATATGATTAAGGCCCGCAGCATTAAATGTAATTGCTTTTGCATCAGGACAAGCCCTCGCATTAGCAGCCGCAAGACCACCCCCTAAAGAATGGCCAAAGAACCATAGCTTTACATTCCCACAAAGCTTTATTGTTGAATAAATAGCCTTCGCATTCTGAATAGATCTCGTATACTGTGGAGAGATTGAGGTTAGACCTTGGGAGGTATTTGCCAATACCCAATCGCCTAGAATATCCAAGCCATAATTTATACTTAAATCACCTTTGGTAATGGAGCCCTCAGTCACATATGCAATATCCGTAATTTGACCGTTTCTTTCTTTGTAAAATATTTTCGAATAGAAGCCAGTACCAGCACAGGAAAGACGGCCAAAAACATTGAAATGAGTAAATCTAAGAACTGTTCCACCAAGAATCCCTCGGTTTCCAAGATTAGATCTGCTATTCTTAAGATTATCAACAAACTTACCTATTTCGCCTGTACCTGATTCCGATCCCTCAACCAAATGCCATTCGCCGGATTTAGTTTTAAATATTTTATCCTTTGTCTTTCTGGAATCTGAAATCCAATATACATAAGCACATAGAGCGGCTGCATCCGCTATCATTTCGGCATCAAACCAATTTTTCTTCACATCACAAGCTGCCTCCAGACGATTTTCAAGAGTATTATAGTCATAATCATATGGGGTAATATTCTCATCACCATCATAGACAGCTTCCGGAGCACCGAATCTTTCATTATATCCGAATATTTTCTTTCCAAGCAATCCGGGAACCGCTATTATTTTTTTCCCTACCGAAGCTATTTCCATCATAACATCCTTATATTTACATTAATATTCTCTGTGAAGCTCTTCCTCATCTCGATATTGGTCTTGAGGTATTGGGCGAAATTGAGTTCGAGGGCGGTGCGGTAGTGGGTCTCGCTGGTAAAGGCGAATGTCACCGTGACACAACGCTCGATATGGTTTCCGACAGGACGTGAGCCGTGTGTGAGCGAGATGGTGCAATAGCGCATGGCCGTCTCGCCCAAGGCACGCAGAAACTCCAGACGGCAATAACGCCGTATGTCCATATCAGTGAAAAGCCTGTCGTTTGAGGCGAGCGTGAACGCCGCTTGCTCATGCAGTCCCGTCTGTCCCGAAATCTTGTCACGGCCACCTTCGGCACCGATGAGAGCGACCACAGCCCCCGGCGCTGCATAGCTGCAGGTCAGCTTGGTCATCTCCTTAAGCAGATTTCCCCGGGCCCCCTGGGTGGTAAGATATTTCACGACCACAGGGCGTCCCGAGTTCTTGGGCGAACGTATCAGATAGCACCCCGCATATGTCTTGGATGTCTGCGACGAAGGTATGGAGTCGACCACCTGAAGCATCGACTGACGCAGGCTGCGGAGCACAGCACCGTCATTGAGCGAATTGTTGTCGACAAAGGCGTAATAGTCATCGACATAATGGTCATACAGGTTGCGTATGTCCTCGGCTATGCGGCGGTCGTCATATTGGTCTATGTCGAAATCGCGCACAAAATAGTCCTCTGTCTGCTCCGGGTCCTCGATAAGCTCAAAGAACTGTGCCCCGGTCTTTGGATTGTCGAGTGGGCGCATCGGTTCGGTGTACGACAGCTTGACGGTATGTATGTCATAGTTGGCGACAGGAAGGCAGTTGAACTCGATATGCGAGTCATCGGGCACACTGAGCCCGGGAGACGTAATCCTTATCCACAGATGACGGCGCCCGGAGAAGGGTGACAGCGTCTCAGGCTCATACATATCGAGAAACCATCCGGGCATCTCCTCGGTGAGCAGCGGCGACTCCACGTCGGGGGCGCCGAAACGGTAGAGCCACAGACGCATGAACACCAGATGCCTCCGCCAGTATTCGGTGAGCATATAGCTTCCTTCGAGCCACGGAGCCACACTCTCCGAGACAGGTATGAGGGGATATGTCACATCCCCCACCCTCGCAGTCACGGGCGAACCGTCGCCGAGAGGATGGTTCACGGCAATGACAACATTCTCAAGTGTCTCGACATCGTTTGCCGGAGAGTATGCCACCCACAATTCAGCGTCGTGCAGAGGCTCGTCTGCCTCAACAGGTTCCTGCATCGGGTAATGCAGACTGCCGTCGCAATAGAATCCCGTGACATCTCCGGGAACAACAAGAGCCGGGAACAGCGCGCGATAACAGCACTTGGTCTTGGGATATGTAAACTCTACCTTCTCGTCGATGCGATAGGGGGTGTACTCGGGCCCGTTGCCAATCTTGAGCACGCTGAGGGCCGGGAGTGGCCTGAACTCGCTGCCAAGTATGGCCTCGCGACACAGGTTAGCGGCCACCCGGCTCACGGTCGAGTCAATCTTGCGGCCAAGCTCGTCCGACTGGTGTGCCAGAGCCACCAGCAGCATCTTTGCTACGGGATCGGCCATGGAAATCTCGCGCTGCTCTCCCTCGAGGGCACGCATTATCTCTTCGGCTTTATGTCTTACGGATGCATCCATGGCGGTTATTTTTTAAGAAACGGGTCCATAAAGAATACTGCGGTCTTCTCATACATTCCATCGCGTGTACCGGCATAGTCATCGACAACCGTACGTCCTGTCACCGAGACCCGGACAACATACTTGGAGCGTTCTGAACGCTTGGAATACTTGACAGACCTGTCGCGCTCGTAGCTGAGATGGACATTGACATTGACATCCTTGAGATACGGCACATAAAAGTTGATGCTGTCGCGTATCGACCGCTCACACTCCCTGATGCCCGCGCTCGACATATGCTCACGCTCTGAATCGGGCTTTCCGTCGGCGGGCGACGCATAGTCGATTCCCTTGTTGAAATGCTCGAGGTTCATGGCTATGAACTCATTGTCCCAGAAACGGAATCCGAAATCCTCGTCGGCCTTGAAGCGCCTGACAGACGTGAAAACGACTATGTCTATCCAGTTGTCGATAACCGTAGTCGCGTCTGTCAACGGACGCGACACAGCCAGCCCCCCCGAAGAGGAGTCCCGGACAAAACTGAGAGGTGAGGAACAATAGAGCATGCTGTCTGTGTGATATGGTCAATGATAGGATGTCATTTGCGGTTGCGCCCGCGCTCGAACCTCTGTCTGATACCCGAGGTGTCGACATCGCTACGGAAACGCGGTACAGTCTGCTGCACCGTCTGGGGCTGAGGGGCTGGAGCCGGAGCCTCACTCCTACGCAATGTCCCGAGCGAGATGTTCAGGAGATTGAGCAGAAGTGTGCCCTCGATGACTGTGGGGCCTATGGAAGCCGGGAGATACGGAGCGGTGACAAACGCCGCGCAGGCTTCGGGTTCGGGCAACGAAATGACACCCGATATGGCTGCAAGTTCCGTGATGACGCCGAGCACCTGCTGCATCATCGAGACAAACCGTTTGGGCGAGAGCTCGTCCATCTCCTTCTCCATAGAGATGCTGACCGGGACAAGCGCACCCATCAGCGAAGGTATCACGAAATCAGCCTCCGAGTCCATCTTCTGGCGTAATATCCCTATACACTCCTTGAGCGCCTTGGAGAATGCATGCGCATGGTTCCACAGGTCGACATTGGCCTTCAGTGTCACACAGGGAGGGATGAACGACAGATCCGGCATCCAGCACTGCCGGTACTCGAATCTCGCCACAGGGACAGCATCGGGATTGACATAGCCATCAGCCTCACTTCTGACGACAACGCTATATCGCGGCTCGCGCAGAGGCATCCCGTCATCCTCTATCTCGACAAACTCGGTCGACGGGCAGACAAGGTACACCAGAGCCGACCCCTCGGTGGGCGGCATCTGTATGTGGCTGAACATGTCGCGCTCGTTGTGGTCGAACGTCAGCCTGACAAGCTGCCCGGAGGGTGTGAGCGCAGTGACCACGAGCTCTATCACCGACATCTCGAGATTGTCTGTCTCGGCCCTGAAACGGGGCTGTACCAGATGGCCGTAGCCACCCTTCAGGATAAGCTCGCAAAGGGGCTCAAGCATCGAGGCATGATACTCGTCGGCCGTGTTGAACACATCAGCCGTAAGCCTCATTCCGCTCTTCCAGTTTATTCTGTAGTTGCCCTTCATGTGCTACGTTGTTTTGATTGGTTGTTAAATTTAAATAAGCTGTGTATTATATCCCAGAAAAAGTCCGGCGTCATTTCCATTGCCCCGAAGCAGCGGCTTGCGCACATAGTCGCCGAAGCTGACCTCGAGAAACTGGTCCTGTGCCAGAAACCATGCCTTGAAGAAATCAACAAAGCGGTCGATAGCCTCACGGGTTGTCTCTATCATATCGGCCGACTCTATCACGGTCTGATAGGAGAGCGTGATGGTCTCGGCCCCTATGTGGAAATCGGGGGCGCACCAGACCTCGCCAAGCACAGCCCCCATGTTGACGGGGCAGCTCTCCGGGTCAATCGGAAGAGTCTTCTCGCAACGGTCGAACGCGAGTGAGCGGACAGCGCCTCCGAATGCAGCTTCAAGAACCCTGCGGAGCAGTCCGCGCTCGCCTCGGCCATCCCTGAGACGCGTTATCCACACATAGGCCCGGCTGATGAACGGATTGCCAAGATCGACACCCTGGCCACGCGCTATGAAATCGGCTATGAATCTGTTGTTGCCGACAACCTTCCTGTTTAGCTCGCTCTGGAATGCGGCACGCCTAAGCATCAGCTCGCGGTCGAAGGGATAGAAGAATGTCAGCGCATCCCTCTCGACCTGTTCCTTCTCCTTGATTTTCTGACTGACCAGCGACGGATCGGCCTCGCACTCGGCAAATCTGTCCGGGGGATGGAAGAGATACTCAGGCAAAATATGATACAGGCTGTCGCGTTTCAAGGAGAATGTCAATGCCGGACGCCGTGATGTCGGCTTGGCATTTACCTCGACAACCGTCTCGTCGCCCTTGGCGGTACGCTCATGCTCGCCCTTGAACACAAACCCATAGCGCACGCCGGACTCCTCGGAGGCGAGAAGTCCCGACGTGCTGTCCATGATGACCGACACAAGCAGGTCGGCATCAATCTCTTTGGGGAATTTAGGGCGTTTCAGATTCATTGTCCCGTGGCGACGTCAAAGGTCGGGGATAAAGTCTATCTTATTGTTGCGGCTTGTGGGAATATTCTGCGTGGGCAGGATTATCACTGTCGGTTTCTCCTTCGAATTGGGCTTGGGCCGTACTATCGACAGCTCGAAAGGATACTCAATCGACGGACAGCCGGTCTCGGTGATCAGCACCGTGAACTTCATCTTGTCTTCCTGACCCACCTCCATGTTGAACGAGAAATGGCTCTCTGTAATCTTGTTGGCTCCGAAGGGGTCTGTCTCGGGCAGCTTTATCTCGACTTTCTTGAAATAGTTCATGTCGTCGTTACTGCTCATATCGGTCTTTACAAGATCAAACTCGACATTGATATTGTTCTGCGGGTCGATGTTGAGATTGGGATTGGAGAGCTGCACATCATAATATTTCACATACCACATCGGCACCGTGATGGTGCTGGGCAACGACCGCAGCCCGTCGTACTTGAGCACATACTTGTACTCGTGCGTGCGGAGGGTGTCCGTGAGCTCACCGGGAATCGAGAGACGGCAGTCGTAAAACAGTGTATTACGCTCGACATTCTCATTCTCCTTGCGGCTCTCTATCTGTATCTCACAGTCCGGCGACAGGCTCTCGAGGGTCGCACTGACACATTTGATATACGATGGCATCAGCGCGGCCAGCCTGGCCGTGAAGAACTGATGGTTGAATCCGATGTTCTCGTTGTTGTTCAGCTTGAAATTGAACGAATTCCTCTCATCGAGCGACAGGAGCCCCCATTTCTTGCCAAGCTGCACACAAACAGAATTGCCCTCGAGAGGCATCACATTGTCAAACTGTTCGGGCAGCAGAGGCGCACCGTCGTAGTGCAGCCCTAACTTACCCTCGCCGAAAGAGGAGAACATTGAGGTGACAGGCACAGGCTGTTCCGTCACGGGACGGTAGACATAGAGCGTGTCGCCGGTAGGACCGAGAAAAGTCGACAGACGCTTATAGCGGTCAAGAAGGAATGTGGCATTCTTTGCCTGCAGCCTGTATGTAGAGTCGGAGGCGAGCAGAATGAGCTGACGACCCTCAAACTCTACAAGCGATTTCTTGTTCTGTGTCGAGTCGGTAGACACACGTGTGGCCCCAAGGTCGGACGCATTGATAAAATACGGTTTCTTTTTATAGATACACAGTGCCCTGCCGTCGCGGAATGACGTGGCTATCTGCATATCCTCAATCTTCTCCACCATCGGGATACGTGCGAACTTGCCGTCAGTCCCGATATACGCGCTGTACTGGTCGACAAGGTTCTTCTCGGGATTGACATATCCTGTCACGACCGCATATCCTTCGGAAAACGGTGTCACCGAGGTATAGGGACCGCTGATGACACGTCCTTCCTTGTTGATATAATAGTATCTCCCGTCAAACGTCACAGGCATCATGCCATCCGAGAAATATGCCATCCTGTCCACTACCTTATACTTTGATTTGGTCAGGTCGACCACATGTCCTTTCGGATCGGTGAATCCGGCCAGCTCGCCACGGTTGAACAGCAGAGCCGTCCCGTCGCTGAACGCGCCTATCGAGTCGTAACCCTCGATCAGCGTGATGCCGTCCATCGACATAAGTCCGACCTTGTCCCCCTTGCGGAACTCCAGGAGCCTGTCAGACCTGAGCCTGACATCGTCAAGCTCGGGACGCACGGTCCAATGGGCTATCTTTGCCCCTAAGGTAAGGGGCAAAGACATCACCATCGGCAATATCAAAAACAGTATCTTTTTCATATCAATTTTTCCTTTCTGGTTTATTCTCATTCAAATCCGGCCTCGACATTGGCCTTGTGTATGGAATCCTGACGGTCTACAAGCTGCAGGCCAATCTCTATCTGGTCCATATATTTCTGGTTGCCCTCCTTGCGGGCCACCTCATATCCGCGCTCAAAATACTTGCGCGCACGGTCATAGTCGGGCTTCACCACATCGCCGTTGAGATAGATGCTGCCCATCAGCAGCAGAGCCTTGGTGTCATTCTCGCCATCCTTCTCGAGATAGCGTCTCAGCCACTCCACAGCCTCCTCATTCTTCTGTCGGTCCACGAGATAGCCGGTCTTGTCCGTCTCGAGTCCAAGCTGGCGCTTGCGGCGCAGGCTGAGGGTATCTTTAGGCAGACGCAGATAGGTATAGGCCATTTCGTACATCGCAGGAGCATATCCCTCCTCGGCAAGTATCCTCATCGAGTCGAGCCCGGCCGCGGTAACCTCGGGGGTGCCCTCGTTGAGTGCCACCACCGCAGCGCCGAAACGGTCGTCAAACGCCGGGGTTTTCACTGAGGGGGTGGATGTACCCGACGGGCTCAGGACATACATCACCACACCGATGGCTACGACAAGTATTATGCCGAGCGACGAGAACACCATCTTGTCCTGATACCAGCGTTCAGGGAAACGGAAACTGTCTATCGCGGCCCTCATCTGAGCCGAGGTGACAAAGCGGTCAGACTGCTTCTTCTCGGTAGCCTTGCGTATCACTGACGAAATCTGCCGCGAGCATATCTCGCGCAGAGGCAGCTTCTTGTTGAGCTGTGCCTTGATCATGTCGTACGAGCTTCCCTGGAACGGGAGGTGCCCGGTAAGAAGATAGAAATACAGGATGCCGATGGCATACACATCGGTCGAGTAATTCTGGTTGCGCACATCGCCAAGCACCAGCTCGGGCGAGGCATATCCCGCCTTGCCTATGAACTGCCCCGCCGAGGTGAGTCCCTTGTCGGCTGTAGAGAGGCGTACAAGCTGCTTGGCCACGCCGAAATCAATCAGCTTGATGCGGCCGTCGGTAGTGACCATTATGTTCGAGGGGTCAATGTCGCGGTGTATGTATCCGGCATCGTGCAGAGCCATGACACCCGAGAGGACACTCTTGATGATACGGGTCGACACACCCTCTATCTCCTCCATATATTCTTTGTAGAGCTTGGCAATCTCGGGATGTGTCTTGCCGTCGCGTCCCTCGAGCTTGCCCATCACGAGATCCTCGAGCGTGATGCCGTCAAGATACTCGCTCACCACATGATAATGGCTCACCTCGGTACCGAACTCATCTTTGTCGACCGTCTCGATGAATCCGTACATCCTCACCAGACTGTCGTTGTGTATGCGTATCGAGGCCTCGCGTCTGGCACGCTCGATGACCTGCTCGGGCAATCCCTCGAACATGGCCTTGATGGCCACATAGGTAAACTCCCCGTTTTTCTCGACCTTCTTGCCGAGATATACACGGCCCATGCCGCCCTCGCCCAGCAGCCCGGACTCGGTATCAAACTCAAAATAGCTTCCGTCAGAGTTAAGCTCTTCGTTCTTCAATATCTTTACTGCCATAACTGTCACTGGTATTCATAGTAGTTTATCACTCCGGCCGAGTCCGTCACAACCGGATTCATGGCCAAACATATAGTATCTGAGCCCCTGCTCAATGTCAGCGTTCCGCCATACACACCCAGAGGTCTCAGTTCACGGTATTCTGTTATCTCAAGTCCTATGGAGGTCAGGTCAAATCTGGGAGAGACAAGCAGTGTATCACTCCCGCTGCCCTTGGCCAACCACAGCACACGGTCATTCTCGAAATAATCTGCAAGGGTCAGCACCACAGAGCTGTCACCGATAAGGGTATCGGCCAGCAGCTCCATATCGCCACCCATAGCTATCCTCACCACACATGCACTGTCCTCGCCGGGAACGCGGACAGCTATCCGCATGAACGAATCGACGCCCTCGATCTCAGACATGGTCACGGATGTGACCACACCACCGTGGCCGGAGACCATTCCTGTCTCCGAGCATCCGGCAGTCACAAGCAATGCCAGCGTCATGATGAGTATGTAGAGGTTATATCGCATCTGTATCTGAATGTTTTTTTCAGTCTCATTTAACATCTCCCCCGGTGAAATCGCGTGCATACCAGGGTATATCTTTCGGTTTGGATTTGTCTGCGGGTCTGGACGAGCCCCCGGTCTTCGGCTTTGACTTTTTAGCCGGAGGTGTGCTTTTGCCTGAATTGCCTGACGAGGCAGCACCGAGCGACTGCGGCGTGAACTTGGTCGCCACGATATTGTTGGGATTCTCCTTGCCACCCAGACCAATCTGATGCTGGGCCGATGTACGGCATTCGAAATGCAGGTGCTGGTCTGGGCCGGTCATGCCACGTGCATTCCCGGTAGTGCCAGCCTTGCCTATCTCCTCACCCTTCCTGACTGACGCGCCTTTACGTATCCCGGATGCAAAGCGAGACAGATGGGCATAGAACGAATACACATATCCATTGCCACGCTTATGCTTTATGGCCACATTATTTCCATAGGAAGCGTGACCTGTCTGTGAGAACTCGACTATACCGTCGGCCACTGACATGACAGATGTACCTTCGGGAGCATAGTAGTCGAATCCCTGGTGGTTGCGGGGTTTGCCGTCGGCGCCACGGCGCACCTTTCCATAGAGGTTGGACGGCGAGTTGCGGCGTATGCGCGGCGAGGCGACAGGGTCGCCCCACGTTGTGGTGGCTGATGGCTCGGGAACCTTAGCCGTATTCACCTCTTGCGGGTTGACAGGTTTCTTCGGTGCGGTGTCCGCAGGTTTCTTCGGCGCAGGTTTGGATGGTGCCGGCTTCTTGGGCTCAGACGGTTTCTTGGCTGGAGCCGAAGGAGTTTTTTTCTTGTCACCTTTACGCATCACTGGCGCATCGAGATCCACCTCCCATGCATCGACGTTCTTGACCTTGGCCACTCCGCCCTTGCCGACTTTGGTCGGGAATGAGCGGCCGCCTATGTCGACGATAAGCTGATCTCCTTCAGACAGGGATGTCTGCAGACACAGTGTCGGGGCCGAGCTGAGGTCGGCCGATGCAAGATCACTTTCCGCCTCATCATCGTCGTCCGTCCAGAACATCTCCTGTATCACCACATCGCGGCTCACTATCTCGATTTCCGAAGCGCCGGTATATTCGAGCGCCTGTCCGGGATTGACGATAGTGATTGTACCGCCGAAGACGCATTTCAGTTTTGCGGTGTTCAGCAGCGCGGGACGGCCTGTGACTATGACATCCGGATTGACAGCCGACCACGGCGCAGGTGTGCCCGGTACACATGGCATCGGTGTGAGATGACCATGATGGGCGGCAGTCGCAGCCGCCGTAGCCGGAAAACCGAGAGAACGGCAGCGTCCGAAGGGCCTGATATTGGCCATTGATATATGGTCACCTATGTTGGCGTGCTCGTGCGAGCATAGCGACACGTTCTTAGGCGTGGCCACAAGCGAGCCATTGGATGTCCCCATCGAACATCTCAGCACAGCTCCCGAGCATACATATATCTTTGACCCTGCCATAATCGTGTCTTAAAAATCTTATTTTCCTATCTTGACCTTTGCCGCCATAATCTCGACAAGCGAGCCTCCGTCAAGCGAGGTCTTCTGGCCTGACTTCTCCTTGAGCACCTTGGTCTTTATGGTATGCGAGTTGCCCGATTCCTGTATTATGGAATCGGTCGCCTTCTCGCTTATGCTGTCGGCCTCGCGCCTCATGCTGTCGTTTGCCGATATGCTCATGCTCGCGTCAGCCCTGTAGTCCGAGTCCTTGCCCGAGCGGACAGAGAGATTCTGTCCGGCCTCGATGCTGATGTTTCGCTCGGCCCTCATGGTTATGTCCTGTCCGGCCACAATCTCTACATTGCCCTGCGCCTCGATGCGTATCAGTTTCTCGTCTGACGACAGGATTATCATATAGCGGTTGCGGTTATAGTCGTAGATCTGTATGTCACCCAGCTCACCGTTGTCGCAGAACTGTATGGTGTGGCCGTTGCGGGTACGTATCACCTTGTAATTGTTGATGGTGCCGTCGCCGGTATTGTCGTTGAGCTCCTCGTCGGGTTTGCCGGTCCCGTTGAACAGGGTGCCGATGACATACGGACGTTCCACATTATCCATCTCGAAACCCACCATAACCTCCTCGCCTTTCTCGGGAGTGAACTGCACGCCTTTCGAGAAGCCGCTGTATGGCGACGCTATGCGTATCCACGGAGTCATCATATTGTCGGCATCAAGCACCTGCTGCCATGGGAATTGCACACGCACACGCCCCAGTCGCTCGGGGTCACAGTTATCCATGACCCGGGCGCGCTGCTGGCAGGCACGCGGATAGACGTCAGAGTTGCCATACGGAGGATAGTCGCACGTCGGCGGAATGGCCTCGAAGCTATTGTCATACGAGGCATTGGCATCAAACGTATGTGTGACACTCAGCACCATCAGCACATGCTGGTTCTGTTCTTTCTTGTCGCCAATCATATTCTCGACACCGTCCTCAATCTCGAATTTCTGACCGAGGAAGAGGCTCGACACCTTTGACGCGCCAGAGCTTGTGAACATCTGGGCCTTCTTGCCCCGGGTCTCGACCTTGATGGAGTTCTGCACCATCTCGTCAGTTCCCTCATCTTCGCCCGAATCAAATGCCCCTCCCGTATGCATGTGATACAGTCCGGTGGTATTATAGAGCTTGCTTGCGCGCGTGCATACACATTCGTTGAGCTCGTGCAGGTTACGGTCGGCTGTACCTTCTGACTTATGCACAACGATTCCCCCCTCCTTGCCATAGGTATAATGGTTGGGCGACAGGTGCATGGCATTGATGTCGCGAAGCTGCAGGTTCACGCCATGACTGAAGAGATTGCCGCTCGGGTAGCGCACCTTGACAACCGAGCCGCCGTTAGGCTCGACAATCTCGCCAAACACCAGTTGAGTGCCGTCGCTATACATCCACTCGCCAAACCTTATGGCAAGCGAACACAGGAACTCATAGTCCGACTGATTGTACTGGACTATATATGGAATCGTGGCCTTGAGCCTCGGATTTATGACACTCTTTAGCAGGGAGCATCCCTTGGTGACCTCTCCGACAATGTCGGCAAGAGTCTTCTTCTCGAACGAGCGCGTGTTGGGTGTCCCGTCAAGCAGATAGTCGTATGTCGAGCATGTGACATACAGCGACGGAGCGCCTCCGGCACCACGGGATGCGTTGACACCCGATATGACTCCCTTGAAATGGAATGTAGTGCCCTTAGCCTGGGTATCGGACGAGCGTGTGGTGACATCGACCTCGATGGACGCGCCGATGAGGTTTTTGCACACCTGATAGCTCACATCACGGTTGTTCTCTTCGGCATCATCCTTCTTTACCAGAGAGAAAGAAAGGGTAGTCGGAGAGAGCATCTGCTGCGTAAGGGTATAGGATGTGGCGAGATAGCGCACCCCGTCAATCTCGCAGACAGAATTGTCGCCTGTCGAGTTGCCCTCAAGCGTCAGGATTATCTCAGACACATACTCGGCACCACCGTCAGCAGAATCATCAGCAGATGACGACGCAGACTCTTCAGAAGATTCCTGAGCTTCCTTGTCCTTTTTCTTTCGCTCCTCTTCCTGGCGCCTACGTTCTTCCTCGGCCTTCTGCTCCTCCAGTTTTTGGTTTGCTATCTCATTCTTCTCCTCCTGAGACACCTCGGTATATGCCATGTGACGGCCGAACCTGTTCTCTTTGTTAATCTCGGCATTCTGCTGGTCGAGGACGTCAGCGGCATCACCGGGCTTATGGCTGAATCCTGACTTGACCGTCTTAAGCACATCCTTGCCGGCTTTGGCGGCTCCCTTGATGTCGCCGGTCTTGAATGCGTTTACCATGGCGCTGACACCGACGCCTCCGGCGGCAAGTGCGGTCGCACTTGCGGCAAAACGCGTCGAACCCAAGTTCTGCATGGTGTTCAGGATAACCGACTTGGCCGGAGTATCACCGTCTTTATTCAGAACAAGAGTTCCAAAAAGAGCCTGTCCGACGTTTGCCATCTTCTGCGTGGCGCTAATGACAGTCTGGACGGAGGTCTGGATTCTCGTTGTTAGTTCCTCAAGATTCTTCGGAGGGGTGTCAAACAGCTCCTTGACCGACATATACTCGTCAATGGCCGTCATGGCCTCAGCCCCGTTATTCTTTATCACGCTGCCGAGACCGTACACAATCGGGTGATCCTTCTTGATGATATTCTCTACCCTTGCTCGCTCGGCTGCGATGGCTGCATCATATTTCTTTTTTTCATCCTCCGACATATTATTGATGTCAGAGAACTTTCCGGTCTTGCGCACCTGATGCTCATAATATGCCTGCAGGGCCTCGTCATATTTTGACGAAGCCTTGGACCATCCTTCAGACTTGTCAGAAAAATCGTCAGCCTTGATTACGTCGAGCATGCCGCCGACAGAGTCCTTAAGGTCTTTGGTAACATCCTTAAGTACTTTGGACTCCTCCTTGAGCACGGGCTTTAGTTTCTTGATTTTGTCGCCCAGGGAGTCGTTGGCTTTCGCTGAATCCTGAAAGACATCTATGACGTCAGAGAACAATGCCATCTTTCCGGGTTATGATTGAGTTGAGACAGTTTATTTACAGTATGTCGTATTTCACATAGGCAGACGCCAGTCGTTGACAAACGTGGCACCCGAGCCGAACACTATTTTCTTGGCACTGAGTGTGACCTTGCTGCGCATCAGCATCGAATTGGCATTATGGAAATACTGATAGAAATTCACAAGATAGGCTTCGTCAAAGAACAGGTGCAGATATTTCTCCTTGTTCTTATCGGTAGAAAGACAGAACTCGATTGTTCCCCTGTGTTTTGCGGCACGGTTGAACATCCATTCATAAAACAGCATGTCATCATCACCCTGCGCGGACATAACGAACTTTATGATTCCTCCCTGCGGACGAGAGGCGGGTTTCCCGCTTTCATCGAGGGTCTGGAAAAACTCATACTCGCACTCCACAAGGTCATAAACATTCTTTTTCAGTTCAAACTCCTCGTGCGTGAATACCTGTTCGCCTATATATAATTTAGCTTCGAATGCCATTTTGATATCTGTTTATCTGCTGTATAATAAATAATTGCATTATCATTTGATAATGTGGGAAAGCGGCCCTGGAGGCCGCTTCCCACATCTTGATTGACTGATGAGTCGGCCTGGATTTAGAGAGCCCAGTGGTTGTCGTACTCGACGCTACCCTTGCCTGTCACGACAAGCTTGCGGCAAGTGATGGTGATGACCTCGTTCTGAAGAGCCGAGTTCGAGGCATCGAAGGTCTCTTCATAGTTCACGCAATATGCGTCGGTGAACGCGAGGGTCTTCATGATTGAGCCGTCCTTCTTGGGCCATGTGATGGTGCCGTTCTTTGCAAGATACGAGTCGCAGACCCAGTCAAGAAGATCTGTGTTGCCTGAGTCGGTCGATTTCACCTTTACGGTGATGACACCGCCGCGGGTAGTGCCTGTGGGCTGTCCCTCGACATCAATCTGCTGGTTGAACTGATAGTTGACGCTGATGATTTCGCGGTCGTCGTAGCCGTCGACCTTCAGTTTCGCTACGGGTACTTCTGCCATTTTCGTGGAGATTTTTTGGTTGATGTTTATGTGTGTTTATTTCTCATGAGATCTGGTTGCCCCACTCGCGCTCGCCGTTCTGGTTCGTACTGCCCTTGAGCTGTATGTAGAAATTGCGGGCTGCATAGAAAGGCTGCAGATTCACGTCGATATGTATATCCTTGGTCTTCTCGTCACGCCAGATGTTGTCGATAGAGAAATCCTCGATGAGCTTGCCGGGGCCCTTGTAATCTTCAAGGAAATCCGTAAGCTGACGGCGCAGCTCGCGGGGCGAGTTGCGCGAATCCCAGTTCTTGAATGCCTCGTCGTTGAAGAAGTTCATGAACACCTTGCCGATCCAGTCAAACACACGCACGATGGGATATTCCTGCAGACCCTGTGTTGCTCCCTTATAGAGCGAACGGTTGGAGAATGCCATGACACGGCTGTCCTCGAACGCCATGGGGATGACGCCGCGGTCTATGAGGGCGCTGACGTCAGACTTGAGCAGGTCGAGACGTGTGCCGCGTGCATTGTCCATGGTGCCGAATTTCTTTCCGGCGATGCCCTGTGAGATGGGAGTTTCCTCGGTGTTGACCATGCGCCCTGCGATGGCTGCGGAAGGGGGGATGAAGAGATCCTGCTCCTTCTTGTTGTCGGGATCGCTCTTCTTGCGGCCGAGTATGTAGTTGCATGCCATCACCACATTGGCCAGATATGCGTCCGTGTCGCTGAGGTTGGCACGGTCGAGACCCTGCATCAGCAGGTCTGTGGTCGGGCGGTCCTCATAGTCGGTCACCAGAAGCACCTTGTTGCGGTATGCCATCTGGCCCCACATGTTCACGGCCTGCTTGTCACCGAGATAGCCTGGAGAGACGAGCAGCGAGTAGTTGTCCTTGAGCGACAGGCGGTCGTAGTGCTTGTTGAGTTCCGAGCTCACGGCCTGGAATGTCTTGCTCTCCTGATCGGCGAGGTCTTCCTTGTCGATATTCATGAGCGAGAGACAGTGGAGCTTCGACTGGCCGCTATTGGCAAAGAACTGGGCCAGCGAGCGATATGCCACCTCCATCTGACGGGTCTCGTCATGGACGGTCTTGAGGTTCTGCATCAGGTTCTGCTGGGCCTTCGCAGCCTCGGCCTGACACATGTCGGCGGCATCAGATACGGAGCCGTCACACTCGGAGAGAATCTTGATCCACATGGCAATCTGCGACTTGAGAGCCTCGCGATCTTCGGCATACGAGCGGTCGGACAGGAATATCTGTTTTGTGGCGTCGTTGGACGGATCGAGATTATTGAGGTTGTCGGCAAGATCGGAGATGAGATCATAGCCACCGAAATCCTCGAGCACCTCAAGAGCATCGTCAAGCTGACGCGAGGGATCGGCTATCGCGCGGGCATCCTCCATCACCGACCCGAGGCCGTATGAAGAGGCGTTTTCTGCTGCCTGCTGCATTTTCTGTTCTGCCATTTCCTATATGGTTAGAATGTGAATGTTTTCTTTATGACAATTAATCCTGAAGTTCGGCAAGGAGAGCCTGGAGGGCCTTGACAAGGCTCTGACGTGCGTCATCATCGGTCACCGCGGCACGCAGGTGCTTGTTCTGGCGAAGACGGTTCTCGATATTGTTATATGCCGCCACAGCATCCTGACGGGATTTGAGATAGGGGCTGTTCTCTATCATCTTCTTGTCGTCAAAATCCGACACTGCCGTGAAGCGGAAATCCTCTTTGACAGTCGCACCATCCTCGTCTGCCATCTTCACGTTCTTCTTGACAGGCTTGTAGTGGTCGAACACATCAGACATGGTCTGAGGCTGGAATACCTCGCCGGGCCTCACGGGCGCCATGTCCGTGAACTGGTCGACATAGAGGGTCTTGTCCTGCGGGAACTCTATGACCCCGTCGGCAGCATCCATGCCGGTGTACTTGGAAATTACGGTTTTAGTTGCCATTTTACGGTATTATTGGTTTTTTGATTCTGATTCAGTCTATCTTCCATTCAATCTCTCCGGCGGCATTGACCCCGAGAGTCACCTTGTCGCCCGGATTGACCTTTCCCCCTATTATCATCTTGGAGAGGGGACGGCGTATCTCCTTGCGGATTATGCCGAGGATGGGACGTGCGCCATACTGTGCGTTGAACCCGCGCATGGCTATCTGATGTCTTGCCTCGTCAGTGATGTCGAGAGATATATTCTGCTCGGCCAGTGTCTTGAGCAGCCCCTTGAGATGGATATTGAATATCATCAGCACAATCTCCTCTGTGATTGGCGAGAAAGGCACTATCTCGGTGAGGCGCGCCAGGAACTCGGGACGGAAATGTCCCTGCATCACCTCGAGCATATCGTTGTGCGTGGGCACGACTCCTTTGGCAAACGAATCGAAGATATACTGGCTGCCTATGTTCGAGGTGAACAGGATGAGGGCGTTCGAGAAATCGCCTACACGGCCGAGACGGTCGTGAAGCTTGCCCTCGTCGAGAATCTGCAGGAAGAGGTCGAATACCGAGCGGTGTGCCTTCTCAATCTCGTCGAACAGCACCACCGAGTATGGTTTCTGCCTTATCTGGTTCACTAGCAGGCCACCTTCTTCATATCCCACATATCCCGGAGGCGCACCATAGAGCAAAGCCACAGAATGCTCTTCCTTATACTCGGACATATCGAACCTCAGGATGGCGGTCTCGTCCTGGAAAAGGAAATCGGCGAGCGACTTGGCCAGCTCGGTCTTGCCGGTACCTGTCGGACCGAGGAAGAAGAACGAGCCCATAGGCTGCCCCTTCTTGTTGAGGCCTGAGCGCGACTCGAACACGGAATCGAGCACTATACGTATCGCATGGTCCTGACCCACGACTCGTCTCTTCATTATTTCCTCGGCATTGACAAGACGGTCACGCTCTTCAGAGCTTATGTTGCCCATAGGGATACCTGTCTTCTGCGATACCACCGCGAGCAGATGCGACGAAGCCATCGTGTCAATCTTACCCTCGGCATTGCCCGCAAGCGCGCCGAAGAGCTCCTTGAGATATTCAATCTTGGCCTCCAGGGTGCCGAGTGTGGCGAAATCCTTTATCTCGACCTTGCCTGTCACAATAGGGCTGATGCGGTTGGTGAGCTCATGGTGAAGCCAGAACAGAGACTTGGCCTTGCTCTCATCGCTCTCATCCGACTCGACAATACCTTTGAACCGCCCGGAGAAAGCCTCCACATCTCTTGCCGCCATATCGTTGGTCGACTTTATCAGGGCCATTGTGCGGTCTATCATGTCGATGGCCGAGTCCGGCAGGTTCTTCTCGCTGAAATACCGTTTTGCAAGACGTACTGCCGTTGCCGGTACCTCGGGGGCGACTTTTATGCCGTGGAAATCCTCATATCTGCCAATGATGGACTCGAGGATATGGGCGGCATATTCGAGCGAGGGCTCTTCGAGCGACAGGCGCTCGAATTTGCCGGCAAGCTCCTTGTCAGTCTCGATATTCTTGGTATATCCGTCTATAGACGAGGTGCATATCACAAGCAGACCGCCGTTCAGCTTGCTCTTGAGGATGCCTGACACACAACTGAGCATATTCTGCCTGTCGTTTACCTTGTCAAGATTCTCGATGACAAGGATGGCGTTATCCATGGCCGATAGCTCGTCGAGCACCTTCTTCATGCGCCCCTCTATCTCGCTCTTATAGGATACCTCGAGACCGAGAGCAGTCGTGTCAAGCTCATAGACCGAAGCGTCGGCAAGATAGCCTGGCACCTCTCCTTTGACAATGGCATTGACAAATGCCCGTACGAGCGACCTCTTGCCCACTCCGGCCTCGCCGGTGATGAGTATGTTTGATTTGGTACGGCGCCCGAGTATGTCGAAAATCTCGGAGAGCTCTTTGTCAAATCCTATTACGGGATCGGTCTCTCCCGATTTCACGATATCATTGAGGCAGATACAGAACTTGGCAAGCGAGGACCTGTTATTTCCTCCGCTTACTGGCGATGCCACCTGATTGCCTATGCTGCGCGATGAGGCAGGATCCGCCTTTGCCGGGGCAGATACGATATTCTCGGGCCGCAACGGCATTGTCTTCAGCTTGTCGTTGCTGAAACCTACGCCCGGGGTCACGACCGATGCCAGAAGCATCTTGGCATCAACCTCGGGCGCACCCATATTTGCCCGGATGCTGTCAGCCTCGGCAAATACCTCGACAGCCGCCTCCGACATCTCGGGATCGGCCATGGGACGTGCGCTCCGGGACGCCTCGCGGATACGGGCGTCACACCATTCGAGCAGATAGAAATAGTCCTGACGCAGGTCTTTCTCTATATATTTAACCAGGCCCACATCCTTGTGCAGAAGAGCCTTGAAGAGATGTGCCGGCTCTATGCTGCCGTTCATAGCCTCCTTGGCGTATGCCCTTGCTATGCGCAGCACATCACCGATGTCCTGTCCGAGTTTGTAGTTAGTTGGTTTCATTGCGGTTGTTTGACATGAATTATCAGATAATCGGTCTGCCCGTCCAGGGCGACCACATAGTCGCCCGGAATGAGGGGATTGAATTTTATTGTGGTGACACCGTCCGCGTTCCAAGTGCGTTCGGCGGTTATGTCCGAATCGGCAAAATCATCGTCAGTGAAGACATCATAGTCCCATACCATATCGGCACTCTGGTCGGCCACGACCATCCTGTATGCCCTGATCAGACCGACAACGGCCGTAGGATTGCTCAGACGTGCCTCAATGACCACAGGCTCTCCGGCGGTAACAGACAGCGACGCTATCCCGTCAGGCAATATCCTGTAACCTCCAGCCTCGGACGTGGTCACAAAATATGCCTCACGTCCATTGACACGGACTTCTCCGTCTGCAAGACGCGCCGCAGAGGTTCTCCTATATGCCGGATTAGGCTCCTTAAGATATTTCACTATTTCAGCGAGGGGGATTTCAGTGAGCACTCCCTCGGCATCAAGCACTGTCACGCTCTTGCCCATGTCACGTCTCACGATTGCGCCTGACACAGGGGTTGCATCGGCCTTTCGCACCACGGCATCTATGTAGGGGAACATCGTGATACCCGTACCAGGCAATACGGCTGTCTCGCTGACGGTCACGTCCGCGAGAGGCACCGTTACAGTCGACCCGTCGTCAAGAAGGATGCTCATTGTCTTGCCCCGCACCTGCTCGCTCACATGTCCCTCAATACGATGTCCGTCTTTAAGGGTAATCACATCTTTGAGCATGACTCCATGTATAGACGAGGGATACTTGACAGTCTTGTGTACGTCCATCCATAGCAAATGCCATCTGCGATGCTCGACAGTATGGAAAGTCACAGTCGAGTCAGACTCATCGGTCACGACGACGTTATGGAATTCGGATGCAGGGAATATCAGGGATGAGACAGTGACATCGGAGATGGTATCGCCCGCCACCTTCATCACGGATTTCCACTCTGCCGGAAGCTCGTCATAGCCATAGACACGGTCTATGCGGCGTTTGAGCGAATCGACGCCCACACGTACGACGGCAGAGACGGCATCGACAACGATGCCCTTCCCCGGAACCTGCTCGCATATCACGCCATCATAGGCCGAACCTCCGACAGTCTCCACTCTCTCGGGCACAAAACCCAAGGTGTCGCACACGACTGAATCGGGAGCGATCTCACTGACAGCCGACACCAGCGCCGCAGCCGTCATCCCGCGGTTGGCCGGACGGTGGCCATAGCCACGGTCTATGACGGTCTGTGACTGGGCACAGAGCCCGAGACAGAAGGCAACCGACAATGATATACTTCTTGATGTCAGCATAGGGTCATCGTTTTACAGTCTTGTCGAGCAACTCTTTGGCATATACGGCCTTGACACCGTAATTGAAGCCCTGGCTCTGGGTGAACCCAGCATTGAGGATACCGACAAGCTGGCCGTGCATGTTGAAGATCGGCGAGCCACTTGCTCCGCCATAAGATGCAGCATCAAAGCCGAACGTGATGTCCCCGTCCTGCGTGATGTTTCCGGCGCGGGCCAAAAGCTGAATACCCTTTGACGAGCTGAGATCCTGAGCGCTGAGACCGAGAGGGAATCCCATGGTGTAGATATGCTCGCCTACATGTATCGCGCTGTCGGCCACTACGGCTTCATCAAGATTTACCCATACATTATGCTCGTCCGGGAGTTTCTGTACCACAGACTGGAGCAGCGCCACATCAATATCCTTGTTGTCACCTGCCTCGAGTGTCATGCACTTGACCAGATTCTCCTCTGCAAAGAACTTGCCGTTGGGCAGGAAGGCAAGCATGTCATGAACACCCTCGACCTTTACCTGACCGACGTATGCGTTGAGCTGAGGCACCTCGGCGGCAACCTGAGCCATGCGCTGCTTGTAGTAGTTGGATATATCCTCGGCAGCCGACGTATAGAGCCACGGCCTGGCAATATGCAGATTGGTTATTATCTTGGCATCTTCCGACACGAAGAATCCTGTCCCGGTATAGGTCAGAAGGTTACCGTTCTTGGCAGGGACAAGCTTGTTCTGCGGACTCAGCACCACCTCCGTAGGCCAGCCGAGCATATCCTCTATATCGAGATTTCCGGCCGAGACCTTGAAATGATATGCTCCTACCATGAGGATGGTCGTATTCTTGTATTTTGAATACAGTTCCTGATCGGTATAGACAGGGAGTTCCTCTTTCCCGACCGAGGAGCCGCGAGGAATCAACAACCATGCCAGGAGTCCTACCAGACAGAGAGCAGCCACACCGATGGCAATCCACAAGCCACGCCCGGGCCCACCCTGCGAGCCAATCTTGCCGGTGTAGGGATTCGGAACCTCATGACCTGCACACACGATACGGTCACGTCGCGATAGCTTCAGCTCCTGCTCGGGCGCGACACGCATACCGTTGACAGTAGTACCGTTGCGGCTATGATCCTGTATATACCACTTATTGTCCTTCTTGAGCTTCATTGTGGCATGAAAGCGGCTGACACCATCGCCCTGCAACTGATATTTGTTCCTGAAATCCGTACCTATGCCCCTGACCTCCCTGGTGTCGGCAGCATCCTGGATTACCGGGACTCTTGACCAGTCGAGCGATTCATTGGCACAGACAATATCGCTGCCACGTGTCACGGTGACCTCTTTGTTGGGTGTGACCCTGTTGCCGTTAAGGAATGTCCCGTTACGGCTTGCCTTGTCCTTCAGCAGAATGTCGCCATTGTCCAGAAGAAGGAGTTCCGCATGATAAGCGCTGACATAGGGCGATGTCATACGGATATGTGTGTCTGGAGCAGTTCCTATTATAATGAGTTTCATGACTTCAGTATTAATGTTGTTGTGTGCGGTGGGTTAAAGTAGCGCTTGATTATGTCCGACATGGTGCTGGTCCTATCAGAGCAATGCATCCTCGACAGGTTTCGGCTCGGCAGGGGGGGCCGGCTGTGTGGGGGCCTGACGGCTGTCTGAGGCGTCGGGAGTCTTGACAGTCTTCTTTTTCGGACGTGGCGGACGTACAAGGGGACGCTCCGGCTCAACTGGCGCGCTCACAACCACTGTCGTATCGGTTGTGGAGTCAGGCTGCGCCTGAACAGGGAGCGGTTCGGCCACCTGTTCAACCTCTACGACAGGAGTGGCACCTTTCCGGCCTCCGCATCCCCTGATGGCGATATACAGGGCCGCTCCGGCGACAAGCACTGCAATCGCGACCAATATCGGAAGCAGATGACGTGTACGCCTGCTCTCCTCGGGAATCATCGACCAGTCAAGATCACGGATATGGGCAAACGATACGACATCTTTACGGGAGACGGGAATCTCCTCGTTAGAGGCCATACGCATACCGTTGATATAAGTACCGTTGAGGCTCTGGTCAATGATGGCATATCTGCCGCCACCATAATCCTTGAGGGTTGCATGGATGCGGCTGATTACATCTGTGGCATCGTCTATCCGGATGTCACAGGATGGATCTCGACCTATCGTATATACTTTCGCCATGTCATTGAATCTGTTTTGTCATGCCGGGGTGTCAATGGCCGGTATACTGTATCACGTTCAGTGTCACGCTCACGGCGAGGAGAATGGCAAGAATGCCTATTATCACCTTGGCCATCAGCGTCATCTGGGGCTGGAGTGTTGAGTTCTGTTTCATTTCTATTATTGCTGCCGTCAGGTTGTCATAGTCACCGCCTTTCTTGCGTGCGGCGGTCTCCACGGTGTTGCATGTCGATTCGAGTATTTTGTCGGGAGTATTGTCACTGCTCAGATAGCCGATGAATTCCATTTCGGGGAAGACTCCCCAGAACCCATCGGTACAGAGTACGAAACGGTCACCCTTGCGATATGACAGGGCCGCTGTCTCCACCTCTACCTCAGGCTTGATGCCGAGGGCACGCATGATGATGTTGGACTGGGCCGACAGACGAGCCTGCTCCTCGGTGATGACCTTCTTCTTCACCATCTCGAAAACCATCGAGTGGTCGAATGTCCTGAACACCTTCTTGCCTTTGCGGAGCTGATATATGCGGCTGTCACCCACATGTGCCACCACAGCACATCGTGGCGAGATGAGCAGAGCTGTCACTGTAGTACCCATGCCATGCAGCTCCGGATTCTCCTGACCCTCATCCCATACCAGCGAGTTTGCATGCTGGATGGCCTTGACAAGCATCATCTTGGGGTTCTCCTGACTGTCGCATTTCTGTACCTGGCTCAGGATGTCCGTGACAGCGAGGCGCGAGGCCGTGCTGCCTCCCTGCATACCTCCCATGCCGTCGCACACAACCACGAGGGTACCCAGAGGGGTCTCGGCGGCGCCGGCAAAATCCTGGTTCTCACTGCGTCCGCCCTGACGCGACTCGACAAATCCGGATATGTTTATTTTTGACTCTATCGGTGACGGCATGATTTATTTCAATAATGATAATATGGTGATGAGAAGACCCAGGAGAACGACAATACCGATGACAGCCGACAGCACCTTATGGTCGGCTATCCAGTCGGCAAGCGAGAACGGCTGGGGCTGTCTGATAGCGGCCTGTATGGCCTGCTTGAACTCCTCGGCGCTCTGATACCTTTTGTCGGGATGCTTCTCGGTAGCCTTGGATATGACCCTGAACAGCCGCCTCGGTATCGCCTTGTCGTATGGTAGCTTCTTGGCAATCTGATTGGATAGGGTCTCCGAATCTATATTCGAGTTCATGGGGTTATGTCCCGTCAGAAGCTCATAGTAGGTTATGCCGAGGGCATATATGTCTGTAGTGGCATTTATCTCCGTGTTGGAGACGTCGCGCAATATCTGCTCGGGTGCGGCATACTGTGGCGTCCCGATGAAACCGTAGCTCGAATATTTATTGCCGCCGTTCATCCTTGCTATTCCCAGATCCATCAGTTTGACCACACTGCCATCCTCGAGCATGATGTTGGATGGCTTGATGTCGCGATGTACCACTCCGCGCGAGTGCAGATATGTGAGGGCGTCAAGCACACAGCATATCTCGTTGCTTATCTTCTCGACACGGTCTTCGGGCGCAAGGTTGCCGAGCTGCGTACGCACATGCTCGTCGAGTGTAAGGCCGGAGACATAATTGCTGAGGATGAAGATAGGTCCCGAGTCGGGATTCTGCTCACACATACCTATCATCCTGACGATGTTGGGATGCGAGAACGAGAGAGAGGCTTCTTGCCGCGCCCGCTGCCTGATAAGTGGTTCGTTGGCATAAGCAGCCCTGACGCATTTGATGGCAATGCGCTGGTTAGAGTTGCAGTTGTAGCCGAGGAACACAACTCCCATGGCCCCTTCGCCCAAAGGCTTGGATGACGGGTCGTAGCAGAAGCATTCTCCCTTTACCCTGAGATATACTTTCGGATCACCGGGACACTGAAAAACTTGTGATGTGTTTGTCACGTTCAGTCTTGAGATATGTTAAAAGATGTGTGGTGTCGCTGTGTGTGTGCCGTGTGTGGATCTGTAAAACCGGGGGAGAGGAAAATCACATGAAGATTGTGCGTCCTCCTCCCTGTGGCTGTCCTGCACCCGGGTCAGGATTTCCGCCTGACAGATCTGGCATCCCTTGCGTACCCCCTCCCATAGGCTGCTCCGTCCCGTCAAAACCGCGCGTGCGCTTGGAATATCCATTGGCCGGCGGAGCATACGGATTTCCGATTTCGACCGTCGGGTTGGCAACCTGTCCGGGCATTCCCATGGGAATCGGAGTCTGCTGGTCGGCTACCGGAATGAATTCGCTACATACCTGCAGACCAATCTGTTTGGCATCTATCAATATGAGATAGAGGTCATAATGGGCACCGACGGTGATGACATCGCCATTAAAGCACTCGCGCTGGTCGAAACCAAGACTCTCGCCATTGAGCATTGTACCTATCGTTGACGAAGAATCGCAAATTGATGCGATGACCTTCTCCGGGTTCTTCATCTGACGTACGACGAGTTTTGCGTGATCTTCGGACACAGTGCCCTCGGCAAGACGGATGTCACATGCAGCCGAACGTCCTATGGAGTTCGATCCTATATGTAGGGGCCAATACTCTCCGGCACCGTTGCGCGAGATGGAGTACAGGAATCCAACCACAGGCTTCGTCTGCATACGCGATGCCTGAGGCGCCTCCGGCTGCCGCTGGTAAGGCACGCCTTGTTCCTGCATCACGCCAGACTGGAAACCCTGAGGATCGGCAGCCGGGCCGGGACGCTGTCCATTATCATAACCTGAGGGCTCCATGCCCGGAATTATGGTCCTGTTATTGCTCATGCTGATGGTTTTTATGATTTAAGATATTTTCATCTCTTACTAAGAGATTCCAACCGAACAGATTGGTCAATATCACAGATGTTTAGTACTCTATATGGGGATGTTTAGCCAAATAATCGTAAAAAAAATCATAGAAAAGTACCCTTGGGGGTATGATTTTAAAATATTATTCGTACCTTTGCAATTAGATGAAAATCTCTTAGTAAGAGATTCCAACCGAATCACGTACTCCTTTTAGACTTACCTCACAGTTCCTTGAGTATTATCGAATTGGCATGGTCGACAGCGGATGATTCGATTGATGCGAGATAAATGAGGGTCGTAGACTCCGATTCATGTCCCAGACCTTCGCTAATCACACTGAGCGGAATACCTTTAGACCTCGCCGCAGTCGCCCATGAATGACGGGCGCAATACATAGTGAGGCTGTGATTGATTCCCACCATGTCGCCAACGACACCCAGCCTCCGGTTTATCATGGACGCCTTGTTACGGTAGACCTTTCTGTCATCTCCGCCATCGGGATTTATTATTGGAAGGAGATATTCGCCTGCAGCAGGATAGCTGTCTATCACCTGCTGCATCTCGTCAGTCCATTTTATTACAAGCGTCTGGCCTGTCTTGCGACGACGGTAGGTCAGATAACCGCCCCTGAGATCCGACCTACGCAGATATGCCATGTCAATCAGGCTCATCCCTCTGAGATAGAAACTCAACATGAACATGTCTCGTGCATATCCCGTCTGGGCCGATGATGTAAGATCGAGGGCCTTTATGCGTCTTATAGTCTCGAGAGGAAGCGCGCGCTTGACAGTCTTCCCGATGCCGGTATAGACATGCCTGAAGGGATGGCGGTCCTCTATGTCACCGCATTCCACTCCTCTGTTATAGACGGCCCTGAGTATGCGCATATAGAACGACACTGTGTTGGGACGTATGCCTTGTCCACGCAGGTATCCCTCGTATGCCTGCATGAGCTCAGGAGTAATCACATCCAGCATCACATCATGTCCGTTCCTGAAACGGCTGAAACTCCTCTTGGCTGCCAGATATGTCTCAGCCGTCCTGTGACGGCCGGATTCCTTAAGCTGTCCCGCCAGAATGTCTATGTATCTGAAGAGAGAATATGTCCCGACAAGACGTTCGAACTCATCAACTACATCGGCAGCGGTGTAAGGATGCCCCGAGCTGTCAAACCGGCATACTATTCTCGCAAATCTTTTCATATCCTCCCTGACAGCGATCTTTATGCCGTTTACGAAAGTGAATCTTGCATCAGACGTCGGGCACACAGGTGTCGACAGTCGCGCATCCCACTCGTGGGGAAAGATTCTCATCCCGGGATAGCATTGTCTCACATCCTTGCCATGTATTACCTGATAATACAGAGACCCTTCTTTCCCCTCGTCACACGATGGCCTGAACTTTATCTTTACAGATGTCATATCTTATCTCTGGTTTTAAATTCATACCCAATTTAATCAAAATCCCACGAAATATCAACCGGCATCCGGCCCACACTTTCCCCTCCGGGCAAGAACTTTTTGGCAGGAGATGGTGTTTAAGGTTTAACCGAAAACGTTTCACTCACCCCTAAAAACAAACTGACAACTATGGAGAAATATGTATGCATGGTCTGTGGCTGGGTGTATGACCCCGCCATCGGCGACCCCGAGCACGGCATCAAGCCCGGAACACCCTTCGAAGAACTTCCCGACGACTGGACCTGTCCCGAGTGCGGAGTCGGCAAGGAGGATTTCGAGTCCGAATCCTGACAGTCACAACATCAGCGGAGCATCCCGACACCCGGGATGCTCCGCATTTCCTTTCATTCTAAACAATCATGGGGGGGTGCGCGTTGTGACTGATGAAAGGATGGCTTTGACAAATCCCGCCGCCACAAAAATCATTTATGGACGACATATTCATCATAATTATCCTGATATTGCTCAACGGTGTGTTCTCGATGGCCGAGATAGCCCTGATCTCGGCACGCAAGTCGCGCCTCGCAGCCGACGCGCGCCAAGGTAGCCGGGGAGCTGCCACAGCTCTGAGGCTTGCCGAAGATCCCGACCGCTTCCTCTCGACCATACAGATAGGCATAACCCTCATCGGTATCCTCACGGGTCTGTATTCCGGCGCCGCGCTTGCCGAGGACTTCGGCCACCTGCTCGAGGGGTGGGGGCTCGCACCAAAGACCGCACGCACTGTCGGACAGGTCGTGATAGTCGCTGTAGTCACATACCTCTCAATCGTCGTCGGCGAGCTTGTGCCAAAACGCATAGGGCTCGCCATAGCAAATACCGCTGCAAAAGTCATATCGCGCCCAATGCGCCTGCTCTCTGTAGTCGCGATGCCCGCGGTGTGGCTCCTGTCTGCATCGACCTCGCTGATAGTCAAGATACTCGGAATAGAGAAGAGCCGAAACAATGTCACCGAGGACGAGATACGCTCGCTGATACAGGATGGCACCGAGGCCGGTGAGGTCCGCAAGGTCGAACAGGACATCATGGAACGCGCCCTCGTGCTGGGCGACCTGCGGGTATCGTCGATAATGACCCCTAAGGTCGATGTCGCCGCCATGCACCTCGACATGACTGCCGACGAGGTGCGCCGCCAGCTCTCGGCCGAGCTGCACAGCTCCTATCCTGTCTGGTGCAACCGCTCTGCCACCGGGATATGCGGCGTCGTATCACTCAAACAGCTCGTGCTCACCCTCGACACTCCGCATTTCCGGCTGTCAGATGTGGTGGCAGAGCCCGAGTATTTTCCTGAATCCATGAATGTCTACGACGCCCTCGACCGCATGAAGGCACGGCACATCAGCTTTGCCATCGTATGCGACGAGTTTGGCGACATGGCGGGTCATCACTCCCGCCGATATTCTTGACGGACTTGTCGGCGCGATGCCGCAGCAGACGGTCAATCCCGCCATCAGACGCAATGACGATGACGAAAGCTGGACTGCGGATGCCCATATACAGTTCTATGACTTCCTGAAGTATTTCAATCTCGAGAACCTCTACCGTCCCGCATCATACTCTACGCTCGGAGGATTGATACTCGAAGAGCTGAGACACGTCCCCCACCCCGGCGAGAAGCTCCAATGGAACAACCTGACCATCGAGGTCGCCAGCATGGACGGCGCCAAAATCGGCAAGGTCACCGTACACCTGCTGCAACCTGAGGGGGCATGACAACAACAATCCCCGCCAACTGAGACAGTCGGCAGGGATGTGTGTTGCTCCGGCGATGCCGGCTCAATAACCTATCGTGAAACGCTCCTGATGGTGCGCGGGGTGCTCAAGCTCGTCAACCATCGCCTTGGCATAATCGCCTACGGAGATATGGCTCTTGCCCTTGCTGTCTACAATCAGGTCATCCTTGCCGAGACGATACGTTCCGGTGGCCTCTCCGGGCTCAAGCATACCCGCAGGAGAGAAAAACACCCAATCTATGGATTTCTCGTTGTCGAGAGTATCAAGATAGAATTCGCCAAGCGATTTCACACCACCCATGATTTCAGCAGGGATAGCTCCGCTGTCGACCACACGTAATCCGGGAGCACAGAACAATGTCCCGGCACCCCCCACGATGAGCAGACGCTTCACTCCAGCCTTTTTGGCTGCCTCCAGGATGCGCGGATAGTTCTGGAGGGTAAGGTCATAGATATCGGGATTGGTCCAGCCGGGATTGTAGGCGCTGATGACAGTGTCATATCCCTTGAGGTCGGCGGCAAGTGCGTCGGTATCCGCCACATCGACCTTCTTGACTGTGAGATTCGGATTCTCGGCCTTTACATTATCAGGGTTGCGAACCAGAGCCTCTACGGCATACCCACGGTCAAGGAGTTCTTTCAGGATGGCGCTGCCGACAAAACCGCTTGCGCCGATAAGTGCTGTCTTTTTCATAATCAATATCTTTTTTGAGTTTCTCTACTGCAAAGTTAGTATTCGGGAGGGCTGTAAATCAAGAAGGTACCCTTATGACACATAGTTTCATCAAGGTTACAAATTAGTAGTGGTGCGATAAAAACCTAACCACTGTTATTAAAATATTAGTATTTAGTC
>ENA-OPCN01000080-OPCN01000080.1-human-gut-metagenome-genome-assembly--contig:-NODE-80-length-89028-cov-3.766626_pt1 | contig 89028 bp, 54 predicted proteins | sample MGYA00241567_ERZ501485 | MGnify/ENA primary metagenome ERZ501485 (study PRJEB25962, sample SAMEA2042579) | human gut metagenome | biome: human gut; feature: human-associated habitat; material: faeces...
AGCCGCCGTGAGCAGTGTGGCAGCAAGTGCCGGAAGTCTGTAAGACATATTCATCATTTCTTCTATATAAAAGCAGGGGGCATCGCCCTGAGTCGATGCCCCCTTATCAATCTTATTTACCAATAGTAAAGGTGGGGCTTAGCCCTCGGCATATCAATAGCCGGGGTTCTGCCATTCAGCCTTCTGTGCATCCGACAGGTTTGTACCGTCGGGATTCTGCATGTTGTCGAGGAATGTCTGGGGAATAGGACGCAGATAGTGCTTCTTGGCATCGAAATAGCGTACGTCGGGGTTCAGCTTGACGGCGCGGGTCTCGATGGTCTTGGTGCGCGAGAGGTGCTCCCAGCGGTTGAACTCGCCCACGAGCTCGCGGGTGTGCTCGTTGAGGATGAAATGGAGGGCACGCTCAAACTGACCGCTCACACCGATCTTGGCCAGAACGGCCTCGTCCTCGGCGGGAAGCTTGTCCCAGCTCCAGTTGGTCATCACGTTCTCGGTCGAAGCGTATGTCACAGCCAGACCGGGGTTAGAGAGATAGTAGGAGTTCATGCCGAGGTTACGGCCATTGAGACCATCAACATTGGCAGCCTTACCGGTGACATTGGTTGTCTTCATGGCAGCCTCCTTTGTTCCGTCAACATAGTAGCTGCGGTTCTCACCTTCGTGCCATGCGCCACGCTTGCGCACCTCGTCGATGTCGGTCTTGGCCCCGGGATAGTCATTGAGGCGAACCTTGATCTCGGCACGTATCAGGTAAGTCTCGGCCAGACGGGCCAGGATGATGTCGCGCGAGCCGCTGTCACCGCCAAAGGCGTTGAGGTAGCCGCAGGTGTGCTTGATGATGCCGGGATACATGTTACAGCCCCACGACTGGTATGCGCCGGACTGACGTGCATCACCGAACTGGTCACCCACAAACTGACCGTTCTGATAAAGAATCCACGAATCGAGGACAGGGAAATTGGGCTTGCCTGAGAAGGTCGATGTGCCGTTGCGTTCCTGGTTGGGGGCAGGCAGACGACCCTCTACGTCATTGAAGTTGGCATCTGTCTGATACTTGGCGGCACCAAACTTGAAATTGTCAAATGCATGCTCATCCTTCTTGTTGATGACAAACACGATATAGGGATTGCCGAAAGTGAGCTTGTCTGTACCGAGATGCTGTGCGGCATTGTACTGGTCAAGATTCTTGGGCTTGCCTGTCTTGTCGTCAACAGATGTGTCGAGGGTATTCTCGAGACAGGTTCCAAAGACAGTACCGAACGATTTCCAGAGACGGGCGTCGTTCACATTGTCGAACACCGAGAGGGTGTACTCGGTGGGACGGAAACGCTGGAAGCCCTTGCCGCCGGTGAGACAGCCACGCATGTTTGTCTTGCCTGCGGTGACGGTGTAGATTGAGAAATTCTCGAACTGGGGATTGAAGAACGCACCCGGGTTGCGGTTCATTGTGCGGCCATAGAAATTCTCGTCCTGAGGAACGACCACGAGGAGCTCGTCACTCTTCTCGATGTCGCAGTTAGGACCGGTCCAGTTGCCATAGACCTCGGTCACATCCTTCTCGAGCTTGCGGGCCGAGATGGCATAATCGGCAGCCTTGAGACCATCGCGGAGATACTGCTCCTTCACTGCCGAGTTCCAGTCGTTGTTGCGCTCGGATGCGGCAAACAGATAAGCCTTGGCCAGATAGTGGGCGGCCGAAGCCTTGGTCCAGCTCACACCCTTGCCGGCAAGTACATTGTTCTCGCCGTCAAAGAGGTCGTATGCGGTCTTGAGGTCAGAGATGATCTGCTCCCAGCACTGCTGTGCTGTGGTGTTCTCGAACGAGCGTACGATACCTGTGGTGGGGGTAGTCTGCAGAACGCAGTGGCCGAACTGCGAGGTGAGCATATAGAAGCTGAATCCGCGATAGAAATATGCCTGTGCGAGACATGAGTTGCGGATGGCATCGTCCTCGATGAGAGATGCACTGGCAATGATGGTGTTGGCCGAAGAGATGCCATAGTAGACGGTATCCCAGATATTGGCGTTGGTGCCTGTGTTGCCGTTGGTGGTAACCCATGTCGGAGCCATACGCACGTCGTATGTGTTCCACATCTCGTTACACATGTCCGTACCGATGGCAAACTCGTCGGTTCCGCTCATGGTGGCGTTATAACCCTGCGACTCATAACCGCCAATCCAGCGGATCGAGCTATAGAGCGAGAGGGTCAGCGACTGGATGCCTTCGGGAGTCTTGAAGTAGTCAGTCGAATATCCGGTGGTGTACTCCTCGTCGAGGAAGTCCTCGGAGCACGAGGTGAAGCCACCGCCAAGGAGGGCGGCAAGGACACCGGTTGCGATATATTTGTTGTATTTCATTTTTCTGATTTAGTTTAAGGGATTAGAAACCGATTTCAAGACCGATTACCCAGCTGCGGTTGTAGTAGCTCAGGCCGGTGTCGAGGTCGAGGCCGTCAACCGACTGATAGATGTCGAACGGGTTGATTACCTGGCCGTAGATCTTCACGTTCTTGAGCTGGGTCTTGCTGAGGATGCTCTGGGGGAGTGTGTAGCCGAGCGAGATGTTACGCATGCGGATGAAATTGGCCTTCTGATAGCCGTGAGACTTGGCATATGCATCAACACTGCCTGTCTGCACCGATGTCAGGATAGGCTTCTGATATTTTGCACCGGGGTTGTCGGGAGTCCAGTAGTCTGCGAAATCCTCTGTGAGGTTGCCGTAACCGAAGAGCTCTGCCGGACGGTCAATCCAGTATCCGAAGCGGCCATAGATCTGGAAGCTCAGGTCGATGCCCTTGTATGTGAAGGTGTTCGACCATCCTGCGGTTGTGGTGGGGCGCTTGTTGCCGATGATGATGCGGTCATCATCGTCCATGTCATAGTCACCGTCTACGTCGTAAGGCTTGACCATACCGGCTGTGAAATTGGTACCCTTCTCGGCCCACTTGGCCATTTCGGCCTCTTCGCCTTCCTGCCAGATACCTGCTGATGTATAGCCGTAGTACACGCCGAGCTGCTCGCCGATGAACCAGCTGTTGGCCACGTCATCCTCCTTGCCGTTTGCAAGCTCGTCAATTTTGTCCTTCTGCCAGCTGACGTTGAACGATGTCGTCCAGTCGAAATCGCGGGTCTGTACGGGGATAGCGTTGATAGTGAACTCAACACCCTTGTTAGAGGTCTTGCCGATGTTGCCGATGGTAGAGTTGTAACCGGTGACGGTGGGGATGGTCATCTTGAGGAGCAGGTCCTTGGTCTTGGAGGTGTAGAATTCCAAGCTACCGTTGATGCGGTTGTTGAGGAAACCGTAGTCGATACCGAAGTTCCACTGTGTTGTCTTCTCCCAACCTACCTCGGTGTTGGCCATGACGAGCATATCCTTGACGGCGGCGGGGTCATTCATAAGGTAAGCCTTCTCCTGGCCGTCGGCGGTGGGAACGAATACAGACTGGATCTGGCCGAGGGTCGAATAGGGGTCGATTGCCGAGTTACCTGTCGTACCGACACCGGCGCGGATCTTGAGGTTGTTCATCCATGCGATGTCGCGGAGGAAAGACTCCTGCTGGATACGCCAGCCGAGAGACATCGAGGGGAAGAAGGCCCACTTGCGGCCCTTCGAGAGCTGCGAGGCACCGTCCCAGCGGCCCGATGCGGTGATGAGGTAGCGGTCTGCGAAACCGTAGTTGAGTCGGATCATGTAAGACTCGAGCTGACGCTCGTTGATGCCGGTGCTCATGCTTGCGCCGTTCTCCTTGTTGGTGATGTCGAGCGAGCCCATCGCATTCCACTTGTACATATCCTGCTCAAGGCGGCTCAGGTTCATCGTACCTGTCTCATAGTTCCACTTTGAGGCAGTCTGGAGGAGGGTTACACCTACGTTGTGTACCTTATTGAAGGTATTGTTATAGGTGATCATATTGTCGAGAGTCCACGAGAAATCGCGGCGTGTCTGCCAGCGGGCCTGGTTGTTGCCCTCGTTCATCCACTTGTAGGCCGACTGGGTGTCAACGTAGTCACCCTGACGCCAGTTGCGGTAGTCGGGGCCGAACTGCAGGCGATACTCGAGGCCCTTGAGGGGTGCCCAGATCTCGCCGAAATGGAATGTGCCTGCAAACGAACCGAGCACACGGTATGTCTCGCGCTCCGAGATGTTGTGCTCCCACTCGTTGATGGGGTTGTAGGCCTGGTTGTCGCCGCCGGGATACTTGATGCGCTCGCCGTTGGCGTCGTAGGGCTGTGCCCAGTTGTAAGCTTTCTTATAGAGCAGATAGATGCCGTCTACGGCATTGGTGCCCGAAGGAGCGAATGACTTGGACATGCCATAGTCCTGATGCTCGCGCGAGGCGTTGATGTTCATGCTGAGGGTGAACCAGGGCACTGCAGTGATGTTGACACCGAGACGTGCGGTGTAGCGGTCATACTCCTGGCCATACTGTGTACCCTTGTTCTTGAGATAGCCGAACGAACCGAAGGCGTTCATCTTCTCTGTACCGCCGGAGGCGCTGATAGTATGCTCCTGAACGAAACCGGTGCGGGTAGCCATGTCGGTCCAGTCGTACTGCTTGATGCGCGAGGGATCCCATGTGCCGTTGTCCCATGCTCCCATGATGTTGTCGTATGCGGTGGGGTCTGTGATAACGCTGAAGATGGCAGCGTCATTCTCGCGCGAGTTGCCGGTGCGGGGATCGGCATACTTGGTGGGATCGCTGTTATAGGCGGCCCAGCGGCGATAGTTCACATAGTCGGCGGCGCTGACATTTTTGTCGCGGTCAACGAGATTCTGCCATGTCACTGAACCCGAGTAGTTGAGGCTGAACTGGCCGGCCTTGCCCTGCTTGGTGGTGACGATGACAACACCGTTGGCACCACGCGAACCGTAGATGGCGGTTGCGGATGCGTCCTTGAGGATGTCGATAGACTCTATGTCGCGGGGGTTGAGGGTCTCGATGCCCGAGCCGGACATCAGGGGCACACCGTCGACAACATAAAGAGGTGTGTTGGATGCGGTCAGCGAACGCTCGCCACGGATGCGGATGTCGCCGACTTTACCGGGACGCTCGCTGGTGGTGATGTCGACACCTGCAGCCTTGCCCTGCAGTGCCTCGAAGGCGTTGCTGACAGGGCGGCTCTGGAGCTCCTCGGCACTTACGTGGCTGAGTGCGCCGGTCACGTCGCTCTTCTTCTGTACGCCATAACCTACGACAACGACCTCGTCAAGAAGCTCGCTGTCCTCAGACATGGTGACATTGATCTCGTTGCGGCCCTTGACCTCCTCTACGACGGTATTGTAGCCGACATAGCGGAACTCGAGCTTACCATTGGCGGGGACATTCGTGAGCGAATACTTGCCGTCAATGTCGGTGGCGACACCATTCTGGGTGCCGACAAGCATTACTGTACCGCCGATGACCGGCTCGCCTGTGGCGTCGGTGACGGTACCATGCACTGTGAGCGCCTGTGCCACGGCTGTCATCGAGACAACCAGCATCATCAGGGCTGCAAGGAAGAACCTGGGCGATTGGAGCCCCCGTTTTCCCGAACTCATAAGGTGGTTCATGATAATTTTGGTATTAAATAAATGGTTGAGAATATTAGTTAAGGTAGTATATGTGAGGAAGCAGTTACATCAGCCGGACACATCAATCCGACGAGGCAAAATTACATTTATTAACAGAATACAACCGTTGGTTTTCGTTCAGATAGGGTGGATTTTCTGTCAAACCCCCGATTTGGGATATTTTCGGGGGTGGTTGGTAGATTTTCTGAGGGCGTTATAACCCCCTCCTGTTTAACGCACGCCCCGCGGACGCGGGGCACAGCCATAATAGCCTATGGGCTTGCCCATAGGTCTTGAAGGCACACTACACATCCGGACCCCTGCACGGGGGTCCGCGCACCGCGACTCATGTGCCGCGACCCCCATACGGGGGCCGCAGACACACATTATCCTATACCTCGGGGCAAACCCCGAGGCTATTATGGCCACGCCCCGCATCGGCGGGGCACCATCGTCCAGATGGTTTGAGATTCTGCAGAGCAACTGCCCTACCTCAATCGGTGGCCATCTTCAGCACGGCGGGGCGCAGGCCGGGGGCGGTGGCGGTGAGGGTGACGGGGCCCGCACCCGTGGTGCTGCGCAGTATCACTGTGGCCGCGCCGTTGAAGAGGCTGCGCGTATCGCCCACGGTGAGCTCGTTGCTGTTGATGTCGCCGTTGATGACGCCGACAATCTCGGCGGGGCCATCTACCTTGAATGTCACGAGCCCGGCGGCCTGACGGTCGCGGCGCCCCTTGGAGTCGAGAGCCTCGACCTTGACATGCTGCAGGTCCATGCCGTCGGCCTGCCATGCAGTGTTGTCGGGGGTAGCGCTGAGACGTGTGGCCTTCCCTGTAGTCTGCAGCTGATGGGTTGCGACAGGCTTGGGCTGACCGTCGCGGTATGCACGAGCCTCGATGCGTCCCGCCTTATAGGGTATGCCGTCCCACACGATGCGGTTACGGGCCTTGGTGTCGCCGACATCATTGCGCTTGCGTCCGAGACTCTTGCCGTTGAGCAGCAGCTCTACCTCGTCGGCATTGGTGTAGGTATAGAGCTTCACGGAGTCGCCCGGCTCGAAGTTCCAGCCGTCGGTGAATGTGCGGCCACCCATGGCCACGCCGTTCCACTCGGTTGTCTTGGTCTCGCGGAAGGGAGCGACATAGACCATCGGCTCGTCGGGCTTGAAGAACGAGCGCAGGAACCATGCCATCGGCTTGGGCTCGAGCGAGATGTCGAAGACACCCTGTGCCCAACCCTTGGCGGGCCATCCGTGCGACTCGCCGAGATAGTCGATCATGCCCCAATAGGCAAGACCTATCACCTTGTCGAGATCCATCTCAAAGAAATTCGGGCCGAGACCGCTCGTGTTGGCCTCGCTCTGATAGAACATCATCCACGGGAAACGGCGCGAGTCGCCGGGGAAATACATATACCTGTAGTTATAGGCGGCGATGTCGGTCTCCATCACAAGGGGTGCGGGGAGCGAGTCGGTCTTCTCGTTGCGTCCACGGGGATGCATGGCCACTGTGACAGGGCGTGTGGTGTCATAGCGGTTGAGGAGGGCCTTCTGCAGATGGTAGGGTGTCACGCCCCAGTCGTTGTATGCGAGGTCGGGGATAAGCTGGAGCTCATTGCCGAGGCTCCAGAACACCACGCAGGGGTGGTTGCGGTCGCGGCGCCCCCACTCGGGCACATCGTGCTGCCAGCGCTCGGTCCAGTCGGTGCGTCCTCCGCAATACTGCCCGGTCCATTTGTCATAGAGCTCGTCTACCACAAGGATGCCATACTCGTCACAGAGGTCGAGCAGCGACTTGCTGTAGGGGTTGTGCGACGAGCGTATGTGGTTGAAACCGAAATCCTTGAGCATCTTGATACGCTTCTCGATGGCAGCTGGATAGGCTGCCGCGCCGAGGGCACCGAGGGTGTGGTGGTTGGCGATGCCCTTGAGGAGCACCTTCTTGCCGTTGAGCTTCATGCCGAACTCGGGCGAGAACTCGAGCTTACGGATGCCGAAACGCTCGCTCACCTTGTCGGCCACAGTTCCGTCGGGGCGATAGAGGGTTGCCTCGAGGGTATAGAGGTTGGGATTCTCGCAGTCCCACAGCAGGGCGTTGTCTATGGCGATGCTGTCGATGCGGAACTCGCGCACCTTCTGACGGCGGTTATTCCACAGGCGGTTGCGTCCGGCATAGACCTTAGAGCCGTCCGGGCCGATGATGTCAATACCGACCTCAAGCGAGTCGGCCTTGACATAGTTGGCCATCTCGGCGTCGACTACGACAGTCGAGCGGGCCGGGTCGACGACGGGAGTTGTGATATGCAGACCGTGGCGTGTGAAATACTGCTTCGGGTCTGTGACATTGATGTTGACGTCGCGATAGAGGCCGCCGCCGGTGTACCAGCGCGAATTTTCGGGCTTTCCCGTATCGGCGCGCACGGCTATGACGTTGGGCTCGCCATATTTAAGCTTGCCGGTGATGTCAGACTCGAACCCGAGATAGCCGTAATCCGTCCCACCGATGCGCTCGCCGTTGAGCCACACGTCGCCCACAAGCATTATCCCCTCGAAATCGAGCAGCACGCGCTGTCCGTTCCACGATGCGTCGGGGGTGAATGTCTTGCGATACCATCCCTGACCCATCTCCTTGAAGCCGCGCGAGCTGAGGCGGCTGGCTATGTTGGCCATCTCGTTGGTCTTGTCACCCTTCTCAGAGGCGTCGGGGGCAACCCAGGGCTGGTGTATCTGAAAATCGTGAGGCACGTTGACCGTCTGCCACGACGAGTCGTCAAAGGCCGGGGCCTCGGCTCCGGGAATGTCACCGGGGCTGAAGCGCCACCCCCGGTTGATGTTGTGCGAGTCGCGCGCATACGCTCCGGCAGAGCAGAGCGATATGGCGGCCGATAACAGGATAAGTGATGAAGGTTTCATGGTATAAGTTGACTGTCTGGATTTTTCAGTTATTTTTGAGGAACTGCGAGGGCGACATGCCGTATTCGTCCTTGAACGCCTCGCGATAGTGGGCCGGACTGTTGAAGCCCGTCATATATGATATTTCGGCTATGCTGTAGTCGCGGCTCTTGAGCAGCTCGATACTCTTGCCGAGCTTGACCTTGCGCACATACTCGACAGGCGTCAGGCCGGTGAGCCCCTTGACCTTGCGGTAGAATGTCGAATGGCTCATGAACATATTGTCCGTCAGGAATGCCATGTCAATCTTGGCGGTAGTCATGTTGTCGTTGATGAGCGTGTCGAGCTTGTCGAGGAACTCACGGTCGAGTTTGCTGAGTCTCGGCATCACCGGAGCCTCTTCCGGCACATCGGGCGAGGGGGAGACCTCAGGTTCGGGATGGGGAGTGACCTCCACACCCGATGAGGCATGCTCGGCCACCGTGCGCGACAGGCGCCTGCGTCCCTCGAGCAGGTTGGCTATTCGGGTCTTGAGCAGCTTGGCGCTGAACGGCTTGGTCAGATATGAGTCTGCGCCGCTCTCATATCCCTCTTCCTTGTCGGCGGTGGTGTCCTTGGCCGTGAGGAGTATGACGGGAATGTGCGAGGTGCGTATGTCGGCCTTGAGGGTGCGGCACAGCTCTATGCCACTCATGCCAGGCATCATGATGTCGCTGACAATGATGTCGGGCGTATTGCGCAGGGCCATGTCAAGACCCTCGTTGCCGTTAGAGGCACTGATGACGGTATAGTCGCCCAGAAGCGATTTGCCCACATAGTCGCGTATGTCGGCATTGTCCTCGACCACCAGCACCACGGGACGGTTCTCGACCGGGGATGTCTCCAGACCTCCGGCCTCATCCTTCTTCTCGGGCTCGGGGCTCTCCTGATGGATGGCGTCGGGATATATCTCGTCCATGCGTATCAGGAAGCTGAATGTCGAGCCGACGCCAAGCTTGCTCTCGACACGGAGCAGACCCTTGTGCAGCTCGGCAAGCGACTTGACCAGGGCAAGCCCGATGCCTGTCCCCGAGGCCTGATGCTTGCCTTTGGCCTGGAAATAGCGGTCGTATATGCGGGGAAGCACGTCGGCCTCTATGCCGTAGCCCGTATCCTCGACGGATATGCGGGCATACTGTTCGTCTTCGTGCATACAGGCGTCGAGCGAGAGTGTGATATGCCCCTGCCCCGTATATTTTATGGCATTGGAGATGAAATTATTGACTATGGTGGTGATTATCTCGCGGTCGAAATACATGCGCGGGCTCAGGGGCTCGACCGACAGGCGGAACTCGACATTCTCATTCTTGTAGAGCTCCTTATATCGCAGTCCTATCTCCGTTATGAGATCCGAGAGGCTGCCGCGCACCACGGATAGCTGACGGTTTTGCGTCTCCATCTTGCGGAACTCCATAATCTGGTTTATCAGGTTGAGCAGCCGCACCGAATTGCCGTGTATGCTCTTGATCTGCGGCACAAAGGCTGCGGGCAACAGCTTGTCCTGCGCAAGGTCCTCGAGTGGGCCGAGTATGAGCGTAAGGGGAGTGCGTAGCTCGTGGGCCACGTTGGTGTAGAACCGCATGCGCTCGGCGTTCAGGTCCTGTTCCTCCTGGCGGCGCTTGCGCTCCATGTCGAGATAGCGGCGCTGAATCTCATACTTGCTGTGCAGCTTGAGGCGCTTCTTGTACGAGCGGAGCACATACCACACAATCAGGGTCACAGCTATTATATATAATGTGATAGCCCACCACGTCTGCCATAACGGAGTACTGACGGTAATATTGAGAGAGAGTGTGTTTGCATCGTTCCACTCGCCGTTCTTGAGGCGTGCCCTTAGCTTAAGACGGTATTTGCCCGGTGCGAGATTCTTGAAATATACCGAATTGTCGTTGCCGATATACTGCCACTCGCGGTCGACACCCTCGAGCAGATACGAATATTCGGTCTGCGGTGCCTCGGCATAGTTGTCGACAGAAAAATGTATGCGCAGCGAGTTCTCGTCATACGGCACCCGTATGTCACCGTCACGTCCGCCGAATATGCGGCGGTTACCCTTGGCGGTCACGTTCTCGACACTCACCAGCCTGACGGCAGGCGACGGATTCTTGACCTTGGATATATGCGGACTGTGCGAGCTCAGGCCACCTATCGAGCCCCAGTAGAGGGTACCGTCGGGTATAAGCGCCACCGACGCGGCCGAGAAGCCGCTCTCGGGGAGACCGTCGCGATAGTCGTAATTCTCAAACCTGTCGCGTCCTTTGCGCAGACATGAGACACCCGAATATGTCGATACCCAAATGTTGCCCTTCAGGTCCTCGCACACCGAGCGGATATTGTCTTCGGCAAGACCGTCGTCGTGGTTGAATATCTCCATCTTGCCGGGATTATCCTCGTCGGCCATCTTCACAAGTGCCTCGTCGGTAGCCACCCACACGTTGCCGTCGCTGTCCTGATAGAGCTGGTTGATATTGTTCGAGGGGAGGCCGTCACGTCCGTCTATGCGCACCCGGCGCACCCCGTCGGTCTCGAACACGAAGAGCCCCTTGCCCATCGTGCCGACCCACAGGCGGTCTTTCGAATCCTTCATCAGGGCCGAGATTGTGGGACGCGGCATATCATCGTTATAGACCTTCTCGGGTGTCACCACACCGTCGCGGTACGAGTATAGCGAGTTGGCGGGGCCGACCTCGGTGCCTATCCATATACGTCCGTCACGGTCTTCAAGGAAGGCGCCGACGTTGAACGTCTGGCCCAGGTCGATATGCTCGAAGCGGTCTGACGCGACATCAAACCTGATGACTCCTACGTCGTTGACCCCGAGCCAGATGTTGCCTTTGCGGTCGGGATAGACCACAGACACCACAGAGCGGTGACGGTTGAGATATGGTCCGAGATCCCAGCGGCGCACCACGGTGCCGTTGCGGTAGAGCGCGAGCGAGTTTTCGCCACCGATCCACAGGTTGCCCTCGTAATCCGAGTCTATGCCATATATGCGCTGGGGTGCGCCGAATACAGAGCTGAGATCGTCGGTCTTGAACTCAGTGAGGGTCGAGGGTATGAAATCGACTCCCGTGCTATAGTGGCCGACCCAGATGTTACCGTATCCGTCCTCGCATACCTTGCGCACGTTGGGAGAGGATAGTCCGCCCTGCGACGGACTCACGGACTGCACGCCATAGTAGGCCTGGGCCGTGGCCGAGTCCGTGCGCAAGTCAAGCAGGGTAACCTCGCCGAGATCGGAGGCAAGGACTATATGTCCGTCAAGTGTCTCGGATATGTCATAGATATTGTCGACATTCATCGTTCCGGGACGTACCGGCACGGGCCTGAACTGGCGAGTGGTAGGGTTGAACATCACAACCCCCTTGTTGGTGCCAATCCAGACATTCTGGCGCGAGTCAATCTTGACTATGCGTATATAGTTGGATATTAGATTATTAGGGGGGGCTCCACCTGCGGTCTTGAAATTTTCGGCCTTTCGGCGGTTCACATCGACCACCGTCAGTCCGTTGCCAAACTGCCCCACATAGAGCTTTCCGGCCCCGTCATCGACAAGCACGCGCGTGTGGTGGGCCAGTTCGGGAAACTCCGTGTCTGGATAGTTGGTGAATGTGTCGGTCTTGGGGTCGTAATGCTGTATTCCCTTGATGCGGTGCAATATCCACAGTCCTCCGTCGGCGGCACGGCTTATGTCGGCTATGTCGTGGCTCAGCAGCCCGTCCTCCGATGTCAGGGTGGTGAATTTCCCGGTGTTGCAGTCATAGATGCCGATTCCACGCAGGCGTGTCCCCATCCACAGGCGCGATGTGCGCGCATCATAGAAGAGGCAGACAATCTCATCGCTGGGTATCTCAGAGTTGCCACGCGTGAAACGTTCGATGTTGCTCCCGGAAATGCGGTTGAGGCCCGAGTTCGTCGCCACCCACAGGAACCCGCGGCAATCGAGGGTCATGTCATTGACAAAACCGTTGCTCAGACCCTCCTTGACACCGATATGCCTGATGTTGGGGCTCACGGTGACAGCGGCTGAGAGCAATGGCAGCATGAAAAGGATGACGTAAAGCAGGTAGCGTCGCATCTCTGTCTTCTGGTTGGTTTAAGGTGGCCCTTGCGGACTTGCGTTGCAAATATACGAAGAATAGTTCAATCAACGCACCCCGCCGGACGGATTTGATTAAAAAACATTGTCGAATGAATAAAATGACAGACTTATAGTCCGTATTTGAAACATAAAACCCGCACTTGAAACAAGAATAATTGCTAACTTTGCCATCGTGTAACCCTTACCATCTGAAATCATGAACAGACTGTCTGCATTACTCACCCTGATACTCGTTTCGGTGGCAGCCCACGCCACTGTGCTGCGCCACGGCGAGCCCATAAGAGTGTCGCTCGACGAGGCTGAGGCCGTGCATGTGAAAACAGCCTTCGGGATACTTGAGAGTGACCTCCGCTCGGTGCTCGGCGCACCCGCTGAGACCGCTGCCGGGGAGGCTGACATTATTGTCGGCACGCTTGGCGTCAATCCGCTCCTCGACACCCTCGGCCTCGACTATGCCGACCTGCGCGGACGGCACGAGGGGTTCATGCTTGAGTCATTGCCCGACGGCCGCATCGTCATAGCAGGCTCAGACAGTCACGGCACCATGTACGGCATGATGGAGCTGTCGCGCATGCTCGGGGTCTCGCCCTGGGAGTGGTGGACCGACGTGACGCCGCAGCCTAAGGACTCGCTGGAGATTCCGGCGGGATTCCGCACCATCCAGTCGCCGTCGGTCAGGCTCAGGGGCATATTCATCAATGACGAGGACTGGGGACTGATGCCATGGAGCGGCACCACATTCGAGCCCGAATGTGGGTTGCACACCATCGGGCCGAGGACAAACGCGAAAATCTTCGAGCTGATGACCCGCCTGAGAGCCAATTATTACTGGCCCGCGATGCACGAGTGCACACGTCCCTTCTTCCTCACCCCGGGCAACCGTGAGGTGGCCGAGAGATATGGCATTTATATAGGTGGCTCGCATTGCGAACCGATGGCGTCGAGCACCGCGGGCGAGTGGCCAGCGAGAGGCAAGGGCGCATACGACTATATCAACAACCGCGACAGCGTGTACGATTTCTGGGAGCAGAGGGTCAGGGAGGTTGCCGGACAGGAGATTGTCTACACCCTCGGGATGCGCGGAGTCCACGACAGCAAGATGCTCGGCGCAAAGAGCGTCGAAGAGCAGAAGGCAGGGTGCTCGCCGACCAGCGCGGACTCATAGCGCGGCATGTCAACAAGGATGTCGGGAAGGTGCCTCAGGTATTCATACCTTACAAGGAGGTGCTTGATGTCTATAACGCCGGACTCGAAGTGCCCGACGACGTGACCCTGATGTGGTGCGACGACAACTACGGATACATACGCCATTTTCCTACCGAGGTTGAGAGGGCCCGCAAGGGTGGCAACGGCATATATTACCACGTGTCATACTGGGGACGGCCTCACGACTATCTGTGGCTCTGTACCTTCAGCCCCTATCTGCTGTGGCAGCAGATGTCGATGGCCTACGATAAGGGCATACGCGATATGTGGATACTCAATGTCGGCGACATAAAGCCGGCAGAGTATCAGACCGAGCTCTTCATGGATATGGCGTGGGATATGGATGGAGTCAGGGCCAGAGGGGTCAGGAACCATCAAGCCGGATTCTATGCCCGCGAGTTCGGCGACACGCTGGGAGAGCGCATCGCCACGGTGATGGACGAACACTACCGCCTGGCACAGATACGCAAGCCCGAGTTCATGGGGGGTACCCGTACCGAGGAGGCCGACCGAAAGTACTGGTCTACAATCCGCGACATCCCCTGGACCGAGAGGGAGGTCAGGGACAGGCTCACGGCCTACATGTCAATCTCAGACAACGTGGAGGCTATGTGGAGACTCGTGCCTGACAGCCGCAAGGACGCCTTCTTCCAGCTTGTGAAATATCCCGTGCAGGGTGCCGCGCAGATGAACGTCAAGACACTCGCGGGGCAGCTCGCCCGTTACGGCAACGCTTCATGGGAGGCCTCTGACATGGCCCTCGACAGCATCATAGCCCTCACACATACGTATAACGAAGGGATTGCCAACAATGGCAAATGGCGTGGCATAATGTCGCATGAGCCCCGCAAGCTGGCCGTCTTCGGCCCTGTGCCACACGAGGAGGCGGGCGTCCCCTACCCCTATACCGAAGAGCCTCTGATCACTCTCGACGGCATGGATGCCGTGGGGGACTGCACACCGCATCCCGGCCTCGGACACGGCGGCCGCAGCGTGGCGTTGCACAAGGGGGAGCCTGTCACCTTTACGTTCGACATCCCCGCTGCCGACTCGCTGGCGGTAGAGCTGATGATGCTCCCCACACACCCCGTTGAGGGTGACGCGCTGTCAATGACGGTGAGCATCAACGGCTCCGAGCCACGCACCGTGGACTATGCCACACAGGGGCGCAGCGAGGCATGGAAACAGAACATACTGCGCGGACAGGCCGTGAGACGTATCACGTTCAGCCCCGCCCAGGCAGGAAAGAATACGGTGACCCTGACACCCCTGACCGAAGGGGTTGTCATAGACCGCATGGCGATATACAGAAACAACTGACAAAAAACCGCATATATGGAAAAGACTTGGAGGTGGTTCGGTCCGAACGACAAAATCACCCTTGACATGCTCAGACAGATAGGTGTCGAAGGCATAGTGACATCACTCCACCACATCCCCAACGGCGAGGTGTGGAGCTATGGCGAGGTGATGAAGATGAAAAACTATATCGAGGATCACGGCCTGCGCTGGTCGGTGGTGGAGAGCCTGCCGGTGAGCGAGTCAATCAAGTATGCCGGGCCCGACCGCGACAGGCTCATCGAGAACTACAAGGAGAGCCTCGCCAACCTCGGCAAAGCCGGAGTGAAGACCATCTGCTATAATTTCATGCCTGTGCTCGACTGGGCCCGCACAGACCTCGACTATCCCAATCCCGACGGCACGACAAACCTCTATTTCAACCGCGCCGAGTTCGCATATTTCGACGTCTACATCCTCAAGCGTCCGGGGGCCATCGATGACTATGACGAGGAGACCCGCGCACGCCTCGAAGAAATCAAGGCCGGGATGACTCCCGGACAGGAGCACCGTCTGGTCGAGAACATCATCGTCAAGACCCAGGGATTCGTCAACGGCAATATCTCTGAAGATGACCTGGCACCCGTCGAGACCTTCCGCAAGCTGCTCGCGCTCTACGACGGCATCGACCGCGACAAGCTGCGCGAGAACATGAAATATTTCCTCGAAGCCATCATGCCCGTGTGTGACGAGTATAGCATCGACATGTGCGTGCATCCCGACGACCCCCCGTTGCAGATACTCGGACTGCCGCGCATCGTCACCTGCGACGAGGATATCGAGTGGTTCCTCAACGCCGTGCCCAATCCGCACAACGGCCTGACATTCTGCGCGGGGTCGCTCAGCGGCGGAGCCCACAACGATGTGCCCGCCCTGGCACGCAAATATGCCGACCGCACACATTTCGTGCATGCCCGCATCTGCCGAGTGCTCCCCAACGGCGATTTCAAGGAGTCGAGCCATCTCGACCCGCGCCTCATCGACGTGATACGCACCTTCGAGACACGTCGTCCCGGCGTGCCCATGCGTGTGGACCACGCCCCCCTCATGCTCGGCGACGAGAAGATGGGATATAATGCCGGATACTCGTTCCATGGCCGTATGCTCGCGCTCGGCATGGTCTCGGGCATCATGGCAACAATAGGTCAGGAGAACAACAACCAAGCATAATACATTATGAACGAACTATTTTCTGTCAAGGACAAAGTCGTAGTCATCACAGGCGGTACCGGCGTGCTCGGCGCATGCATAGGCAAATATCTGGCCTCGGAGGGTGCCAAAGTGGTGCTGATGGGACGCCGCAAGGAAGAGGGCGACAAGCTCGTGGCCGAGATTGAGGCCGAGGGGGGCGAGGCGATGTTCCTCGTCACCGACGTGATGGACCATGCCGTGGTTCAAGGCAACTGCGACGAGATCATGGCCAGACACGGACGTGTTGACGCGCTGCTCAACGCCGCCGGAGGCAATATGCCCGGCGCGACAATCGCACCGACAGGCACATTCTTCGACATCGACGTCAAGGCATTCGAGAAGGTGCTCAACGTCAACCTCACCGGCACCGTGATACCCACACAGGTCTTCCTAAAGCCGATGGTCGACGCAGGCAAGGGTGCCATCGTCAACTTCTCGTCCATGGCATCGTTCCGTCCCATGACGCGCGTGATGGGCTATGCCGCCGCCAAGGCCGGAATCAACAACTTCACAGCCTTCATGGCCAACGAGATTGCCACCAAATTCACCTCCGGCATCAGGGTCAACGCCATCGCTCCCGGATTCTTCCTCACCAACCAGAACCGCTCGCTGCTCACCAACCCCGACGGCTCGCTGACACCACGAGGCGAGGACGTGATACGCCAGACCCCCTTCAAGCGCTTCGGCAAGCCCGAAGAGCTCTGCGGCACCATACAGTATCTCATTTCCGACGCATCGCTCTTCGTCACCGGCGCCGTCGCCGTAGTCGACGGCGGATTCAATGTATTCGCAATGTAGAATCAGGGAACTAAGGCAAATAAGGCTTATAAGTCTTATATGTCTTATATGCCCTATCTGTCTTAGTTCCCTCACCCCATAACCCCATCAATGAAATCCATCCTTCTTGCGGGGGCGTTGCTTGCGGCCACATCGGCATGCGCGCAGACCGAGCCCACCACCGCATATATATTCACATATTTCGAAGGCGAAGGCCCGCTGAAAGAGAACCTGCACTTTGCCGTCAGCGACAACGGCTTCGACTGGAAAGCCCTCAACGCCAACAAGCCCGTGGTCATGGCCGACACCATATCCGTGAGTGGCGGCCTCAGAGACCCGCACATACTCCGTTCGGAAGACGGTAAGAGCTACATGATCGTGGCCACCGACATGTCTACCGTCCGCAACGGCTGGAAAGAGAACCCCGGCATAGTCATGCTGCGCTCGGACGACATGGTCAACTGGACCCACTCTGCCGTGCATCTTTCAAAGGCATTCCCCGCCGAGTTCGGCGACGCCTACTGGGTCTGGGCCCCGCAGACCATCTACGACCCCGAGGCCGGGAAATACATGGTCTACTTCACCGTGCGCCGTCAGGACGAATCCAAGGGACTCGTCACATATTATGCCTATGCCAACGAGGATTTCACAGCCTTCGAGAGCGCGCCGCATGTGCTCTTCAATACCGAGAACGGCTGCATCGACAACGACATCGTGAAAGGCCCCGACGGACTCTGGTATATGTTCTTCAAGGACAACGAGAACCTTGAGAAGCACATGAAAGGCATCAAATATGCCACCTCAAAGAGCCTCCACGGCCCGTGGGAAGAGTGCGGCCACTATGTCGACGCCTACGCCGGGCATCCGCCGGTAGAAGGCTCGGGAGTCTTCAAGCTCAACGACTCCGACGAGTATGTGCTGATGTATGACCTCTACACCTCAAAGCGCTACGAATATCAGACCTCCAAAGATCTCAAGACCTTCTCAGATCCCAAGCCCTTCACCAAAGATTTCGCACCGCGCCACGGCACCGTCATGCCAATCACCGCCTCCGAGCTCACCGCCCTCAAATCCAAATGGGGCAAATGACACCACCTACGCAGACGGCCATACATGGCCGTCTGCGCTTTGTATTACATTTTTATTAAAAAGATTGTGGGGATGATGCGGGTGAGGGTAAAATTGACTATATTTGCAGCGTTATGGACACAAGCAAGATACTGGTGGTCGATGACGAGGCCACATTGTGCGATACGCTCAAATTCAATCTCGAGATCGAGGGCTATGAGGTCGACACGGCCTACAGCGCCGAAGAGGCCATGACCCTTGACCTGAAACAGTATGACCTGATTCTGCTCGACATCATGATGGGCGAGAAGAGCGGGTTCGACATGGCACGCGCCATGAAGAAGGACCCGCAACTGGCCCGTGTGCCCATAATATTCTGCACGGCACGCGACACCGAGGACGATATGGTGGCCGGACTCAACCTCGGGGCCGACGACTATATCGCCAAGCCTTATTCCATACGCAATGTGCTTGCAAGGGTGCGCACGGTATTGCGCCGCACATCTCAGCATGAGACTGCGGCCTCAGAGAGCCCGACATCTTTCGAGGGACTGTCTGTAGACCCGTCGCTCAAACGCTGCACTGTCGACGGCACCGAGGTGCGTCTGCCGCGCAAGGAGTTCGAGATACTGTGCCTGCTGCTCTCGAACCGGGGACGCATCTTCTCGCGCGAGGAGATACTGGGACGTATCTGGCCCGAGGAGGTTGTGGTGATAGACCGTGTGGTCGATGTCAACATCACCCGTCTGCGCTCAAAGATAGGGAGATACGGCAAGATGATTGTCACACGCTCGGGCTACGGATATGGGTTCAAGGCTTAGGATTCCATACCATATACGGCTCTTCATGCTGCTGCTGGGATTCTCGTGGTTTCTGGTGGCATGTTTCGTCATGTTCCAGTATTACCGCGAGAAACAGTACAAGATAGACAAGCTCGACGGGCAGCTCCAGATATTCAACACCCACCTGATTGACGCGCTCGACACGGATTCGATAGATTTCCTGGCCACCATCTCTGCGCAGCGTCTGCCGCTACCCGGACTGCGCATCTCGGTGATAAATACCGACGGCTCGCTGGTGTTCGACAATACCCTCGACAAGCTTCCGGCCGAAAGCCATCTCGGGCGCCACGAAATCAAGGAGGCCATAGCCAACGGGAGCGGACGCACCATCAGACGCCATTCGGCAAGTACCGACGACACCTATTTCTATTCGGCGACAAGCACCCCGGACATCATCGTGCGCTCGGCAGTCCCCTACTCTCTCTCCCTGCAGGAGATTCTGCAGGCCGACCGTTCGTTCCTGTGGTTCATGCTCGGCACGACCCTGTGCGTGAGCCTCGCGGGATATTTCGCCACACGGCGGCTGGGACGTACTATCACGCGCCTCAACCTCTTCGCAGCCAAGGCCGAGAAGGGGGAACGCATATATGACTGGGAACCATTTCCACACGACGAGCTTGGCAGCATCTCCAACCATATAGTGAGGCTATATGTGCGTCTGCAGCAGACGATGGCCGAGCGTGACGCCGAGCATTGCCGCGCCATGCACGAGCAGCAGGAGAAGACCCGCATCAAGAAACAGCTGACAAACAACATAAACCACGAGCTCAAGACCCCGGTGGCCTCCATCAAGGTATGTCTTGAGACTGTGCTTGCCCACCGTAACCTTCCCCCGGAGAAACACTGGAAGTTCCTGGAGCAGTCACTGGCACAGACCGACCGCCTGGCACACCTCATGGGTGACGTGGCCGACATCACGCGCATGGACGACGGTGCCGCTAACATCTCCAAGGAACCGCTGAGCCTGAACGGAATACTCGCCGAGATTGAGGAATCCGAGACTCCTCAGGCCGAGAATGCCGGGATGAGCCTGCGGGTCGACGTGCCCGAGGGGATGGAGATATATGGGAACCACACCTTCATCAGCTCGATATTCCGCAATCTGATTGACAATGCGATAGCTTACAGCGGAGGGGACAGCATAGTGATACGCCTCGAAGGGGAGACCGACGACAGGTACACATTCAGCGTGACCGACAACGGCAACGGCATCCCTACGGAGCACCTTGAAAGGATATTTGAACGGTTCTACCGCATCGACAAGGGTCGCTCGCGCCTTATGGGGGGCACAGGACTCGGCCTCGCCATAGTGCGCAACGCCGTACAGTTGCACGGGGGTACCATCCACGCCACAAACCTCCCCGAGGGTGGACTGCGCTTCATCTTCACATTAAGCAAACGGGACGACAAGGCATGACAACATCGTAAAACCAATATTTATATCTACACACGCAAATAACTCATTAAAAAAACCTTTCATATCAGAATTTTATTATATCTTTGCCATTGATTATCAAACTACCAGATATGGCACGACCAATAAAGGAAACACCGATACTCTTCGGAGAAGACGCAAGACGTTTTGAGGAACGCATGAAAAATCCGCCGAAAGAATCTGCGGAAGACAAGGCACGCCGCGAAGCAAACTATCGTGCCGCTATGTCTATGTTCGTGAAATGACGACATGGAATCAGAGGAGATAGCCAATACATATCAGATACGGCGACTTGCAAAGGGTGAAAGTATCTCTGCATTTGATTGTGGAGATGCAGATTTGAATGATTTCATATTGAATGAAGCCATTCAATATCGTCAGGCACGTCTCGCTGTCAGTTATGTTATAGAAACAAAAGAAACAAGACAGGTCGTAGGTTTTTTCAGCCTTGCAAACGACAGAGTCTCAATTTCAGACTTTGAGAACAAGACAGAATTCAACAGATTCCGAAGAAAGCGTTTCGTCAACGAGAAAAGACTCAAAAGTTACCCGGCAACTAAAATATGCCGGTTAGGCGTTGACATATCAGTAAAAGGAAAGTCTCTTGGTACATTTATCCTTGATTTCATAAAATCATATTTCGTCATTGACAATAAGACAGGATGTCGTTTCATAACTGTAGATGCCTATAAGGATGCCGTCCCGTTCTACCTCAAGAATAGTTTCTTACCTCTGAGCCAGGAGATTGACGGCGACCACACCAGATTGCTTTTCTATGACCTCGATGAGATTGAGGAATAATAATATCTGATAAAGATAGATTTTTCTTCCACAAAGGCAAAAAAATTTTGGCATATCGAGGATTTTTTGTAATTTTGCAACGCTATTTGCGGAAAGCAGGTAGCAACAACATTTTTTCAACCATATCAATCACCCGACCAAGCCTCGCGGCAAGGTCATAATTCACAAAATCAAGAAACCCTAAAATGATTATCGTACAAGTCAAGGAAGGCGAGAACATCGAGAAGGCCCTCAAGAAATTCAAGCGCAAATTTGAGAAAACCGGCATCGTGCGCGAACTCCGCTCACGCCAGGCCTTCGAGAAGCCCTCTGTAACCAACCGCAAAAAGATGATGAAGGCTGTCTATGTACAGCAGCTTCGTCTCAACGAGGATTAATTCCCCGCGACGCGATTGAAATCTTCAACCATCCCCAACTAACCGAAAGGAGGTTTGCAAGACTGACAGAGGCGTGGCGCCGACACAAGCGCATCTCGCCTGAACATTGAAAAAGCGATATAATACATCCCACAAGACACCACATTGGCGGTGAGAGTTCCCGGCCCCTCGACAGGGGATGCGAAACCTCATCGTCATTGTCATATCTCCACCCCACAGTGCGATTCATTGCCAGCATACTCACCCTGATTCTTCTCGCTGCCTGCAGCGGGCGTCCGACAGCGCCTGCCGATGCCCTGTTTGTCAGCGGCGACATCGAGGTGTTCGCCGACAGCATGACCGTCGGGGGTAAGCCGTTCATACCTGTCCCGTACAAATCGGCCCTGACCATGAGCTCGGAGTCGCCTGTAGCCGATGCACTGACATCCTCAGTACTTGCCGACACGGCCCTCACCCCCCTCTCAATATGGATGTCAGGAGCTATCATCGACCCGGAGAGGTCGATGGAGGCACTGCGCGCACTCACTGACAGGGGACGCGTGAAGCGCGACGGATTCCCGGTCGAATACAGATGGCCCGAGTGGGGGGCCGCGGCATGGGAGGTGTACTGTGCCACAGGGTCCATGGAATGGCTGCGCGAGGCATACAGCACAATCATGACATCACTGCGGGCCGAACGCCCCATAGCCGGTACCTCAGAGGGACTGATGCGAGGGAGCAGTCCGCGACTCGACACATCATATCCGTCATGGATGACGGCTGCCGACCGCACCTCAAGCCTATCCTTTTATGTCAATATCTTCCATTGGCATACCCTCGAAGTGGCCGCAGCCATGGCCGACACATTGGGTCTCGGCGCCTCGGTTCCGCTAAGGCTTGAAGCCAAGGAGGCCCGCAACGCCATCAACAACCGCTTCTGGATTCCCCCATTCTCGCGCTACGGAGCGATGCTCTACGGTGAGCCATACCCGATTCTTGCCCAGACGTCAGACTGCGGAGCCAATGCAGCCGCTACCCTACTGTCGCTCCCCATTGCCGAGATGAGCGCCGCACTCGTTAAATCCTTTCCAACGCTGGCCGAAGGGATTCCGCAATACTATCCGCTCGGCCCCGGTACCACTGAATATGCACCCGAGACCCAGGCACTGATGGCAATGGCGGCGGCAGAAGCCGACAATGAGACCGCCTTCTGCAACTCTGTTGGCGCATTGTGGGCCATGTCGGCAAAAAGGGATGTGAGCCGCGAATGGACCGCCGTCCTGCTCAAGTCCCTGCTGGGACTGCATTATACCCCGAATGGTATCGAGGTGCATCCGTTCATACCCGAAAAATTTTCCGGCTCGCGCACCATAGGGCCGTTGCCATACCGCGACGCCACGCTGACATTCACGCTCCATGGCACAGGCGACCGCATAGCCTCGTTCAGCATAGACTCTATAGCGGGTACACCGTTCATCGCGCCTACCCTCACAGGACATCACGACATAGAGATAGTGATGGCGAGCAACAGAATCTCTGACGGCACATCGGGCAAATCCGATGATGACGGCAGCGTAACCCTGCCTCCCATGCCCAAGATAGAGAAGACAGCACCAGACATACTGACCACACAACAGCCGGAGGAAGGGATGAGATACGGGCTATATCTCGACGGGACACTCAGCCGTCTGACCGAAGAACCGATATTCGCCATTCCGGCAGACAGCTCGGTGCTCGCTGTGACCACCGTTGCAAAAGACGGCCTGGAAAGCCTTTCGTCAGCCCCGGTCATAGACCCGAAATCGGTAATAACGGTCAGCGCCACATCTATCACGCCACGCCGTCCGCCGCTCAACCTAATAAAGGACCGCGAGACCGCCACACGATATATCGAGCTGGCGCCGCGCCACAACACACGCCTCACGTTTTATGTCAACATCCCTGAGGCCGGAAGATATTTCGTGCGCATCGTTTGCTCAAACGGCTCCTCTGCCACCGCCATACGCACGCTCGGCATCATCGACAGCACAGGCATAGACCGCCCCACAGGCATACTTGTGTCGCCGACCGTACGCGAGGCCGACTGGATCACTACCGCTCCCTCCACATGGGCCGAGGCTGAGCTGACAGAGGGCCCTAACCGCCTCTCACTCACCTACCTGACCGGGACCGTCCTGCTCAACCGCATAGAACTGATAAGACGAAAATGAAGACCATAGGAATACTCTCAGACACACATTCATGCTGGGATGACAGATATGCAGCCCATTTTGCCGGATGCGACGAAATCTGGCATGCCGGAGACATAGGCGACATCACCATACTCGAGCGCCTGCGCGCCGTGGCGCCCGTGGTGCGTGCGGTCAGGGGCAATATCGACCACGGCGACGTGTGCCGCGAATGCCGCGAGACCGAGCTGTTCACCACCGAGGGAGTCACCGTCTGGCTTACGCATATAGCAGGCTATCCCGGACGGTATGCTCCCGGAGTAGCCCGCATCCTTGCAGAGAACCGCGTCAACCTTATGGTATGCGGCCACTCGCACATACTCAAGGTGATGCCCGATGCTCGTCTCGGACTGCTGCACATCAATCCCGGCGCCGCAGGCTATCACGGATGGCAGAAGGTACGTACCCTCGTGCGCCTGACCCTCGACGGAGGAACAGTCAAATCACTTGACGTCATCGAGCTCGCACGCGGGGAGAGATGACATGACAGACACATCAGTCACATCCGACACATCTTTTCTTGAGTATCAGCCTCACGTGCGGGCGCATGTCGGGCATAGGTATGACCCATGCACGGTCATAGTCGGGATGGAAGACCCCGAGCGTCGCCTTTGATACATGTATTCCGTATTTCTCCTCGAGTATGAACCTGTAGACACTGAGCTGCAGGGCATAGTGCCAGTAAGGGGTATCCTCTATGTTGGATACAGGGTGGAAGCCCGTCTTGCCATAGCGGCTGTGGGCACAGATGGTGCCATAGCGGTCAACGAGCTTGCACGAGCGTTTCCAGTCCCAGAGATTGAAAGTGCCCTGCGGCGTCCGCTCGAGAAAGTCAAGTGTCCCCGCAAGGTCGTAATCCTCATGATATATACGCCACTCCGTGCGATAGGGATGCAGACGCATCGAGGCGGCAAACGGCCTGAACAGACGGTATGCATCGGTGTCGTCGACACAGTCGTCGCCGAGATAATAGCGTTCTATCTTCTCGTGCATCGCCGTGCCCAGCTCGCGGGCACGGCGCCCCTCGGCCTCCCAGCGGTCGATGATGACCTGCGGGTCTACACCTTCGCGCAAGGCTATGCGTGGCGCCCACTCCTCGGCGTCGAACTGCGGGAAGCACTCCTCGACAAGGGTGGTCACTGACTTGAACTCACGTCCGGCGTGAGTATAGACGTGCGACTCAGGGTCGAAATCAAGGAACGGGTCTCGCGGATGGGCGTTGAATTCGTTATAATTCATCTCCCGTCGCCACCCTCCATCCTCTTGGCCTCGTCCCAGAGGGCATCCATCTCGCCCAAGGTCAGCTCCTTGAGTGGACGTCCCATCTCCTTGGCCCTGCGCTCGATGTGGTTGAAACGGCTGATGAACTTGGCGTTCGTGCGCTCGAGGGCGTTCTCGGAATTGATGCCATAGAGGCGCGCGGCATTGACCACGGCAAAGAGCACATCGCCCATCTCGGCCTCCATCTCGTCGGGACTCATGCCCGAGGCGGCCTGCGAGAACTCTGTAATCTCCTCCTTGACCTTATCCCATACATCCTCGCGTTTCTCCCAGTCAAATCCGACATTCGCGGCCTTCTCGGTGATGCGCTCGGCCTTGATCATGGCCGGAAGAGCCACGGGAACACCCGACAGGACGGTCTTGTTGCCCCCTTTCTCCTTCAGCTTCAGCTCCTCCCAGTTGCGCAGCACATCGTCCGTGCCGTTGACCTCGGTGCTGCCGAACACGTGCGGGTGCCTGTAGATAAGTTTCGTATTGAGTGCGTCGCACACATCGGCGATGTCAAACTCGCCCTTCTCCTCGCCTATCTTCGCATAGAAGAGCACATGCAGCAGCACGTCGCCAAGCTCCTTGCGTATGTTTGCGTTATCCTCCTTGATGAGGGCGTCACACAGCTCGTAGACCTCCTCGATGGTATTGGGACGCAGCGACTCGTTGGTCTGCTTGGCATCCCACGGACATTTGACCCTGAGAATGTCAAGAGTGTCTATGACACGCCCCAGGGCTTCGATTTTTTCCTGACGTGTATGCATCGGCTTATCTTACGGGAATCTTCTCTATGCGGCGCTGATGGCGTCCGCCGTCAAACGGAGTGTTCAGGAATGTCTCCACGATATTGATTGCTGTCACGGTGTCGATGAAACGCGCGGGCAGCACGAGGCAGTTGGCGTCGTTGTGACGGCGTGCCAGCTCGGCCAGCTCGGTGTTCCAGCAGTGTGCGGCACGCACGCCCTGATGCTTGTTCATGGTAATGCCGATGCCGTTTCCCGAACCGCACAGGGCGATGGCGGGATATATCTCTCCGCGCTCGAGCGCCTCGGCACAGGGGTGTGCGAAGTCGGCATAGTCACAGCTGTCTGCCGAATAGGTTCCGAAATCCTTATATTCGATGCCCTGGGCCTCGAGATAGCCCTCGATAACCAGTTTCATCTCATAGCCCGCGTGGTCACTGCAGAAACCCACGGGAATGCCGGGTTTTAGTATCATATATGTGATGTGATTTTGTTTCTCTTCAGTCTTGTCAATAATCTTCATCGATATCGGCGGTGCCCTTATGGGCAAGCGAGTTGAGCGGACGCATCACATTGACCAGCGTCTGGCTCCATGCCGTCTCGAACTCGTCGCGCATCGAATTGATGGTCTGAGCCATCATCTCGTCGCCGAGCGCACCGCGAATCGCCTCTGTGAAATTGTAGAAATACTGGAACAGGTCACACAGCCCCTCGGCGACACTGGCACCGATAGGGGTATCCGAATATTTCATCTCCTCCTCAAACACCTCGAGATACACATCGTCGGGCCCGAGCAGATTCTCGATCTTCAGGCGCAGCGACTCATAGTAGTCTTCCTCGAGATAGTTGTCGAGGCCACCCTCCTCATCGCCGTCTATGGTGACGATGCGTGTCAGGTCTGTGGCGGTGATATAGATGCGCGGCAACAGGCGCACCAGCGCGCCCACAAATTGTGCCGGCTCCATCGAGTCGACCCCCTCGAGGGTCGAGCAATACTCGCGGCAGAGCCCGATAAGGCTCAGGGTGTTAGGCTTTAAGTCCATATAATCTGTTTGTCTTGATATATTCATATACACCCGACGGCAGGAAATATGTCATATCCTTGCCTCGGGCTATGCCTTTGCGGATAAATGTGCTCGAGATGTCGGCCACCGGGGCATTTATCACCTCGACGCGGTCGTCATAGACAGTCCCCATCGGATAGCCGGGCCGAGGATATACGACCACGCCATAGTCCGACAGTATGTCCTCGGCATCCTTCCACTGCTGAAATATCTTCCAGTTGTCAGCCCCGATTATCACCTTGAACGAATGCTGCGGATAACGCTTCGAGAGATAGCGCAGGGTGTTGATGGTATATGACGGCCTCGGCATCGACAGCTCGATATCGTTGACACGCAGCCCTTTGGTATCGCCCAGCGCCATATCGAGCATCTTGAGGCGATATACATCGGGAATCAGTTCCGTGCTGTTGACCTTGAGCGGATTGAGGGGCGACAGCATCAGCCACACCTCGTCAAAACCCGCATACTGCTGCAGGTAGCTTGCCAGCATCATGTGGCCTATGTGGACGGGGTTGAAGGAGCCCCCTAACAATCCGATGGTCATACAGTAGTGATTTGTAAAGTTTGCGTTATCCGTCTCAGGCGATGAAACCCTTGATTATGCCGTCAACCTCCGCGATTGCCGTCTGCAGGTCATCGTTGACCACGGTGCGGTCAAACTGAGGGGCGAACGACAGCTCATACTCCGCACGTCCCACACGCTGGGCTATCGCCTCGGGGGTCTCTGTGCCACGTCCTTCGAGGCGAGCCCGCAGGGCATCGACACTCGGAGGAGCGATAAAGATGCTTATCGCCTCAGGGCCATAGAGCTTCTTGACATTCACGCCACCCTTGACATCGATGTCGAGTATCACGTTATGTCCCTCCTCGACCACACGGCTCACCTCGCGCTTGAGGGTGCCGTAATATCGGCCCGGATAGACCTCCTCATACTCAACAAACTCATCGCCCGCGATTGCGCTGCGGAATTCCTCGTCGGTCAGGAAATAGTAGTTCACGCCATGTGTCTCGCCCGGACGCGGACTGCGGTTGGTGGCCGAGACCGAGAAGCGCATATCTATCTCGCCGCGCTCGAGCAGGGCGTTTATTATGGTGGATTTACCGCACCCCGAGGGGGCGGAGATTATTATGATCTTGCCTCTTTTCATTCAGGTAGGATTACAATACGTTGAGCACCTGCTCCTTAATCTGCTCCAGCTCATCCTTCATCCTCACTACGAGCCGCTGCATCTCCGAGTGATTGCTCTTCGAGCCGAGGGTGTTTATCTCGCGTCCCATCTCCTGGGCTATGAATCCGAGCTTCTTCCCTTCGGCATCACCGGCGCCGTTCATTGTCTGCATGAAATACTCGAGGTGCTGCGCCAGGCGCTGCTTCTCCTCGTTGATGTCAAGTTTCTCTATGAAGAAGAATAGTTCCTGTTCAAGACGGGTGCGGTCAAACTCGACTCCGTTCAGGTTGGCAAGCCCCTCCTCCATGCGCAGACGGATGCGCTCTATGCGCTCTCCCTCATGCTTGGGCACCTCGGCCAGCAGGGTGGCTATGCGCTCGACACGCAGGGCAAAAAATTTCTCGAGCTTCTCGCCTTCGGTGCGGCGATAGTCCATCAGGGCCTTCAGAGCCGTGTCGAGAGCCTGGAGCGCGGCGGCGTTCTCCGAGTCGTCGGCATCGGCAGGAGCCTCCGATTTCATCGAGTCCGGGAACCTCAGCAGCAGTGTATACCAGTCGTTGGGTTCGGGCAGCCCGAGCTCGTCGCGCATCTGTACGATGCGGGCGGCATACTGTCGCAACGCAGGGATATTGAGTGTCTGCTGTGCCTCGCCTGCCATGGTCTCGACATTCACGGTGACATCTATCTTGCCCCTCAACAATGTGGAGGCCACGCGGTTGCGCATCTCAAGCTCGACACCGCGCAGCGACGAGGGCACACGCATGGCTATGTCGGCCTGCTTGCTGTTGAGCGACTTGACTTCAACCGTGATTTTCTTGCCCGGGAGTTCGGCGACGCCTTTCCCGAAACCCGTCATGGAATACAACATAGATTTTAAGCTGGTTTTGATTTCCACAAAGTTAGTTAAAAAAACAAAAACCGCCAAATAAATCTATTCGTCAAATATATTCTCGAGTTGCGATACGGACGGATTCACTGCAACAACCTTACCTTCGGGGTTGACGAGATATGACGCATATCCCTGAGAGGGGTGATAATCTGGCGTGCGGCTGCCGCGCCGCGTGTCAGAGATATGATACTGGGTCGACCTGTCGAGGCCGTCATGGCTGACAATCTCGTCGTACAGGCGACGGTTGTCGTCGGTATTGACCGACAGCAGCCTGAGGTTTGAATTGCGGTGCGAGCGCAGGAATCTGTCGTACTCGCCCGCGGCTATGCGCGACACGGCATTGTGCGAGTCCCAGAAATTGACCAGCACATACTGCCCTTTGAGCGACGAGAGATCCACCTTGCCTGCCGTGTTGGTCGCGGTATCTATGTGTGGCACAGCCTCAGGGTCAGTGTCCTCGCGGTTGACCCTGACGGCAAACACAGCCACCATCAGGGCAATCACGATACAAAATATTATATATTTGAGTGTCTTGTTCATATTCATAGAACAAAACATGACACATTAATGTTGTCGGCCGTCAGAAAGGATAGCCTATGGCAAGATGGAACGCGAGCGACTTGCCGAACGACTCCATGTTATAGTATCCGCGACGCGAGGTGTGGTACGGGGCATGGATGCCGATGCCGAGGTCACCGCGTATGACGAGCATGGAGATATTGAATCTCAGGCCCACACCTGTGCCGAGCGCCAGGTCGCGCAGAAATGTCGATGCCTTGAGCTGTCCCCCGGGACGAGAAGGCTCGTTCTTGAGGGTCCACACATTTCCGGCGTCGATGAAGGCCGCACCTTCGAGCGGGCCTAGTATCGGGAAACGCAGCTCGGTGTTGGCGAGGAAGATGAAATTGCCTGTCTGGTCGAAATAGCCGTTTATCTGGTCGGCCGGTGCGCGATAGGAGCCGGGGCCGATAGAGCGCACGGTGAATGCCCTGACCGAGTTGGCTCCGCCACAATAGAACTGCTCGCTGTAAGGCACCTCCTTAGAGTTGCCGTATGCATAGGCGGCACCTACGGCGACACGGTTGACCAGCCACATCTTACCCATCAGCCTGCGACCGTAGACAATCTGTCCGTACCCCTTGACAAACTGCGAGAACGGAGTGCCGAACAGGGTCTTCTCCCCCTTCTTGCCGCACAGCTCGTAGATGCTCCAGAACAGGTTGCCGGCCTGCTGCAGCGTCACCTGCACGTTGATGGTGTTGTCGCGGTTCATGGCGCGGTCGAATATCATCGAGTAGGACATCTGCGGGATGAACTGGTCCATGAAACTGAGCGCGATGGCCGGATTGGCGTTCATGATCGAGTCGAACACCTGAGTGGTATGCTGCAGCTTGGTGTACGAAATCTTGAATGGCGTGAAGGTGTTTGAGATATATCTCGACGAACGCCAGTCGTATGCGATTCCGGCGTTGAACTGATACATCTTGAAATAGTGCGGACGGTTGAGCATGTCGATGCCCAGGTTGATGCGCGTCCAGTTGATGTCGCGACGCGAGCGGGGCACAAAGCGCGGGGCCAGAAGCCGCGGGAAAGCCAGCGTGCCGTTGAGGCCCAGCTCGTACGAGTTGAATGCCGAGCTGCGGCCGCTTCCCGTCTGCCACTCATACGAGCCTGTCAGGGTGACGTTGAGCTGCTCGCCCCCGCCGAAAATGTTACGGTTGGTGACACCGAACGAGAGGCCCGGCCCGAGATAGGAGTTTGACTTTGACGAGACATTGGCCTCGACCGATGCCTCGAGCGGGCGGTCGAAGGTACAGTCTATCAGCACATCGAGCAGACGCTTGTCCCTCTGCGTGGTGTCGGGGAAGACAGATATGTTGATGTTGTTGAATATGCCCATCCTTGACAGGCGTGTCTGCGTCAGGTCCATCTGGCGCACCGAGAACGTGCGCCCCTCACGGAAGGCTATGCAGCCGGGCACAAGCCCCTTGCGCAACCGCGATGGCCTGAACTGTATCAGTGTCCCCCTGTCGGTCTGGATGGTGTCAGGGATGCCTCCCCCCTTGTTGCGGTTCACGATTGTCGTGATCTTGCCTGTCCTGAAGCGGTCGAGGGCCCATGGATGCAGGTTGTCGGCCACATCCATGCGCAGGGCTATGCGCTGCCGTTCGATAGTCGAGTCGGCGAGATATGTGATATACTCGGGACGGAAATAATAGTAGCCTCTGTTGCGCACCGTATTGGCTATCTGCACACGCAGTGCCGCCAGCGAGTCGGTCGAATAGCGCGAGCCGGGCTTGAGATAGCGCGAACCCCGCGCAACCGAATCGATGAGATGATAGAGGTACGTGGTGTCGGGCAACAGTTCGATCGAGTCGAGCAGATAGGGCTGACCCGGCTCGATGCGGTAGAGTATCGAGGCCTTCTTCTTGTTCTTCTTCTGTATGAGCTCGTATGACGATGTGCCTGAGAAATATCCGTTGTCGTCGAGCAGCTTGTCGAGCATGTGTACCCTCACCTCGGGCCTCACGTCGCTCACAAGCACCGGCTCCTCGACAAGTTTCTCATATATCCAATGCTTGAATCCGCTCTTGGGATTGGGCCAGTTGTTGTAGACCCACAGCCCGTAAGGGATGGGTATGCGGTATTTGGCCGACCCTAACAGAGCGTTGTTAGGCTTGACCGAGACGGCATTCTCGAGCGTCGAGGCCACTCCCGAGGGGAATTTCTCACCGTCGGGCGTCTCTATGTCTACCCCCTTGAGGCCGGTATAGAGTATGTCGTCCTTGCCGAGCCGCTTGGTGGTCGAGCACCCTGTGGCAAGCATGGCGGCCACGATAGCGGCGATGATATATATGATGCGATGTTTCATATCGGTATGCTGCATTTAGTCCCGTTTGATGCCGATGAGTTCCCACAGCGAGTTGAGCTTGCGCTTGAGCACGAAGCCGACGCCTGTCTGCGTTATCTCGCCCTCGAGTATGCTCTCGTAGCCCGTGTGGCGGAAGATGCGCACATACATCGTGCCCGACCTGTTGAGCATATACTCGAACGAGATGTCATTGATGAGGTTCTGCGAGAAATTCTCGTCGGCGTTCGCGTCGGTCGAATAGTTGCCACCGACGACAATCTTGAACCTGTCGTCGAAGAGGCTCTTGGAGACACGGTAGCTGTATGACGTGGTGGTCGAGGTCGACCCCTCGTAGGTGCGGTCATACTGGTCTATGCCGAACGAGATGTCTACGCCCTTGATGTTGCTTGCCGCCCACGAGTTGAGCTGCGACGTGAGGAACGAGAACAACGGATTGCCCGACAGGTTGGTGTTGCCCTTGGTGCCCGACCCGGAGTACTGGCCGTAGAGCAGCAAGTTCATGGCCTGGCTTGCCCTCTGCTCGGCCGACATCGACGATAGCTCGTTCTGCACGGTTATGTCATCGTCGGTCGAGACGTCAAACGCCACGTTCATGTTCTCGAGGGTGTTTGTCACGGCCACCGAGACATTGAAGTTGACCAGACGCGAGTTCTGCCCGCTCTGCGTCACATTGGCGCGGAGCACGTCGACGGCACGGATATTGAGCACGGGATTCATGACGTCGCCGTTGAAGGCCACATACGACCCCTCCTGGAACTGGAAATTCTTCTCGGTGAGGATAGGTGGCTGCGAGTAGCGCACAAATCCGCCATTAATGTTGAGCCTGCCCGTGAGGCGCATGCCGTTGAGGGGTGACATGGAGAAGTCGAGGTCTCCCGCCGAGAGCACCTGCACCTTGTTCGAGCCGCTTGTGTTGAGGTCGACATTCACGACCGAGCCCTGGTTGATGTGCAGGTCGGCGCTTACATTCATCGCCATGGCTGTCTGGACAACCGAATCTGCGGCAGCCACCTGCGCGGTGTCCGCGAACTCGACGAACTTGACCATATCGTCGTCGCTCTGCTGGGTTATACCTGTGCCCGCATCGGTGAGGACATAGGTCACGTTCGTGCCCTCGAGCAGCGAGACATCGGCCTTGACTCCCATATATCTCATGTTGCCCTTGACAGACGCGTCTATGTCGAGGAATGCCTTGCCATAGACCTCGGCACCGCGGGGACGGTCTGAGCCGACCACCTGTATGTTTCTGGCTGAGGCATCGAGCGCAAGGCTCATGTCCGAGAGGCTGCGCAGATTGACCTCGCCGTTGATGGCAAGCGGATTGCTGTTGCATCCCCAGATGTTGAAATCCTTGAACGATACCAGATTGCTGTCGACGGGTATCTTCTCGTCCGAGAACCTGAATTCGGTGCCGAGCATTGCCACCTTGACATTGGTGCTGTCGAAATTGATATAACCGTCAAAGACAGGCGCGGCCATGTCGCCGGTAATCTTCATCGTGCCGTTGAGCATGCCGCTCAGAGTGGCCATACCTTCGGGGATAAACGGATTGACCACACGCAGCGGGAACTGTATCATATTGAAATCCAACAGGAAGGGAGATGCGAGTGTCGAGTCGTTGAGTACGCCGTGGGCTGTTATCGTGCGCACGGAGTCGACCATAAGCCCTACATCGGCCATCAGCTTGCCACCGGGGGTGTTCTCGACATTGACATCAAGACCGAACGACCCTACCCTGTCCCGTCCGTAGTACAGGTCATCGAGGCTGATTGTACCTTTGCCCGTCAGCACAGGCTCCTGATATGTGAAATGCAGGTTGGCCGAGAGCTCGCCCTTGACAGGGGGCGCAAAAGGATTGATCGAGAGCCAGTCCTGAAGCTGCACATTGGCGGCCTGTACGATGATGTCCTCCTGTCCTCCCGCATGGCTGTGGTGTCCTGCGACAAGAGAGTCGCCGGCATGTGCGGGAGTAAATATCTTGATATAGCTGTCACCGCTCGATATGCGCAGGTCTGCGTCTATATGCTTGTCTGCCAGGTTGAGGCTGATGAAATTGCTGTCGTTGAGCGTCCATGTCTTATATGCAATCACCGGCTTGCGCGGCACTATGTTCACCGAGACCACACTGTCGGCTATCGCGGCGTTGACACCCACGTTGAACCCGCGCTCGCCGTTGATGTTGCGCTGGCTCATGAAGACAGAGGCGCGGTTGAATCCCGCGAAACCGTTGATGTTGACATGTGCGAAATCGTCGAATGTGCCGGGACGGTTGTTGACCGTGGCCTTGTAGACAAGATAGTCGCCATGCTGTATGACGTTGACACGCACCGTGTCGAGACGTGTCCCCGAGGCATCGAGCCTCAGCACCTCGGCACCGAGCTTGATGAGCGAGTCGTTTGCCATCGCACCCCTGAACGTACTGAACCGTATGCCCGACGAGGCAAGTATCTCTGACGCCACATTTCCGTTGCCCATCCTCGCATCGAGCGCGAAGCGCGGCATCAGGTCATTGATACGGCGCACGTTGATGCGCATGCTGTCGGCCTCGGCCATCACCTCGGAGATGGCCGGAGTGAGCGAGTCGATGAAACTGAGCAGCGGTGAGGGCGACGAGAACCGCATATCGAGGTCACCGTTTGTCAGGGTGGCTTTGGTGCCGTCAGCATTTCCCGATGCCAGCGACAGGTCGACGGGAGAGCCCGGGCTCAATGTCATGCCAGGCAGCCGCCAGTATAGGTTGCTGACTCCGGCGGTGACATCCATCCCCCCCGAGGCAATCTCATAGAAGCCCGCCGAGCGTATGGTGGCATGGCCGTTGTTCAGGGAATCTGACAGATGGAGGGTCTGGAGGTTGATGTCGCGCAGGTCGCCCGTGAGGTCATAGCGCACGGTGTCACCTTTGAGCAGCGCCGTGAAATCCAGCGATGCGTCCGCGCCGGGATTGCGGCTCACAAGACGGCCTGTGGCCTCGCCGGCATGCAGGGCCACATCAAGCGCTATATCCTCGTACCGCTCCTTGTTATACTCGATATCGGCGATTTTCATATCGGCGTCTATCGATGTACCTGCGGCCATGGGATTATATCCCTTGCCGTCCACGCGCACCCGCCCCGTGACATCTCCTATGCCCAGTTCGGGCATAAATACATCGACGGGAAACCTGTCGAGCCTCACATCGGCATCATAATCCTCGGTCCGTGCTGTCCACGAGCCGTCGGCAGCTATGCGTCCGCCGCTCGTAGTGACCTCCACCGAGCCCTGTGCCTCGCCGGGATGATAGTCGACATCACCCTTGAGCTGCAGTGCAGGGATATGCTTTATGGGGAGAAAGGCGAACTGTCTGTCGCTCAACGCGGCCAGAGAGCCGTCTACAGACAGGTCTGCCCCGGCTTTGGCCGGGTCCAACGGATGGTCTACGGTGCCGTTGGCACGCATGCGCACCACTCCGGGCATGATTACGTCAAGCGAGTATATGTTGAGCTGCCCCGAGGTGCCGTCGATGTCGGCACTCAGGGACGCGGGCTTCAGCGGAGCGGTCATAGCCTTCATGTCGGGGAATGCGAGGGCCACATCAGAGGGGTCGATACGTCCCGACCCTTTCAGCATCAGGGGCACCGAGGGGTCGGTGGTGATATCGCCCATCCCCATCATGGCATCAAGACGCAGCACAGAGCGCAACGTGCCGACCGAGAAACCGGTGGCACGCATGGCCTCGTCGTCCATCACAAAAAGTCCCTCGGCGTGCAGCGGCAGCCCGCACCGCTCGGTGGCGTCCAGACGGCGCAGGGGCACACGTATAGAGGTGCCCCGGTTATAGAACGAGTCGACCTCGATGATCACATCATTTACAGCTATATATGAGGGGTCAAACCCGGCCATCGGAACGACCCCACGCTGTGCATAGAGGCCGTCGCGGGCCGTAAGGCGCAGTGTGTCGGCAGTGATGGTCCACATCTCCGAGTCGTCCGTCGGTTCGGATTCCTCCTTGCGTACAGGCGCACTCTCCCCGCCGGGGGCCGGATAGAGATAGGTAGCTCCAACGCTGTCTATGCGCAGGCTCTGACCGAAGATACGTTTGTTGGCCATATCCACCGTCGCGTCGCGCAGCACGGCCATGTCGACCGTACATCCCAGCGAGTCGATGACAGGAAGCATCTCCATCGAATATCTCACATCCGACATCCTTATGAGCCCCGCCTTTATCAGGAAAGGTGTCGACTTTGCCGTGTCGACAGGTGTCGCGGTGGTGTCCTCGAGCATACGCAGCCTCACCCTCACGCCGTCTATGTCGGCGCGGTCGAGTCCTATAGCGTTGGTTGTCAGATTCATGTCGGCACCGTCGATGACACCGCGGTCAAGGTGGGCCCTGAGCCATAACACAGAGTCACGGTTGCCGAGCTGGTAGAATGCCGTGTCGAGCTCGATGCGCTCCACGTCGACCTGCTTCCTGAGCAGTGGCATCAGCCTGACGGTCACAGCGGCCCGCGAGGCCGTCAGCATCGTGTCGGCATTGGCCTGTATCACGGTCACGTCATCGACCTTAAGCCTCAGCGGGAACCCGAGCCTGAGGCGTCCCACCTCAACCTTCATTCCCGTAGCCTCGCCCACCTTGCGCGTGGCGAGCCCTACGGCCCAGTCCTGCACAAACGGCACATAGAGTAACGCGGGCACCAGGAGTACCACGACCAGCAGACTCAATAGGGTCCAGCCAAATATTTTTGCAATCTTACGCACGGGACAAGAGTAAGTGTGACAGGGATGAATTAATTTCAGTTGACGTGAGTCGTTGAGAGTGATGACATATTATAAACCCCTATATGCGGGGTAAAGTTTGGCTTCCGGGGGCAAAAAAACTCTCGCGGCACAAAGTTTTTTCACATCGGTGCGGCGAGAGTAATAAGTTGATGTCTGTGCGGGCGCGGCCTGTCATGCCATGACCCGCAAACGAGGACAGATCACTTGTCCTGGACGAGAGAAACAAGGATTTCCTTGCTGTCGTCACTGGGAGTGAACGCAATCTTGCCTTCGCGGGCCAGCCACCCGATGGCGGCAAAAACCTCGCGGTCATTCTTGAGCTTGGCAATCTTCTTGAGCTGCTTTGTGTCCAGGGTCTCGGCCTCGTTGAGTGCGGCCCACACGCTTCCGGCCATCTGGCCAATAGTCTCTGTGTTCATTGTCAGTGGATTTTTAAACGTTATTGCATAGGTTCCCGATGGAACCACCGCAAAATTAATGAATTTTTGTTAATTCTATTATATTTTGACAACAAATTTCACTTACCTATTGTTCATTCGCGCCAAAAACATATTTTTTGCTGCATTTCGCAGCCTCACGCCCCATAATCACCCCCAAAACCACCCGGGGGTTGGCGGTTTCAAGGATAATTCGTATTTTTGTGGTGCGAACTGTCGGGGATGCTGCGGCGTTATACCGACAGAAACTTTAGATACCCAACGTTTATCCATCACGCCTATGTCAACCTCACGACTGCGCGGCATGGGGGTAGCACTCACCACCCCCTTCAGACCCGACGAATCAATAGACTATCCGGCACTCGACGCCCACATCGACTATCTTGTCGACGGGGGCACAGACTATATCGTCGCACTCGGCACAACTGCCGAGACCCCTACCCTGTCGGCCGATGAGAAACGTGAGCTGGCACTGCATATACTTGACCGCGTGGCGGGACGTATCCCCGTTGTATTGGGAATGGGTGGAAACTGCACGCGCAACCTGGTACGCGAGATTGCTTCGATGCCGCGCCTCGGCGAGTTTGCCGCAATCCTCTCGGTTGTGCCGTATTACAACAAACCCACACAGGAGGGGATGTACCGCCATTTCAGCGAGGTTGCCAAGGCATCTCCAGTCCCGGTGATTCTCTATAACATCCCCGGACGCAGCGGGGTCAACATGAGCGTCGACACCACCATAAGGCTTGCAAGGGAGAATCCCGGCAAGATAATAGGCATAAAGGAAGCATCGGGCAACATGGAACAGGCCGGACTCATCATCACGCGCCGTCCCGAGGGTTTCCTCGTCATTTCGGGTGACGACTCCCTGGCCCACACAATGATAGGATTGGGTGGCGACGGCGTAATCTCTGTTGTCGGCAACGCATATCCCCGCGAGTTCTCTGAGATGATACATGTGAGCCTCGACCCCGAACGTCATGACGAGGCCGCAAAGCTGCACCAGCGGTTCTCGGCCCTCTACTCGCTCCTATTCAAGGACGGCAATCCGGCGGGTATCAAGTCGCTGTTACATTGCCTCTTCCCGGAATATGCCGAGGTGCTGAGGCTCCCCCTTGTTCCCGTCAGCGAACCCGTCCGCCGCGCCATCCACACCGAGGCAGAGCGGTGATTAGCTCCGCCCATTAGCCCCGCCTTGTGCGGGGCATTGGAATGTAGCCCCGAGGCTTGCCTCGGGAGAAACCGCCTACCATCAGGAAGCGGCCCCATAGGGGTCGCGGAATACCATCCACGAAATCGACGGCATTCCCGGATACCCTTCGGGCACCCGGATAATAATTGCATCTCATACCCCGAGGCAAGCCTCGGGGCTACTTTTCCATGCCCCGCAAGCGGGGCAATCCCACCCTCCCCTTTTATTTCTTTTCTTTCTGCCGCAGGAGGAAATTGCTGATGGCGAGCGCTACCTTGGGGAGGCCGACAGGCATCTCTCCGGCCAGCATCTCGTATAACTGCTCGGGGTGCTCCTTGGCAACCTGCATCACACGCACATATTGCTCGCGGGTTATGACCGACGAGAATTCGGTGAGCATATCCTTGTCTATCAGTTGCGCGATATGGTTGTAGACCGTCTGGGTCTTTATCCCCTTGGTCTCGGCGATGGCGGGGATGTCATATCCCGACTGCAGCAACAGCAACGTCTCGCGGGGAGAGAAGCCCGAGCCAAGCCTCTCCCTGATACCCTTGTGCTTGCGTATGGCGGTGACGAAGGGCTTCCAATATTTCACGGTCTTACGCTCGCCTATGCCCTCGACCTTCGAGAATGCCTCCATGTCGAGGGGTTCGGTACGCACCAGCTCCATCAGGGTCTTGTCTGTGAGGACGAGATACGGGGGCACCATCTCCTCGCGAGCAAGTTTCAGGCGCACTTCCTTGAGCGATTCCAGCAGAATCTCGGCGGGAGACATGTGCGCGGTGGCCTCCGCCTCGGCCTGACGCCTCCCGCTCTTGCGCCGCTCGACAGGCACATAGACCGCGAGCTCGACCGGGAGACGCCCCATCAGCACCTCGCGGCCATAGGGTGTGATCTTGAGGTGGTTCCCCTCGTTATAGGCTATGTCTATGAGCCCCAGCTGAATCATCTGTGTGATATACGCGTTCCACTCGCCGAAACTCATGTCGCGCCCCGCGCCGTAGGTCTTGATGGTGTGATAGCCGCGCTGTATCAGCTCCTGGCGCGACGCTCCGCGCAATATGTCTATCAGCATGGTGATTCCGGCGCTCCCGTTGATGCGGACTATGGCACTGAGGGCCTTCTGCACGGCTATGGTGCCGTCGAAGCGGTGAGGAGGGTTGAGGCACACGTCACAGTTGCCGCAGTCATGGTCCATGCTCTCGTTGAAATAGCTGAGGAGTATGCGCCTCCGGCACAGGGACGCCTCGGCATACTCTTTCATGCGCGTCAGCTTCTCGGAGTTGAGGGCCTGCTGCCCGCTCTCGTCGACGAAATTCTGCAGCGTGGCTATGTCGGCATACGAGTAGAACATCAGGGTCTCGGCGGGAGCTCCATCGCGTCCGGCACGTCCTATCTCCTGATAGTAGCTCTCGATGTTGCGCGGCATGTTGTTATGGACAACCCAGCGTATATTGCTCTTGTCTATGCCCATGCCGAAGGCCACGGTGGCACATATCACCTGAAGGTCGCCGTTGATGAAACGTTCCTGTGCCTCGTTGCGTTCGTCGGCCGAGAGTCCGGCATGATATACGCCCGACCTGTAGCCGCGCTCGCGCAACTGGCGGTCGGTGTCCTCGGCACCCTTGCGCGAGATGCAGTAGACAATCCCCGAGTCGGTGCGGTGGCGGTCTATCATCTGGCATATCATGTTGATGCGCTGTGTCTTGCCGGGATTGACCATGACCTTGAGCGAGAGATTGGGCCGGTCGAACGAACCTATGAACAGCGCCGGGTCTTCGAGACGGAGCTGCGTGGCTATATCCTCGCGCGTGATACGGTCGGCAGTGGCCGTGAGCGCCATCACGGGCACATGGGGATACATCTCCTTGATACGGGCAAGCTGCGTGTAGCCGGGCCTGAAATCATGGCCCCACTGCGAGATGCAGTGTGCCTCGTCGATGGCGAAGAGCGCAATCGGCAGCGACCGCGACCAACGGTCCATCTCAAGCAGCAGACGCTCGGGCGAGATGTATAGCAGCTTGACACGCCCCGTGGCAAGCTGTTCGAGTATGTCGCGGTTCTCGTCATCGCTCTGCAGCGAGTTGACCGAGGCCGCGGGAATACCGTTTGACGTCAGCGCGGCCACCTGGTCTTTCATCAGCGCGATAAGCGGAGAGACCACTATCACCACGCCACCCTCCGAGAGCAGCGCGGGCATCTGGTAGCATATCGACTTTCCGCCCCCGGTGGGCATCAGCACCACCGAGTCGCGGCCCGACACAGCCGCCGAGATTATCTCGAACTGCAACGGACGGAAACTGTCATACCCATAGAACCGCCTCAGCAGAGCGGTAGCCTTCTCCCTGATGTCAAGCATATATCCTCTATCTTGTATCTTGTGATTTCAGAACGCATTTTCCTCCTCGTGGAACGCGTTGATGACGGTGCGTATGATAATCTTGATGTCGAGCAGGAAGGTCCAGTGCTCGATATACCATATATCATGCTCGACACGCTTCTCCATCTGCCACAGTTCTTCAGTCTGTCCGCGGTAACCCATGACCTGGGCCCACCCCGTGATGCCGGGCTTGATGAAATGGCGTACCATATAGTTGTTGATTAGGCGGCTGTAGTCCTCGGTATGTTTCAGCATGTGGGGACGGGGGCCCACCACAGACATGTCACCCTTGAGCACGTTGATGAACTGAGGGAGCTCGTCTATGCTGGTGCGCCTGAGGAAATCGCCCAGACGTGTCTTGCGCGGATCGTTCTTGCTGGCCTGTACCGAATCGGCGTCATCGTTGACGCGCATGGTGCGGAACTTGTAGCACCAGAAATCCTCGCCCATATACCCTGTGCGCTTCTGCCTGAAGAATACCGGGCCCGGCGAGGAGAGCTTGATGGCTATCGCCACGGGAATGAATATGATGGGTGACACAATGAGGAAAGCTGACGAGAAGAGTATGTCGAACAGGCGCTTCACCCCGGCATTATACGACTTCTCGAGCGGATTGTTCAGCACGGCCATCACAGGCACGCTCCCTATATGCTCCTGGCCGAAATTACGGCTCAGATAGGGTGAGATCTGCGGCACATAGTAGAACCTCATCATCCTTGCGTCGCACACCCCGAGGGTCAGCTGTACCAGCTCACGGTTCTCGCCCGAGTGGGTATAGAAGAGCTCGTCTGGCCTGTACTCGTCGGCAAAAGCGGCGAGATCGCCGAAATTGCCCCTGTAGAGGTGCTTGTATGGAAAATCCGGAGGGCAGTAGAGGTCAAAGAACCCCTGCACGTCATATCCGAATCCGGCATCCGAGAGCATCTCCTCATACAGACGCCGGGCAGTGTTGCCGCAACCTATTATCACCACCTTGCGCGAGTTGCCTCCGCCGCGCCTGTAATGCTTGAGCAGCATCTGTCCCGACACGCGCCACAGGGTCAGCGCGGCGCTGAACAGCAGATAGAGCTCGGCCATGACCTGCCACGGCACACCGTCCAGCTCCATGACATAGAGCAGCGATATGAAACAGAGGGCCTGGGTGAAGGCGGCCAGCAGCGTCGAGCGCATTATCCGCTCCATGCGCAGATAGCGCTCGCGATACACGTCGCTCACCCACAGCGCAGCCGGGATATATGCCACATTGAGCAGCAGCCACACCAGACGGGTGTGCAGGTCGGCGACACCCGGGTTGAGCGTGACTGTGACAAAGAAGGCGCAGTTGAGCACCACAAAGTCGACAAGCGCGAACAGTGTGTGTATGAATCGTCCGTATTTTCCCCTTTGGAACATTTGCAATCGGTCAGATTAAAAAAGCCTGACGCACATCGGCGTCGGCAGGGCACAAAAGAGCGCCAAGCCCTTTCTGTACGCCGGGCTCCGGCAGACGGTCCTCTCCTCTCTCCTCATGCACAGGATCCGTCACCGGGAGTCCGAAGGCTTGGCGCTTGGTTCGGTATTTCAGAGCTTGCTGTCGATAGACTTTATCTTCGACTCGAGGTCAGCGAGGTCGTCGCGCAGCCTCTGCACACGGCGCTGCATCTCGCGCAGCATCGAATCGGCGTTCTTTGAGCGGGCGGTGAGGAATCCCATGTTGTTCTCATAGGTCTGCAGCTCGCTCTTGCGCTGCTCGTATGCACGCAGCAGACGCTCGCGCTCGCGATAGAGACGCTGCGAGTCGCCCTCCATCTCCGAAAGCGAGTTCTCGAATGCCTCCATCTTGGAGCCACGCCGTCCCATGCTCAACGTGTCATAGAGAGTGTCGACGACAGCACGGTAGTCGGCATATATCTTGTCTTTCTCGGCAAACGGCACATGGCCCACGCTCTGCCACTCGGCCTGGAGGTCCTTGACAGCCTTGACTGTCTCCTCGCGGTCTGTGACGGGAGCCGAGGCCAGAGCCTTGAGCTTCTGGATTATCTCGGTCTTCTGCTCGAGGTTGGCACGCTCGTTGCGGCGTGTGCCTGACGAGTTCTTCTTCTTGCGCTCGAAGAAATAGTCGCACGCGTCGAGGAACCGGCGCCACACCTGGTCGGAGTGCTTCTTGGCCACGGCACCGATGGTCTTCCACTCCTTCTGCAGAGCGGTGAGCTCCTCGGCGGTATTACGCCAGTCGGTGCTCTCCTTCAGTGCCTCGGCACGCTCGCAGAGCGCAATCTTCTTCTCGAGGTTCACCGCAAGGACATCCTTCATCTTCTTGAAGAAATCTGCCTTTGCAGCAAAGAACTTGTCGCAAGCCGAACGGAACCGGGTGAACAGTGCCGTGTTGGTCTTGCGCGAGGCATACCCGAGCTTCTTCCACTCCTCCTGTGCGGCGATGAAATCGCGTGTCATGGCATCCCATGCGGCATAGGTCGCCAGACCCGAGTAGTCGAGGGCCTCGACACGCTCGCAGATGGCCGTCTTGGCCTCCTCGTTCTCGCGCTCGCGGGCCTTGCGCTCTACAAAAAAGTCCTGATATTTCTTATGTATCTCGGTCGAGAGCTCCTTGAAGCGGCCCCATATCTGCTCGCGCACATCCTTGGGCACAGGGCCGATGCCACGCCACTGGTCATGCAGCTCCTGCAGACGCTTGAATGCCACGATGACATCCTCCTCTGCCTGCAGCTTCTCTGCCTCCACGATGAGGGCCTCCTTCTCGGCGAGATTCTTCTTGAAGTCATAGTCGCGCAGCTCCTTGTTTATCTTGAGCTGGTCATAGAACCGCTCCACGGCGTCCTGATAGCTCTTCCAGACATCGCTGGCCACGGTCTGCGGCACCTCGCCAATCTCCTTGAACTGTGTCTGCAGCTCGCGCACAGTCGGGAAGGCGCGGTTCACATTGTCGGTGTCGGCACTCAGTTCGAGCAGCTTGTCGATGATTGCTTTCTTCCTGTCATAGTTGGCCTGCTGCTCGGCCTCTACGGCGGCACGGTATGCGGCTTTCTTCTCCTTGATTACGGCAAGGAGGGCCTTGAAAACCTCTTCGGTCTTGTCAACGGCAGGTGTGAAATCCTCCTCTGTGCCTCCGGCCTCAAGATAGGCGGTGCGCTCGAGACGCTGCTCCTCGTTGCGCAGGGCATAGAACTGCTGTTTCAGACGGGCCACCTCATCGCTCGATATGTCAGCCGGCTCCTTGCCCGATAGCTCGGCCAGCTCGGCTGTGATTTCCTCTTTGGACATGGTGTGGCGCGCCGCAGATGTCTCGGAGTCATTCTCCGTCACAGTCTCGGCGGCAGCCTCTTGGGTCGTAGTGTCCGGTGTGGTTTCGGTCTCTGTTTTCACGGTATCGGCTGCAGGTGCGGCCTCATTGTCTAAGGTGTTGACCTGAACCTGCGAGGGTTCGGTCGACGGGTCACGCTGTTCCATAACAGTTCGTAGTGGGGGATGAGGTATGTGATAAGTTTGCTTCTGCCACAGGCGTTTTTCCCGCAAAAGAGGCAAGCGCCCGCGACCGAAGGGGATCGGTAAAAAAATCGCAATCTGGAAAGCCGCAGCATTTCCGACGGCTAATTTAAGCATTTTTCCGTAAAACCACAAAAAATTCATTAAAAAATTCAACTTTCCTCAAAAAACGCTTCCCGCGCGCCACTGTTCAGTCATATCCAGCACCACATTCCTGTCGTTCACCATCTGTAACAGTCCGTTGGTCGACAGGCTTAAACTTTATCTCCGCCAAATATCTTATAGATATAGTCACTCAATATATATATGTACGATGAATTCAGGAAAAAACTTGACAGCCTCACTCCTCTCCCTGGCACTGATGTGTTCCGTCACGGCCATCTCATCCTGTTCGGGAAAGACATCTGCCACTGATACCGCAGCCGCTGACACCATACAGCAGAAAACCGACCGTAAGGGCGGCAAGCCCGGAGGCCCGCAACTGGGCACACCCGGCGGAGGGCCTGTCATAGACAAGTCGGGCGATGCCGTCCTGCAATCCATGATAAAGACAGAGGTGCCCGAGTTCAGGCAGCTCGAATACACGGATGCCGAGACCGGCAAGACCCTGCACTACAACCTCTACACCCCCAAGGACATGAAGGAGTCAGCCAGATATCCGATGGTGCTCTTCATGGCCGACGCAAGCACCCCCGGCACCGATGTGACACGCCCGCTCACCCAGGGTTACGGCGCACTGGTATGGGCTACCGACGAGTGGCAGAAGCAACATCCCTGCTATGTGCTGGTGCCCCAATACTCGGGTGTGGCCGTCAACGACGCCTATCAGCACACCGCCGAGGTTGACATGGTGATGCGGCTGGTCAAGGAGATTGCCTCCGGGAAAAACGTCGACTCCAGACGCCTCTACAACACAGGGCAGTCTATGGGAGGTATGATCTCCATGTATTATAATGTAACATATCCCGACGTTTTCGCTGCCTCGATATTTGTCGACTGCCATTGGGACAGCGCGACATTCCCCGAACTTGTCAAGCATAAATTCACATTCATCACAGCAGGTAAAGCAGGTACTTTCGGAGCACTCGAGACAGCGGCCGACAACGCCGGGATAAGATATGAGTATGCTGAATGGAGCGCCAGGTTGCCTCAGGCCGAACAGGACCGTCTCGCCACCGAGGAGCTGGCAAAAGGCGCACCCATCAACATTATCAATTTCGAGTCCAAGACCGTCCTCCCCGCCGACGGCAAGGGGAGCGAGCACATGTACTCGTTCGACTATGCCTACAGGCTCACCCCTGTAAGGGAATGGTTGTTCAGGCAATCAAGGTTAATATGATTCATGCAAGGTAAATAAAGATTGGTTTAAGGCAACACATTCCGGGCAAGACCGCCAAATCGGTGGTCTTGCCCTTTTATTTATAGGTTCAAGTATCGGGTGGAATTGCCCCGCTTGCGGGGCAATGAAAAGTAGCCCCGAGGCTTGCCTCGGGGGAGGTGGCCCACCACCGACAAGCGGCCCCGCAGGGGTCGCGGAATACCCGTACGTACAGATGACGGTAATCCCGGATACCCTTCGGACACCCGGATAATAATCGCTTCCAATACCCCGAGGCAAGCCTCGGGGCTATATTTCCACGCCCCGCACAAGGCGGGGCAAATCGCCAGTTAACATATGCTATCTCAACACTGCGACTCGGTTCCCGACTGCGGGGAGGGAGACTTTGCCGTCCGTGACTACGGCGGTGTGGCCGGTGTAGAGGTCGGTGACGGTCTCGCCATCCGCAAATACGCCATAGATGTCAAAGCCCCTTCCGGCTTCGGGAAGAAGGCGTATCAGCACTCTGTCCTCATCATCATATCTCAGCACCGTATGCACGTCGAGTGTCTTCTGCCATCCGCGGGCGATGACGGGATTTGAACGGCGTATCTCACCGAGGCGGCGGAAATGGCTCAGGAGCAACGTGTCGGTGTCATTCCAGTTCATGTCCGAGCGGAAGGCCTGGGCCGCGTCGACATTGAGGCGCGCGTCGCTGAGGCCACGTCCGCTCTCGTCGCCATAGAATATCTGCACCGTGCCGGGGGATAGCAACAGTGCGATTGCGTTCTCAAACATCTTCGAAGAGTCGGCGTCGCGATGATAGGAATTGTTGAGATAGCTGAAGGGATGCCAGTCGTGGTGGGCCCGGACGCTGTCGGCGTATGCCTGCCAGACATAGGCTATCCCGTCGAGGTCGCCCGATTTCGGAAAATAGAAATTGACCATGCTCGAGAATCCGGCATCGGCATAACCGGGCTTACGGTCTATCGACGCGCCGTCAAAGTCGCCTGTCATATAGAACCTGTCGGTCCACCCGGCACCCGGCACACCCTTATGTCTCGCACGCCAGCGGTCCAGGGCGGCATTGCATGCCTCGTTGAGTTCTTTCCATCGTCTTGTATGCACATTCTCCACTATGTCGCAGCGGAAACCGTCGATGCCGAATTCCTCGACCCACGATGCTATCCACGCCGTGACATATTGCATCGGCGACCAACGGCGGTCGGCCCTGTACCGGCGCGCCGATGGGTTGACCCACGGGTCATTGTCGTGCCCTTCGCCATCCCATTTGCGGTGCAGGAAGGGTGGAATCCCTACAGCCTCATCGCTCTCGTCCTTGAAATCGGGCATCCCGTAGAGTGTGGCCTCAAGGGGATTGGTCTCGTCCCATCCCTCGTCGGGCATACGTATCCAACCGCGGTCATACCATCCGTTCCAACCGAGGCGCCCCTCATAAAATCTGTCATAGCTCCAGTCGCGGCGGTGCATGGCGGCCTCCCCCGGAGTCAGTCCCGTGTCGGCAAATCCGTACTGCACCGCATCGAGCAGTGTCGGATAGCCGGGGTCGTTGAGGTTGGCACCGAGCATGACCCGAATTCCCTGCGCATGGAGGGTATCGACAAGCTCGCGCAGCTCCTCGACGGTGCCATAGTTGCGGTCGGTCTGCGTATAGTCGAGAGGATAATAGCCGTGATAGCCGTAGTGCGGAAAATCGTTGACCGCGCCTGACCCCGACATCCAGCCGTGTATCTGCTCATAGACATCGGTCATCCACACGACATCCACGCCTAGCGACGTGAAATAACCCTCTTTGGCCTTCTGCAGCATCCCCTTGAAATCACCGCCATGAAACGTAGCGGCATTGAGCCGTTCGCTACCATAGTCGGTGATGCGGCCATAGTTGACATCGTTGGTGGTGTCACCGTTGCAGAAACGGTCGGTTATCACAAAGTAGACGGTCGCGCCTCCCCAGTCGAATTCCGGGCACGACGAACCGCAGAATGCACCCGACGCACAGGCCGTGAGCGCAAGAGTAAGCAACAGGTTTTTCATCGCAGTATTTTTCCGGCAAAGTTAGCACCCGGGCGCCGCGCATACAATACTGAAAAATAACCATATCCCTGCTGCATCTGTCACAGCAGCCTCATGGCTGTGGCAGCCGTCACGGCCTCGATGCTGTTGCCTACACTCAGCTTGGATATGATGTTCTGGCGGTGACGGTTCACGGTATTGACGCTGATGCCGAGCAACGCGGCTATCTGCTTGCTCGGCCTCCCCTCGCGGATAAGACGCAATATTTCCTTCTCGCGCTCTGTGAGAAGGTGTTGCCTCCGTGCGCCGAACGAGAGACACTGCGTCTCGCCTGTAGTGTTGCTGACGATACACGGGCTTATCCCATCGCCACGGTCAGACAGGTCGGGCGACAGGTCATAGCAGCATAATATGAGCCACATACTGCCCGCAGGCGATAGCCCGACAACCTGCGTACTGTTGTCGACATATCTATACACCCCCTCGCGGTCTCTCATCCTGATGCGGCAGGTGGCCTTGAACAGCGTCTTCTCGCTGGGAGGGAGGGCGTCAACACGCCTGAAGAACTCATATTCGAGCATCCTCTTGTCAACCAGATCCTCGGGGTGGAGACGGCTGTATATCTCATCCTCATCGCTCGACGCGACTTCCTGGACAAGAAACGGGACATCAGAGAATCCCATCAGACGCCCGAACCCTCCGGCCATGACATAGCAGCGGTCGCACGAGGCGTCGGTTATCACGGCACACGCCCCGTTAACACCGATCATGACCTCGGCCCGTGCCCGCGCAGAGGCTACGTCAGCCGGACTCAGGTTCTCACGCCCGAGATGCTGGGCCTCATAGATGCTGTTGAGTTCCTTACGCAGTATATCCATATCCTTAAGCCCCGGCAGTGACCCTGGGGCGCATGCGCGACATCACAGCAAAGCCGAGGGCGCAGACCGAGCAGATGGCGGTGATGACCATGGTCGTGAGCATGATGTCGACGATGCCGACCAGCGGAGAGACGATGCCCCCCGCGAGGAATCCCATCGCGCCGAATATGGCCGAGGCCGCGCCGACATACTGTCTCCCCTCGTCCATGGCAAGCGTCGTGGCCGCCGTGAAGATGAAGCCCACGCATACCAGCATGACGAATGTCAGGAGCTCGAACGGGACGAAACTCCCCGAGAGATAGTGGCAGGCTATCTGCAGTACAGACACCACCGTTATGCCCGAGGCACCGAAGAGGGCGGCGTTTGACATCTGCCTGAACTTAAGCGACAGGGCCGAGCCTATCCCTATACCAAGCGCATTGATGCCGAAGATGACGGCAAACACCAGCTCGGAATATCCGAAACAGTCCTGTATGATGAACGATGCCGACGAGATATAGGCGAACAGCACGCCGTTGGCAAACGCGAACATCAGCACATAGACCCTGAAATACCTCATCCGCACAAGCCGGGGGAAGGCCGACATCAGGCTCAGCACAGAACCGCGATGGCGTGCCTCGCCGGGCAGCGATTCCCTGAACACGATGCACATGCCCAGCAGCACGACCCCGATTGTGAAGAGGATCCAGAATATCCCCTGCCATCCCACAGCTCCGGCCACAAGACCACCCACCACAGGAGCGGTGACGGGAGCGATACCGTTGACGGCGCCGATTATGGCCAGGGTCTTGGCAAGCTCGCGTCCCGAATAGCAGTCGGTCGAGATGGAGCGCGACAGCACTATGCCCCCGGCTCCGCCCAGTCCCTGCATGAAGCGGCAGATGTTGAAGAACTCAATCGTGGGCGAGTAGATGCTGACCACCGTCGAGATGGCAAAGAGCACCATCGCGGACATCAGCACCGGGCGTCGCCCGTACTTGTCGCTGAGAGGCCCGAAAAATACCTGCCCCACCGCCAGGCCGAGCATACTTGTGGCAAGTCCCATCTGCACCTGCGACGGGGTGGTGTGGAATATGGCCGCCATCGACGGCAATGTCGGGAGATACATGTCGGTGACAAACGGCCCGAAAGCCGAGAGCATACCGAGGAAAACTATGAGGAAGAGATAATACTTTTTGCCGAAATTGACTGTACCTGTTGTCATGGACTTATCAGAAATTTTATGCAAAATTACCAATTATTCGTGAGATAACGCACAAAAACCGGGGCCATGTCTCCCTGAAATCGGAGACGGCCCCGGATGTCATATAACAAAAAACCTGATCAATGGTGATGTGGATGAGGCTCCTTCTTCCCGATGAGATGCCTTATCCAGATATAATAGCCGGTCAGAGGGAGTGATGCGCCGAGCAGGGCGCCCAACAGCCAGAGTATGCGGGTGAAGATGCCACCCAGCGAGCCTGTGTGGATGGAATAGATCCATCCCCTCAGCCTGTCGGCACCGTTGGCGTCGGAATACATGGCCGAGGGTGTCACCTCGCCCGAACGGCGGTTGAACTCATACCGGTCGGCGGCACGGCTGTTGCCGGTGGTGCCGAGGGTGACAGTGGCGGTCTCCGGCCCTACGGTTATCTGCGCGGCTCCCGGATTCTTGGCTTGCAGCTCGTCATAGACACCCTGCCAGCGTCCGAACTCGGAGTGACGGCGACCCTCGCCGCCATGACCGTGACGGCCACCCCCTCCACGGCGACCCTCGCCGCGGCCTCCGCGCTCGCCATGACGTCCTGCACCTTCTGCCTGAGGGGCCTGACCGAGATTGCGGGGAGTATGCTCCACACCGCACACGGCATAGAATGCCGTGCGATACCAGTCAAACGACCATGTGAGCCCGGTCAGGGCCATGGCCAGCACGAATATCAGGGCATACATGCCTCCGGCCACATGGAGTCCCTTCCAGAACCCTTTCCACCCTTTGGAGAAGGAGATGGAGAGGCTCTTTCCGAGATTCTTGCGTGCCCGCGGCCACCATATCACGACACCGCTGATAAGAGCGATGACAAATATGAGCGTGGATATGCCCACGAGGAGCTTGCCTACCTTGACGCCATCGCCGTGCGGATTGGCGCTGTCGAGCAGCCAGCGGTGCAGCCTGAACATGACCGAGAAGAATCCGAGACGCTCGTAACGCCCTGTAATCTCGCCCGAATACTGGTCGATGAACAGTGAGGCCCGGCGGGGCTTGGAGAGATTGACCTGATAGGTGCGGTCGATGTCAGAGTAGACTGTAACCCCGGTTATCGACACGCTGTCGGGCAGGGATGCCTTGACGGTCTCCATGAGCTCGTCCATAGGGAGCGGGCTCTCCATGGTCTCGTCGACATAATAGACATCGCTCCTGACACTCCTGGTTATCTCAGGCTCGAATATGAGCATCGCGCCCGAAAAACAGACAAGTGTGATGATGATGCCGAACGGCACCGAGAGCCACAGGTGTATCTTGCGGAAAAACTTGATCATGGCCGATTATTTTACCGGGGTCATATAGCCGAAGCCGGTGATGTCGGTGGCCTGGATGGTCACGCCCTTAACGGCCTTGGCGGTCTTGGTGTCGATGGCATAGATGGCGGGATACTCGTTCTCGACATTGACGGGGATATATACCTTGCCGTCGCGGTTGTAGACGGTCTTGCCTATCGAGGTCACACCTGCGGGGAGGCCGGTGACATAGGTCAGCTTCCTGTCCGAGGCATCGAATATGGCCAGCTCAGTGGCGGCGGGATTCTTCTCGGTGAGCGAGCGGTCGTACATCACCATCAGGAAGCAGTCGCCCCCTGCAGGCCAGCAGCGCATGAACGAGCGGTTTCCGCCCGGTGTCTGTGCCTCGATGTCGCAGTAGTAGTCGTCAAACTCGGTCTTCCCGGCGGGGATACGGCACACGCCGGCGGGGAGCTTGGTCTTCTGCCCGGGGTCGGTCATTGTCTTGGCATAGCTTGCCGAAAATACATAGATGTCGCCGTTGTCGGCAGCCCAGACGGTCTGGTAGTACTGCGAGCGATAGCGTCCGCAGGGGGTGCTGATGCGGTCGGTTTTGGCCAGCTTGGGGTTGAGCATGTCGGCATTGTCATAGATTGCCACCCAGCACTCGTCGGGATACTGTGTGCCCACGAGCTCACCGGCCTTATATGACCCCGCACCCGAGCCTCCGGCCTCGGTATGCACCAGATGCTCATAGCCCTCGCGCACCCATTTGCCGCCGTCGGCAGCCACGCCATACTGGCTCAGGCCCATCGGCACGGCACCGCAATAGAGCTTCGAGCCGCTCTGCTCGGCACCCGCGAGAGTCACATACTCACCATTGCCGAGAAAGTTCTCCATGCTGTAGAGGCCAGTAGATGTGTTGTTGGTCGAGGTCTCCTCGTTGTAGACATCGAGATAGGTCACCAGCAGCGTCATGGGCTTGTAACCCTTGGCGTCGGCGAGCGATGCGGGACCCTCGCCGGTCGACATGGTGATGATATAGTCGTCATACATGCCGTAAGACGAGAAGCGGCTGATGTTGTAGCGTGTGGGACGCGCCTCCATTTTGCCCGAGGCATTGAGCACATAGCTCCTTGTGGTTCCGGCATTGCCCTGGTTGTAGGTGAGAGCATAGAGGTAGTCCTTGTAGAAAACCCATTGCGTGGCACCGTCGTTGGTGAGGCCGTTGTTGACGGTCGAGAGCTCCCCTTCGTCGAGGCTCTCGCCTGTCAGGAGCACGTATGATGTCTGGCTGGTGCCCTGCACGCTGGTGGCAAACACATATTTGCCACCGGTGGTCGAGCCGCCGTTGTCACCCTGTGCGGGTTCATCGTTGTCCGAGCAGGAGGTCAGTGCCACCGCAGGGACCATGGCTGCCGCGATGGCAAGCCTGAAGAGTCTTGTTGTCATATCCTTATGGTAGTTTTGATTTGATTAGTTTCCGAAATATACCCTCACCTTGCCATAGAAGGCACGTCCGGCTTTCTGGAGGCTGAAATTGTCGTAGAGCCGCGCGTCCGTAAAGTTGCGGCACTCGAACGACAGGTTATAGCGTCCGTTGGCGATGCCGTATGACACCGTGAGGTTGTGCGCGAACTGGTCGGGCACCATGTAGTCCGAATTGTCGGCGCCGATGTTGGCGCTGTAGTAGCAGAAGCTATGGGTGAACTGGTTGTCGTAGGTCACCGTGAGTACGTTGCCCTTGCGGCCGAGTCCGTGCCAGTAGAAGTTGACATCCGAGTCGGCGAACATGTAGGGCAGGTTTGGCATCCTCTCGCGGTAAGCTATGTTGGGCACGGTGCTCCCCTGGGCGGTGGGCATATTGTCGCGCACGTTCATCTGCGTGAAATTGCCCCCGAGGCTGAGCCATTTCGAGAAGCTGTATCTCGCCGATATGCTCACTCCCTTGGTGTCGACCCTGCCGTAGTTGACGTATGTCGCGGCCGACTTGCCTCCGCTCAGGGCCATGATTTTGCGCTGGATATAGTCGCGTGTGTCGCGATAGATGAATCCGGCCTCGACATAGATGATGTTGCTGCCGAAGGTGGCGTTATAGCTCAGGTTGAGGTTGACGTTATGGCTTGCCTCGGGCTTGAGCGAGATGTCGCCCACCTCAAGGTCTTCGTCGCCGAACATCTCCTCGATTGTAGGGAGACGGAAAGCCTTCTCATACGATGCCTTGAGCTGGAAGCCCAACGGCATGAACCATGTCCCGGCAGCCCCGTAGCCCGTGCAGTCGACACTGCGCGAGGTCATGGTGTAGACATCCTGGGCCGAACTCGTGGCCATCGGGCCCGAGACATGCTGGTGATAGTATTTGCCGAACACCGAGAAATTGAGGCGCGATATGGGATTGAACCTGTAGGACGCGCCGACAATGTTCTTGCTGGTGCGCTTGTTGAACTCGTCACGCGAAGGGGGCGTGGTGAGCAGGTCCTCGTTGGTACGGCTGAAGGCGTTGAATACATCGTTGAGCGTGAACACATGCCTGGAGCCCAGACGGTAGTTGGCAGTGAATGCCGCCGACCAGTTGTCGTTGATGGCATCCGAATACTGATACGACTGCTCTCCGGGAGCGTTGAGCGGTGCGGTCTCTCCGCGCCAGTTGTACTTGACCGACGCCGTGTCGACATTGGTGCTGTTGTTGCGGTTATAGTTGGCATTGAGCGAGACGTCGAGACCCTTGGTGAGGAGATTGCGCTTGCCATATTCGAGCGACGGCTGTATGGTGTGGCCGTGACGGTGTTTCTGTCCGTAGACAATCTCCTGGCGCACACCGGTCTGCATCTCCTTGTACATGTGCGAATATGTCACGCCGACCATCAGGCGGTCAGCCCAGGGCTTGTTGACGAATCCGGCCTTGGCCACGACAGCCTCGTTGTGATATGTGTCGTTGAACCTGCGCACATGCTCGACCTTGCTGCTGTTGATGGCGCCGGTCTTGAAGTCCTCGACCGGCGAGTCGACGTAATAATCGTTGTCCGAATAGTTCTGGAATGCGTTTATCTCATATTTGAAACCGTTGCGCAGGGTCTGGCCGAAATTGACATACGACTTGTGGGTATTGAACGAACCATACGAATAGGATGCGTCCAGAAACCATCTGCGCTGGCGTTTGGGGGTCACGATGTTGATGACTCCACCTATGGCGTCCGCACCGAACCCGACAGGCACCACGCCGCGATATACCTCGATGCGGTCGGCGAAATTGACGGGGATATTGTTGAGTCCGAACGAGCTCCCTACCCCTTCCTGCGGCACTCCGTCGATGAACACCTTGACATGCTTGCCGCTGAAACCGTCCATCGTCACGGCCATGTCCGACCCGACACCGCCGCTCTCGCGTATCTTCATGCCCGGAGCCTTGGCCAGTGCCTCGCTCAGGGTCTTGGTGGTGTTGACCAGCTCGCGCGTATTGACCGCCGTGGCGTTGAAGGCCGAGTTGCGCACCTTGCTCAACTGATTGCCAACCACGATGACCTCGCCGAGCTGTGTGGTCGGACGGAGCTTTATGTTCTGTTTCAGCCGTTCCCCCGATTTGAGGGTTATCTTAGCCTCAACCTTGTCAAATCCTACGGCAGTGCATACCAGGGTGTAGTTTCCCGGAGCTGCCTTGATGTGATACAGTCCTTTTTCGTCAGTGTTGGCCGAGAATCCGGTATCCTTGAGATAGACGGTGGCAAAATCAACGGGCTCGCCGTCGACCGAGATGACCTTACCCGATACCATGGTGCCTCCCGGAGCAGCCAAAGCGCTGAATGACAATATGAAGAGAGATATGAAGAGTAGAACTATGCTTTTAGCTTTCGACATTTCAGAGAATGATTAAATTGCTTTTTTCCAATGCAAAGTTCGTCAGTTTTTATTCTTCATAAAATACCTACTTTTGGGTATGTCAAATTTCAAAAACCTGATATTAAGGATATTATACATATCTCAAAATATCAATAATTGGTCAATAGCACAGATGCGGTGGCGAATGTCACACACGCCCGGGCGCAGGGCACGACAATCACTGAAAATGATTATATCCCCTCGTGACGCTTGCGTGCGGGCATGATGCGCTCGTGCATATACCTGAACACCACAAACAGCACCGGCACGATGAAGAGCAGCGCGAGAGTGCCGAAGAGCAGCCCTCCGACAGTGCCCGTGCCGACCGAGATATTGCCGTTGGCACCTACACCCGACGCGAACATCAGCGGCAGCATACCCACCACCATCATCAGCGACGTCATGACTATGGGACGGAACCTGGCCTTGGCAGCCGAGACGGCAGCGGCCACGAGTCCCATCCCCTCCTTGCGGCGCGCGGTGGCATACTCGGTGAGCAGGATGGCGGTCTTGGCCAGCAGACCTATCAGCATGATGAGGCCGATCTGCATATATATGTTGTTCTCGAGTCCCCACCAGCGCGCGAACAGGAACGAGCCCGCAAGTCCGAACGGCACGGCGGCGATGACGGCAAAGGGTATTGTCAGGCTCTCGTAGAGGGCACACAATATGAGGTAGATGAACGCAAGACAGATGCTGAAGACAAGCACTGTCGTATTGCCCGACGATGATTCCTCTCTCGACATGCCACCGAACTCATATCCGAACCCGGTCGGGAGAGATTTTGACGCCACATCCTTTATGGCGGCTATGGCCTCGCCAGAGCTGTACCCCTCGCCCTGCTCGCCGAATACCGAGATGGAGGGGAAAAGGTTGAAACGCGAGAGACTCTCGGAACCGTAGACACGTGTCAGGGTGATGAAATTGTCTATCGGCGCCATCTCTCCCGACGATGTGCGCACATACATACGCTTCAGGGCCTCGGTGTCGAGGCGCATGTCGGGCGATGCCTGCACCATGACGCGGTAGAGCTTGGTGAACCTGTTGAGGTTCGACGAGTAGCTGCCTCCGACATAGCCCGAGAGGGTCGAGAGGACATCTGCCGGCGAGACATTGTGCTGGAGGCACCTGGCCGCGTCAACCTCGACCATATACTGCGGATATTTGGTGTCGAAGGTGGTGTATGCCCTCGAAATCTAGGGCCGGGCGTTGAGCGAGTCGATGAAGGTGCGCGTCACCTCGAGCAGCTCGTCTGTGGTTGTGCCCGAGCGGTCCTGGACATACAGTTCGAAACCGCTGCCCGTGCCATATCCCGAAATCATAGGCGACTGCGAGGCCCGTATCTGGGCCGACGAGATTCCGGCAGTACGGGCATATATCTCCCTTATCACAGAGTTGATGTCCTGACCGTCGCCCTTGCGCTCGCTCCAGTCCTTGAGACGTATGTTGAACGACCCCGCAGATGCCGACTGGTCGTGACGGGCGTTCTTGCCGCTGACACGCGAGTATATACTTATCTCCGGGATGTCGCGGATGGCAGCCTCGATCTCGTCCATCACGGCATCTGTCTCGGCGAGGTTCGACCCCGGCGCAACCTGCACGTTGAGGCTTATGGTGCCCATATCCTCCTGCGGCACAAGCCCGGTCTTGGCCGTTGACATGAGCCACCACAGTCCCCCCGCGGCCAGCAGAAAGAGGGCGAGCACAATCCAACGTCTCTTGAAAAGGAACATGATGCCGGTGCGATACTGTCCTGTCACGGCACGGAAAGATGCGTCGAAGGCATAATGGAACCTCGTGACATAGCCTGTCTTCTTCCCCGCACCGTCGGTTGCGGGACGCATCAGTATCGCGCTCAGTGCCGGGCACAGCGTCATGGCGTTGAGCAGCGAGATGCCGACAGCCACCGCCATAGTGAGGCCGAACTGCCTGTAGAACGTGCCGGACGTGCCACCCATGAAACATACTGGGATGAATACGGCCATGAACACTACGGTAGTCGTGATGAGCGCGGCAGAGAGACCTCCCATCGCCTTGACGGTGGCCACATAGGGGTCATCCTCACCGGCCTCAAAGCGTGCCTGCACAGCCTCGACCACCACCACCGAGTCGTCGACCACAGTGCCTATCACAAGCACTATGGCGAACAGTGTAAGCATATTGAGTGTGAAACCGACGGCATAGATGAAGGCGAATGTCCCCACAAGCGACACAATTATCGAGATGGCCGGAATAAGCGTGGCCTTCAGGTCGTGGAGGAAGAGATAGACCACCAGCACCACAAGTATCAGGGCGATGACCAGTGTCTCGACAACCTTATATATGGATGCGTCAAGGAAATCCTTTGTACTCGAGATGTCTGTAAGCACCATTCCGGCAGGCAGGGTCTCCCTTATACGGTCGAGGGTACTGTCAATCTCGACAATCACCTCGTTGGCGTTCGAGCCCGCTGTCTGCGCTATCATGGCGTTGGCCCCGGGATGGCCCGATGTCTGGCTGAGCATGGCATAATTGACCGCCCCCAGTTCTACGGTGGCTATATCCTTGAGCCGCAGCATACTGCCGTCAGGGAGAGCACGTACCACAAGATTCTCATATTCGGATACATCCTCATATCTTCCCCGATATTTGAGCACATACTGGAATGTGTTGGCCGACTCGGCCCCGAGTGTGCCAGTGGGCGACTCGATGTTCTGCTCGGCCAGCACCTTGTCTATGTCGGAGGGCACGAGGCCGTATTGCGACATCTTCGACGGGTCGAGCCAGATGCGCATGGCATACTCGGCGCTGAATATGTTGACCTCACCCACACCGGCAATACGCGAGATCTGCGGCTCGATATTGATTTTCATATAGTTGGTGAGGAAATTGGCGTCATACCTGTCGTCGGGACTGTAGAGCGTGATGGACTTGAGCGTACTGTTCTGACGTTTCCTCACCGTGACACCGCTCTTGGTGACCTCGGCGGGGAGGAGCCCCTGGGCCGATGCGACACGGTTCTGCACGTTGACCACCGCCATGTCGGCATCCGTGCCCTGCCGGAAATAGATTGAGATTGAGGCAGTGCCCGTATTGGTGGCGGTCGATGTCATATACATCATGTCCTCGACACCGTTAAGCGACTCCTCGAGCGGGACGATGACACTCTTCATCACCGTCTCGGCATTTGCGCCGGTATATGTGGCCGATACCCTGACGGTGGGAGGCGCGATGTTGGGGAACTGCTCGATAGGAAGCTGCATCAAGCCGAGAATACCGAGAATCACTATGAGCACCGAAATCACTCCGGCCAGCACAGGCCGGTCTATGAATGTCCTTACTGTCATCTTGAATGGTTCTTTCCCGCAAAATTATACTATTAAACCATACGCCACCACATCGGTCTTATAGATAAATGACCAAAGGCCCCACTGTGGTGGCGAACGGTCATAGCTTCTGTATCACGTTAATTATAAAATGATTAACTTTGCCACCAGAAATATCATCTTCGCCAATGAAGCACCTTCCGCTCTACATAGACCTCGCGTTCTGTCTCATTGTCCTCCCGACAATGATAGTGCTTTTCCCTGTCGAGCGGTGGTATCACAATTTCTCAGGATATGTCATGTCGGTAGGGATATGGCTCTATCTGCTCTATTTCCTCAACCGCACTGTCACGGTGCCTGAGCTTTTCCGCGGGAGGCGCGGCCATATCCGTGCCGCCATACTCACGATACTCTCATTCGTGATTACCTATGCTTTCTCGCGCGTGACCCTCTACACACCCAAGCCCAGCATACATGACATAGGCATAACACGTATGCTCCCTAACATACAGCAATACCAGCAAGCGGTATGGACACTGTTCATGATTGTCGAGACATTCAGCTTCGCTGTAGGACTGCTGACACAGACCAACATACAGCGTGCGCGGCGCCGCGCTGTCGAGGCCGAGAGGGACAAGGCCGAGCTTAACCTCTACAAAGCCCAGATCAAGCCCCATTTCATGTTCAACACCCTCAACTCTCTCTACGGGCTTTTCCTTACGGGAAATCCCGGCGCACTCGAGTCGCTTGAGAAGTTCATCTCGATGATGCGCTACATACACACCACCTCATCGCGCGACATGGTGTCACTGACCGACGAGGCCGCATATATACGCCAGTATGTCGACCTGCAGTCGCTGCGCCTGAACGGAATGACAGAGGTGTCGCTCGACATCGACGCCCCTGACGGCTCGGTCACAGTGCCACCGATGCTGCTGGTAACATTTGTCGAGAACTGTTTCAAGCACGGAGTGTCGCCGGTCGAGAAGAGCCGCATCTCCATATCGTTGCACGTGCGCGACAGGCGCCTCACGTTCGAGACGGCAAACCGCATATTCCCCGTCCGCAAGATAGGCGAACACATGGGCATAGGCAACTGCCGCAGGCGCCTCGAGCTGCTATATCCTGGACGGCACGAGCTGACGGTCACCGACGACGGCAAGAATTTCAATGTCAAACTCAGAATAGATTTATAATCCCCACACCATGGTAAAATGTGTCGCGATTGACGACGAACCCATCGCCCTCAGCATAATCAGCGAATACTGCCGCCGATTCGGCGACATAGACCTCGAGTGCTTCACCTCGCCTATAGCCGGGATGGAACATATCGCCTCAACACGCCCTGACATAGTGTTTCTGGACATAGAGATGAACTCGCACAACGGCATCGAACTGGCGCGCCGCCTGCCCGAAGGGACTTGCGTCATATTTACCACCGCATACTCGCAATATGCCCTCGACGGCTTTGACGCCGACGCCATCGACTTTCTGCACAAGCCCATATTCTATCCCCGCTTCGAGAGAGCCATGGAGAAAGCCCTGCGGTGGCTTGGCTCCAGGACAGCTGACCCCGTACACAGCGACGCCATAACACTGAAGGTCGAGCACAAGACCGTCGTGGTCAATATCGCCGACATAACCTTCATCGAAGCGATGGACAACTATGTCAAGGTCTACCGACGCAACCTTCCCATGGTGCTGTCTCAGATAACCATGAAGGAGATGGAGGCCATGCTCCCCGCCGACAGGCTGATACGCGTACACCGCTCGTATATCGTGGCCTTGTCGGCCATAGACCGTTTCTCCAACCGCAAGATCTATCTGCATGGCTATGAACGGCCGATTCCGGTAGGACGCAAGTATATCGAATCATTCAATAATCTGTACAACATATTCAAGATAAAGGAAAACTGATGAAAAGAACTCTCACCCTTATGCTGGCTGCACTCGCCACATCGGTGTCAGGCATGATATATGCCGGCACACCTGTCAGCCAGTCCGAACTTCCCAAGGCCGCACAGACATTCCTGACAAAGAATTTCCCCGGCGACAAAATACGCAAGGCCGAGAAAGACCAGGGACGCCGCGGCATGGAGTATGAGGTCGACCTGACCAGTGGCGCCGAGGTAGATTTCCGCGACAACGGCGACTGGAAGGAAATCAAGGCTGCCAAAGGTACGGCAGTCCCCGCGGCCGTCATCCCCGCCGCCATCTCCAAATACGTGACGGCCAACCATGCCGGAAAGAGCATCGTCGAAATCTCGCGCAAGCGCGGAGGCTATGAGATCGAGCTCTCGGACGGCACCGAGCTCAAGATGACCGAAGACGCCAAACCTCTCACCGGGCGCCCCCAGGGCGGCCCGCGCGGCTCACGCCACTGACATCACTGACTCGCATACTGTCTCTATTACATACTGTCTCTATTATCTATTATCTGTTACGGCAGTGCCCAGGATTTCTGTTTCCCGGGCACTTTTTTTGCCGTTTACCCATTAAAATGGTTTAATTGCATACCATTGTTTTTACGGTTTATTATGTAATTCGTTCAATTATAGTTAAATCTATGTTAATGGCATTTACGATATTAAACGTCTGAGTGTTATTATGGTCAAAGAGATAAACAAAACGAAAACAACAAACGAATAAAATACAAAAGGAATCATGAAAAAGAAAGTTTTAGGTATCGCACTTCTCGCAATGTCATTCGTAGGTTTCAGCGCCGCAGCCCAGACCCCCGCCACCAACGCTCCCGCCCAGCAGGAGACTGTCAGGAAAGGTGACCGTCAGGGACGCAAGGCTCAGGTCAATCCCTTCGAGGGAATGAACCTCAGCGACGCACAGCAGGCACAGCTCAAGCAGCTCAACGAAAAACGCCAGGCCGAGCGTCAGGCCCGCAAGCAGACCCGTAAGGATGAGAAGCAGCGCAATGATTCGGCCCGCATGGCCGAGCGCCGCAACGAGAAGAAATCATATCTCGACCAGGTCAAGACTATCGTCGGCCCCGAACAGTACGTGGTATTCCTTGAGAATTTCTACGTCAGCGGCGGCAACAAGGCTGCCATGGGCAACAAGCAGGGCGGCAAGAACGTCAAGTCGAAGGATGGCCGCAAGGGTCACGGCGACCGCAAGGGCAACCGCAACCACGCCCACTCGTTCAACAAGGCTGCCGGCAACGTAGCCAACAACGCGCCCGCATCCAAGTCGTAAGTACATAACAGATGATATGAGCGAGAGCTCCGGCCACAGACTGTGGCCGGAGCTCTCTGTATTTTATGTCGCCTCACTCTCACTCCCTGTCTATCTCCGAGAGCGCGAAGGCATAGGCGCCGGCCGATATGGCACGGCTCGCACCCAGCTTCGAGAAAGTGACACCGATGCGCTTCATGCTGTCATACTCGACAGTCATGTCGGTGCCGCGCACGGCTATGCGGCGGGGACTCCCCTTGGCAAAGCTCGCGAACTCCACGGGATTGTCGAGGTCGAACACCTCCATCTGCACGCGGCGCACGGGATCACCCCCCAGGGTGGCCAGTGAGCTGCGCAGCTCGGCCAGCAGCGACGGCAATATATGATGGCGGGCAGCCGTGATGCCGCCACCTATCACTATGATGCCGTCGACAAGCTGTGCGGCGATGGCCATGGCGTCGCCCGCCGTGGCGCCGAACTCCGCGAAAGCCCGCTTTGCGGCCTCGACATCACCCTCGCGCTTCCCGTCGGCAATCTCGCATATCTCTTTTGGCTCGAAGGTGTGGTCGGTATGTCCCGACACCTCGGCATAGACACGCCTGATGGCACGGACGGCCACCCCCTCCTCGGTGATGATGCCGGGGCGTGACCTGTGGGGAAGACAGAATGTCTCCACGCACGAGTTGTCGCCGCGGTTGAGCTGTCCGTTCACCACCATCCCGACACCGAATCCGGTACCGAACGTATATCCGAGCAGGTTGCTGTACCGCTTGCTGCTCCCGGCCTCGGCAAGACGCCGGTTGATGTCGGGCAACGCGCCGCACAGGGCCTCGCCATAGGCGAACAGGTCACCGTCATTGTTGATGAATACGGGAATTCCGAACTCATTCTTCAGGAACGGCCCGAGCGCCACCCCCTCGCGGAACGAGGGGAAATTGGGCAGATACCCCCCGATGATGCCGTTGGGATAATCGGCCGGACCGGGAAAGGCGAAACTTATTGCCACCGGTTTCTCGTCAAGGCGGGAGATAATCTCACGGAATCCCTTCACCATCGTGTCGAGACAGAGGTCAAGATTGTGAGCGTTAGAGGGATATGTCACCGGTTCGGTGACATATTCGCATCCCCGCATGGCGCCGAACACCAGATTGGTGCCCCCGGCATCGAGGGTTATTACTGTCCTTTTGTCGTGTCTATACATATTATGTCAGAGTGTTATGGTCTGTGAATATCTTATGTCGTCCGATGAATGTCCTACCCCAATGACAAATTCGCCGGGTTCAAGGACACGCAGTCCGTCGGCGTTCGTGAACCCGAGTTCGGCCAGCGGCACACGCAGTGTCACGGTGCGCGTCTCGCCGGTGCGCAGGCTCACCTTGTCGAAAGCCTTGAGCTGACGGACAGGGGTCAGCACGGTGCTGACGGGGTCGCTGACGTAGAGCTGGACCACCTCCTTGCCGTCACGGGCGCCGGTGTTTGTCACATTGACAGTAGCGGTCACAGCATCGTCGCTGACCGAGACAGAGCCGTCAGAGTAGCTGAAATCGGTGTATCCCATGCCGCTGCCGAAAGCCCAGAGGGCATAAGGTTTCTCGAAAACATAGTGCATTGCAGGTTGCCCGGGCGAGCCGCCACGGTCGTTGCCATACTCGCGGTCGGTAGGATAATAGTTGTAATAGCAGGGGAGATTGCCTGACGAGCGCGGAAACGACACATTGAGCCGTCCCGAGGGGTTGACATTTCCCACCAATATGTCGGCCAATGTATTGCCCTGCTGCTCACCTCCATACCATTGCACGAGGAATGCGTCGGCATTATCCTTGACCCAAGGCATGGCGAGAGGCTTGCCCGAGATGAGTATCACCACAAGGGGCTTGCCTGTGGCCTTGACAGCCTCGAGCAGTTCGGCCTGACGCCCCGGCAGCTCGAGCGAAGAGAGGTCGAACGCCTCGCCCGCAGTCGAGTTCTTGGGGCCACGTCCGAGGAATGTCGAGCGCGTGCCCACAGCCACTATGGCCACGTCACTTTTGCGAGCAGCCTCGACAGCCGAGGCGATACCCGACCCGTCCCGGCTCCACCAGTCGCAACCCTCGGCATAGTTGATTTTTACGCCCGAGGGGAGGCGGTCGCGCAGACCGTCGAGCAGCGAGACACCCTCCTTGCGGTCTGGACGCGTCCAGCTATAGTCGCCCATCACGGCAAAATCGGCATTCGGGCCTATCACGGCCACAGATGTCAGCCGCGAGGGGTCGAGGGGAAGGATGCCGTTGTTCTCGAGCAGCACGGCACTCTCGTCGGCCACCTCTTTTGACAGTGCGACATGCGCTTTGTTCCTGATTGTAGCCGCAGGGGCGGGATAATCTTTGGCAGGATTGTCAAAAAGACCGAGCCTGAACTTGACGGCCAGGACACGGCGCACGGCGTTGTCGATGTCGGCCTCGGCGATAAGCCCGTCGGTAACCTGCTGCTCGAGGGTGCGGTATGCGTCGTCCACATCAACATCTATTCCGGCGAGCAGCGACTGCCTGGCCGCTTCCTCAGAGGTTGCCACGGCATGGTGGAAGGTCTTGAGCCTGTCGACCGACCCCCAGTCAGAGTAAACGTATCCGTCAAATCCCAGCTCTCCGCGCAATATGTCTGTCATGAACCGGCGCGAACCCGACACGGGTACGCCGTCGTATGCGCTATAACAGCTCATTATCGCCATCGGACGGGTGTTAGCGATGACCTTTGCAAAGGGATAGAGGTAGAGATTGCGCAACTCACGTTCGCCTCCGCAGACATTGGCGCAGTTCAGGCCCCCGGTAGGCGTGCCGTGAGCCACAAAGTGCTTAGGCATACATGCCACGCCATTCTCCTGATAGCCGCTGACAAATGCCGTGGCCATCTCGGAGATGAGATACGGGTCTTCGCCGTATGTCTCCTCGACCCTGCCCCACCGCAGCTCGCGTGCTATGTCGAGGACAGGCGACAGCACCTGACGCAACCCCATCGCACGGGCCTCGGCGGCACATGCAGCCGTCATACGGTTTATGAGTGCCGGATTGAAGGTACTCCCCTGCGCCAGGGCATGGGGAAATATCGTGCAGCCATCCTGGAGTATTCCCTGGATTCCCTCGACACAGGTCAGTGCCGGGATGCCGAGGCGTGTCTGCGACATATACAGTCCGAGGCTGTCCATAATCTCGCGACAGCGTGTGGCGGGATGGTCCATGTCGTGGACGGTGCCGATGCCATAACCCTCAAAGCGCCCATCAAATTCCCGGGGCTCGCCGGTCTGGCGGTTCTGCAACTGCAGCACCTTCTCGTGCAGCGTCATCCGCGACAGCAGGTCCTCGACCCTCTCGTCAACCGGCGCGGAACTGTCTTTATATATAGGTGTCTTGGCCGATGACATGATGCCCGGTGCAACGAGCATCGCGAGGGCCATCATGGGCTTAAATATCTTTCTCATTCTTTGCTGACGTATTTATCACACTGAATTCATAGAGCGAGGGGGGTGCCGAGGCACGGGTGATGTTCATCCTTATCTTCTCGGCCTTGCAGGGATAAGGGAGGCGTATGGTGCGGCAGTCCCCTATCGGAGTATCCGAGATGTGTATGGTCTCCCAGCGGCCGTCTCGCAGACATTCTATGTCGAAAGCCTGTATGCGGTTCACCCTCCGGTTGGCGATGTTGTCGATAGGTTCGGTATCGCAATACTCGAATATGGTAATCTTGTCGAATTCCTCGTCGGGGTCAAGCCCGAATTCGATCGAGGGGGTGAGGTCGGCAGAGGCCCAGCGGGTCTGCATTCCGCCGTCGCAGGCCTTGGCGGCTCCCCACTCGTCATCCCCGTCCCACACCGAGCTTGCCGATGCCTTCAGCTCGAGATAACGGCCACCTGTGGGGAGTGGCTTGCCCGGCTCGATGCCCAGACGCTGACGCAGGGCCACGGCGGTCTGTATCTCGTGCTCGCGCAGACGCCCCGTCCTATCGGGGGGAATGTTGACCACCAGACTGTTGCCGTTTGATGTAGTCCAATAGAAGAGTTCCTCCAGCTCGTCGAGGTCGCGCACCGGACGCGGAGTCTCTTTCTGAAACCAGTTCCATTCCTTGCTCAGGCAGATGGTGTGCTCGAAGGGGAGATAATACGACTTGCCTCCGTGCAGATACTGCTTGCGGTCATGCCTGCTTGCAATCTTGGGATCCCAGAGGCGGAAATCGCCGGGGAAATAGCGCAGATGGAACAGGTTGTCGCCTGTCATGCGGTCGGGCAATACCTCGACAAATCCGCCATTGTCATCCTCGGATGTTCCGATGGTGCCGTTGACACCGACGGCACAGTTGGGATGATATTTCTTGACCAGCGAGTAGATGCGCGGAATGTCCCACTCGGCGCCGGGCTTGTCCCACGCGCCGTCGAGCCAGAGCTCGCATATCTCGCCGTATCCTGTCAGCAGCTCGGTAAGCTGTCCGCACATATAGTCGACATACTTGCCGAAATCCTTGCCTGTGTATGTCGGCTCGTGTCGGTCCCACAGAGAGTAATAGATGCCGAATTTCAATCCGTATCTGCGGCATGCATCGGCCACAGCCCCGACGACATCGGTCGTATTGCCCGACGAGGCCACGTCATAGTCGGTCAGCTTGCTGTCCCACAGACAGAAACCGTCGTGATGTTTTGTCACGAGAAGCACATACCTGAACCCGGCATCGCGGGCCGCGCGCACCCACTGGTCACAGTCAAGGTCTGTCGGGGCGTATGTCGTGGCCGGTTCCGTGCCCTCGCTCCATTCCTTCTCGATAAAGGTGTTCATGCCGAAATGGATGAACATGCCGTATCCCCTCTCCTGAAGCTGCCTCTGGGTCTCGTCGGGAGCCAAAGACGGCTGTATCTCTGCAGATACAGCCGTCAGTGCCCCGACGACCATGATGAATATAAATGATGTTATCTGAAAAAGTCTCATAACCGTCGTTACCTTATGGGATATCTTACTGTCAGTTTGCGCCGAGTGGCTTGAAATTCGCGTCGCGCTTCATTCCCTTTGCGGCTCCGGCCTCGGTGCGGGCGTGGATGTCGCCCATCGAGATGACCTTGAGCTGGTTGCGGAAATCCTTCTCGCCGAGCGGAGTGGTGACGTGGATGGTCCGCTTTCCGCCGGGCATGACGTTGAAATAGTTGTCAGAGAAGAAATTGTCGATTCCGTCGAGCGACAGGAACACACCGCGGGCAAAGACATCCGACCCGACAGTGACATCATATCCGTCACCTGCGGCGGCGACCTCTATCTGATAGTCGGGCGCGGTATAGTTCATGAACTTCTGCTTGGTCGAGAATCCGACATTCTCATAAGTGCGTCCCCCGGTCTCGAAGGTGGTGTGGAATATGACATCCCCCTTCTTGCGCCCGTCGAGCAGACCTGCGACTCCGGCCGAAAAGACCTTTGTCGATGTGAGGGGCTTGGCGGTGAAATCGAATGTCTTGCTCATCACAGTCTTGCCGTCGAGCGTCATGGCCGTGAGGGTGAACTTGCCACGTGCCGGAGTGCGGCGGTCGGTGACGATGTTTACAGACAGCGTGTCGTTGATGACCACGGGCGACACAAGGATATCGTCGTAGGCCGCCTTCGAGTAGTACTGCTGTGCCTTCCAGCGGCCATAATAGTCGCGTCCGGCCCACGAGGCCACAGGCCAGCAGTCGTTATGCTGCCACACAAGGGTGCCCATGCAGTGGGGCATGTCACGGCGGTGTGCCTCGACAGCGGTCTTGATGGCATCGCCCTGCAGTATCGAGCCCACATACAGGAACGAGGGGAAATCCTCGGGTGTACGGAACTCCTCGTCCATGTACTCCTTGATGAGATTGTTGGCATAGGAGCCCGCACGCTGATGGGCCATCATCACCTCCGAGTTTATGGCCCAGTCACGCTCCTGGGGAGCATAGATCTTGACCGACTCGAACTCGGGGAACGACTGGAAGCCATATTCCGAGAAGAACCTCGCCTTCTCGATGTTGTAGTGGCCTATCGAGTCGCGGCCATGCCATACGCCCCAGTAGTGGGCGTCGCCGTGTATGCCGTCAGAGGGGGTGTCCTCCATGGCATAAGGTGAGGAGGGACGGTAGCTGATGCCCCCGCCACACTGCTCCACGACCTCGGGGAGGGTGCGGAAATACATATCCTTGAACTGTTTTGTCGTCAGCTCCTCGACACCCTTCTCCTTATAGTAGTTATAGCGTCCGCCCCAGCCGTAATATACGTCCTGGCACTCGTTGTTGCCGCACCAAAGGGCTATGGAGCAATGGTTGCGCAGACGCTCGACATTGTCTATGGCCTCCTGACGTATGTTGGCAAGGAAAGCCGAGTCTGCGGGATAGGTCGAGCAGGCAAACATGAAATCCTGCCAGACCAGTATGCCGTTGCGGTCGCAGAGCTGATAGAAATAGTCGTCCTCGTAGACGCCGCCGCCCCATACGCGTATCATGTTCATGTTCACGTCCTTGGCATCGAGCACATGCTTCTCGTATCGCTCGCGGGTGATGCGGGGCAGGAAATTGTCGAGCGGTATCATGTCGACACCCTTCATGAACACGGGCTTGCCGTTGAGCTCGAAGGCAAGCGAGCGGCCATGCTCGTCATCCTCGGTGATGAGCCTGAGCGAGCGTATGCCGATCTCCTCGTCCTGCGACACCTCGTCGTCGCCGGCCTTGACCGATGTCGAGAAACCGTAGAGATAAGGCTCGCCCAGACCGTTGGTCCACCACAAGCGGGGTTTCTTTATGGTATAGTCGAGTGTGACAGTGTTGAGACCCTTGACAAGCGGGGTCTTCTTCGTGGCCACGGTCTTGCCGTCGGCGGTGATGGTGACGGTGGCGTCGGCCACATCCGTGTCAGAGTTGACACGCACCACGGTCGAGAGGCTGGCCCTCGCTGCGGTGACATCCTTCTGCACATACTGCACGTTGTCAATCTTGAGGCCGTTCCAAGTCACCAGGTCGATGTCTCGCCATATACCCGAGGTGACGAGGCGGGGACCCCAGTCCCAGCCGTAATGGTATCCGGCCTTGCGGGCGAAGATGCTCAGGGTCTTGTTGAAGATGCCGCCGTTCTGGCTCTGGTCGGGACCGGTGTTGAACGTATAGTCATACTTGTCGTATTTGGGGAGGTCGACCTTGATGGGCGAGTTGAAATAGACCTCGAGCAGGTTGTCACCCTCGCGCAGCTTCCCCTTGACATCGCACGTCCATGTGCGGTGCATGTTGTCGGCCCTGAGGATACACTCGTGGTTCAGGTAGACGTCGGCGTATGTGTCGAGCCCCTTGAATACAATCTGTTGGTTCTCAGAGGCCACCTCCTCGGGGGTTGCCTTGAAGGTGGTCTCGTACATCCAGTCCTCCTTGTCGACCCACTGTACGCCGCGCTCGTTGAGGCGGAAGAATGGATCTTCGATTATCTCGTTGGCCATCAGGTCGGTGTGTACCGTTCCGGGCACCGTTGCGGGATACCAGATGTCCGAGCGTCCCTGACGGAAACGCCAGTTGTCGTGGAGAGTGCGCGAGCTCACGGCAGCTTCGGCCCAGAGCGAACCGAGGGCAAGCATCGCGAAGGCTGTGATTGCAGGTATTTTCTTCATGATGTGATTTACCGTGAATGCTGTTTAGATTTCAAGACTGAGATTCTCTCCGGGCTTGAGCGTGAACATGGCCAGACCGTCGGGAGTTGACTTGACCTTGACGAACTTGCCGTCGAGTGTCACCTTCATCCCCTCGGGGATGCGCACCTTGAAGGTCGAGCCCTTCTCCGAGCGCAGGGTGGCGCGCACAGGCTTCATGTCGGCCCACTCGATGTCGGCCTCGACGCCGCCACGGGCGCAGATACCCTTGACAGAGCCCGAATTCCATGCCGCGGGGAGCGCGGGGAGGAACTCGATATAGCCGTTCTGGCTCTGCATGAGCATATCGCAAATGCCTGCCACACTCGCCTCGGTGGCGTCAAAGCTGAAGATGTCAGCCGGAGCTCCGGCTATACCCTTGGGCGAGACAGTCATGAGATTCTCGCGTGTAAAGTTATGAAAAAGATCCTGAATATAAAAATGCGCCTTTCCGGCATCCTTGAGGAACGAGTAAAGTCCTATCATGTTGCCGCAGCTCCATTCGGTGTTCTCCCAGTTGGGGTCGGCGGTCTGCGCGGCCAGCGAGCGCCGGGCGCCCTCCATCAGCGCGGGGGTCTCGTCGTACGACATCTGTCCGAAGGGATAGAGTGCCATGAGGTGAGACGAATGGCGGTGCGAGGGATCCTGACGGGTCACGTCGAGCATCCACTCCTTGACAAGTCCGTCCTTGCCCACCTCAAGCGGGGGGAGGCGCTTTATGTCTTTCTCGAGACGCTTGCGCATATCCTTGTCGACCCCGAGAATCTTCGACGACTCTATGCAGGCTTCATATATCTGATGTACAACGGCGCGGTCCAGCGTAGGCATCATGGATGCCGAGTGACACGAACCGTCGTCAAGACGGAAACCGTTCTCGGGCGAGATGCTGGGACCGGTGACGAGATAGCCGCTACGGGGGTCTTCTACCATATAGTCCATGAAGAACTGGGCGCAGCTCTTCAGTATGGGATAGCCTGTCTCGCGCAGATACTCCTTGTCCTGAGTGTAGAGATAGTGGCTCCAGAGCTCGGTGGCAAGCCATGCGCCTCCTGTCACGTTGAGACCCCAGCTCACGTCACCGCCGGGTGCCGTGTAGCCCCATACGTTGGCCACGGTATGGGCACACCATCCGTTGCAGCCATAGAGCTTCGAGGCTGTCTCGGCACCATATTTCTCAAGATGGCGCAGATACTTGAACAGGGCTTCGTTGCACTCGTGGAGGTTGGCCTTGTTGGCCGACCAGTAGTTCTGGTTGATGTTGATGTCGAGATGATAGTCGCAGGTCCACGACATCTGGCATGCCAGGTTGTCGTTCCAGATGCCCTGCAGGTTTGAGCAGAGGGGCGAGTTGGGACGCGAAGATGCAATCTGCATATAGCGTCCGTAGCGGAAGAAGAGGGCGTCGAAAGCCGGGTCTACCGCTCCGTTCTTTATCAGGTTCAGACGGGTGTCCGTAGGGAGCGAAGACAGGTCTCCCTTGCCCTTCAGGTCAATAGACATGCGGTTGTAGAGGGCCGAGTGGTCTGCCACATGATTGGCGCGCAGACGGTCGAACCCGAGCCCTTTGGCACGGTCGACATTGGCCTTGGCGCGGGCCTTGTAGTCATCGCCCGTATAGTCTGTCTGTATGTCGATGATCAGCGTCATGGCGTCGGCACCCTTCACAGACACGCTCTTGTCGGTGCAGGTGGTCGAGCCACCCTCGGCATCGACCCTGATGTCGCCGGTGAAGCTGACACCGCCGGGGCCGAACATATGATATGCCACCTTGCCGTCGAAATTCAGTCCGGCACCCGATGTGGTGATGTCGGCCTGACGCAGCAGCTCGGTCGAGACGGTTGCGTTGACGGCACCCTTCTCCGAGGCGGTGAAACGTATGGCAAGCACATTGTCGGGATAGTCGCATATATATTCGCGGGTGTAGGTCACGTCGCCGGACTTGTATGTCGTTGTGGCGACACCCTCCGAGAGGTCGAGCGAGCGGCGGTAACCGCTGATGGCGCTGTCGAGACCGTCGATGTCGATGACCAGATCACCCACAGGCAGATGGGTACCGAACGAGGCCGAGCGTCCCGAGAGATACTGACGGGTGAGCTCGTTGCCGCGGGCGATGTCGCCGTCGAAGAAAGCCTTGCGTATCTCGGCCAGCCGCTCGGGGCCGCAATTGTCGTTCTGCAGCGTGTCACGCTGGCCCGACCACATCGTGATTTCGTTGAGTGCGATACGGTCGCGGTTTATGCCGCCGTAAACCATCGCACCTATCCGGCCGTTGCCGAGGGGAAGCGCCTCCATCCATTCTCTGGCAGGCGTGTTGTACCAGAGCTCATGGTCTGCGTCAGCGGCCGACATCCCTGTCGCCCCCAGGCAGAGTCCGAGCACGGTCATCCCGTATTTCGATAAGATTTTCATGATGATGTATTTTGTTGAGATTGGTTTATCAATATTTTACCCGGTGGCAAAATTAGCGCAAAGATTTTCCACTCCGTTTTAATAATTCTCCGTTAAATTTAATTATTTGTTCAAGCCGCCGTATTTATAAGATTTGCGTCACGGTTTGCCGAATTTGTGCGACAGGCTCACGGGAGGAGGCGCGTTTTTACTTTTTTATCCTAAAATTTGCACAAAATCGTCAAAATAGCTAATTTTCGGTACTGAATCGGCCTCTCAGGTTCAGATTGCGACTTTTGTTAAAAAAATTTACTTATTTATTCCGGCCTAAAATATTGCAGTGGAGTAATTTTGAGCCGTGAAAGATAAGCACTGTTTGGTGAATTATCCGTCAGCCTTGAATTTAATAAAGAATGATATAATAACGATTCAACATGAGATTTAAACCAGTCGCACATTTCAAAGCGGCAATGGCGGGAGCGCTGTTGTTGCCTTGTCTATGTATGTCGTCATGCCAGGACGACTACATATACGACGACAAGGCACCCGACAACCTTGGCGCCAGCATCTATGATTATCTCAGCGAGAGTGGCGAGTTCAGGTATTTCGTCAGGCTGATTGATGATCTGGAATACCGCGAGGTGCTGTCACGTACGGGCAGCAAGACCCTGTTCCCGGCCAATGACGAGGCCTTCGAGAGGTTCTTCCGTGACAATGCGTTCGGAGTGTCCCGTTATGAGGACCTCACCGTGGCTCAGAAGCGGAAGATCATGAACACAAGCATGGTCAACATGGCCTATCTTGCCGAGATGCTGTCTAACGTCGCCGGAGCTGACGGTGCCAACGAGGGCATGGCCCTGCGCCGCTGGGCGTCGGGTTCGTATCTCGACGACGTGTCGACACAGGCTCCGGCACACCTGCTGTCGAGCCCCTACTGGAGCCGTTTCGCAAACCGCAACCTCTACATGGTCGAGAACGCGCCGATGATAGTGCATTTCACCGACCGCCAGATGGCCACACAGGGGATGACGGCAGAGGATTTCGCCGTGCTCTACAACGGCAAGAGCTATGCCGCAGGCGACATCTATGTCAACGGCGTGAGGATAGCGCAGCGCGACATCATCTGCAAGAACGGATATATCCATGTTGTCGAGGATGTGCTGATGCCCCTCTCGACAATGGCCGACGCCGTGACGACCGCACCCGACACAAGGACATTCAGCTCGCTGCTCGAGAAATTCTGCGCACCATACTACAACCCCTCTTACACGGCCGAGGTCAAGGATTTCTTTGACGGCTCTACTCCCCTGCGTCCGCTGGTCAGCGGGGTCGACTCGGTGTTCGTCAAGGGGTATTTCAACGAGCGCAGCCACACCGAAGGCCCTCTGGGCGAGTCGCTTTCGAGCTACGGCATGCTTTATTACGACCCCTCCGAGCCGGGCTACTCGATGAACTCGTCCGAGCAGGACATGGGCGCGATGTTCGTGCCCACCGACCGCGCCATGGACGAATTCATCAACGGCGGCAAGGGCAGCTACCTGCGCGACGCATACGGCAGCTGGGAGAACATCCCCACCGACATCCTCGCCATGTTCATCAAGAACCATCAGAAGAGGTCGTTCACCGCATCGCTCCCCCACTCGTGGGCCACGCTCACCGACGAGACCAGCTATCCCATCTCGATAGACAAGAGCAATGTCGAACGCTGCATAATGACAGGCAACGGCCCTGTGTATGTGGTCAATACCGTATTCCCGCCCATCGACTATCAGGGTGTCTACGCAGCCGTGCTAACCGACGACAACATGAGCGTCATGAAATGGGCCATCACCGACGACTGGACCAACCTGTCTGACACCGAGGCCATGCGTTTCTACATGTACCTGCGCTCGATGGAGAACATGTATAACCTGCTCGTGCCCACCGACGAGGCCATGAAGGCATACCGCGAGCCTATCTCGTGGGCCATCGGAGGCTCGAGCCGAGAGATATGGTCGTTCAACTACGACAAGGCCCTCAACACCGTCCAGGCACAGGTCTATACCTCTGACGCCCAGGGCAATCCCGGCACACTCAAGCGCACCGTCACCAACAAGCGCATCATCCGCAACCGCCTGCGCGACATCATAGACATGCACATCATAGTGGGCGACAATGACGGCGGCAAGCTCTCGGGCTATGCCGATGACGGCTCGTCGCGCTATCTGCTCACCAAGGGAGGAGGCACCATCGCTGTCAGCGGACGTGGCGCCGATGTCAGGTTCAACGGCGGCGGCGACATGGAGAACGGCGTCGCCGAGGCCACAGTCATCACCGGCAACAGCGGACAGCCCTGCCGGTATGACTCTGACAACGGCCGCACATTCTTCATCGACCACATACTCCACGACGCCTCGACAAGCGTCTACGACCAGCTCGCCGCCCATCCCGAGTACAAGGCGTTCTTCGACCTCTGCCGCGGCCACGACCAGGTGCTGACATATTTTGCCAACGACACCGATGTCGAGGAGATATTCAGCTCTAAGATCGGCTCGACATCATCGGGCCTGGGCATGGTCGTAAACTCGTTCAACAATTTCCGCTATACCATCTTCGTGCCCACCGCCGAGGCTCTCGACGAAGCCTTCCGCAACGACCCGCAGCTCTATACATGGGAGCAGATCGTGGCCGACGAGGACTATGCGTCGAAGAAGCGCAAGACGCTCTATCTGCTCTCGTTCCTCAAATATCATTTCATGGACAACTCGGCATATATCAACGGACGCCACTACGGGCCTCTGAGCTACGAGACCGCCGCCCGCAACGAATATGACAAGTTCCACAAGCTCACAGTGTCGAGCGACGGCACCGGCCTCACAGTGACAGGCGAGAACGGCAACCGCGCCAGCGTCATCACCGCCGGAGGAGCATATAACGTCATGGCGAGAGACTTCATAGTCGACGCCGCTGACTACACGCAGGCCACCAACATCACCGCCTCGTCGCGCGCCGTGATACATCTGGTAGACAAGGCCCTCGGCTATTGACCAAAACCATGAAACATTACAGGCACAATGAAAAATAGCATACTATACATATTGCTTCTGGCGGTGTTGCTGTCACTGCCGGGAGTATCCCTGGCGCAGAGCTCAAATCTGGTCAGGGGCACAGTGCTCGACGAGCTGGACGAGCCACTTATCGGCGCGGCCATCTACGAGATGGACAAGACAAACCGCGTGCACAGCACCGCCGTCACCGACATCAACGGCGAATTCTCAATCAAGGTAAAGAATCCCAAGAACAAGCTCAAGATAAGCTATGTGGGCTATGACGCCATCGAGGTGCCCATCCAGCCCGAGATGACCGTGAGGATGAAGAGCAACACCACCCTCCAGGAGGTTGTCGTGACGGGCCAGAAGATGCACGACGACGGCACGCTCCCCATCAACAGGGCCGAGATTTCGGGTGCCGTCCAGAGCATCAGCACCGAGGCCTTCGAGGGTCTGGCCGTAGCCTCGGTCGACGACGCGCTGCAGGGCCGCATGGCAGGTCTCGACATCGTGAACGCCTCGGGCGACCTCGGTTCGGGCTCGTCGATGCGCATACGCGGCTCAGGCTCGATCAACTCCAACTCGCAGCCGCTCATCGTGCTCAACGACATCCCCTACGAGAGCCATGTCGACGGCTCGTTCGACTATGCCAACGCTACCTCCGAGCAGTTCGCCAACCTCCTGAGCATCAACCCCGAGGACATCGAGGAGATTACAGTGCTCAAGGACGGTGCATCGGCAGCCATCTATGGCGCCCGCGGTGCTAACGGCGTCATCATGATCAAGACCAAGCGCGGTGTCAAGGGCCCCACCCGCGTGCAGTACCTCTACAAGTTCTCGGGCCACCGTCAGCCCAAGGGGCGCAAGATGCTCACCGGCGACGACTATACGATGCTGATGAAACAGGCATATTTCAATCCCCGCCAGGACGAAAATGCCTGCGACATCCCCGAATTCAGCTATGACCCCACATACTCGGAATACGAGCAGTTCAACAACAACACCGACTGGGTTGACGAGGTGACCAAATACGGTTTCGCCCACGACAACACAATCAACGTCACCGGTGGCGGCGACAAGGCCAAATACCGCATCTCGCTCGGCTATCTCACCCAGACGGGTACCATAATCGAGCAGAAATACGACCGTATATCCTCGCTCATGAACCTCGACTATCAGGTGTCAGACCGCCTGAAGTTCTCGACCGAGTTCTCGCTGACCCACTCCAAGAACAAGCAGAACTACAAGGAGGAGTGGTACTCGGAGGGTCTGCTCGACATCGCATACCGCAAGATGCCCAACGTCTCGGTCTACCGCCAGGACGCATTCGGCAACAACACCTCAGAGTTCTATAACATCCCCCTCACCTCCAGGCTCGACGACAGCCAGAAATATCTGGCCAACCCCGTGGCGCTGGCCCATCTCGGCAAGTTTGACGAGGTGAACATGCGCATCATCCCCACCCTGCGCCTGCAATACGACATCCTTGACCCCAACAAGCACAAGCTGCGCTATTCGGGCTATGTGCAGTTCGACATCGAGAACAAGCGCGAGGACAAGATGCTGCCCCGCGAGGTCTCGTCGCAGGCATGGAACAACGAGAACATCAACCGCGCCTACGGACGCGAGGCCGAAAGCCTCAACATCCAGACCAAGCACGACCTGCTCTTCGTGCCCCGTCTGGGCGACAAGCACTCGTTCATGCTCTATGGCGCGTGGGAGCTCACCACCGGCAACTCGCACTATCAGGAGTTCCGCAAGTACAACCTCCCCAACGGCATCTCGAACCCTGCCATGGATGGATACGAGAACACCATGCGCAGCGAGCGTGGCGAGTGGCACTCGATGGCCTTCATGGGACGTGTCCACTACACATTCGACGAGAAATATGTCATCGACGCCACCCTCCGTGCCGACGGAAGCACACGCTTCGGCCCCGGCCACAGGTGGGGCACATTCCCCGCAGTCTCGGCCAAGTGGATTCTCTCGCGCGAGAAATGGTTTGACAGCTGGCGCACATGGCTCGACCTCTTCGGCATCCGCGTGGGCTATGGCAAGACCGGCCGCATGCCCGACTACGAGTACCTGCACTATGCACGCTACAACTCTAACTGGGACTCGACCGACGGCAACAACTACATCGACATCCCCACGATGAAGCCTACCACCATCCGCCTCTCCAACCTGCGCTGGGAGACCACGACATCCTATAACGCCGGTTTTGACCTCAACCTGGCCAACTACCGCTACAACCTGGATTTCAACGTATTCCACGAGAAGAACAACGACCTCCTGTTCAAGGACCAGACCATCCCCTCGTCGACAGGCTTCGGCTCTATCAGCTATGTCAACGGCGGCAGCATGGAGAAGAACGGCTGGGAGCTGAACTTCTACACCAACAATATGCTCCGCTTCGGCAAGGACTGGTCTATCGACATCAATTTCAACCTTGCCAACTATAACAGCAAGGTCACCGACCTGCTACCCTCGATTCTCGACTCGTATAACGGCGAGTTCGACTACAACAACGGCTCATACCTGACCCGCGTGCAGGTGGGCAACGCCTTCGGTTCGATCTACGGATTCCGCTACAAGGGTGTCTACCAGTACTCCGACTATGTCGAGGGACGCGAGGGCACCTGCCCCGTGGTGCGCGACGCCGACGGCAATGTCGTCACCGACGCCCAGGGCAACCCCCTGAACATGTATTTCGGCTATGGCAGGGTCAACTACAAGTTCCGCGGCGGCGACGCCATCTATGAGGACATCAACCACGACGGCAACATCGACGAGCTCGACATCGTGTATCTCGGCAACTGCAATCCCAAGATATATGGCGGCTTCGGATTCACCGTCAAGTGGAAGAACCTCTCGATGAACACCTTCTTCAACTTCCGTGCGGGCAACAAGATTGTCAACTACGCCCGCATGAACGCCGAGAACATGTATGGCAACGACAACCAGTCGGTGGCCGTCAACTGGCGCTGGCGCAAGGAGGGTGATGTCACAGATATGCCCCGCGCCCTCTACCAGTATGGCTACAACTGGCTTGGCAGCGACAGGTATGTCGAGGACGGCTCGTTCCTGAGGCTCAAGTACATCACGTTCAACTATGCGTTCGACCGCGAGCTGCTGCGCAAGATCAGGCTCCAGACCCTGAACCTGTACCTCACGCTCAACAACGTGGCCACATTCACAAAATACACCGGCGTTGACCCCGAGATTTCGCCAAACAACGTCGGCATTGCCGAGGACCGCAGCAACACGCCGCGCTCGCAGTATTTCACATTCGGCGTAACAGTCGGAATTTAATCAGAATCATCATGAAAAGACTTTTAAGAAACATACTGATGGCCGTGGCGGTGAGCATGCCGCTCACAGCGTGCGAGGACTTCTTCGACCTGCGCCCCACCAACGAGATGGTGCTCGACGAGTTCTGGCAGACCGAATCAGACGTGCTCAGCGTGACCGGCGCCTGCTATCGCGCCATGCAGCAGCCCGGATTCATGCAGAGGCTGATGGTCTGGGGCGAGTTCCGCAGCGACAATGTGATACTCGGCAACAATGCCGGTGGCGACCTCATCTATATCAGCTCGCTCAACATACTCCCCTCTAACGGCTATGCCTACTGGGGCGATTTCTACAACGTCATCAACCTCTGCAACACCGTCGAGCATTTCGCTCCGCAGGTGTGCGAGAAAGACCCCAACTTCACACAGGCACAGCTCAAGGCATATCTGGCTGAGGTCAAGACGATACGCGCCTTCTGCTATTTCACGCTGGTGCGCACATTCCGCGACGTGCCCCTCATCACCGAGCCCACCATCGACGACACACAGGTGTTCCAGCGCGAGCAGAGCGACCCCGACGAGCTCATCGACTATCTCATCAGCGACCTCCAGGCCGTCGAGAACGATGCCGTCGAGGCATGGCCCAACAGCGAGTACACCAAGGGACGCTTCACACGTGCCGGGCTCCGCGCCCTGCTGGCAGACATGTGCCTGTGGCGCAACCGCTACAACGACTGCATCACATATTGCGACCGCGTCATGGGCGACACACGCAACGTGCTCTCGCTGACAGGCGCCAACGCATATAACCGCAGCGTCTTTGTCGAGGGCAACTCGACCGAGAGCATCATGGAGCTGCAGTTCACGCGCAACAACATACCCAACTACACGCTGTGCGAGTTCTACGGCACCTCGGGAGGCCACTCGGGCTGGGGCCACCAGCAGATGATGGCATACGACTTCAGCACCACCGGACTGTTCCAGCCCACCGACCTGCGCGGCATCGACTCGTTCTACTCGTCATCGTCGCTCGCGGCCTTCCCCATCAAGAAATATCTGGCCTACCGCAACGAGACCCACACCACCAACGTGCGCGAGTCGGACTACATCGGTGTCGACGGAGGTGCCTCGAACTGGATACTCTACCGCCTGCCCGACGTGATGCTGATGAAGGCCGAGGCGCTTGTCGAGCTCAACTCGTCGCTCGAGACCGCCTTCAACCTGGTCAGCACTGTCTATGACCGCGCCAATCCGGAGGCCGGCACAGGGTCGCTGAGCTTCAGCGCGTACAGCACGCAGGACCGCATGCGCAATCTGGTCTTCGACGAGCGTCAACGCGAACTGCTGTTCGAGGGGAAGCGCTACTACGACATCATACGCCGCATCAACCGCGACCGCTCGCAGTTCCAGAACATCGTCAACACCTACCTGCTGCCCAAATACTCGTCGCTCGACCAGTCGACCGTGACCAGCAAGCTCAGCGAGCTCAACGCCCTCTACATGCCCATCAAGGACACCGAGCTGCGCAGCAACAAACTGCTCAGGCAGAATCCATTCTATAAAGTATCATCCTCAATCGAAAAGAACTGAACGCCATGAAAAGATTCTTCAAGTTCCTGAAATCGGGTCTCGCGGCCATCGTGCTCGGCCTCATGGCCGGGTCGTGCGGCGATGATGTCAACGACGACAGCTACTACACCTTCACCGGCGATACGGTGGCCTCATACTGCGGGTCGTCCGAGTCCTACTCGGTCTTCTCGGCGCTGCTCGACGACACCGGGCTGGGCTCGCTGCTCTCGACCTACGGACACTATACCTGCTTCCTGCCCGACGACGCGGCCTTCGCACGCTATTTCGCCACCATCGGCAAGCAATATGCCGACCTCACTCCCGACGAGAAGAAGGAGATTGTCTTCAACCACGTCATCAAGAGCGCGGCCACCGACTACTCGTCCGAGCATTTCGAGGAGGGCTCCCTCCCCGAGTCAAACATGAACGACAAGTATGTCACCATATCCTATCAGGCCGATCCGGCCGGAGGTGGCCTGGTCATCCATGTCAACAAGACCAGCACCATCACCGAAAAGGATATCGAGGTGCACAACGGCATCATACATATCATCGACAACGTGCTCACGTCGAGCGAGGAGTTCCTGCTCAACATACTCGACAACAACGGCGGCTTCACCATCTTTGCCGAGGCCCTGCGCGTCACCCACCTCAACGACAGCACCGAGCGCATCATCGACGAGAGCTATGTCTGCCCCTACCCCTCGGGCGAGCTGCGCAAGGGTGAGATGACCTTCAAGATTCCCACTGTCAAGCGTTACGGCTACACCCTCTTCGCCGAGCCGGACGAGGTGATGGCCGAGGCCGGAATCCACTCGCTCGACGACCTCAAGGCATACGCCACCCGCTATTACGGCAACGAGGACCCCGGTGACCCCACCTCGCGCGACAACGCCCTCAACCGCTTCGTGTCATACCACCTGCTCGACCGCCAGATGTCGACCAACTCGTTCATCTATAACGGCAAGTGCACATCGGCCAACTTCATGTCCGAGCGCAAGGAGTATTACGAGACCATGTACACCTACCGCCTCATGGAAATCAAGGCCGGCAACCGCATCAACACCCGCCGCGACGGCACATACGTCGGTCTCTCCGAGACACACAGCAACCTGAGCGGTGTCAACGGTTTCGTCCACTCGCTCACCTCCATGCTTGTCTACGACGAGGATGTCATGACAAACGACGTGCTCAACAAGCGCATCCGCTTCGACTTCTACAACGTGCCCCCCGAGCTGACCAACAACAACATCCGCTGGCAGCTTGCCGGTATGGCCGACGCCTCGGGCTATGTCATCACCAACGATTTCTGCAGCAAGCACCTCTCGTTCAGCGACGAGACCGAGATAACCATGTGGGCCTCCGAGGGATGGACCAATTTCGAGGCCGACGAGCTCAAGCTAAACGGATGGTATGACTTCTCGCTGCGCATGCTCCCCGTGCCTCCGGGCTCGTACGAGATACGCATGGGCTACCGTCAGGAAAGCTGGCGCGGCATTGCGCAGCTCTTTGTCGACGGCGAGATCCAGGGCATCCCCCGCGACCTGCGCATCGCCGGGACAGACCCGCAGGTGGGCTGGATAGCCGACACAGGCACACCCGCCGACGCCGAGAACGACAAGGCCATGCGCAACCGCGGCTACATGAAGGCACCAGCCTCGATATGGACCCTCCAGGGCCAGACGACACTGCGCGAGAAGGAGACCTGCCTGCGCATCATCATCGGCCAGTTCAATTTCCAGGAATACGGCGCCCACTACCTGCGCGGCAAGAACGTGTATGCGCCCGACCAGGAATTCCACGGCGACTATATCGAGATTATCCCCACGAGCCTCATCGACACTGAGGACATTTACTAACAATCCAAACGTATCAAACAGAATGAAAAGATATATCCTGTCACCGGCGGTGATGTCGGCCATGCTCCTTGCCGGATGCAACGACGCATGGGACGACCACTACACCGCCGCTCCGGCCGAGGTCTCGGGCGCGACAGTGCTCGAGCAGATGAAGGCCGACCCCGAGCTGAGCGATTTCGTGCGCATGGTGGGGATAGCAGGCTATGAGGACCTGCTCAACTCGTCGCAGACATTCACCGTATGGGCTCCCGTCAATGGCTCGCTCGGCGACGTCGACATGTCGGACAAGGCAGCCGTGACCCGCACGGTGGCCAACCACATAGCCCGCTTCAACATCTCGACCTCCACTCCCGCCGACGAGGGTGTCAAGATGCTCAACGGCAAGCTGATGTACTTTGCCGAGGGTGCCATGTCGTTTGGCGGCGTCAGCCTCGTCAAGACCGACATCCACACAGGCAACGGCCTGGTGCACAAGCTCTCGGCCCCGATACCCTACGCATACAATTTCAGGGAATACATCGACACGCACGCCTCGACATCAGAGATAGCCTCGTTCATGGCACGCTTTGACGAGATGCTCCTCCCCTCGCAGATACCCGGCGCCACAGGCACACAGGCATCCGACTCGGTGGCCGTGAGCTATAACCGCCTGCTGCAATATCCCGACCTGGGCCTCGGCAACATCGCATCAGAGGACAGCGTGTTCTCGATGGTGGTGCCCGACAACACGGCCTGGCAGAAGGCTTTCGATGAGATAAAGCCCTATTTCACCACCTATAACGCCGACCCCGAGGTGGCCGACTCGATACAGCGCATGCAGACATCACTTGCCATCGTGAGCGACCTCGTGTTCCGCACAGGCCTGGCCGACCCTGCCACCGCCGACTCGGTTGTCAGCACCACAGGCAGCGTCATCTCCGACCCCTCGGCATTCTTTTCCGGGATGGATGAGATCCAGGCCAGCAACGGACGCCTCTTCCTTGCCTCGTCGCTCAACTACGACATGGCCGAGACCTTCAACAAGCCCATAGCCATCGAGGCCGAGGCGCAGTCTGGACGCACACCCGCCGCCGGAACCACGGTCTATACCCGCAACGTCTCCACCGACAACCCCTATGCCTCGCAGATCAGCGGCCAGCGCTACATCGAGGTGTTCCCCGTCTCGTCGTCGCGCCAGCCGGGCGTCACATTCGCCATCCCCGACATCCTGGCCGGGGCATACGACATCTATGCCACATTCGTGCCCGCAACGGTGGCCGACGGGTCAAACACCACGGAGAGCACCCGAGTGCAGTTTGCGGTGAGCTTCATGGGCGCCAACGGACGCACCCAGAGCAAGGCGTTCAACAGCCGCGACTTCATCACCTCGCCCACAGAGATGACCGTCATCAAGGTCACCGATGGCTTCAGGTTCCCGGTGGCAAACTACTATGACCGCCTGTGGAAGATGGACCCGAAGAACGACCCCAACGACCGCGTCACGACGACATCCATATATGTCTCGACAAACGTGACAAACACAGAGTTCAACCAGAATGTGCTTTCGCGCAGGTTCCGCATAGACCGCATATATCTCGTCCCGGTCAGCACGAATGATGCCGCATCAAAATAAAACACAGACTACCATGATTAAGAATATACTGAAACACAGTGTCGCCCTGATGCTCGCGGGGCTCGCGCTCCCGGCGGCGGCACAGGATATGAAGGTCGAGGGCACCGTGGTCGACGGCAGCACAGGCGAGAGCCTGCCCGGCGCACGTGTCACCATCCTCAACGGCGAGGGGGCTGCCATGACCGGCGACAAGGGCCTCTTCTCGATAACCGTCCCCGGCAGCGGAGCCATCCTCAGGGTGGAGATTCCCGGATACACCGTACGCTATATCCCCGCCTCGGCAAAAGAGGATATGACCATAACCCTCCAGCCCGACACATCATACGGATTCTCGGCCGGAGGCGGACTCTCGTCCCTCTCGGCAGCCTCGGTGTCATCCTTCCCCATCGAGGAGATCAACGCCGACCAGAGTGTCAGCAACCTGCAGGGCAACCTCTTCGCCATCTCGCGTTCGGGGATGCCCGGAAGCGGCCACTCGGTCTATGTCGACGGACTCCACTCGATAACCACATCGTCGCAGCCCCTCTATGTGGTCGACGGCGTCATCTGGGGCGAGGCTCCCGAGACGACATCGGTCATGCAGGGGTATTTCTCCAACCCCCTCTCGCTCATCGACCCGCGCGACATAGCCAAGGTCACGGTGCTGCGCAACGGATCGGCAGCCTACGGGGCCAAGGGGGCCAACGGCGTCATACTCATCGACACACGCCGCGCCCACGACGCGGCCACCCAGATCGAGGCCTACGCCATGCTTGGTGTGCGCACCCCCGGCAAGAAGATGCCCATGATGGATGCCGCCCAATACCGTACGTACGTATCTGACGTGCTCAAGGGCCGATATGACAACTCGTCTGAGGTGGGCAAGCTCAATTTCCTCGACGACGACCCCGCGTCACCCTCATACGCACTGACACACAACGACACGGACTGGCAGGACCTCACCACACGCGACGCCATAATGATGAATTACGGCATCAACGTGCGCGGCGGTGACGACCGTGCCCTCTATGCCTTCTCGCTCGGATATGCCAAGAGCGACGGCTCCGTCAGGGAGACATCCTTCGACAGGCTCAACATCCGGTTCAACTCGGACATCAACCTGTGGAAAGGGTTCAAGACACGCTTTGACATAGCCTTCGCGCAAGACACCCGCAAGATGCGCGACGACGGCCTCGATGCCATATCCTCGCCCGGATACCTCTCGATGATCAAGGCCCCCCTGTTCCACCCCAACATCCTCACCGCGTCGGGTGGCGTGACCAACAAGTTCGCCGACGTTGACGAGCTGGGCATCGGCAACCCCCTCTCCATACTCGACCTGGGCATCGGCAACAACCGCAACTACCGCTTCAACCTCAACGCCATGCCCCGCTATGAGTTCAACAGCAAGCTTGCCCTCCAGGGCCGCGTCAGCTATACCTTCGACAAGATGAAGGAGAACTCCTTCCTGCCCGACTATGGTGTCGAGGAGACAGACCTCGTCAACAACAACGGCGAGATATATGCCGTCTCGCGCAACCTCGTCAAGAGCCAGATGGGACGCTTCACATCGTTCGACATAGACGCCCACATCGAGTACAATCCCCTCAGGAGCGTCGACAACGACCTGGCCCTCACTCTGGGCTACCGCTACATGAACGATACCTACAACTACTCGTACGGCGAGGGTCACAACACCAGCTCGGACTACATGAACGACCTGTCCAACACCAGCGCCTCGCTGCATTTCTCGCACGGACTCGACTCAGAGTGGCGCAGCATGGCATGGTATCTCACCGCCGCCTACTCGTGGAGGAACCGCTATTTCGTCAGCGCCGACGCCGCCATGGAGACCTCGTCACGGTTCGGCAAGAATGCTCCCGGCTCGCTGAAGCTCGGAGGTGTGGCATGGGGCATATTCCCCACCGTCAACGCCGCATGGGCCATATCGTCCGAGGAGTGGATGAAGGCCGTGAGGTGGGTGTCGCTGCTCAAGCTCTATGCCTCATACTCGGTGGCCGGAAACGACAACCTGCCCGTCTATGCCAACCGAACATACTACGGCTCGGAAGGCCTGATGGACAACGCCTTCGGATGGGTGCTTGAAAACATAGGCAATGACCGCCTGAAATGGGAGACCACCTCGACCATGCGCGCCGGACTCGACATGAGCTTCTTCAACGACCGCTGGGCTCTCGGTGTCGACGTCTACCGCTCGCAGACCTCAGACCTGCTGATGCTCAAGACGCTGCGCGAGGAGGCCGGACTCACCTCATACTGGACCAACGACGGCAAGCTGCGCAATATCGGCTTCAATATCTCGACATCGGTACGCGCCCTCAACCTGCGCGACTGGAAACTTGACCTCGGACTCTCGGTAGGCCATTACAAGAACAAACTCATCGAACTCGGCACAGGCGAGTTCACCACCGACGTCATGGGTGCCCGCATACTCACCGCCGTGGGCAATCCCATCGGAGTCTTCTACGGATACCGCACCGAAGGGGTACTCGCATCGGCAGCAGAGGCAGCCGAAGCCAACCTCGGCATAGTCAATACCGACGGCAGCATCACACGCTTCGAGGCAGGCGACATGAGGTTTGCCGACACCCATCGCGACGGCATCATCAACGACCGCGACCGCGTGGTCATCGGCGACCCCAACCCCGACCTGTTCGGCAACTTCAATTTCCGCCTGCAGTGGAAGGGACTCTCGCTCTCGTCGATGTTCACCTTCGTCACAGGCAATGATGTCTACAACGCCCTGCGCGCCAACCTCGAGTCGGGCAGCGGCGTGGCAAACCAGACCGTCGCACTCATGAACCGCTGGGTGGCCAACGGCCAGCAGACCACCATCCCCCGCGCCACATACGGCGACCCGATGGGCAACGCCCGCTTCTCTGACCGCTGGATCGAGGACGGTTCCTACATGAAATGGAAGAGCCTCCAGCTCAGCTATGAGATACCGCTGCGCTCGTCGTTCATCCAGGGACTCACAGTGTCGGCCTCCATGCACAACATCCTCACCTGGACCAAGTATCTGGGTCCCGATCCCGAATTCTCGTTCGGCACATCGCCCCTCTACATGGGTGTCGACGCCGGCCTCATGGCACCCGGCCGTGAATTCTGCTTCGGTGTCAAGATTAACCTCTAATACACCACAGACATGAAACTGACCAGAATAATACCTTTACTCCTCTCGTGCGGCGCCCTCATTGCCACCGCAACCGCCTGCGAGGACATGCTCGACACCACATCAAACGGCTATGTGTTTGACGACGACCACAACCTCGACTCGGCCAACGACTCGCTCTACTCGGCCATGGGCATCCTGACACAGATGCAGGCCCTCGGCGAGCGCTATGTCATGCTTGGCGAGCTGCGCGGAGACCTCGCCGAGGTTCCCGCCACGGCCCGTGTCGACTACCAGAACCTCAGCCTCTTCGAGCCGGTCGGCGAGGAGAGCCCACTGCTGTCGCGCCGCGACTACTACAGCGTCATCAACAACTGCAACGTGGCCCTGGCACGCATGGACACCACCATCACCGAGCATGGCTCGCAGGTGATGCTGCCCGAATATGCCGCCATACGCACCATGCGCGACTGGACCATGCTCCAGATTGCGCTCGCATACGGCGAGGTCAGCTATATGGACCGTCCGCTCCTCTCGGTCGACGACACAGCCCGGGAGTTCGCTACCGTAAGCCTTGACGACCTCGTGCCACGCCTCATCGCAGACCTCGAGCCGTTCGCGGCACGGAACACCCCCGACTACGGCAGCGTCGACGGGCTGCAGGCGGCAAAGTTCTTCATGAGCCCCGCATTGCTGCTGGCCGACCTCTGCCTCTATGACGGACGCTACGAGCAGGCCGCACGCATGTACTACAAGGTCATAGACGACGCCGGATACACCATCAACATCGACCATGCCAACACATGGACCACATCGGTACGCGCCGAGGCCGTCAAAGGACACATCGAGACATACTCTAATGAAGCGGTCGTGATCCTCCCCTATGCCTCGGACGCCAAGAAATACCATCCCGACATGGTCAACATCACCTACAACACAAAGCCCGGCATGGTGCCCGCGGAATGGTGGGTCAACGACATGAACGCCGCCACACATTTTCATATCGACCGCCTCGGCATCACCAATATCTCGGGCTATCTCGAGGGTGACCTGCGCGGAATGTTCACCGACCGCGAGGGCAACACCATCTCCTCGGCCTTCGGCTACGAGCCCACAAACAAGGTCAGCACTCCCCTGGTCATGAAATACCTGACCAACGGCACCTCCTACTCGTCGGTGAGCAATCCCGGCAATCCGCTGCTGGCCGAGACAAGCGCCGTGCTCACACGCAGCATTGCCTTAGCGCGCAATCCGCACCTCTATCTGCGCTATGCCGAGGCTGTCAACCGCGCCGGCAAACCGACCCTGGCGTTTGCGGTGCTCAAATATGGCCTGCGCGCCGAGATTCTCGACGACGAGACAAAGGTCGACCCCGCCGAGCTGGCCGACGGTGTGGAATGGACAAATTTCGCCGACCAGAAATACAACTCCAACTACGGCACCGCCATGCGTGGCCGCGGACTTGGCATCGGCATCGAGCAGACATCATACGTCATCCCCGAGGGACTTGACAAGGATGCCGTCACGGAATGGGTCGAGGAGAGGATTCTCGAGGAGATGGCTGCCGAGACAGCCTTCGAGGGCAACAGGTTCTTTGACCTTCTGCGCATCTCGCGCCACCGCGCCGACCATCCGGCCTTCATGGCGCGTCAGATTGCACGACGCTTTGACAATCCCGCCCGGATAGAGGCTAAACTGGCCGACATCAGCAATGTATGGGTCAGGTAGAAAAATAGAACAAATGCTCCAGTGATATATGATTACGCCAAATTTTAAAAATTTTGGCGTAATCATTCTTTACAGGCACGACAGAAAATCTGAACTTTGCAACATCGGCGGCAAGCCCCGCCACCATGAAACCGGAAAACAGACTTAAATCAATAAAACCATCAGCACGATGAAGAAATTTACCCCAATCATCACCTTCGGCCTGCTCGCCATGGCAATGCCCTCGGCAGCACAGGCAACCTTCGAGAAGAATCCGACTGACTTCTGGACAACACACCGCACCGCCGCCTGCATGGGCGACTTCACAGGCAATGACCGTCTCGACATCTTCTATGGCGGCCAGGGCAACAACCGTTTCAACGACCCCATAGGCTGGTGGTGGCAGATCCAGCAGAATTTCTGCATCAACAACGGCGACGGCACCTTCACCATCGACGGCTATGACTATACCGAGCGCCAGTATGTCGACGAGGAGACCGGCGAGACCAAGACAGCATACGACCGCGTATGGAGCAACCACGGCGTGCGCGGCTCGTCGCAGAACCAGTATGCCGCCATCGACTATAACAACGACGGACTGCTCGACCTGCTCCTCTTCGGCCAGTACGAGTGGGACATCTTCGCAAACGATGACGAGAAGCAGCCCCGCTATCTGCTGCTTTACAAGAATCTCGGCGAGGGCAAGTTCGAGCTTGTAGCAGACGCAGCCTTCCCCATGATGAAGCCCGACAACGATACATCCAACTACTCGATTGCAGTCGGCGACTATGACCGCGACGGCTATGTCGATTTCGTCGTATCGGCTACAGACCTCGAGCGCGAGGACAACTATCCCGGCCGCACCGTGTCGCTCTACCGCAACCTCGGGGGCACAGGCGCCTTCCAGGACATGAAGATTGCCGAGACCAAGGGTGGTGTATGGACCAAGGAGGTCAAGGACGAGAACGACAACGTCATTGTAGAGAAGAAGCAGCTCGAGGGCTATTTCCTCCCCATGAGCGGCAACGTGCATTTCGCCGACCTCAACAATGACGGCTGGCTCGACATCATCAGCGACGGCTGGGCCGACGACAACTGGGACGGCATACACCAAGGGGGCAACACAGCCAAAATCTACATCAACCAGAACGGCGAGAAATTTGTCGACGCCACACCCGACGCTCCCACCTTCGTGACGCTCCGCAGCTCTGCATCGAACGTCGCTGACCTCGACAAAGACGGCTATCTCGACTATTTCATGACCGGATACGGCGACAACGGATATGACTGGAACGCCTTCCTCTTCTACAACAACAACGATAACACCACCTTCTTCGACGAACCCCTCACATGCGACGCTCTCGGTCTCGAGGGCACTGAGAAATGCCGTCAGATAATCCGCGACTTCAACGGCGACGGCTATCCCGACATCTACTACTCGGGCGCTACAGGCTGCAAGATCTATTACGGCAACCTCATGGGCGGCTTCGAGGTGGCAGAGCAAGGCCTCCCCTCATATAGCTCCGGCTATGCCGCCGCAGGCGACATCAACGGCAACGGCCTCTCAGACCTCTTCATGTGCGGCTACAGTGACAACGGCGCAATGGCACAGCTCATGCTCAACACCACCGCCACTGCCGAGGCTCCCGCAGCTCCCGCCAACGTCGCAGCC
>ENA-OPCN01000081-OPCN01000081.1-human-gut-metagenome-genome-assembly--contig:-NODE-81-length-88188-cov-4.031623_pt1 | contig 88188 bp, 73 predicted proteins | sample MGYA00241567_ERZ501485 | MGnify/ENA primary metagenome ERZ501485 (study PRJEB25962, sample SAMEA2042579) | human gut metagenome | biome: human gut; feature: human-associated habitat; material: faeces...
CCGTCTATGGCGGCGGAGACTATGCCTCCGGCATAACCTGCGCCCTCGCCACAGGGGAACAGTCCGGCCACACGGATATGGGCGAGGGTGTCGGGGTCGCGCGGTACACGCACGGGCGAGGATGTCCTTGTCTCGGCCCCGATGAGTGCGGCTTCGGGGGTAAGGAAGCCTTTGTTCTTGCGGTCAAATTCCCTGAATCCTTCCTGAAGCCTGCGCGCTATCCCCTTTGGCAACAGGCGGTCTATCCTGGCCGGATGGATCCCGGGAGGATATGATGTCGTCGGAAGACTTTCGGAAGGTCTGGAATTGACAAAATCGGTCATGCGCTGTGCGGGGGCGTTCTGTGTATGTCCGGCCTCTTCCCAGAAGGCGCGTTCGATGCGCTCCTGATAGTGCATCATCTTGAGGATTCTCCCCTCGTCACCCTCACCGTCAGGAACATCCTCAGGCAGAATCTCGACAACCATCCCTGAATTGGCCCAGCGGGTGTTGCGCCCGGAGGGTGACATACCGTTGACCACAAGCTGCCCGTCGGCACTCGCGGCAGGGATGATGAATCCGCCGGGACACATGCAGAACGAATAGACTCCGCGGCCGTCAACGCGGGTCAGCATCGTGTATTCGGCAGCCGGGAGATACTTGCCGCGTCCATCCTTGGAGTGATAGCGCAGACGGTCTATCAGCTCTTGCGGATGCTCAAGCCTGACACCTATGGCAAGTCCCTTGGGTTCCATATCAATCTTCTTCTGCAACAGCATCCTGTAGACATCGCGCGCCGAATGGCCTGTGGCGAGTATCACGGGGCCGTCAATCCTGTCGCCTGCGGCAGTCACGACACCGGTGACATCTCCCGACGCATCGGTGAGGAGGTCGGTGACGCGTGTGCCGAAGCGCACCTCTCCGCCACAACGGTTGATGGTCTCGCGCATAGCCTTGATGACCCTCGGCAGACGGTCTGTGCCGATATGCGGGTGGGCGTCGATAAGTATGTCCTCATGTGCGCCGTGCGACGCGAGGATATGGAGTATCTTGTCTACCGAGCCACGCTTCTTAGATCGCGTGTAGAGCTTACCGTCGGAGAAGGCCCCGGCGCCCCCCTCACCGAAGCAGTAGTTTGAGTCGGGGTCTATGATATTCTCGCGCGAGATGCGGGCCATGTCGACCCTGCGCGAGTCTACATCCTTGCCGCGCTCAAGCACCAGCGGACGCACCCCAAGTTCGATGAGGCGCAGTGCGGCAAACAGTCCGGCGGGTCCGGCCCCGACCACAATGGCCTGACACGCATCGGCGGGGAGCGGCTCGTAAATCGGGGCGTGAATCTCGGCCCCGGTCGAGGCCGGCTGCTCGTCGACCCAGATGTCGACACTGAGGTTGACCATCACACGCTTCTGACGGGCGTCGATAGAGCGGCGCGTGATACGCTGATGGGTTATGCGGTTGGCGTCAATGCCAAGCTGTGTGGATATGGCCGAACGTAGCATGAGCTCCTCGGCGGCGGTGCGGGGGTCAACCCTGAGTTCTATGGTCTGTCGCATTCTTGAATTGGCTTATTTTTTATTGTCCTCTGCCGGTATATATCCGGCACGTATCTCCATGCGGCGCATCACATGCCTCATCCACCATATCATCGTTATCAGTGCAACGATGAACGCCAGTATGTCTGACGCCGCCATCGAGGCCCACACGCCGTCAATGCCCCATATCTTCGGGAAGAAGACCAGGAATGGGAGCAGGAAGAGAAGCTGGCGTGTCAGCGAGAGGAATATGGAGAGCTTGGGCTTGCCGACGCTCTGGAAGAAATTCTGTATCACAATCTGTGCGCCGACGACAGGATAGCAGACGAAATATATCCTGAATCCGTCGCGCGCTATGCGTATGAGTGTGTCGTCGGTGGTAAAGAGACGGCTCACCTCGTCGGGGAAGAGCTCGCTCACCAGCCATCCCATGCACGTGATGGCCACACCGAGCCAGATACCAGCGCGGAGGGTGCGCTTCACGCGGTCGAAATGACCTGCGCCTATATTGTAACCGAGGATAGGCTGCATACCCTGCGTGACGCCGAATACAATCATCACGAAGAACATCGTCGTGCGGTTGAGTATACCGTAAGCGCCCACACAGAGATTCCCCTCGTCGCCTCCATAGTCGAGCAGGGCGCGGTTGAGGAATATCACCACAACGCATGCGCAGACATTCATCAGGAACGGCGACAGGCCGATAGCATATATACGTTTGACTATCACCCATTTCAGCCAACTGTTGCCACGCTTGAAATGAATCGAGCTGCTGCGCGAGAGAAAATGCCACATCACCCACACACAGGCTGTGAACTGACCGAGCACGGTAGCCCAGGCGGCTCCCTCGATGCCCCAGTCGAGCTTGAATATAAATATCGGGGCCACAATGAGGTTGACGACCACAGAAATCAGCGCCGAAATCATGGCTTTCTTGGGATAGCCCGTGGCACGCATCAGGTTGTTGAGACCGATGAACACGAAGCTGAGGGGCGTGGCCCAGAGAATGACGCGCATGAACTCGCGCGCGTATGGTACGGTGGCGTCTGTCGCACCAAAGAAATAGAGTATCGGGTCGAGGAAAAGCAGTGTCAGGCCACCGAAGACTATGGCGTGTATCATACAGAGCGTGAAGACGTTGTTGACCACGTCCGTGGCACGGTCATAGTTCTTCTGGCCAAGGAATATCGAGCTTATGGCCGCACCACCAGCTGCAATCATCATACAGAACGCCGCCACAAGGTTCATCAGCGGAAACGTGATGGCAAGTCCGGCTATGGCCATAGGGCCGACTCCGCGTCCGATGAATATGGAGTCGATGATATTATAGAGCGACGTGGCCACACTCGCTATGATGGCGGGGATGGAATACTGGGCCAGCAGTCTGCCTATGGATTTATTGCCGAGGTCCTCGGTCGATGTACTTGCAGTGACTTGTGCCATAGTTGAATCAGTGAGTGTTCACGGCTACACCTTCGCATGAAAGTGCCCCTATAATATATTTATGTATCAATTGGCCGTAATGTTCAGGCCATCCTTGAACGCCACATCTCAAGCAGGCGCTCCATATCGGGCGGGAGTGGCGCGGTGAAGAACATTTCCTCGCCGGTCTTGGGATGAACGAATCCGAGTGTACGCGCATGGAGTGCCTGACGCGGACACGCCTCCATGCAGTCGCGGATGAATTTCTGATATGCGCCCGAGCGTTCGCCACGCAGTATCTTGTCGCCGCCGTATCTCGCATCGCAGAACAGCGGATGTCCTATGTGGGTCATGTGTACGCGTATCTGGTGGGTACGACCCGTCTCGAGGACACACTTCACAAGCGCGGTGTGGGTGAAATCCTCAAGAGTCTCATAGTGTGTCACGGCATGCTTGCCGTTGGGGTCATCTGAGGGTAGCACGGCCATCTTGAGGCGGTCGCGGTAGTCGCGCCCGATATTACCCTCGATACGCCCCGCCTTGGGGTCGGGCAGTCCCCATACAAGGGCATTATACTCGCGCTTGGTCGTCTTGTTGAAGAACTGCTTGCCCAGATGGGTCTTGGCATCGGGAGTCTTGGCCACCACAAGTAGCCCGGAGGTGTCCTTGTCGATGCGGTGCACCAGCCCCAGGCGGGGGTCAGAGACATCATAGTCGGGATTGTCGCGGAAATGCCATGCCAGGGCATTGACCAGCGTGCCGTTATAGTTGCCGTGGCCCGGATGCACCACCATACCGGCAGGTTTGTTGACCACGAGCACCGTGTCATCCTCATACACGATGTCGAGCGGAATATCCTCGGCCACAATCTCGGGCTCGTATCGCGGACGGTCCATGACTATCTGTATCAGGTCGAGGGGCTTGACACGATAGTTTGACTTGACAGGCTTGCCGTTGACAAGTATGCATCCGGCATCGGCCGCCTGCTGTATACGGTTGCGCGACGAGTGCTCGAGACGCGTCACGAGATATTTGTCGACGCGCAGCAACTGCTGCCCCTTGTCGGCGACAAAGCGGAAATGCTCGTACAGCTCCTGCGCGTCATCCTCGCCGACAGATGCGGCATCAAGAATTTCTTCGTCCTCTGCCATATCTGTCATTCAAAAAGGTCAAGATGGTCTGTGGCCACAGCCTCGGTGTCGGATGTCACAGAGTCTGTCTCGACAAACTCGGGCATACCCTCGCCTACCTCGAGCTCGATAGTGGCATTGACAGGCACGCGGGCACCGGGCATCAGGCGCGCGCCCTTATAGCGCACGCCGACCACGAGATCCTTGAAATCGCTCGGCACGCGCCGTTCCACGATATTGTGTATCTCCAGACCCTCGAGAATCGAGCGGGCCTGACGCAGCGAGATGTCGGTGAGAGTCGGGAGTGTGACCATCTTCGGCGAGAAGGCGTTGATGGTCAGGAAGACCTCACGCCCCTCCTTGACCACAGTCCCGGCCTTGGGATTCTGCTCGATGACAGTGCCCGGAGCGGTGCGGTTGTCATATACCGAGTCGGACACTATGCCGACAAGTCCTTCGGCCGATAGTGAGCTGACAGCCCTGTCGAAAGGCATCGAGCGCACCGACGGCACGGAGATTGTCTCGCCATGGCGCGTCCAGAAACCGAGCCACACCATGGCAAGCCATACTATCACGAGTGTTGCCACACCCATCAGCAGAAGATTGAGGAGCAGTTTTTTCATTTTTCAAGAGCTATTTCAAACACGTCGTCAATCGTCTTGACATAGTGGAACGCGACCCCTTCGAGATAGATGGGCCTGATATCCTCGATGTCCTTGCGGTTGTCGGCGCAAAGTATGATGTCTGTGATTCCGGCACGCTTGGCCGCAAGTATCTTCTCCTTGATACCACCCACGGGGAGCACCTTGCCACGCAGGGTAATCTCGCCGGTCATTGCGAGACGTGGCTTTACAGGGATGCCGGTGAGGGCCGAGAGGATGGAGGTGCACATGGTTATGCCCGCCGAAGGGCCATCCTTGGGAATCGCCCCCTCGGGAACATGGATATGGAGCTGCCTGGTGTCGAACCATTCCGGCTCCACGCCATATCGCGAGGCGCGCGCACGGACTACCTGCGAGGCTATCACGGCCGACTCCTTCATCACATCTCCGAGATTGCCAGTGAGGGTCAGCTTCTCACCCTTACCCTGAGTGAAAGCGCTCTCGATGAAGAGTATCTCGCCGCCGACCGAGGTCCATGCGAGCCCCACGGCAACGCCGGGAATGTCGGTGGCCTCGTAACGCTCGGGGGTATAGCGCTCCACGCCGAGGTATTCGCGCAGCACCTCAGGGGTGACCACAGGCGAGAATTCCTTGCCGCGCATCTTGCGCAGTATTATCTGGCGCACCACCTTGGCGATACGTTTCTCGAGCTGGCGCACACCGCTCTCACTTGTGTATCCCTCGACAATCCTGACGATTGCCTCGGGCGTGAAATCGAAATAATCGGGTGCGAAACCATTCTCGGCAGCCACACGCGGCACAAGGTGACGGCGTGCGATCTCGACCTTCTCCTCGAGTAGATAGCCCGAGATATCGATTATCTCCATACGGTCGAGCAGCGGCTGGGGAATGGTGGAGAGAGTGTTGGCCGTGGCGATGAAGAGGACATGCGACAGGTCGTAGTCCACATCGACATAATTGTCATGAAAATGCGAGTTCTGCTCGGGGTCAAGCACCTCGAGGAGCGCCGACGACGGGTCGCCCTTGTAGTCGCTCCCGGTCTTGTCTATCTCGTCGAGCAGAAGCACCGGATTCGACGACCCGGCACGGCGTATGGCGTCGATGATGCGTCCCGGCATAGCCCCGATATAAGTGCGGCGGTGTCCGCGTATCTCGGCCTCGTCGTGCAGGCCGCCGAGCGACACGCGCTGATAGGGACGCCCGAGCGAGCGTGCTATTGACTGCCCGAGCGATGTCTTGCCGACACCGGGTGCGCCGACCAGACACAGTATGGGTGAACGGCCTCCGGGATTGTTCATCATCACCGCAAGCTGCTCGAGTATGCGCTCCTTGACCTTCTCGAGTCCATAATGGTCGGAGTTCCGAATCTCCTCGGCCTTGACGAAATCGTCGTTCAGGCTCGCCTCCTTGCCCCAGGGCAGGTCGGTGAGGACCTGGAGATAGGAATACTGCACCGAATAGTCGGGCGACTGCGGGTTGAGGCGGCGCAGCTTCTCGACCTCCTTGTCAAACCGCTTGCGCACCTCTTCGGGAAAGGCAATCCCGGCCGCCTTGGCCTGGAACATGGCGCAGTCGTCCTCATCGCCGAACAGCTCGTCACGCAGAGTCTCGAACTGCTGGTGCAGCAGCATATTGCGCTGCTGCTCGTCCATATTGCGGCGTGTCTTGCGCTGTATCTCGGCCTTCAGCTCGGCCATCTGCTCGTTCTGGGCGAGCAGCGACAGCAGATACATGGCACGGTCCTTGATACGGGGCTTCTTGAGCATCTCGATCTTGTCCTTGACCGAGAACGCCGAATGTGTCGCGATGAGGTTGACCAGCATCACAGGAGTGGAGACATTCTCGATATTGAACACGAGGTCCGAGAGCTTGTCCTGCTCCTGACGCAATATATTGAGGGTGATGTCGCGTATCTCAGTGACCATCACCGCAAATTCCTTGTCTGTAGGGCGTGGCGTGGCCTCGCGTACCTCCCTCACGGCCACACTCAGCGAGCCGGGAATGGTCTTTCCGGCACCCTCGCCGGTGATTGCCACCTTGCCGCGGGCCGATATGATGGCGGTCTTGGTGCCGTCGGGGAGCTCGAGGGTCTTGACGACATCGGCTATGACGCCGTATTTATGCAGCGACGAGGCGGTCGGTGTCTCGTCAGCCGGGTCGGTCTGGCAGAAGATTCCGACGGGTATCCCCTTCTCGGCGGCGGCGGTAGCGGTGGCCACCGTCGACTCGCGCCCCATGGTGATGGGGAACGTGACTCCCGGGAAGAGCACGAGGTCTCTCATCGGAATCACGGGGAGGTCTGTCAGATCAGGCTCGCGGGGCTCGGTGTCGCGCTTCAGCTCAAACTGTCCAATTGACACTATCTTGGTTTCTTCTTTCATACTCTTTTTTTGCGACCCCAAAGTTAGCAATTTTTCGCCACATGGCCAATTTTTGGCCCGATGACATGACTCCGCAGGCAATGCAACCAAATTTAACTATCATGTGCAATATTCTTGCCCGGTCTACGGGGTAACTTTGCGACATCATCACATCAATATACCATCTTAAACTTAATCTCTCACCAATGTTTATCATCTCGCCCCGTGTCGTCAACACCATCAATGCCCTCCCGGCAGCCGACCGCGAACCCATAAGCCGCGCACTGAGCCGCGAATTCATCCTCGGGGAAGACCCCGAGCAGACACTCACGCCCGTACAGTGCATGGTCTATGCCATGATACGGTTCTATGTCAACCAGGACACCGAGCGAGGTCTCTCTCTCGCCTCGTCCGAATCATTCAAGCCATGCGGGAGCGCTCTCGGCTGACGAGGGCGAGTATGCACACACGGCATAACGCCATCCCCGCTCACGGCGCCCGATGTCATACCGGGGCTCGTAGGTGACGCCGAGCAGATAGCGTCCGTCGATTCCGTCTCCGTCCGGGGCCATGGCCTCGTCGCGTCCGACCCCGGGAGGCACGGCATAGACCGTATATCGCATCAGCTCGCCCGGCTCGCCGTCGCTCTCGCGCCATATCAGGGCGCTCCCGTCATGCCTGAGTCCCCGGGGGGCGTCTGACGGAGCCTCGGGCCCACCGGCCACGACAGGGGTCAGCGACGGATGCGCGAACCTGTCGCGGAGACAGCCCGCGACATCACCGACAAACTTGGCGCTATAGATGATTATACCCTGGTTCCCGTCAAGGCTCTCGGCGCGGTTGCAGTCTATCTGGCGCCCGAGGTCTGCGATATTCTCGCGACGGTCACCTTTGGCCAGACGTTCCAGTGTCACGGACGGATAGAAATGGCTGCCAAACTGGTTTGATGCTCCGGCCCACCACCGGGCAATCGGCCCGTAAGGGGCTGTGGCGTGCGTTGTGCCCCAATATATCTGCGGCGAGATGAAATCGACAGTGCCCTGATACATCAGCCCGAGAGGGTCGGAATATATCTCGACATACTGCCAGTCTGATGCTCTGACATCACAGGCATCCACGCCCCATTTCGGGGCCGAGGTACTACCCTTCCCTGCCACACCGGCCGGAGAGATGCCGAAACGGCACCCACGACGCGTGTCGCGAATCATGGCGCTGACATCCGCGACAGCCTTGTGTACACAGGCGCGGCGCCAGTCGCCGAAATCCATCCACGGAGCGTCCGAGAGATAGAGGCTATAGTCTGGCGCATCCTTGGTCTCGGGGATTCGGTTGGGATAGAAATAGTCGTCGAACACGAGTCCGTCCACGTCATAGCCGTCGACAATCTCGCGGCACACCTCGACGATATGCTGCCTCACCTCCTCCATGCCGGGGTTGAACACGGTGTATTTGCCGTGAGTGAGAAGCCATCCGTTTTTACGCCACTTGCGGTCGGCCGGAGTATCATAGAGAGTTCCTGTAGACCACCTGAAGGGGTTGACCCACGCATAGCACTCGAGGCCGCGGCGGTGGCACTCGTCGACCACAAACGCGAGAGGGTCCCAGGCGGGGGCATTGCCGCGCTTGCCTGTCAGAAAGCCGCTCCAAGGCTCAAGAGCAGAGTCATACATCACATCGCCCATCGAACGCACCTGAAAACACACCGTGGTGAAATTCAGTTCCTTCAGCCTGTCGAGCAATGCTGTCATCTCGGCCTGCTGCCGTCGCGCGGCAGCCTTGTCGGCGCCTGCAGTGGAAGGCCAGTCGATACCCCACACCGTGGCCACCCACACGCCGCGCATCTCGCGCTTGGGTGATGAAGCTGCCGCCGTGAGGACGGAAACGAGGCATAGAATCGCTGTGAATATTATGTTACGGATATGCATAAACGTGCTGAATATGGGAACGTGATTGCAAAATTAACACAATTTATAAAAATACAGAACCCTCCATTTCGATTTTCAAGAAAAAAAAGCTAATTTTGCAGTTTGAAATATCGACCCAACACTATACAATGCGCCATATACTATTAATCCTTATGGCCTCGATGGCCCTTGCGTCGTGCGGCGAATATCAGAAAGTGCTCAAGAGCACCGACCCTGACTATCGCCTCGACTATGCCAAACGGGCGTTCGAGGAGAAGAAATATACCCAGGCGGCCACCGCCCTCGAGAATGTCCCCACAGCCTTCAGAGGATCGGAGAAGGCCGAAGACGCCCTCTATCTGCTGGCCCTCTCGAACTACGAGAACAAGGACTACGAGACATCGGGGTCGTATTTCAAGAACTACTATACCCGTTACCCCAAGGGGAAATACACCGAACTGGCACGCTTCTATGCCGGATACGGCTATTACCTCGACTCGCCCGACTCGCAGCTCGACCAGAGCGGCACCATCAAGGCCATCGAGGAGCTGCAGTCATTCCTCGACTATTTCCCACGCTCGGACAAAGTCTCGATTGCCCAGAACGCCATCTTCGAGCTTCAGGACAAGCTGACACTCAAGCAGCTCGAGAACGCACAGCTATACTACAACCTCGGCACCTATGGCGGCAACAACTACGAGAGCGCCATCATCGTGGCCCGCAACGCCATCAAGGACTACCCCTATTCGAAATACAAGGAAGACCTCGAGCTGCTCATACTAAAGGCCCGTTATCAGGAAGCCCGCGAGAGTGTGGACGAGCGCAAGGCCGAGCGATATGCCGAGGTGGTCGACGAGTACTACTCGTTCATCAACAACTATCCTGACACTCCCAACCGCAAGGAGGCCGACAACATTTTCGCCATCGCCAGCCGATATGCGGAAAAATAAGTAAAAACTATCATCATCATTGCATACATGGACTACAAGAAGACCAACGCCCCTCTCAACACCCAGACCCGCGACCTCATCTCTATGAGCGAGGACACCGGCAACGTCTATGAGACCGTCTGCATCATCGCCAAGCGAGCCAATCAGATCGCCGGCGAGATGAAACATGACCTCGAGAAGAAACTCCAGGAGTTCGCCTCGCTCAACGACAACCTCGAGGAGGTTTCCGAAAACCGCGAGCAGATTGAGATCTCGCGCTTCTACGAGCGTCTCCCCAAACCCACCCTCATCGCCACCCAGGAGTATCTGGAGCACAAGATTCATTTCCGCAATCCCGCCAAGGACGCGCTTGACGAATAATCCGAGACCCTGACAACAGGAAACAGTCACGGCCGATGTCGACATCCGACACCGGCCGTGACTGTTGATTCAGCAGGTCAATATCCCTTGCGGTACTTGTCCTCGTCAGAGTCGTCGAGGATAGAGAGATAGGAGGCATAGCGCGACTCGGAGATGCGGTGGTCGGCGACGGCCTCCTTGACGGCACATCCGGGCTCGTGGGTGTGGGTGCAGTCGCCATAGCGGCAATCCTTGCCGCACCTGAATATCTCCGGGAAGAAATGCCCCACCTCGTGACGGTCAAACTCGAGCGTGCCGAATCCCTTCACACCGGGGGTGTCGATGATGTAGCTCCCCTCGCTCATGCCCGGGACGGCAAACATCTCTGAGAATGTCGTGGTGTGCATGCCGGTGTCGTGGATGGCCGAAATCTCGGCGGTGGCCAGCGATATGCCGGGAATAAGGTCGTTTATCAGTGTCGACTTGCCGACACCCGAATTGCCCGAGAAGAGCGTGGCCTTGCCGTCGAGGAGGGCCTTGAGACCGTCAAGCCCCTCGCCCGTCCGGGCCGAGAGAAGGCACACCTCATAACCGATTGTGCGGTAGAGGTGCTCCACGGCATGGAGATATTCCATCCCTTCGGGGTCATCCTCGAGCAGGTCAATCTTGTTTATCACTATAACCGCAGGGACCCTGTATGCCTCAGCGGTGGCCAGGAAGCGGTCTATGAAGGTGGTCGAGGTGGTGGGATGGAACAGCGTCACCACCAGGCACACCTGGTCGAGGTTGGCCGCAAGTATGTGGGCCTGTTTCGACAGGTTGCTCGACCGGCGTATGATATAGTTGCGCCGGGGCTCGATCGAGATAATATACGGTGTGTCCCCGCCTGCGCTCTCCGTGATGTCCACACGGTCGCCGACAGCCACCGGATTGGTGGTGCGGATCCCTTTGAGACGGAAATTCCCCTTGATCTTGCATACGGCCTCGCGGCCATCATCGGTCAACACGACATACGAGCTGCCGGTATTTTTGATTACTGTTCCTTTCATTGCCGCAAATGTAGTGAAAATAATCGTATCACACACTCATACAGTCATACATTTTCATTCCGCGATACGTTAAATCATCCCTGAATCCTGTCCGTCGTCTGACACCACGACCGACTCAGTGGCCGGAATCGCCCTGCGGTCATACATCTCAAGGAGTTCATCAAGCCCGACAGCCCCGCTGCCGGGCTTGATGCCCGAAAGGGAGGCCACAATGCCCAAGATCTGCCCGGGAGAATAGATCCGGCGCAGATGTTCCATGCTCATGGCGCTGTCACGCTTGGAGAGTCGCTGCCCGGAATTGTTGCACACAAGCGGAAGATGGACATATTCGGGGTCGGGAAGTCCCAGCAGATGGCGCAGATATATCTGCTGGGCCGCAGAGAGCAGCAAGTCGCAGCCGCGCATCACCTCGGTCACCCCCATCAGCGCGTCGTCGACCACGACGGCGAGCTGATATGACCATGCGCCGTCGGCACGCCGCACCACAAAATCGCCGCACTCGCGCGCAAGATTGTAGCGCCGCATCCCGAAAACACCGTCACGGTATGCAATCTCCTCGTCGGGGACATAGAGGCGCAAGGCAGCCCCTGCAGCATCCCCCACAGGGGTGGAGGGGAGATGCGCAGGACGGCAGGTGCCAGGATAAATCAGCCGTCCGTCGCTCTGGTGCGGAGCCCTCACGGCCATGAGGTCGGCACGGGTGCACCTGCAGGGATAGGTGTAGCCGGTGGCAACGAGCCGGGCAAGGTAATAGCCATATATCTCATCGCGCAGGCTCTGCATATAGGGGCCGGATGGCCCGATGCCGTCAAGCCCACCCTCGTCCCAGTCGAGGCCGAGCCAGCGCAGGTCATCCTCAATCATCTCCGCATGACAGCGTTTCGACCGCTGCGGGTCGAGATCCTCGATACGGAGCACCCATCTGCCTCCGCGGCTGCGCACCGAGAGCCACGACAGGACAGCGGTGAAGATGTTGCCGAGATGCATCCTGCCCGATGGTGACGGCGCGAACCGCCCCACGGGAACGTTGACTTTTTCCATAGCCTGACATTGTTTTTTTCGGGCGCAAAATTACTCAATCCACCACTCACTGCAAAAAAAGTTGAAAATTTTTGCCCCCGGATGGGTTACATCCGTCCCACAAAGTGCATATAGTGATGTAAGACCACTCAATTCATCACGCCAAACGCGCACACAGACATGGAACCTCAAGCCATACATCCCCACGACCTCGCGGTAATCGCGGCCCTAAAAGCAGGCGATTCCGTGGTAACGAGACAGTTCTTCTACGAAGAGCTGTCGGGAATGCTTGAGACCATACGTCACAAAGTGTTCGACGGGAGGATTCCCTATGACGAGCTCGTCAGCGAACTTTATCTTATCCTCTCGGCCGATACATGGAGGCGTCTCGACACATTCGCTGCCCGCGGCGAGTGCCGTCTGCGCACATGGACATCTGCAGTGGCATGGAGACATTTCCTGCGTCAGCGCGAGGAAATGCCCGTAGAGAATCCTGACACCGACGAAGCCGGACAGCACGCACTCTCATCAAGCTCGGACATCGAGTTACAGATGGCCATAGATGTGAGGGACACGCTGAGGCGGATGCCCAACCGCCGCTATGCCCGCATCCTGTCGATGCTGCTCATCGAGGGATTCACCCCCAAAGAGACCGCCGAGGCCATGGGGACGACAACAGACAATATCTATAATATGAAGCGCCGAGCCATAGACCAGTTCATAAGCTGCTATCACTGAGGCCGACGTCACGACACGCACACACATATATATGTTATAAGGAATGGCCGCCACACACAAGGCGTGCCACTATGCAAATCACACACCTCGTGCGAGGGGCACCGTTCGGGAACGCGGTGCCCCTCGCCTTTCAGACGGGCGGCGCACCAATTTCCGCGCCGACGATGACAATTTGCATTTTTTCACATATTATTATGATAGAAATAGCTATCTTTGTTCCTCTGAAAGTATAGAACCTCTTAAACTATACTTCCATTCATGACAAGCAACACTTTCACAGGTCTACCGGACGATCTCGTGGCCCGTTTCATATCGGGCAGCGCATCGCCGGGCGAATGTGACCTTGTGGCGAAGGCCGTCAGCACACCAGCCGACCTCTGGCTCCTTGGCAGCCTTACAGCCACACACATATCACAACACGCACATTCCTCTGACAACACAGATGAAACTACGACTCATCATAGCACTGGCCCTCATGCTGGCCACCACCCTCTCCACAATGTCGCAAACACGTCGCGCGCTGGTGGTGGGCCTGGGTGAGCAGCTTGACCCCTCCTGGGAGAAAATCAACGGTGACCGCGACGTGCCTCTCGTGGTCGAGATGCTGGAGGCCAACGGATTCACCGACATCTCGACCCTCATCAACTCCAAGGCCACCAAGAAAGGCATCGTGAAAGCCCTTAGCTCGCTGGCATCCCGTTCACGCAGGGGAGACATCCTCTATATACATTTCTCAGGCCACGGCCAGAGAATCACAGACCTCGACGGCGACGAGACCGACGACCGATGGGACGAGTCGTGGATACCATACGACGCATTCCAGAGCTACGGACTCAATGACCGTGGCGAGAAACACCTGACCGACGACGAGCTCGGGCTGCTGCTGACAGCCGCGCGCGACAAGGTCGGAGCCGAGGGCACGATTGTCGTGGCAGTTGATGCCTGTCACAGCGGCGATGCTACGCGAGGGCCCGTCGACGGACGTCCGGCCATACGTGGTGTGATGCAGAATTTCGTCATCCCGGGTGCCGTCATGCCGCAAAGCCCCGCACCCGCGGTCGAAGAGAAATGGCTCACCCTGAGCGCCTGCAAGGACTATCAGCTCAATCTCGAGCATCCGGCCGGATTCGGAAGCCTGACATACGCCCTATACGAACTTTGGCCCGAACTCGCCGGTGCCGACAACAGGACTGTGGTCAAGGCCGTGCGCAAACACATGCGCAAGAGCGGCATCGGCATCGGCATCCCGCAGGAGCCAATGATTACCTCATCGCAAGGCGAGATGTTCACTGCCATATTCAGACATGCGCTGCAATGAGCAGGATGGATTCACTGTATGTCAGGGCTTTCGTCTGTGGCAACGAACGGTTACAGCGAGACTGCTATATGGAGTGCCGCAAGACCTTCGGTGCTGTCTCGGCAAAATTCCAGGCATCCTCTGACGATCTTAAAGATATATTCCATGAATCGTTCGAGACCCTGTGGAGCAACATAAGCTCCGGCATCGTCTTCGTAGAAGGCACAGGGGTCAAGGCACGTGGCCGCGACGGCACAGTCAGGCCGGTCGATGACCTCACGGGAGCATATTTCAGCGGCATAGTGCGCAACCGTTTCCTCGAGTTCTGCCGCACCAAGGGCCGGATAGCCACACTCTCCGGGGATTTTCCCGGTACAGACGGTGAGCCGTCGTCCGAAGACCCGGACGATGACATCGAGGGTATCAAGGAGCGTCTCACGATGCGCTCGCTCAACTCCCTGGCCCGAAGCTGCATAGAAATACTCACAAAATTCTATCACGAGAGCAAGTCTCTTGACGAGATACTGGCCGAACGCCCCGAGAACACCTCATACGACGGGCTGAAGTCGCGCAAGGCCAAATGTCTCAAGACTCTAAAAGAAAAAATCATCACATCATTCAAGGCCAACGGCCTATCATGCCCATGACCACCTCTTCACCTTACACACAGCAAGACACAATAGACCGATACCTGCTCGGCGAAATGACTCCCGACGAAGAGCGGGATTTCAAGTCGCGTATGGACGCAGACCCCGCGCTTAACGACGAGGTCGGGCTGATGCGTCGCATAATGGCCGCGATATCGCTGAGGGCATCGCGAGACGAGCGTATGGCCCGTTGGGACCGAGAGGCAGATGCGGCATCGGCATCCCGCACCTCGGCCACACCACTATTCAAAAAATCTCTCCCCTATCTGTCGGCCGCAGCCTCGGCCGTCGTCATCTTCATGCTCGGAGGCTACCTGCTCAATCCGGGTCACTCGGGCATAACGCCGGGAGATGTGCCTGTGGAAAAGAGCGAGGGCCCGGCCCCCTCGATACTCACCACAGGGATGCGTGGCTCTGTCGAGGCCTCAGTCGCAACCATTGGCCGCGAGCTCTACGAGAGCCGCGAGGCGGCATCATTTGCCCTCACCCAGATTGACAACGCCCTGGCCGACACCATCATCGAGCCCGGCATAAGCATGGAAGAGGCTGAGTATCAGCGAACACTCATCGCCAGGCGCAGCTATGACCTGCGCTGGCTCAGGATAAACGCCCTCATCGCAGCAGGCCAAATCTCAAAGGCCCGCGAAGAACTTGCCGCCTTCTCGACCGAAGAGGGCTACTATCGCAACGAGGCACAGGCTCTGTTAAAACAATTTGAATGAAACGACATCTCATACCATTCCTCATACTCGCGGCAGCCGGAGCTGCCATGACACCATCCCTTCGTGCCGACGCCGAAGGAAGCCAATATGACGAGGCAACAGCCTTGATAAACCGTGCGGACTCCCTGCTGGCATCTGCCACACTCTCTGCCGCCGAACGCGACTCGGTAATAGCCGAGAAAGCATACTGCCTTGCCGTCGCGGCCATAGACAGGGCCTCTGACGAGGTAGCCGACTATGAGGCGGCACTCGACTACACCTCGGCGGGACTGGCGATAGCAACAGACCCGGAGGTCGTGGACGCCCTCTATGACACACGTGGACAGGCATACGAGTCACTTGCAAAGAAGGCCGAGCTCAAAGCCAGGTTCGAGGAATCGGTCGAGATGTATCGGAAATCATTCATACAGTACGAGAAAGCGGGGAGATGGAACCAGTACGCGCTCGCGCTGATAAAACTCGCCGACATCTATGACCGCCTGTTCGAGATTGACAAAATCACGACCACCCTACAGGAAGCCGAGGCCATAGCGCGCCGCAGCGGCGACGAGCGTGCCCTGTTCGAGGTGCTTGTGACGCAGAAGAAATATGCACGCGAGCATCACCGTTTCCAGCTCTATGTGTCATCCTCTACGTCGCTCGACTCCATAAGCCAGCATACCGCCGACCCCATCATCAGCCGCGATGCCACAACCGACATGGCCACAACCGCAGAGGCTTCGGGCGACTATCCGCGGGCCGTCTCACTCTACAAGGGAATACTTGCCGACCAGGAGGCTATGGAGCCGTCATATCAGAAAGATGTGCTCATCACGGGCACACTCGACAAGCTCTCGGAACTGTGTCAGGAGTGTGGGCGCAATGACGAGTCAATCGAATATGCCCGCCGCAACCTTGTCTACAAGAAGACCGGCGACACACGCAGCAATCTCGGGCTCGCCCTGACCTACCACCGCATATCCACGGTATATGCCGCCCTGAACGACAGCGCGTCGGCAGCCCTGTATGCCGATTCGATAGGGATGGTGGCGGACAGCACACAGGAGGCCTTCTACCGCGCCTATATGAATATGCTCGGCGGTATCTCGTACAAGCAGGTCAAGGAATACCCCAAGGCCATCGAATTCTACAGGAAAGCATCCGAATATCCCGCACTCGCCACATCTATCAACGCCCTCATAGGGGGCTCGCTCCACCTGATGGGCAATGATGCGGAGGCATTAGGCTACTATCAGGATTACGCGCGCCTCATAGGCGAGCGCCACGGCACCAACTCGACGGTCTACGCGTCGACGCTCAGATATGTGGCCAACATCAAGGCGTTTGCCGGAGATGTCGAGGGTGGATGCGAGGACTACATCTCGTCCATCTCGATGACCCAGGAGCTGCTGCGCGACCGTCTGCGGTTCCTTCCGTCGGGCCTCCGCAAGAACTATCTCGGCGATCTCACCGAAGCCCTCTCGCTGATGACACCGTTCGGCATATCCTCGGGCCACACCTCAGACCTCTTCACCACCAAGACATACGAGGGACTGCTGTTGAGCAAGGGACTGCTGCTCGCCTCAGACCGCTCGACAGCCGAGATGATCAACACTCACGGCACACCCGAGGACAAGGCCGACTATGCCTCCATACAGCTGATACGCAGCCGCATGAACGCCCTCGAGCAATATAGCGACATGCAGGACTCGGTGGCATCACTCTACCGCACGATGGTGGCCATAGACCACCGTCTGGCACAGAACTGCACACGATATGGCGATGTGGGGGCATTTGCATCGACTGGATACGCCGAGATAGCCTCCTCTCTCAAGCCAGGCGAGACGCTTGTCGATTTCACAGACTACAGGGACGAGAAAGACGGACACCGCAGATATGCCGCCTTCATCATACGCAACGGCATGGAGCATCCATTGCTTGTGCCCGTATGCGACGGTGCGGAGATAGACTCTCTCATAGCCCAAAACCACGGGCTTGTGAGCTCGATTCACGACGAGGAGGCCGGAGAACGCCTCCGCGCCATCTGCTTCGACCCCATCAGGGAACATCTCACCGAGGGGGAGACCGCCTTCCTGATTCCCTCGGGCATATATCACTCCATATCAATAGACACTCAACGACTCGATACTTGTAGGAGACCGATACCCCATGGTGCGTCTGTCGTCGGCCCGTCTTCTGCTCGACCGTAACACATCGGCACCCGCGCGTCTCTCGGCATCCCTCTACGGCGGCATCATCTATGACATGGATGCGGACGAGATGACTATGGCAAGCCTCCCGGTACAGGCCGACATGGCTCTGGCCTTTGCCACACGCAGTCCGGGACAGCACACCGACAGCCTGTGCTATCTGCCCTACACACTCAGCGAGGTCAACGGCATCGCCGAACTCCTGTCGAGACACACCACCGCCACAGTCCCCCTCACGGGCAAGAAGGCCACCGAGGCATCTTTCCTTTCGCTTTCGGGCCGCTCACCGTCGATATTGCACATCGCCACACACGGATTCTATTTCGACCCCGATGACCCCGACAAGGCAAAGGGACTCCGCGGATACACCGACGCCATGAACCTGAGCGGACTGGTGATGTCGGGAGGCAATGCCGAGTGGCGCGGCGAGCCGTTGCCTCCGGGCACATTCGGCGGTCTCCTCACCGCAGCCGACATCGCCCTGTGCGACCTCTCTGGCACATCGCTCGTTTGCCTCTCGGCATGCAACACCGCGCGTGGCACGGCTGCCACCTCAGAGGGTCTGTACGGACTGCAGAGGGCTTTCAAGAAGGCCGGAGCCGGAACACTGGTGATGAGCCTGTGGGAGGCCAGCGAGATTGCCACCACACTGTTCATGAACAAGTTCTATGAGTCGCTTCTTGCCAACGGGTTCGACAAGCACTCGGCGTTCAACGACGCACGCGCGGCTGTAAGGGCCAGATATCCCGAACCTTACTACTGGGCCGGATTCGTCATGGTGGACTGAGGCTGAACCTTTAGGCCCTGATTTCCGTTAGATTTCTGTAACACTTACAGAAATCCGATGAAACATCTCATATTACTCCGTCACGGCCAGAGCCAATGGAACCTCGAGAACCTTTTCACGGGCTGGACAGATGTCGAGCTCTCGCTAAAGGGACGCGAAGAGGCCGCCGAAGCAGGCAGGAAGATTGCCGAGTCGGGCATATTGCCCCGATATTGCTTCACATCTTATCTAAAGAGGGCCATACACACCCTCGACATCGCGCTCGACGCCATGAACCGCGTCTATCTGCCTGTCGTCAAGGACTGGCACCTCAACGAGCGTCACTATGGCGCGCTGCAGGGACTGAACAAGGCGCAGACCGCAGCCAGATATGGCGACGAGCAGGTGCATATCTGGCGCCGCAGCTATGATGTCTGTCCTCCGGCACTCGAGCCGGGCGACGACCGCTCGCCAATACGCGACATACGCTATGCCGAGCTGTCGGCCGACGAGCTCCCCCTGACCGAATCGCTCAAGGACACCGTGGCCCGTGTGCGCCCGTGCTGGGAGGAGAAGATTGTGCCCGCACTCCAGCTTTATGACAAGGTTATCATCGCGGCCCACGGCAACTCGCTCAGGGCGCTCGTGATGATGCTTCTGCATCTCACCCCCGAGGCCATCGTGGGCGAGGAGATACCCACCGGAACACCGCGCGTCTTCACCCTCGACGACAGGATGAAGGTGCTCGAAGATAAATACCTCTGACACGCAATATTCCCCTCGCACTCCTCGTTCTAAAGTGTGGATAATAATAGTAGAAAAGAAAGATGACACGTAAGACAGGAATGTTGTTTGACCTGGACGGAGTCCTGGTCGACAGCGAGGGAGAGTATTCCGTTTTCTGGGGCGCCATCGGTGACCGATATGACAAGGGGCCCGATTTCAAGGACCGCATCAAAGGCACCACATTGCACGAGATTCTCGAACATTTCCCCGAGGGAGACCGCGAGGGCATCAAGAAGGAGCTATATGATTTCGAGAGCAGGATGGAATACAACATCTATCCCGGCGTAATCGAGTTTCTGCAAGACCTCTCGCACAACGGCATTCCGTCGGCCATAGTCACCAGCAGCGACGACGCAAAGATGGAGAAACTCTTCTCGCGTCATCCCGAACTGCGCGGCGCTGTCACCCGCATCGTGACAGCCGACATGGTGACCCGCAGCAAGCCCGACCCCCAGGGCTATCTCATAGGCGCAGACCTGATAGGTGTGCCCATCGAGGACTGCTACGTTTTCGAGGACTCGATAAACGGCCTCAAGGCCGCGCGTGCATCAGGCGCTACCGTCGTCGGACTGGCCACGACCAATCCGCGCGAGCTTGTCGGGAACATGGCCGACATCACCCTCGACGGTTTCGAGGGACTGACATCGGCCGAGCTTACAGACTATAAGAAATAAAGAGGTACAACATGACAAATGGGACAGACAGGTCAACACCTGTTCGCCCCATTCGTCTTTTTTCTGAGTCTGCGGTTTATTTCTTGGCCTTGAAACTCATGTCGAGCCCCTTGACCGAGTGTGTCAGCGCACCGACCGATATGAAGTCGACGCCACACTCGCCATAGTCGCGCAAGGTATCGAGGGTGATTCCGCCTGATGACTCGACCTCTACCCTGCCCCCGATGAGCTTGACAGCCTCGCGGGTGCGCTCGGGCGAGAAATTGTCGAGCATGATGCGGTCGACTCCGGCCTCGAGAGCCTCGAGAATCTCGGGTGTATCGCGCACCTCGACCTCTATCTTCAGGTCCTTGCCCTTCTCCTTGCAATACGCCTTGGCGGCATTGACAGCCTGGGTGATACCTCCGGCAAAATCGACATGGTTGTCCTTGATGAGAATCATGTCGAACAGGCCGATGCGGTGGTTGCAGCCCCCGCCTATGCGCACGGCCTCCTTCTCGAGCATACGCAGTCCCGGTGTGGTCTTGCGGGTGTCGAGCACCTTGGTCTTCAGACCTTCGAGACGGGCCTGATAGCGTGCTGTCTGTGTGGCTATGCCGCTCATGCGCTGCATGATGTTGAGCATGACACGCTCGGTCTGAAGCAGCGAGCGCACGGTGCCCTCGACCTCGAATGCAATATCGCCGGGCTTGACATGTGCGCCATCCTCGATATAGACGGTCATCTTCAGGTCGGGGTCGAATTTGGCAAACACCCTGCGGGCCATCTCCACACCGGCCAGCACACCCTCCTCCTTGATGATGAGGCGCTGCACACCGCGCTCGTCGGCCGGAATGGTGCTGAGGGTAGTATGGTCGCCATCGCCCACATCCTCGGCAAACGCCAGGGTGAGCAGGTCGTCTATCAGTTGGTCTTTAGTTTTCATATACCTTATATTAAAATTGATTTCACAGTGAAAATAGTCATCATCGCAGTCGGCAAGACAGCCACACAATATATCGCAGCGGCTACCGACGACTTCATCAGGCGCGCCTCGCGCTACGTGCCGGTCGAGATGTCAATAATCCCCGACCTGCGCTCGACGCGCGGACTCACCGAGGAGATGCAGAAGCAGCGCGAGGGCAAGAGCATCATCGCCTCGCTGCAGCCCGGCGACCTCGTGACCCTGCTCGACGAGCGCGGTGCCGAACTGACGTCGCGCCAATTTGCGGGCGAGATAGAGCGCGGCATGGTCAGTGGCCTCAAGAGGATGGTCTTTGTCATCGGAGGCCCATACGGTTTCTCGCCCGAGGTATATGCCCGCGCCGACCGCAAGCTGTCGCTGTCAAGGATGACATTCACCCACGAGATGGTGCGCCTCTTCTTTGCCGAACAGGTCTACAGGGCCATGACCATCATGCGCGGCGAGCCCTATCACCACGACTAAGCAACGAGGAACAGCACATAGACTATGCACAGCGCAACCAGAGTATAGGCGGCACAGCTGCGCAACAGCAGCCTGCGCCAGCCACGGCGGCGCGGCGACATCCATGTGTAGAGACCCCCGGAGACTATGCCGAAGGCAAAGGCCGCAAGAACCCAGTAGAAGATGTTGCCCATGCCGCGGTCAGGCTTTGGCCCCCTTCACACCACCCTTGGCTCCGCCGGTGAGGGCGAAGATGTTCTGGTCGTAGCTCACGGTCTTCTGTCCCTGCTCGCGCTTGCGCTTCAGGGCCAGACGCACCAGCCTGTCCATAAGCTCGGCGAACGGTATGCCCGTGGCTTCCCAAAGATAGAAGGAGAGCGAGCCGGGGATTGTGTTTATCTCGTTGACATAAATCTCGCCGTTATCCTCGTCCATGATGACGTCGACTCGGCTGACGCCGTGACAGCCGAGCACCCTGAAAGTCTCTCCGGCAAGGAACTGTATGCGCTTTGTCACATCCTCGGGGAGGTCGGCGGGTATACGCTTCTGCGAAGCCTGCATGCCCTTGGCACCCTTGGTGCCCCCCATGTACTTGTCCTCATACGACAGAATCTCGGCGCTCTTGATAGGCTCCTCGAGAACCGAGGGCTGGTATTCGTCGCAGTCACCGAGTACCGAGCAGTTTATCTCCTTGAGGTTGTCGACCATGTGCTCGACGATGATGCGCGACGAGTATTTCTCGGCCACGTCAATCTTCTCTATGAGCTGCTCGCGGTTTCCGGCACGTCCTATGCCGACACTCGAGCCGAGGTTGGCGGGCTTGACAATGACGGGATAACCGATTTTCTCCTCTATACGCGCGATGAGCTCGTCGCGTTTTGCGAACCACTCCTTGTCGGTGAACCACACATAGTCTATCACGGGCACTCCGCACTCGCGCAGAATCATCTTCATGGTTATCTTGTCCATGCCGTTGGCGCTTGCCAGGGTGTTGCATCCGGCATAGGGTATGCCGATAGACTCGAGGACACCCTCGAAGATGCCGTCCTCGACATTAGAGCCGTGCAGCACAGGGATGGCAACGTCGAGCTTGGTGACGACGTTCGAGCCGAACATCCCTTTCTTGGTCCTGTAGACATTATAGTCGCCATAGCTCGGCTCCATATATACCTGGGTGCATTTCTCGAGCAGGGCCGGTATGTTCTTGTAGTTCTTGATGTCAAACAGGGCATCGCCGGTATAGTATCGTCCCTGCTTGGAGATGTATATGGGTGTTACGTCATATTTCTCGCGGTCTATCGCGGCCATGGCCTGCGATGCCGAGATAACAGAGATTTCGTGTTCGGTAGAGCGTCCGCCAAAGAACACTCCGATGTTAGTCTTCATTCTTCTATTCTTTATTTGAAAGTATCGGGAAGGTCATTCTCATACAGCACCGTGTCACCGGGCCTGAGCAGAGTGGCAAGGAGCGTCTGCGACTCGGCAAACGAGCCGACGGTGCGCACCTCGGCGGTGCGGTCTGCCACGCTCTCTATCCCCTCGGTGATTGCGGCGCGGTTATACTCGCCCACGACTATGGCGATGTCGGCACAGGTGGCCACCTTCTTGCCGAACTCGCGGTTCAGCTCCTCCTGGCGGTCGCCCAGCTCGATCATGCCTGGCGTAACGACTATGCGCTTGCCAGGGCCCATCATGGAGAGCACGTCAAGGGCCATACGCGAGCCTGTGGGATTGGAGTTGAATGCATCGTCGATGATGGTGACGCCACCGGGAGTACGCTTCATGTTCAGGCGATGCTCCACCTGCTCGATCTGGCTCACGGCATAGCGTATTTTCTGCTCGGGCACACCGAGGCGCAGGGCCACGATGATGGCGGCAAGGATGTTGCTCACATTGCACTCGCCTACAAGCCGTGTCCTGAACTCCATCTCAACCCCATCGGGGCCATGTACGGTGAATACAGTGCCTTCGGGCGAATATCTGATGTCGGAGGCAGTGAACTGCGCCGCCCCGGTCGCGGTGACGGCATAGCGCACGCACTCCACGTTGTCAACCCTGCGAGAGGCGACATAGGGGAAATCGTCGTTGACCACCGCGAGGCCGTCGGCGGGGAGGGCGTCGACAAGCTCGAACTTGGTGCGCTGCACATTCTCGATGCTCTTGAACGACTCGAGATGCTGCGGGCCGACGGCGGTGACGATGCCGACCGAGGGATGCACAAGGTCGCATATCTCCTTGATGTCACCGGGCTGTTTGGCTCCCATCTCGACGATGAACACCTCGTTATAGGGTTTGAGATACTCCCTGACGGTGCGTATCACGCCGAGGGTCGTATTGTAGCTCCCCGGCGTCATCATGACGTCGAAATGCTCGGAGAGGATGCGGTTCAGATAATGCTTGGTGCTCGTCTTGCCATAGCTGCCTGTAATGCCGATGACCTTCAGGCCGGGCATAGAGGCGAGGATGCGGGCTGCATCGTCATAATATCCCTTGTTGATATGGGCCTCGACAGGCTTAAGGAGCCAGTTGGCCGCCAGCACGAACAGATGCGAGAAACAATAGATGGCCAATGCCACGGCGCACATCACGGTCAACGGCTCGCCTGTGCGGTACGTCAGCGCGAGAGTGATGCCGAGCACCGCGACAGCGAGGAACACCATCACGCCATAGATGCGGCGGGCACGCGGCGTCCAGACAAGCGGTTTCTTGTAGCGTGCCGTGGCGAGGTTGATGATGTCGAGCAGCGATACGGCACACACCAGCCCGAGCGATACGGCAGGGATGGCGAGGGTGGAGAGTGAGGCGAGCACCACGGCTCCGCTCACCAGACGGCGCACCGATGTGGTGTCCTCGGAGGTGGTGAGCCAACGGCGGTAACGCTCGTTGCGATAGGAGTTCTGCTGCAACATCATCAGGCAGCGTCTGAACTCATAGCCCGCGCAGACGCAGGCGATGACAAGTGTTATGAGGCTGAACCAAAACATAGTTCCGAATGATTTTTATGACAGGAAACTCTTGAGCACCGCCTTGAATCCGGCGGGATTGTCGAGAAAGCTGTAATGTCCGCACCCGTCGAAGGCCACAAGGCCCGCGTCGGGAATCAGCGCTTCCATCTTGTGAGCGTCTGCAACAGGGGTTGCGGTATCCGCAGTGCCCCATACGAGCAGGGTGGGCGCCTTGATTTTCGGGAGCTCGGATGTGAGGTCTTCGTTAACCACCTTGGATAATATGCGCCTCATCATCGGAGAGGCCTGCGCATAGTCCGACGAGCCGGCCTTGGCACGGCGTGCGTCCAGACGCCGCTCGGCCTCCTTCTTGCCGAGGGCAAGATACATCAGCCATTTCATAGCCTTGAATGTGTAGACCTTGCGGTAATATGTAAAGGTGCGTCGGGGCTTGATTCCGGCGGCATCGACCAGTATCAGCCTGTCGACCTCGGGATGACGCGAGGCATAGAGTATGCCGACACGACCGCCGAACGAATGTCCCAACAGCGACGGACGCTCTATCTCAAGACGCCTGACAAGCTCCTCAATCGCACGGGTGTACTCCTCGACGCCCCAGACATCACCGGGTTCCTGAGACTGACCGAATCCCGGAAAATCGACATTGACGACTCGCCACCCTTCCTCGAGGGCAGTCCGCTCGATAGACGCAACGGTGGTATGGTCACACCCCCACCCATGCATCAGCACGAGTGTGCGCGGCCCCGAGCCGCTGTCGGTATAGTGGAGCCGAAGCCCCCGGATTTCGATATCCTTGTCCATGCTCGAAAATTTGACCTACAAAATTACTCAAATCCCCCCTCTTTACCAACTTTTCGCGCCAAACTTTGCGTTAAGGGGATTTATTCGTAATTTTGCAGTGATATTATGGCACTCTCGACAGACAAACGATATTACCGCATAGGCGATGTGTCCGATATGCTCGGGCTGCCGCAGTCGACACTCAGGTTCTGGGAGACTCAGTTTTCCATAGCCGTGCCGCGCCGCAACGACAAGGGCACGCGCCTCTATACGCCAAAAGACATCGAGAACCTGCGGATGCTGAAATTCCTGCTGCACGACAAGGGGCTGCGCATCGAGGCCGCACGCGAGGAGCTGAAGGTGAACCGCGACGGCATAATACGCCGCGCCGAGACCCTGGCCAAGCTCCGGGAGGTACGCGACCGGCTGCAGTCGCTTCTCGACTCATTGCACAAACTGAGATGACACCACAACAAGACAAAGACAACCTCGGCCAGGACCCGGCACCCGTTCAGCCGGCCCGGCCAAAGCGCAAGCGTACCCCGGCCAAGAAAAAAAACAGCAAGGGGGAGACATGGCTCAGACGTCACTCGCTGGGAGTGATGATTGCCGCCATAACATTTGTCGTGGCCATAGGCGCCGTGCTGGGCTTCGCATTCATCCCCCATACGGGAGCAAAGGATGGAGGTGACTGGGTATATATTCCCGCCGGACTCGACCGCAAGGCCGTCAAGGACAGCCTGAAATCATCGCTCGGCTCGTCCATGGGCACACGCGTATATATGATGTGGTCGCTCATGGGTGGAACTCCCTCCGGCTCGGAGGGGGCATACCGCATCTCCAACGGACAGACAGCCCTGTCGGCGGCCCGGCGACTGTCGACAGGACGTCAGACCCCCGTGACAGTGACATTCAAGGGAGCGAGGACCATGGACCTGATGGCACGGCGCATAGCCTCGCAGCTCGAATGTAGCCCCGAGGAATTTCTTGCCGCCTGCGACCGCGTCCTGCCGGGGAAAGGGTTCAACAAAACGGGCTACCCGGCAGCGTTCCTGCCAGACACATACGAGTTCTACTGGAGCGCGTCGCCCGAGACCGTCGTGAACCGCCTCCTCGAGTATCGTGACCGCTTCTGGACTCCCGAACGCATAGCCAAAGCCCGTAATCTCGGGCTGAGCAAGGTCGAGGTCGCGACGGTGGCCTCGATAATAGAAGAGGAGACTGCCAAACGCGACGAGCGCCCCATGGTGGCGCGCCTGTATCTCAACCGCGTACACAAAGGTATGCGCCTGCAGGCCGACCCGACAGTCAAGTTTGCCGTTGGCGATTTCACGCTGCGCCGCATCAGGGGCGAGCACCTGAAATATCCCTCGCCATATAATACATATCTCCATGCGGGGCTCCCTCCGGGTCCCATCAGGGTGCCGGAGGCGGCATCGCTTGACGCAGTGCTCGACGCACCGGATCACGACTATCTGTATATGTGTGCCAAGGAGGATTTCTCAGGCTATCACAATTTCGCGGTCGACTACGCCACCCATCAGGCCAACGCCCGACGCTATCAGTCCGAGCTAAACCGCAGAAACATCAAATAATCCACACGAAAAAGGGGAAAACAGGTCAATAATTAGGAAAAATTTCATAACTTTGTGGCATTAAACCAATTCTCCCTCAAAACCTATGCAGCAAGCAAACCTCGCCACCAAGGGACTGAAACGCGACATATACGTATTCCGCACCCTTTCGGAAATTCCGTCCATCACACTGCCGGCCAAACTCGACAGTATGATTATGGCCGTATGCGGCAATGGCGAGATTACCGCCGAGATTGACCTGGCCCACCGGCGCATGGGGCGCAACAGGGTAATGGTGCTGAGACCGGGACATATAGTCGACCGTCTGGAGACAAGCTCGGATTTCAAAGGCTTCTTCGTGACCGTCTCGGCCGAGCGGCTCCACCAGATGCTCCCCTCGCTGCAATATGTCATCCCGTACAGCCTGCTCTACAACGGCAATCCGATGATAGAGATAACTCCAGAGGAGTATGACGCCCTGTCGCTGATACACGACATGTTCAAGCGACAGATGCGCGACATCGACCGCCCATTCGGCACGATGGCCCTCGAGAGCCTGTGCGAGCTGCTGTTCTATAATACATTGGGCATATATGCCCTGCGCACACGCGACATAGGGCACAAATCGCGACGCGAGGAACTGCTGGCACAGTTCATTGACGTGCTCGAGAAACATTTCAAAGACGAGCGCTCTGTCAATTTCTATGCCGACCGCCTCTTCGTCACTCCCAAGCACCTCTCGGCGGTACTGAAGGAGGTGAGCGGCCAGACCGCGGGCGAATGGATAGACCGCCGCGTGATACTCGAGGCCAAGCTACTGCTGCGCACCACAGGCATGAACATACAGGAGATAAGCTCGGCGCTGAATTTCTCCAACCAGTCCTTCTTCGGCAAATATTTCAAACATCTCACCGGCATCTCGCCACGCGACTACCGCACACGACTCTCCGACTTATGACAAGACTCCTCATAACACTCGCCATGCTCCTGTCCACCAGCCTCGGCATCCTGGCCGAAACCCCGTACATGGAGGCGGTCGACGAGGCCGACAAGGCTTGTGACAAAGGTGAATGGCTCAAGGCCGTCGAGGCCATAGACTGCGCCATGGCTATTGAGCCCGACAATCCCGGCAACATACTGCTTATGAGCAACCTGGGGATGATACAATATAATATGGGACAGGACTCGCTGGCCGTGCTCACTCTCAACGAGGCACATCACAGGGCTCCGAAATCAGTGACCATACTCACAAACCGCGCCCGCGTGCTCACCGCTATGGGACGCGAGGATGAGGCGCTTGCAGACTATGCCACAATCCTGCAGCTCGACTCGGCCGACGTGACCGCCCGGCTCAATCACGGGCTCCTCTCCCTGCGCCACCGCAAGTTCAACGACGCCAAGGCCGACATGGACTGGCTTAAGGCAAACAAGCCGGAGACCGACGAGGCCCGCGTCGGATGTGCCACCATGCACTGCGCTGTGGGCGAATATGCCGAGGCCATCCCCTACTACACCGCCCTGCTCGACAACCATAAGGAACCCGAATATTATGGCGCGCGTGCATACTGCTATCTCATCTCGGGCGAACTCCAGGAAGCGTCAGACGACATAGCCAGCGCGCTCGAGCTCGCGCCCGACGACGGAGAGCTGTATCTCTACCGCGCCGCCCTCAACAAGATGAGGTTCCGCCCGGATGATGCACGCCGCGACGCCATCCGCGCGACCGAGCTCGGCATAGACCCGCGACGCGCCGCCGAGTTCATGAAATGAGCCCGTCATGCCGCCTTGCGGTGACGCTTGCCGACATTGGTAAGAATCATTCCGCCAACTATTATCGCCATGGCCACCACCTGGATCCATTTCAGGTGGTCGAGTCCCATGACCACTGCCGAGAGGGTGGCGAAAACAGGGAGCAGATACTGATATAGCGACACAAGCTCCGACCCGATATGCTTTATGGCAGGCTGCACCAGAAAATATGCCAGGAATGTCGGGCAGAACAGGATAAAGCCTATCTCAAGCCACGGTGCGGCCTCTGATGTATGCAGTATCGGCATCGACTTCATTCCCGGGATGAAAATAAGTGCAGGGATGGCGGCGAAAAGGAACACCCATCTAAGCATATTGACAGGGCGATATGTACGCGTAGGCCCTTCGAGGATGACAAGGTAAAACGCATAGCAGGCCGTCGAGGCCACAGCCAGAAGATCGCCCAGCAGATTGTCGCTGCCGTTATGTCCGCTCTGCCCGGCCAATATCACCGTCACGGCACCCGCCATCGACAATACCACCCCGGCATACTCCATCCCCGACGGACGCCTCCCCTGAAAAATCACACCTATAAGTATCACGAATACCGGGGGGAGTGTCATGATTATGGATATGTCGATAGGATTGCCGTATCTGAGCGACGTGACAAAAAGATAGATGAACGCGAAAAGCCCCACTGCACCACCGAGAAACAGCTTCAGCCAGTCCTTGCGCGCTATCGCAGTGCATTTTACAAACACAGATGCGAGCCACATCAGCAGGCAGCCACCCACCAGACGCACGGCGATGATGCCGTCGGCAGTCATCCATTCGGGAATCAGGGCCTTGGTGAACGACACGTTCACGCCCCAGAAGATGGTGGCGAACAATATGCAGACATTGCCGATCAGGGCGCCCGACGCACCCGCGCCGTGTCCCGGCCCCTGCCGGAGAGGTGATGAAGATGGTCTGTCCATGATTTCAGGGTTTATGATAAAACACCTCCCCCACCCGCAAAGTTCTCCCCACGAAACGTAACGACAACAATTATTGCTCTATAAATCCGATGATATTATAAGGAATACTACTTTTGCCGAGTCTATTTTATTTCAAAATCCAAAGCTTCATATTATAATGGCTTCAATAAAAGTAAAATTCCGGCCCTCAACTGTCACAGACCGCGAAGGGACAATCTACTATCAGATTATCCACGGAAGGAAGGTACGACAGATGCTGACAGGCTACAAAGTATTCACCTCCGAGTGGGATGAGAGACAATCGATGGTGACGGCCCTCCGCAAGAGTGACCGTAAGCTTGTGATACTCTCTATCCGTGAGCATATCCGCCGTGATATCGAGCGGCTGACAAGAATTGACCGCAAGCTCGACGCCGACGGGCTGACATATACCGCCGATGACGTAATCGAAGAATTTAACCGCTATAGGCATGAATGTTCGCTTTTCAATTTCATGGAGGATGTCATCTCCCGGCTGAGACAGAACGGCAAAATCAGGACGTCGGAGACCTACAGATCTACCCTCAACAGTTTCAGGAAATTCAGGAATGAGGAGGACATCATGCTCGACCGCATAACCTCAGACCTGATGGAGGGTTACGAGGCGTGGCTGAGAAACCGCGGGGTCGCCCCAAACACCATTTCATTCTATACGCGCATACTCCGGGCGGTCTACAACCGTGGCGTAGAGAAGGGTGTGATTGAAAACCGCAATCCGTTCAGGCACGTCTACACAGGAATCGACAAGACCGTCAAACGCGCAGTACCACTGAGTGTGATAAAGAGAATCAAGGAACTGGAACTATCGGTGACACCCACGCTCGACTATGCGCGCGATATGTTCCTCATGAGCTTCTATCTGCGTGGTATGAGCTTCATCGACATGGCCTTCCTTAGAAAAACAGATCTCAGGGACGGCTATGTCACCTATCGCCGCCGCAAGACGGGACAGCAGCTTACCATCAGATGGACAAAAGAGATGCAGATGATTCTTGACAAGTATCCCGAGAACAAAAGCGCCTACTTGCTCCCGGTCATCAGGAACTGCGGCACCAACGAGAGATGCACATACCGCAATGCAAGTTACAACATCAACCATAACCTAAAGCGGATAGCAGCAATGATCGGCCTGGCTGCCCCGGTGACCCTCTATGTAGCCCGACATAGCTGGGCATCGGCCGCCAAAGCCAAAGGCATCCCCCTCTCGGTCATATCCGAGGGGATGGGCCACGACAACGAGACCACGACACGGATATACCTCGCGAGCCTCGACATGTCCGTCGTCGACAAAGCAAACTCACTTATTCTGAAATCACTTAAATGAGCTTCCCCTAAAAACATTATCGCCTCAGCACCAGGTGGTTCTGAGGCTCAAAGGTCTTGTTGTCGTCCATATCTCTTGCATAGAGATATGGACGACATGGATTTTATTGCCAGCCAGATTATTATATCTGATATTGGTAAGATTTGCTAAACATATTCGGTTTTTGGTAGGCTGATGTATAAAATTCCATAAAAAAAGTTTTGCGATAGGGGATGTAATTCAGAAATATTTCGTAACTTCGCATTTGGTTAAGTATCTCTATGCAAAAGTACCTTAAACCTTAAATATGTTCAGTGCCATATTGAAATACTCAATCGGGAGCCTCTTGTACGGAGGGCTGATTACTGTCCTGTTCTTATCTCTTTTCATCTTTCTGATAAAGGGATGGTACAAGGATGCCGTTTTCAAGCCAGTGTCATATGCCGTGCTCGGGGTGCTCTCTTTGATTATAATATGGAACAGCACAATCATCTGCGGAGCTCTCGCCATGAAATCGGACATCTCGTCGATACAGGATATGGTCGAGAACGCGATTGACTCGTCAGGGCTCGACATGAGCTCGACCGTCAGCACATTCCAGTCAAACGAGATTTTCCGGGACGTGCTCGAAGAGCATCCGATACTGTACTATTACGCCGACTCGTGCGATTTTTCAGGCCATACCATCACAGAACTCCCCGCTGTCCTGTGCGATACGCTGAGGAGCTATCTCAACGGCATCATAACCGGACGCCTGCTGTGGTCACTCCTTTTCGTGGTCATAGCTGCCATAGCCGTCATCAAGACAATGGGACGCAAATCCACCCACAGGCCGGGGAGACGGCAGACAGGCAGAACACACGACAGGGTGGCATCACGCTATGGCGGGAGGCGGAAATCCTTAAGAATCTGAAAACAAATACATAATATACATATACCATGAGCAACACAATCACCGTTACAGGCAATCATATACTTGTCGGTCTCGGCGGAACCGGAGGCAAGATACTCCGGGCATTCAAGATGCGTATGTTCGAGGAGTTCCCGACCTCCGAAGAACGTAAGAAGCAACCCGTCTCCATCCTCTATGTGGACTCCACAGACGAGATGATGCCCAAAGACGGCAGGGCACGCGCCGACTTCAGAGTGATGGGACAGGACGCATCCTTTACCAACAACGAGTTTCTCAACATCAAGGCTGTCGATGTCGAGCATATCCTCGACCACATCAACAATTATCCGTCTGTCAAGGGTATCGTCGAGAATGTCGGTGCCGTCAAGTCGGCCATCGGGTCGCTGGGACAGGCAGCCGGACAGAAGCGCAGAGCCGGGCGTCTGCTCTTTGCCGCAAATGCCATAGGGTATGTCAACAGCCTCAAGGATGCCTATTATCGCGCCCAGGAAATCTCGGGGACAGCCGACAAGACCACCATCTATATCTTTGCCGGACTTTCGGGCGGTACGGGCTCAGGCTCAATCGTCGACGCACTTGTGCAGACACGCAAGGCATATCCCGACGCGAAAATCCTGGTATTCGCCATGCTGCCAGAGATGAGCCTCCCCAAAAGTGACATGGACCAGGGCCGTTATTATCAGAATGGCGTAGCGGCAATGAAAGAGCTCAACGCCCTTCAGGCTGGACGCTGGAACCCTCAGGATGTGACAGGAAGGGGTGAGATAAAACTGTATAACGACCGTGTGAAGGGAATAGCCGACGGCCTGACGGTATACAGCAATGTCAATGAGAACGGTCTTACCATCAACTCGCTCTCTGAACTGCCCAAAATAGTCAGCGACTATATTTTCGCGCGCATATTCTATGTCAGCGACGAGGATGCCGTCAATATGGACATCATCAGAGCCCAGACTTTCGAGAACATGGATGATTTCGCCCTCGAGTTTGACGAAGCAGCCAACAGCGGGGCCGACGGACGTGTCCCCGTAGCCAGGACCAAGAAAATCAACTCGTTCGGCATCAAGCGCGTCATATATCCCGAACTGCGCGTGCTCAAGCATATCACCTATACCCTTGGTGAGTCGATACTCTATCAGTTCAAGTATAACAACTGGCGCGAGAACCAGGGATTTGTCAACGAGGAACGCAACAAGGACTATCGCCGCGACTATCTGTCAAAAGAGAACCAGCAGGCATGGATGCTTGATCTCGAGCACCTGACCCTCGAGAAAAAGATACTCGAGTCGGACACGGACTATCCTCAGTTCAATGACTATTGGCACGACAAGGCCATCGGATATGCCGAGGAGGCAAAGAAAGACAACAACCCCCTCAACGAGCTCGACAACATACTCGCCGATTTCTATTCGACACATTTCCGCGAGGATGGTGTCGAGGGGTTCTATACCGCCAAAGAGCGTGCAATTCCCGAGATGGCCAAGGAGGTGCGCCGCAAGATCGAGCACGGACTTTTTGACAAATGGAAACTCGGCGACATATCCATCATCGAGCTTCAGCGCGTGTCAAGATTGCTCATCGAGCGCATCGGTGAGATACGCACCGAGATCGAGACCGCAATCAGGGAAGAGACCGAAAACTACAGGGCCATCGACGAAGACCGCCTTGGCAACGTCGAGGAGTGGAGCCGCCTGGGCATACTGCAGCGCATGGTCGGCACAGGCTCGCGCCGCTATGCCGAGCATCAGGGCATACTCACCGATTACTATTCGTCAAAAACACGCCTCGTCGCCCTCGGGTTCGCCCAAAGGCTCGCGGCAAGAATATCCGTAGAGATTGGCAGGCTTGATGCCGACATCTCGGCTTTCGGACAGAAAATAACAGACGCCATCGAGGAGACCGAGAAACTGGTGGCCGCACAGCGCAAGACCAACAAGGGCCTCGAGGATATGCGCGGCGCCATCATCGAGGTGAGCGAGGAGGAGGCCATGTGCGAATTCGAGATTGATGTTAAGGTTGACAAGATCGAGATGCCAAATATCGCAGGCCAACTGCGCGATGCGATATTGCCGAAAGGCGATTTCGTCAATTTCGGCATCCTGGCCAACGACATACATGTCGATGACATCAAGGATGCCTTCGACATCAAGCTCTCAGAGATTGTGCGCACCAAGCATAGCGAGAAGGCAGACGCCGACAAGAAAGTGCTTGGCCTGAACATCCTCACCCAACTGCAGCAACAACTCAAGACAGACGATGACATCAAGGCATTCGCAAACAAGATTGTCCAGCAGAGCGGGGTCTATCTGAAACTGAACAACGACCAGATACAGTTGCACCTGCGCAACAACGAGGGGAACCTCTCGCCAACCAATCCCGCGAGCATCAACAAGAAAGCCATACTGGTCTCCATACCGTCGCCCGACGAGAACGAGGGGCTGAAACGCTTTGCCGACAAACTCGAGGAGGCATTCAAGAACTCGTTCAACCAGAGCACGGCCCGCACCACAATCACCGTCAACCGCAAAAGCCCGCGCAAGGACGAGCTATCCATCATCACCGTGAATTATTGCTTCCCGATGCGAGCCATCGACTGGATGCGCCCCTATATGAAGCGATATGAGGATTTCCTGCACACGGGCAACACCAACACCGATGCGGGCAATGCCATACTGCTCCACAGCGAGGGCAACGGCTCGCAGTTCCCGTCACTGTTCGCAGTTGAGAATGCCGAGGAAGTCGCAGCCCGGAAAGAGCCCTTAGGGGGCCAAAATGGAGTTTCTACCGATGGCAACGGCGCGACGCCTCCACCTCTACCCGGCACGCCGATAGCGACACCCCCTGTCCCGGAGCCCGAAATCAGCTTATATATCGCTGTCGCCGGTCAGCAATATGGGCCATTCAACCGTGCGAAATGCCGGGAAATGGTGCAGACAGGACAGCTTACGGCACAGTCTACCGTATGGATGGAAGGTATGGCCTCATGGTCGCCCGCAGGTCAGGTCGATACGCTCAAATCGCTTTTCGCACCAAAGATGCCCCCCTCCATGCCTCCGGCACCAGGGATGCCTCCCGTTCCACCTGCCCCTCCGGCAATGCCCCCCGTGATATAAAAAAAGCCATTATCTTTAATGACAACCATATACCATGCCAGCAAATAGAAAAGAACACTTGCGTTACCGCTACGGCATCTGCCTGAACGACTCATGCTCGAAATGCAAGTCAAAAGAGGTGCAGCAGATTGCATCGCGAAAGGATTTCGTCTGCGAAGAATGTCAGAAACCCCTGCGCGAATGTCCTCCGCCGAGGTCATTCAGGGACAAGTACGGCAAAATCATCATCGGTGTCTCTATCGCCCTGATAGCCGTCCTCGTCTTTCTGCTCTGGACCAATTTACCCTCATGTAACAGGGAAGTCACGTCAGACCCGGAAACACCTCCGGTCGAGACCGGAGGGACTGACTCAACCGGTGTCAACACCGGCCAAGAACCGATAGATACCGCCAGGGAGGGCATCGACACAGTGGCCCCGCCTCTCCCGCCCGGGCCCGAACCCGAACCCCAGCCCAAACCCAGGCAGAAAGCAGCCATAACCGTTCCTTACGGGACATACAGCGGACCGGCAGACGGTCTCGGAGGCGAGATTACCGTGACACGCAGATATACCCTCAACCTCAGGAATGCGGCTCACGAGTCTATCGAACTCATGCCAGGCGACGTGATAACACGAACCAAGTTCAAGAATGGTGAGCTTGTCAGCGGATATTGGCAGCGGGGTTCTGAAAAGCGGAGCTTCCACAGATAAGCCAGTCACGACCCCGATACCATCTCCCGATGACGGCAGCAGGCAGAACAGCACTTGTGTTTTCAATTTCTCTGATTTTCGGAGGAATTGAAAACCCGTGTGATGCCGTCGATTTCCGTTCGGATAGACTTGAGGAGATTTCCAAATGCGTCTCGGCCGAGCTGCCGGAGTGCGACTCGACATTCACGATGAGATATGGGGAAAGAGATGTCACCATACGCACCTCCAGGGCGTACGTGGAACATATCGGATACCGGATTTTCTCCCCGACACTGCGCAGCAGGGCCATCATCCCCCTCATAGCCGATTTCATCGAACGTTACTGGCTATCGCTGAGCCTGCCTCTTGAGCGTCAAAAATCGGTGAAACAGCAGCTTACCGAAGACCGGTTCGTGTTTGAGACCGGGAGCATCAGGTCTATCGACGCCATACAGAAAGATTCGGCAATCTCATTCTCGAGCGAGAGCACTCCGACTCAGTTCACCGCCATGTGGGGTGACCCGCAGAGTCCGCTCTGCCGCATATCCTTCCCGATAGATCATGAGCTGATACTCGGACGGAAGATGCTTGAGAACGACCGCCGTCTGGCACGCGAGATAAACGAAACCATGCTCACTGCAACGCCGGGATCCGCAACAGCCGCGACCGGCCGGTTTGGACCTGACTCTCTGTCCCCCCTCCGGGTCGAGCATAATGGAAGCTATCTCGACTGTGAGCTAAAATCCGAAAGATATTATGCCACCGGGACAGACGGTCTATCGTCCGTCCCCGTTTTCGACACCTCGCACTGCGTCGAGAGCATCATGAATCTCTTCACCGGCTATGACATACCCCGGGCCCGCGACATCGCGCTCTCAATACGCCATAAGACTTTCGGTCTCAAGACGCAGCCCATCGAGACGACCGTACAGAAGTTCGTAGCATACGCAATGCAGGGCGGCTGCACGCCATACGTCGGAATACTGTCTGTAGACAGTGAGGGCACAGGGCTCGCCGACATACTTGTCATCATGCACAACCGCCATGCGGGATATAACCATGTACTGCGCGTGTCACTGCCGCTCGACTGCATCGCCACAGGCCGTGGCACAGCTTCGGCCAGACTGAACGCCTTCGTCCCATCTTCAAATATCAAGAACCTGTTTAAAAACTGAAAACCCACATGCTCAGTAATATACGGCTTTATACAATTCTCACACTCCTGACGGCTTACATCGGCGCCCGCGCCGAAGAGACAGTCTCGTTCTCGCAAAAAATGAACGAAATCAAGAGGAGCGGCGAATATGTCTATGCCCTCTCCTCGGCACCCAACGAGGAAGACGCCAAGGCTGCCTGTGATGCGCTGCTGAAGATTGAGATTACAAAATACCTTGTCGCGACCGATCCGGCCTCGCAGACCGACGGACGCATCATAAAGGATATTGCCGACTATCGCAAGGAATATCTCGTGCAGCCCCGCGGCGACATGACACGCATATTCGGGTATGTGTCGAAAAAAGATATTTCCGCAGCCGGGAGCGTAACGGCCCCGGCTCCCGCACCACAGGTTAAGAAAGAGCCGGACAACGGTAGCACCATGGGGACGACAGCCGCACGTAAGGCTTATGTGCGTACCGAGGCCCCGGCACCCGCTCCCGAACCTGCCGTTCAAAATGCCATAAAGCTGAATACCGAAGGGCTGGAGCTTGCAAAATGGCAGACAGACATGCTCGAGAACATCGTCAACGAGCCCGGCCAGACAGAGGCCAAGAAACTGCTGAACAGATATAAAAACCAGAACCGTATAAAGCGTCTGGGCAACAACACCAATCCCAATCCCCGTCCCACAGATACATTCTATCTTATCTATGACGGTTCAGGCAATCCCGCGGCATTCCTGGCTCCATCCCTCACCCGCGAGCACCGCGACCTGCTGTCAGGTGCCACAGTCTCTCTCGACAGCTATAGCGGCAATCAGTTCTTATGGTTCCAAATATCACAATAACAGATTATATGACAACGATAAAGAAAATCGCTACCTTATTCTCGCTCATACTCTGCACCCTCCCCGCAGTGGCCAATGATGTGGTCACATTCGAGATTGACCGCAACGACGGCATTGACCCCTCGGTTCCGGTGCAAAGGATGGAGAGGAATATCGCCGGCCTCCTCACAGCCATGAACCAGGCCGCCACGGCCAAATCCCCAAGCATAGACTTCAACGGAGTCGAGATTTCGGAAGAAGCTTCATTGAGCCTGATGCAGATATGGGAGAATGTGAGGATGCGCACCTTTGACGACGACATCATACAGAAATGCGTGAGGCTCGGGCATGCGCCCGCGCTGCGCGGATATGAGATACAGAGCATCGGGGTCGAGATGCTCCCCCTCAACCCGGTCGAATACAAGGAGGCCCGAAATCAGGAGATAACCATTACTTTCGACCCGCAGGGACGTATCTCGGATTTCGTCATATCCATGGGTCTGCATCAGGTCGCATCAATGATGAAGGGTGCCAAGACACTCGAAGATATAGACCAGCGCCAGCAGATACTCCATTTCGTCGAGCAGTTCCGCACAGCCTACTGCGAGAAAAACAAGGCGTTCATGCGCGACATCTTCAGTGATGACGCTCTGATTATCACCGGTCGTGTTCGCAAGCGCACCACCCTTGAGAAAGGCATAGCCACTGTGGTGGAATATACCAAACAGACAAAGCAGGAATATCTCGATCGACTTTTCAAGAAATTCGATGCACCCAACTCGTATATCAATGTCAAGTTTGACGACATCGAAGTCGAGTGCAACCCGATAAACCCCAATATATATGGTGTCACAGTCAGACAGGAATGGCACTCGACAGGTTATAGCGATGTCGGCACAGTCTTCCTGCTGTGGGATTTCACAGACAAGGAAAGGCCTCAGATATATGTGCGCACATGGCAGCCCAACGAGGACACACATCGCTTCCGCACAACCGAATTCGACCTGTAAAAAACAATATACACCGAGAACTCTTTTCACATGAAACGCTACCTGCTTATCCTCTTTCTTTCAATAGTAAGCCACCTGTGTCTATATGCACAGCTTTCAGTCGGAGAAGAATGTGCTGTCAAGGACGGAGACATCACTGCATATCGCCTCAATGACCAGCAGCCCATAACCATTGACGGCGATACAATTCCGTTCGCACTTGTCAGGGTCGGTCTTGTCGAGCCAAATGCCACATTCGACAGCAAGTGGGTACTCAAACAGGAATTCAAGGACAACGAATATTGGGTCTATTTCATGGAGGGTGTGAAATCGGTCACCATAAAGACAAAACGTTTCACTCCTCTCCACTACAAATTCCCGGAACCTCTGAAAGCCAAGAATACCTATGTAATGTCGATACAGAGGCCCGACAGTGAGAAATACAAGGGGAATCTCCATATCACCAGCAACGTGCCTCATGCCGACATCTATGTCGACGGCAGCAAGGTCAGCGACGGCACCCCATTCACATATACCGGGGATCCCGGTATCCATCAGGTAGAGCTCAGGGCCGACGGCTATGACCCGCAGTCAAGACAGATTGACATCCCCATGGGCCAGACATTAGACGTCATCATCAATCTCTTTGAGGCCGGGGCGCTCTCGGTCGACGGCGTGGGCTATGGAATGGTACCCGTCGAGGCAGCATCGTTCTCGATGGGCAGTCCCCTGTTCTACTACACAAAGCCGGTCCACAAAGTCAACCTGCGTCCGTTCTCGGTCGGAAGCATGCTTGTGAGCGTCGACCTTTGGGAAAAAGTGATGGGTGAGGCCGACAGCCGCATCAAGGGTAATGCCGGACAGGTGGTAGACGTGAGCTATGACGAGATTCAGGACTTCATCTCGTCACTCAATGCCAAGACAGGCAAGGAATTCCGCCTGCCCACCGAGGCCGAATGGGAATACCTGTCTCAACATGGCCATAAGCTTGGCGTGTCCGACCTGGGCACATCAATGGAGTGGTGTCAGGACTGGTTCGGGAAATACTCGATCAGCGACACTACAAACCCGCAGGGTCCCGAAGAGGGTGTGATGCGCTCGGTGAGGGGAGGCTCTGAATACAGTGACGACGACCCTGTCTACAAAATGAACGTTTTCCGCTGGCGCAAACAGCCTGACAAGAGCTCGCCGAAAATCTCCTTCAGGCTCGTTCAGGACAATTAACCATCAGATAGAATAAACACTCACAGAAACACCAACCGTATCGGACAATGATTTCCGGGTTCATTCCCCACCCCTGTCCGTGCCCTCTCCAACCGTGGTAGGGTGCAAATCAAGGACACCTCACAGCCTGCGCGGTGGCACGAAACTCCAATCCGCCCGGCCTCTGAAAAAGAGAAAGACAGAGTTTCAAAAAAACGACATGCAGGATGAAGCCTGCAGCGCTTTATCCGCAAAACAGTCAAACAATATCTTCTAACCCAATCAATACAATGAAAAAAATCTTTATTTTCCTTGTGTGCGCTCTCGTGGCAGCCGCCTCGGCAATCGCGGAAGTGAAAACCGTCTACGTCAATCCCCTCGAGAACGAGGCAAAAGCCGATGCCGTGATAGCCAAGCGCCTCTACAAGAAGGCCCTTCTGGGCCTGACAAAGGCAAAGACCATCGCCGCCTCATCTGGCGCCGGCAAGATTATCCCCGGGTCGTCCGACGCATCCAAGTATGACTACATCATGACTATCGTCCTCGAAGAGACACCGATCACCGAAGCCGGCACACTCGGCAACCTCCTCGGCGTAGTAAGCTCGCAGAAAAGGGATCCCGACTGGGAGGGAGCCCTCAAGACAAAAATCATCATACAGCGCGCCATGCTCGGCGATGAGGTGTTCAAGACAACCCTTCTCCCCAAGGCGACCAACAAGGACAAATCGGTAGCCCTGTTCAATGCCACCAACAATTTCGACTATGACATGACCGACATGACCGACGATGCATTCAGCATCACCGGCGAGGTGACCCAGCCCGAACAGACCGACAAGAAAAACATCGTCAAGACCGTGCGCGTTGACCTCGGGTCGAAAGACGGCACACGCAAGAACCAGGCTTTCGAGCTCTTCAAGGTCACAGGCGACCAGAGGGAGCCGATAGGTGTAGCAAAGTGCGAGCAGGTGCTGAACGAGTTCGAGTCGATCCTCTCGATCAACGGCAAGAAGGAAGACAACAAGATCATCTCGCAGCTTATCCAGAATGTCGACGGCACATATACGATCGAAGCGACATCGCGCTCGAGAAGCGGTTTCCTCCACAGCAATTTCCAGGGCCTCGACAAGATGTTCACCAACGAGGGACGCCCCCACTATCTCGACCCGTTCTACCGCACAACCAAACCAAGGGTCGGATTCCTCCCTATCGCGGTAAACGACAATAAGTTCGCCCAGCACACCGAGGCATTCCAGACGGCTGTCGTCACCGGCATGGCCAATGTGCCTACCATCAATCTCGTGACCACACTCTTCCCTAACGTGGAATCAGCCCGCAACAGTGTCGACGGCCTCATCGAGATAACCATTGACAAACTGTTCACATCGACCGAGAAGGACAAGGAAGGCAAGACAACCTACAAGTCTGAAATCCTCTACACACTTGCCGGATACGATGTCGTCAACGACCGCTGGATCGACATGAAATCAATGCACGGACTTGGCAGCTCGACAGAGAGCCAGGCCAAAGCCAACCTGGATGCCCTCGGTCTGATGGACAACCGTGTGCAGAAGTTCAGCGAGGATCTCTTCCCCGTCGCAGCATCCATCATCGTCCAGGAAGAGGTTAACGAGAAGAAGAAATCCGTCAAGAAAGTACGTATCGACCAAGGCACAGACATGGGCCTGAAGAAGGGTATGACCTTCGACATCTTCGAGCAGCGTGCCGAGGGTGGTGCTGATTCACGCTTCCTTCTTGGAGAAGGCAAGGTAGAGAAGGATGGTCTCACCGCAAACGAGGCTATCCTCAAGGTCAAGGGCAAAAATAACGGCGACGAGAAGCTGTTCGAGCTGCTGCAAAACTCAGACGAGAACACAAACATCGTCCTCATCTCTAAGGCAAGCTACGATTTCCTCGACAAGGGCCTGAATTTCCTGAACCGCAATAACTAAGCAGGGCGGCATGAGATTATTGCTTTCGTTTATCGTCGCTTGTATCGGCGTTGCCGTATCGGCCCAGAAACCCGATGTCACCTATCTGGAGAGCACCGGTGTCAATGGAAACACCCGTATTTTCGCAGTCTCGACACCTGTAAAGACCACTGAGATAGTGACGGTCGATGGCAAAGCTAAACTCAAGCCCGAAGACCTGGCATGCAGGGAGGTGCTGAACGCCATTCTCTTTGACGGAGTGGAGAACTACAATGACGGAGCCCCTTTGGTCGCCAACCCGAATGATGCGTTCGCGAGATCGCTCGTAAATCCCAAGACCAAGACATTCGTGTCATATTTCAAGGATGTACAGCTCGAAAACTCGCCTTCTAACAAAGAGGTCTACCACTATATAGTTGAGCTTAACAATTTCAACCTCCTCAGGGTCTTGAAAATGCGCGGCTCAATCGACTGACCTAATCCATATCATACAAACAGAATCGGCCATCTTATGACAAGATGGCCGATTCTGTTTGTATGAAGAAAGAGTTATATAGCTCCCCTCTCAAAGATTTTACAGAATTTTTTACCATAAAAACCGAAAAATTTATTGCCGCGTTAATTATTTTTCATAATTTTGCAGCAGAATGTTAAATATAGTAACTAAAAATAGTTTTAAATGACAAAGTTTTACTCAATCCTGACTTTGTTGATGGTGAGCCTTGTCTCGCTGACGGCGACAGCCCAGAAGACGGTGACGTTTACCATCGACAATCCTGAGGCGGCTTTCGTGCGCGACCCCAACAACTACAATCCTGTGGCATGGGATGCCAACAACTCGGCTACCCTCAACCTCCCGTCCTATTCGGGTGTGTCTGTCGGCGTAAACAGCGGCTTCGTGCTTACGGGTGCGACGACTGACAGTGGCACAAATCTCATCAGCGGTGTTGTCGACGGCACCTATCTCGACTATGACGCGCTCCCCGACGGAGGTGTCGTGTCACTGACCACCGATGTCAAGCAGCCCAAGGGACTCACAGTCGTCGGTGACCCGGCTCAGGTGTATCTCGTGAGCGACAACACCATGTATGGCGCTGACAAGAACAGCGACGGAAAGTGGGAAATCACTCCCATACAGGACTATGGCAGTACGGTCATCAACGCTCTCGACGGCTATGCACTTGCCTCTGTAAAGAGTGAGAGCGGCGCCGAGATGCTGTATTCGGGTGGCGTGACATCATACACGCTGTCACACTACTCGCTCAACCCCGGCATGAACACAATCACTGTCGAGGCATACGACATCAACGCCTCGCGCACTGATTTCGTGCTTGTAGAGGTTGTCGGTGACCCTGCGCCGCAACAATTCGTATGACAACATACCTCTGTCGGCAACAGAGCCGACAGAGGTGCGTTACAACCCTTCGACCGAGATTCCGCTAAGCGTGATGAGTGCTGATTACAACTCATCGCTCTATAAGGTCGAGCTTGACGGCGTAAGCGTGCCAAGCCAGGGCTCAACATTCCGCGTCACCCCGACCCAGAGCGGAAGCACCATCAAGATCTATACCGAGTATCCTGAAATCGAGGTGCCCGTGAGTGTGACATTCGCCAACGAAGGCACCGAGGGCGCCATAACACGTCTCACACTCGACGGCGAGACAGTGCCCGGAGACACATGGCGCAATCCCGGTTTCACAGCAAAGCTTGGGCAGCGTCTCGCGCTCTACCTCAACACCGACAATTTCAATGTCGAGCTCAGCGAGAATGGCCATACAGTGTCGGCATACGACTCATACTCGACCCTTATCACAGAGGAAGGGGGATACAGCTATGTGGTCACTGCCGAAAAGATAATGCCCTTCACCATCACCTTGCGATGCAACGACCCCGAGCAGATAACCGCCTACGTAGGCTGGACGCAGACTCCCGACAACACCTTCACGCTCACAGGTACTGAGAACACTCTCGAGATTCCGAAATCCAATCCTTATCTCAGCATCAAGGCCAAAGACGGATATCAGATACTCGGTGTGACGCTCAACGGCGAGGAGGCATATCCACCTCTATACATCACAGGCGACGGTATGGTCATTGACGTCCAGTCGGCTCCATTCGTCCGCGACAAGAAGGCCGTGCTCTATCTCGAAGATGCCGAATGGCAGTACACCTACCTCTCTCTCGGCCAATATTCCGACCAGCAGAAAGACTATACTCCCGTGGCCGGCTATACAGAGTTCACATACGCAGACTCTGACTGTCCCTTCGGCCTTGGCTTCTATCCTACACCTGTCGTCTACCTCAACAATGAGACAGTTGAGAATGAGTATGGCTCATATCCCGCTCTCAGCCAGTTGCCTGAATATCCCGTCATCAAGGTGTTCCAGAGCGAGCAGACCCTGCTCAATGTCACATTTGAGATTGCGCCCGAGACTGTACCCTATATCGTGGCAGACCGTCTCACACCTGTAGTGAACACCATCGATCCGGTCGCAGTGCTTCCCGGGACAGAGATTACAATTGCCCCGACTGTAGCCGAAAGCCTCCTCTCGGTCAAGGTCGACAATCAGGAAATCCAGCCCGGAGAGGATGGCAGATATACCGTCATTGTCAAGGCTGACACCCATATAGCCATCGCGGACGGAAGCTCGGGCATCACAGCGCCAGTCATCGGCAGAGATACCACTGTCGACGTCTATAACCTGCAGGGCATCCTCATCGTCAGAGATGCGACACCCGACCGCATATCCGATCTCCCCGCCGGACTCTATATCATCGGCGGCAAAAAGGTAGTCATCAACAGATAATTTCCATTCCATAGACAGGCATCCCGCTCTCCCGGCCCATCACAGCAGGGAGAGCGAGTATGCTTTTTTTCTGAACACAGAACAAACATATGAACATCTTATGAGACCACATCAGACAATTGCCGCCATGATGGCATGGAGCATGCTGGCCGCGGGTGGAGTATGTGCTTCGGCACAGGACGGTGACAACGCACCGATACTGACATTCCACACCACGCTCTATGACCTTGCGGCAGACCAGAACTCATTCACCATCGGCTTCGGTGCCACACAGGAGACACAGCTCGGAGTCGATACCGGGTATGGCATCGAATACTATACCGTCGGACAGGCCGTATTTGACCCGGAGAGCCAGGCCATAGTGAGCACACGTATACCATGTTCGGTAGGAGAGGCCGGCGAGGTGAAGGTGTACGGAGACCCCGCGCTCATAGACTACATTGACCTCGAGGGTTGCTATATCACCTCACTCAGTTTCCCGGAACTCACCGAGGTCGAGATACTTAACCTCAAACACAACCTCATAGAGGACCTTGACCTGACGCACATGGACAGGCTTCAGGCCATATATCTGACCGACAACCCCTTTGACGAGGGACAGCTCACGGTAGGAGGGCCGAAACCCGAGCTGACCATACTCGAGATGAGCATCATAAACCACCTGAATCCGGCGTTCAATATGTCCGACTATCCCGCGCTGGTATCGTTCGAGGCGTGGAGCTGTCCCACACTCACCTCGGTCAATCCAGCCGGATGCCCCGAGCTGATGCGCCTCTCGATAGACGTGACACAGGTGAGCTCTGTCGACGTGACCCACAACCCCAAACTACTCATACTCAACGTATCCGACACACCGGTGACAAGCCTCGACGTATCGCAGAATCCATATCTCACCGAGTTGTATTGCGGACATGCGGGGGCCTCGAGCCATAATTACCGCATGACGAGTCTCGATGTGACACACAATCCCGAGCTGCAGCGTCTGCACTGCAACTACAACTCGTTCACCGAGCTCGACGTGTCACAGAATCCCAAGCTCCTCTCGCTCAACTGTGCCAACAACCTGCTTACCCATATCGACATCTCGAACAACCCCAATCTGCAGACCCTGGACGTCGGCAACAATCTTATGGATTTTGCCACCCTCCCCTCGCCTCGCGAAACTTTCATCGAGTACTACTATACCCAGGAGCCTCTTCAGGTAGAACGCAGCTATCCCGAGGGGACAGTGCTCGATTTCTCGGACAAAGTGCTCCGCCCGGGAACCGAGACGATGGGATTCCTCTATTATATAAGCGAGGAATATCCACGCGACCCAATGCCTCTCGACCCGTCATACTACTCATGGGACAATGGCAAGGTTACGCTCAACGCAGCATATGCCGACAGCGTCATGGTGGTATTTGCCAACTCGGAGCTGCAGGAATATCCCATGACGACACGGAAATTCATGGTGAAACCGGCATCGGAATACGGACGGGACAATGTTGCGGCCTCGATGCGGTTCAGCTCGACTGTCACAGACATTTCCATGAACATCGGCCTCGGAGGAGCCACCCCGGAGAGTCCCCGCTCATTCAGTGTCGATTTCGGTGACGGCAATCCCGTCAGCTTTACCACAGCATGCTCGGCATTACCCACCGAGGCCAACGTAACCGGGCGCCGTACAGGCTCGACCGTGACCGTCTATGTGCCGGAGGGATCTGACATGACCGCATTCAGCATCGACGGCGTAAGGATGCTCTCGGCCGATTTCTCTTCATCGCGTTCGCTCTCGGACCTGCGTATCACCGGATGTGAGCTGCCACGCATCGACCTGAAATGGAACCGCTGCCTGACAAACCTCGATCTGTCAGACAACTCCCTCTCTGTCCTCGATCTTTCGGGTGCCAACGGCGATTATGGCAAGAATGTCCTCACACATGTCGATGCTTCGGACAACCGCATAACGTCATTTGTGCTCAACGACCTCTCGGCGCTTCTGTCGCTCGACCTATCGGACAACAGTCTCAGCGAGATCGCACTCGACCGCGCTTCGAGGCTGGAGACACTTGTACTTGCCCGCAATCCCCTCACGGCCATAGACCTGGAGGACTGTGAGGCACTGGTGACACTCGACGCTTCGGGATGCCTGCTGACATCACTCCCGGTGGCCAGCTACACCCCGCTTGCCAACCTCGATGTGACAGCCAACCTCTTCACCATCCCGGCACTCTATCCTCTTGCCGGAATCGCTAATCTCAGATACGCTCCCCAGACCCCTATCCAGCTACCGGCCACGGCACCTACCGTCAACCTGTCAGAGCAGCTTCTTGACATCGACGGCATGACCACATCATTCGAATGGGTGCTTGTATCTGACGGACGTGCACTTGACAGCTCTGAGGTCAGTGGTACCGATGGCCGTTTCAAATTCCTTGACCCGGAACTCGGCGAGGTCTACTGCCGCATGAGCCACCCTCTCTTCCCCGATTTCAGTGGCGATAACGCATACGTCACCACTAACATAAAGCCTGCGGAAATGCCCACACAAGTCTTCGCATCATTCATGCCCTCGTTTGATGCTGACGGCTATCTCACAATGACAGGACGCACCAACGGAACCACAGTATATGTAGACTGGAATGGCGACGGAAACCTCATGCAATATATTCTCAAGAATACCTACACGGAATATCCTGCCACTGTCAAGGCCGGAACCGAGGTGAAGTGCTATGCATACGACACAGACTGCGGTGTGACGGTGTTCAGCCTCAACGGGTTCCCCCTGTCTTCTATCGACGCGTCAGGTCTCACCGAACTCAAGGCCTTGTCGATCAGCGGTGCAGGACTTGACGACGGGGACATCATCTATCCCGAGGTGCCATCATTGTCAGAGCTCACGCTCGACGGTAACAACCTCACCACAATACCCATCGACAGATACCCTAATCTCCGTCTCCTTGCCGTGGGCAAGAATCCGCTCGGCACACTCGATATAACATCGCTGAAGAGCCTCGAGGGTGTCTATGCCGGCGAATGTGCCCTCACAGAGGTGCGTCTCGCGAATCCCCTGCTTTGGGATCTCGGCCTTCAGAGCAATATGCTGACTTCCATCGACCTGTCAGGCACTCCGGCGGCAAACCAGCTATGGCTCAGCAACAACCGGCTTGCCTCAATCGACCTCAGCGGCCTCAATCAGCTCAACGTCGTGTTTATCGACGGCAACAGGTTTGATTTCACCACCCTCCCTGCGGTCAATGACAACTGGTATATCTACAATTACCGCAATCAGGCGCCTCTCGAGGTGAATCCGGCCGGAAGCCGTGTAGACCTGAGCTCGCAGGCTGTGGTCAACGGCATCGCCACCTCATATGCATGGTATGAGGGAGTGCCGGAATATGACGAGGAAGGGAACCTCACAGGCACACTTCTCACCGAGGGCGAAGACTATACCATCGAGGACGGAATCACCACATTCCTTAAAACCCAAAGTGGAGTGATGTGCGTGATGACAAACGAACTGTTCCCCGGTCTGCTCCTATACACCAATCTGCTCGACATCACCGAGAGCGGCCTGACCGAAATCGAGGGTATCAGTGCGGACGCACGTGTCGAGGGCAATACCATCATAGCCTCGTCCACACCGGCCACACAGTGCATCCTCTATGGCATTGACGGCACCCTAGTGCGCGAGTCAATGACCGATGCCTCGGGCGAGACACGCTTCACTGACCTTACGGGCGGTCTCTATATCGTCCGTATCAGCGGACAAAGCTTCAAGCTCATGGTGCGATAAACGTCCCGTACACCTTAATAAATAAGATCGGATAGCCTCTGTCAGACCATGACAGAGGCTATTTGTTAAAAAATGTGTATCAAAAGTGGGTACACCCAAAAAACTTGCCGCCATGTTTGGAGAATCGAACGAAAAGGGCTAATTTTGCGTTGTAAAAATACAACCACATCAGAGACGATTGGGAAACTCTTCAATTTTATCTGAAATACCGAGACAAGCTTAGCCGCCCGATGGCGGGCCTCATTCCCTTCGGGGAAGGCACCTGTGCCCGGAGGATTACAAAGGACGGCGAGCACTCAAATCCTGTCACTCGGAGTTTCATCATCCTGCTCTGATGTGGCTTTTTTTGTACCCGTACGGGAACATGCAACTATCGGTAAAAAACCGAACAACATCTTCTGCCTATGAAAAGGAATCATGATGACGATGTGGCATATTTCATCGCATTTTGCGTTGAGATATATAAGAATGCCCATGCCCTGACCGGGGCCGAGGCATCGCGGATTTTTTCGGAAAAAGGGCTCTTGAAATATCTTTCGGATAATTTTGAGATACTTCATACCCAAAGCCCGGGATGGATTCTTGAAGAAATCGAGGAGATTGCAAAATCAGTATCAGCATGACTACCCTGTTTCACGGCAGTCTCGAGATTGTGACTGCACCCGAGATTCGTGAACCAAACCGCACATTGGATTATGGGGCCGGATTTTATCTCACCTCATCATCCGAACAGGCCGAAGCCTGGGTAATGCGGAAGCTCAGAGGCGAGAATTCTCTCGGATATGTCAATATCTACGAGTATGACGACACTCTCGAAAACCAATTCAAAGCCCTTATATTCGATAAGCCCGATGAGGCATGGCTTGATTTCGTAATGGCCAACAGGATGAACCGTGGTTTTACACACGATTATGACATTGTAAAAGGGCCTGTTGCCAACGACCGGGTGTATGCATCTTTCGCATTATATGAGGCCGGGCTTATCGACAGGCACGATCTCATAGTCGAACTTAAAACATACAGACTTGTCAATCAGGTACTGATTCATACTGAACCTGCATTAAGCTGTATCCGTTGGACTGATGTAAAGAAGATAAAAAGATGACAGACCGCAAAATCACACAATCGAACCTATACCTAATCCTTCCAGGGAAGGTGAGTAAGATGGCCACAATGTATGCGGCAGATTTCGGCGTGCCCATCACCGAAGCACTCAAACGCATCTACAACTCAGCCACGTATCGGGAACTGGAAGATGAGAGCACCAAACTCTGGCATTACGGGCCTGTTGCGCTATATCAGACATTTCTCGAAAGACATTAAAGAAGAAGCACCACAATCCAACTTCTTTCATGCCAACACACTCTTGGCAGACATCCTTATCTCGGCATGGTTATCGCCCTGATTTTTTCATGTTAAATCGGCATCGGGGTTATTGTGATATGGAGGATTTTGTGTAATTTTGCACTTTCATTTCACCAATCACTACACATATCCACATCTATGGGAGGCTTTTTCGGCGCTATATCAAAGGCACCTTGCGTCAACGATCTCTTCTACGGCACTGACTATCACTCGCATCTGGGAACTAAACGTGCCGGTCTTGTGACTTTTGACCCTGAGGCAGGGTTCAACCGCACCATCCACAGTCTTGAGCGTGACTATTTCCGCTCAAAGTTCGAAGATGAACTCGACAGGTTCACCGGCTGCCAGGGACTGGGAGTTATCAGCGACACAGATCCCCAGCCCATCATAGTCAACTCACATCTCGGGCGCTATGCGGTTGTCACCGTTGCAAAAATCAACAACATACGCGAGATAGCCGCCGAACTCCTCGCCGAGAGGATGCATTTCAGCGAGCTCTCGGCCAACAACATCAACCAGACCGAGCTCGTGGCCCTGCTCATCAATATGGGCAATACATTTGTCGAGGGCATCAACTTAGTATATAAGAAAATCAAGGGGTCATGCTCGATGCTCATACTTACTGAGAACGGCATCATAGCTGCCCGCGACTATCTGGGACGCACCCCCATTGTGATAGGCCGCAAAGAGGGGGGTTATGCCGCAGCATCCGAGACGGCTGCATTCCCCAACCTCGACTACAAGCGTGTGCGCGATGTAGGCCCCGGCGAGATCGTGCGTCTCACGGCCGACAGCATGGAGGTCCTTCAGGCTCCCGCGCGCCGCGAGCAGATATGCTCTTTCCTGTGGGTCTACTACGGTTTCCCGGCAAGCGACTACGAGGACATCAACGTCGAGGACGTACGCGAGGCCGCAGGACGAGCCATGGGTGCCGAAGATGACTCGGTTGGCGACTGCGTGTGCGGCATCCCCGACTCGGGCGTAGGATTCGCGCTCGGATATGCCGAAGGGAATGGCATCCCCTACCGCCGTGCCGTGCTCAAATACACCCCCACATGGCCCCGCAGCTTCACGCCGGGCAACCAGAGCCGCCGCGACCTTGTGGCAAAGATGAAGCTTATCCCCAACAAAGCTATCCTCGATGGCAAGAGTGTGGTATTCTGCGACGACTCTATCGTGCGCGGCACCCAGCTCAGAGACAATGTGCGCACCTTCTTCGAATGCGGCGTCAAGGAGGTACACGCACGTATCTCGTGCCCTCCCCTCGTCTACGGATGCCCCTTTATCGGCTTCACATCGTCCAAGAGCGACCTTGAGCTAATAACCCGCCGCATCATCCGCGATTTCGAGGGCAAGGATGATGCCAAACTCGAGACCTACGCCACCACAGGCACACCCGAATACGAGCGCATGGTCGCCGAAATAGCGCGCCGCCTCGAGCTCACCACTCTCAAATTCAGCAAAATAGAACATCTGATTGACAGTATCGGACTGCCCAAATGCAAAGTCTGCACCCACTGTTTTGACGGCAGCGGCAAATGCCCGTCAGAAGCCTGGGCCGAAGACCATCCGGGCGAGTAAGCGGGAAATCCGAAAAAAGTTCGTATATTTGCAGTAGATTATGAAACATATACGCAATTTCTGTATCATAGCGCACATCGACCACGGCAAGAGTACCCTGGCCGACCGTCTGCTCGAATATACCGACACTGTGGCCGGCAAAGACCTGCAGGCTCAGGTGCTCGACGATATGGACCTTGAGCGCGAACGTGGCATCACCATCAAGAGCCATGCCATCCAGATGAACTATAATCTTGACGGCGAGGACTATGTGCTCAACCTCATAGACACTCCGGGACACGTCGATTTCTCATACGAGGTGTCGCGCTCGATTGCCGCATGCGAGGGCGCGCTGCTCATCGTCGACGCCTCGCAGGGCATTCAGGCACAGACCATCTCGAACCTCTATATGGCCATCGACAACGACCTCGAGATTATCCCGGTGATAAACAAGGTCGACCTCGACAGCGCCAAGCCCGACGAGGTTGAGGATCAGATTGTCGACCTGCTCGGATGCGACCGCGAGGAGATAATACGTGCCTCAGGCAAGACCGGCATCGGAGTGCCTGAGATACTGCGCGCCATCGTCGAGCGCATCCCCGCCCCCAAGGGTAACCCCGAAGCACCGCTGCAGGCCCTCATCTTCGACTCGGTCTTCAACCCCTTCCGCGGTATCATCGCATATTTCAAGATTGTCAACGGCACCATCCGCAAGGACGATTTCGTCAAGTTCGTGGCAACCGGGCGCGAATACAATGCCGACGAGATCGGCGTGCTAAAGCTCGACATGCAGCCGTGCCAGGAGCTCTCGGCGGGTAATGTAGGCTATATCATATCCGGCATCAAGACATCGCGCGAGGTCAAGGTAGGCGACACCATCACCCACGTCAAGCGCCCCTGCCCCGAGGCCATCGACGGTTTCGAGGAGGTCAAGCCCATGGTCTTCGCCGGCGTCTATCCCATCGAGACCGAAGATTTCGAGAACCTGCGCGCCTCGCTCGAGAAACTCCAGCTCAACGACGCATCGCTCACCTTCCAGCCCGAGTCGTCTATGGCCCTCGGCTTCGGATTCCGCTGCGGTTTTCTCGGACTGCTGCACATGGAGATTATACAGGAACGTCTGGGACGCGAGTTCGACATGGATGTCATCACCACCGTGCCCAACGTAAGCTATCGCGTCTACGACAAGCACGGTGTCATGACCGAGGTACACAATCCTTCGGGACTCCCCGAACCGACCTTGATAGACCACATCGAGGAGCCGTATATCCGTGCCTCCATCATCACCGCAACCGACTATATCGGCCCTATCATGACACTCTGCCTCGGCAAACGCGGCGAGCTGGTGAAACAGGAGTATATCTCGGGCAACCGCATGGAGATGATTTTCGACATGCCGCTGGGCGAGATAGTGATAGATTTCTACGACAAACTCAAGAGCATATCCAAGGGATATGCCTCGTTCGACTATCACCTGCACGATTTCCGCACCTCAAAACTGGTCAAGCTCGACATACTGCTCAACGGCGAGAGCGTCGACGCACTGTCGACACTGACACACGTCGACAACGCCGTGACATTCGGACGCCGCATGTGCGAGAAACTCAAGGAGCTCATACCGCGCCAGCAGTTCGACATAGCCATCCAGGCAGCCATCGGCGCCAAGATCATCGCACGCGAGACCATCAAGGCCGTGCGCAAGGATGTGACCGCCAAATGCTATGGAGGCGACATCTCGCGCAAGCGCAAACTGCTCGAGAAACAGAAGAAAGGCAAGAAGCGCATGAAGCAGATAGGCTCTGTCGAGGTGCCGCAGAAGGCATTCCTCGCAGTACTCAAGCTGGACTGAAATACGCCGACACCCATATGCAATCCGCATCCAGGAGCCAATTCCGGGGTGCGGATTGTACTTTTTTACCCATTTCTTTCAGAGGCACACGATTTATGCTGCAGAATGGCGGGAAATGACTATTTTTGCATCAGACAAACAACAACCAGCACTTACCTCCATGAAATCCAAAGCATTATCAGTATGCATCGCCCTGGCAGCAGCATGGTATCCCCAAGGCATAGTGGCAGAGACCGTAGACATCTCGACCCCCAACACCTCACTGCTGCTCGACGCGACCGAGGGACAGCCCCTTAAGATACTCTATTATGGCGCGAAGCTCAACGCCGCCGATGCCGCCGCGCTCGTCGAGTCGGGCGAGGCCATCAACCGCGAGGCATATCCTGTCTATGGCATCAACCCGATGGCCGAAGGCGCGCTGAGCGTCACACACTCTGACGGCAACCGCACCACTGCAGTCGGCGTGACCGGCGTCACCACACGCGATGAGAAAAACGGCGCAAAAGTCACTACCGTCTCGATGCGCGACAAGGTGTATCCCCTCGGGGTCGACATCAGCTACCGCACATATCCCGGCTATGACATCATCGAGACATGGGCTGAGATAACCAACGGCGAGAAAGGTGGCATCACCCTCAACCGCTTCATGTCGGGCTATCTCCCCGTGCGCTACGGCAACGTCTGGATGTCGAGCCTCTACGGCACATGGGCCAACGAGACCCAGCTCACCGAAGAGCCCCTGCCCCACGGCGTGCGCATGATAAAGAACAAGGACGGACTGCGCAACTCGCACACCGCTCATTCGGAGGTGATGCTCTCGCTCGATGGCAAGCCCCGCGAGAACGAGGGGCGCGTCATCGGCGCGGCACTCTGCTATCCCGGCAACTACAAGGTATTCGTCGACACCGACGACTCGGACTATCACCATCTTTTCGCCGGAATCAACGAGGAGAACTCGGAGTATCATCTGAAGAATGGTGAGAAATTCACCACTCCCGAGCTGGCCCTGACATACTCGCAGGAGGGCCTGTCGGGCGTGAGCCGCAATTTCCACCGCTGGGGACGCGCCAACCGCCTCCATGCCGGGGACAAGGAGCGCAAGATACTGCTCAACTCGTGGGAGGGAGTCTACTTTGACATCAACGAGGAGGTCATGGCCGGAATGATGGAGGACATCGCATCGATGGGCGGAGAGCTCTTCGTGATGGACGACGGATGGTTTGGCGACAAGTATCCCCGCAACGTCGACAACTCGTCGCTCGGCGACTGGGTGGTCGACACACGCAAGCTGCCCCACGGCATAAACGGACTGCTCAAGACAGCCAAGGAGAAAGGTGTCAGGTTCGGCATCTGGATCGAGCCCGAGATGTCGAACACCGTCAGCGAGCTCTATGAGAAGCATCCCGACTGGGTAATCAAGGCCCCCAACCGCGAGGTGACACAGGGGCGCGGAGGCACACAGGTAGTGCTCGACATGGCCAACCCCAAGGTACAGGATTTCATCTTCAACCTTGTCGACACGCTGATGACCAACTATCCCGAGATAGACTACATCAAGTGGGATGCCAACGCCCCCGTCATGGATCACGGCTCGCAATATCTCACCGCCGACAACCAGAGCCACCTCTACATCGATCTGCACAACGGTCTGCGCAAGACACTCGACCGCATCCGAGAGGCTCATCCCGACGTCACGATACAGGCATGTGCCAGCGGCGGCGGACGCGCCAACTGGGGTTTCCTCCCCTGGTTTGACGAGTTCTGGACCTCGGATAACAACGATGCCCTCCAGCGCATCTACATGCAGTGGGGCACAAGCTATTTCTATCCCGCCATCGCAATGGCATCCCACATCTCGGCGTCGCCCAACCATCAGACATTCCGCCGCATACCCACCAAGTTCCGTGCCGACGTAGCCATGAGCGGACGCCTTGGGCTCGAGATGCAGCCGCGCGACATGAACGACGACGACAAGGCCGTATGCCGTCAGGCCATAGCCGACTACAAGACCATACGCCCCATAGTCCAGTTCGGCGACCTCTACAGACTCGTCTCTCCGTTCGACAAGAAGGGTGTCGCATCGCTGATGTATGTCACTCCCGAGAAGGATGACGCCGCGTTCTTCTGGTGGAAGACAGAGACATTCATGAACCAGCAGCTTCCGCGCATACCCATGGCCGGACTCGACCCGGACAAGGTCTACACCGTCCACGAGCTCAACCGCATAGACAACGACCCCCTGCCCTACGAGGGAAAACGGTTTACCGGGCGCTATCTCATGGACAACGGCCTTGAGATGCCGCTGACATACAAGGTCGACTATAACAAGAACACCGACTACGCCTCGCGCGTGCTGAGGCTCACCGCCGAATAAGGCTCATAGTACACCACAATAATAACCTACAAACCTCGGTCCGGCACATGTTCCTAATCCCGTGTGCCGGACCACTTCTTAGAGCCAAGTGTTAAAATTTTCTTAAAAACCGATTGGCATTTGCATATTCCGGGAAAAAGCCCTAACTTTGCACCGCAAAACAAGGGGAGCACCTCCCGAGTGAGCAGACAAAGAAATAAATGCTGGCGATTTAGTGTAGAGGCCTAGCACGCCGCCCTCTCACGGCGGAAACCCGGGTTCGAATCCCGGATTCGCTACACAGCCAAGAGATTCAGTCCAACGAGGATTGAATCTCTTTTTTTATTTGCCATTGTCAGAATCATGTCGTATATTTCACTTTCGACCTCGGTATTGAAATCGGCGTAGGATATAATTTTAAGAAATATGAATGGGATGACAGTGGTGACCCCGGCTATTACCTCACGGTCTCCCCGACTATCGAAGCCGCAAAAAACGAAATTTCGGAGCTTCTTGAGGCATTGAAATCACTGAAAGAGGAGAAAAATTAAGTTTTTCCGCATTTTTTTGGCAAAAGGCTTGCAGGTTTCAGAAATTGTCCGTAACTTTGCACCGCAAAACAAGGGAAACACCTCCCGAGTGAGCAGACAAAGAAATAAATGCTGGCGATTTAGTGTAGAGGCCTAGCACGCCGCCCTCTCACGGCGGAAACCCGGGTTCGAATCCCGGATTCGCTACACAGCCTAAGAGATTCAGTCCAACGAGGATTGAATCTCTTTTTTTCATATACCACAGCGGTCAGACACTTTGTATTTTACTATTTTTTCTGTACTTTTGTGTCATGTGGAAAAAGAAAAAGCTGATAAGAGGTATCATCCTGTCCCTCACCGCATTTGGCGTTGTCATTGCCATATTCACAATATATGCCAATTTCAAGGTAGAGAGAGCGGCGCGCCATAGGTTGTACGATGATGTTGCATCAGTGCCATACAACCGCGTGTCACTGCTGTTGGGCACAAATCCGCTCAACCGCCTCGGAAGGCCAAACTCATATTTTACCAACCGCATCCGCACAGCTGCAGCCCTCTACAACGCCGGAAAGACCGACTACATCATAGTGAGCGGCGACAACCATATCGCGACCTACGACGAGCCTACAGCCATGCGCGACGCACTCGTAGCCCTCGGGGTGCCCGAAGAGAGGATTGTCCCCGACTATGCCGGATTCAGGACACTCGACTCTGTGGTCAGGGCCAAGGAGGTATTCGGCTGCGACTCGCTCACCATAATATCGCAGGTCGACCACAACGCCCGCGCCCTCTATATAGCCCGCGCCAACGGCATACAAGCTGTGGCCATCGCGGCCCCGCTGCGGGCCGGCAGACGTGTCAGGATACGTCTGGCCATACGCGAATGGCTGGCGCGCGACAAGATGATGCTCGATCTTCTGCTGGGCAAGCAGCCCCATTTCCTGGGCAAGCGCATCACAATCCCCGGAGATACAGGACAAAAATAACCTGAATGACCATGATACAGATAGGAAGATACAGATTCGGTCTCGCCCAGGCGTCGATGGTAATAGTATTCGTCGTGCTGAGCATATGTGCGGCTGTGGCCGCCTTCAATCAGGCAAGTCCCGAATATCCCGTGCCGCTCGGCGACCTGCTCCTCATCAACGAGTGCATGGCGCTTGCGGTGACGCTGGTATATGGCATCGTTGCTCATTTCGCCGTAGCCATCATCGACAGGCTGCGCCGGAAATAGCCCCACCCGTAATGGCATCCCAAAGGCAATACATAGCGATAGACCTGAAGTCGTTCTATGCGTCGGTCGAGTGTGTCGAGCGTGGCCTCGACCCGCTTGACACGTGCCTTGTCGTGGCAGACGAGTCGAGGACAGCCAAGACTATATGCCTGGCGGTCTCTCCGGCCCTGAAGGCTTACGGCACGGGGGGACGCCCGAGACTGTTTGAGGTGATACGCAAGGTGCGCGAGGTAAACGCAAGGCGCGGACATGCGGGGAGCTCTTACTCTAAAACCATACTCGACTCTGACCCCAATGTGGCGGTTGACTATATCGTGGCCCCTCCCCGCATGGCACATTACATCGACTACAGCACACGCATATACCGTGTGTACCTGCGCCATATCGCCCCCGAGGATATACATGTCTATTCGATCGACGAGGTTTTCATCGACGTGACATCATATCTCGCCACATATCGCCTGACACCCCACGAGCTCGCCATGAAGATGATACGCGAGGTGCTTGCCGAGACAGGCGTCACAGCCACAGCCGGGATAGGGACAAACCTCTATCTCGCCAAGATTGCCATGGATATAGTGGCCAAGAAGATGCCACCCGACAGCGACGGCGTGCGCATAGCCGAGCTCGACGAGATGAGCTACCGCCGTGAGCTGTGGGCACATCAGCCGCTCACCGATTTCTGGCGCGTGGGGCGCGGCATAGCTGCCCGTCTGGCACGTAACGGCATTTTCACCATGGGCGACATAGCCCGCTGCTCGCTCTATCACGAGGATTTCCTGTATCAGCTGTTCGGAGTCAATGCCGAGCTCCTCATCGACCATGCGTGGGGATGGGAGCCCGTGACAATCGACCTGATAAAAGCCTATCGCCCCGCATCGCGCTCAATCAGCAGCGGGCAGGTGCTCCAGTCGGCCTACACTGTCCCAAAAGCACGCAACGTGGTGCTTGAGATGGCAGACAGCCTGTCGCTCGAGCTTATAGACAACCGCCTTGTCACAGACCAGATTGTGCTCACGGTGGGATATGACGTCGAGTCGCTGACCGACCCGGCGATAAGCGCACGATATGACGGCCCCGTCACACGCGACCATTACGGACGCCGTGTGCCCGTACATGCCCACGGCACCCTAAACACCGTCGAGCCGACATCATCGGGCGACATCCTGATTTCGGGGTTCGGCGAGCTATTCGACCGCATCATCAATCCTGACCTGCTGGTGCGCCGCCTCACATTGTGTGCCAACAACCTCAGGCGCGAGGAGGAGATGAGTGCCAACGATATGCCCGTGCAGCTCGACCTGTTCACCGACTACGAGGAGCTATGGCGCAGGGAGGAGCAGCGCAAGGAGGCTCGTGCCAGAGAGCGACGACGTCAAGAGGCGGTGCTGAGGATAAAGAAACGGTTTGGCAAGAACGCCATACTCAAAGGCCTCAACTTTGCCGATGGCGCCACCCAGCGCGACCGCAACCGACAGATAGGCGGACACCGGGAGTAATTCCTAATTCCTCATTAATGAACTATGATGATATAATAGGGCTGCCAAGGCCCGTGTCTTTGAGGCATAAGCCGATGTCGATGGAGGCGAGGGCAGCGCAGTTCGCACCATTCGCCGCCCTGACTGGCCATGACGCCGCCTTGGCCGAGACCGCCAGAGAAACCGTCCCACACGAGGAGATGTCCGACGACGAGCTGCGCGCCTTATCGTCGAGGCTCGTGTATGCCATACAGAATATCCCGTCACGACACCCCTTGTCCTTCACCGTCTTTGTTCCCGACAGCCGTAAAGCCGGAGGAGAATATAAGACCGTGGAAGGGATAATTGCAAAATATGACCCCTACGACCGCGTGCTCACCCTCGCGGACGGCACATATATCCCCGTCAGCAATATCACCGCCATAGACGGAGAACTGTTCGATATGTATGACTGAACAACCTTTGAATTACCATACAGATACAATGAAGAGAAAAGAACTGCTTGCACTCTGCCTGCCGCTGCTGATTGCAGGGTGCGCCCGACAGACCGACACAGCCGAGGAGATAAACGACTCCACTACCCCGCTGCATCTGCTCACGCCCGACTACCGTACACCCTACGGGCAGCTAACCCCCGAACAGGTCAAGGCCGACATTGACCGCGTGTTCGCCTACATCGACTCGGTGACACCTGCGAGGGTCGTCGACGCTTACGGAACCGAGCTCACCGACCCTGCCGCTCCCCTCCCCGACGGTGCCAAGCTCAATCAGGGCACCTACCGCCTGACAAGCTACGAGTGGGGTGTGACCTACATGGCACTGCTTAAAGCCGCAGAGATATTGAATGACAGCAAGTACAAGGACTATGTGACAGACCGCATCGGATTCCTTGCAAAGTGGGCTCCGGCATTTGCCGCACAGGCCGCGCGCACGGGCAAGCATGACGGACAGATGCGCCAGGTGGTGGCACCGGCATCGCTCGACGATGCCGGTGCCATGTCGGGTGCCTTCATGCTGGCCTCGCTTGCCGACTCGACGCTTGATGTCTCAGGCCTCATCGAGAACTATTATAACGTCGTTGAGAACAAGACATACCGCCTGCCCGACGGCACCATAGCCCGCAACCGCCCCCATCATAACGCCGTATGGCTCGATGACATGTTCATGGCCCTCCCCGCCATGGCCGTGCGCAGCCAATACGCGTCTGCCCCCGCACAGCTCGACAATGCCGCCAAGATGGCCACACAGTTCATAGACAGGATGTGGATGCCCGAAAAGAAGATCTTCCGCCACGGATATGTCGAGGGGATGGATGGACAGCCCTCAATGGCATGGGGACGTGCCAACGGCTGGGCCATACTCACACTGACACGTCTGCTCGACTATCTGCCCGAGAATCATCCGCAGCGTGCACGGCTCATGGCCACTCTGCGCGACCATATCGCCGGGCTCGCCGGGCTGCAGGGCAAAGACGGTTTCTGGCACCAGTTGCTCGACCGTCCCGATTCGTATGACGAGACATCGGCCACGGCGATATTCACATATTGCATCGCCCACGCCATCAACGAGGGATGGGTCGATGCAACCCTCTACGGCCCGGTGGCGCACCTCGGATGGGAAGCTGTAGCCTCGAAAATCAATGCCCGCGGCGAAGTGGAGGATGTCTGCGTGGGCACAGGCATGGGATTCGACCCGGCATTCTACTACTACCGCCCCGTCAGCGTCAAGGCCGCCCACGGCTACGGCCCTGCCATACTCGCGGGCGCAGAGATGGCACGCCTCCTGGGTAACTACTATCCGCGCATGAACGACAGCGGCATACACTACTACAAGGTTGACCCCGAGACCGACGTGCCCATTTTCAGCCTCGATGCTGACGGAAAGGCACTCGAGACCCTGCACTGACAGCAAGAACTACCTGGCACATAGAGAGATACTGTTAAATACCAGCCGCAAAGCGGCGATATGTGGAAAGCCCCGCATCGAGCCCGCAGGGCGATGGTGTGGGGGAAACCGGGATTATGACTACGGGGCCTCGGAGAGGTCCTTTAATTCCGACATTCTCGCGGATGCCATTTGTCATAAGGCTCTGTATGTGATTAATGGACCTCTTCGAGGCCCGTCTTTATGTCGGTATGCAAACCCCACACCAGGCTTGAACTGCACCCCAAAAGTTGGACAGGTTAAACATTATCCGGTTAATGAAAGAGTTCGGAATTGCACCGGGCTCTTTCCATTTAACCGTGATTTGATCCTGATATTGTTATAATACTCGATATATTCCTCTAAAGCCTCTATAAAGGCTTGGGGCGATTCGAAATCCTGTGTATATAGGAGCTCGGATTTCATGGTGCCGAAGAAGCTCTCCGCCATCGCGTTGTCAAGACAGTTTCCCTTGCGGGACATGCTCTGGATGATGCCGTGTTCCTCGAGGCGCTTTCGGTAGCCGTGGTGCTGGTACTGCCAGCCCTGGTCTGAATGAAGGATGAGTCCGTCAAGGCGGTCAAAGCGCGCGAAGGCCTTGTCAAGCATGTCATACACCTGCTCGAGATTCGGGGACCGGGAGATGTTGTACGATATCACCTCACCGTTGAACATGTCGATGATGGGGGACAGGTACAGCTTCTCGGAGCCTATGTTTATCTGCGTCACATCCGTGGCCCATTTGCAATTCGGGGCCGTGGAGGTGAAGTCCCTGTCTATGATGTTGGGCGCGACGCGGCCGGCATCTCCCCTGTAGGAGCGGTAGCGCACCTTGCGGATCTGGCTCTTCAGGCCCATCTGCGCCATCAGGCGCTGGACCGTCTTGTGGTTGATGGCAAAGCTCCTGTTGCGCATCTCCGCCGTTATGCGGCGGTAGCCGTAACGCCCCTTGTGCTCATGAAAGATTGTCCTGATCATCTCCTTCTCACCCGCATATTTGTCCTGTGCCTTCAGGCGCTTGATATGATAGTAGAACACGGAGCGTGCCATGTCCCTTAGCCCAAGCAGCAGGTCAAGCGGGTATTCAGGCCTCAGTCCGTCGATGACCTTCGCCCACTGGTCCGCGCCCGGGCTTCTTCCTCCTCGACTAAGGCCTTCACTTTTTTTAGCAGCGCGTTCTCCGCCCTCAGGCGCAGGTTCTCCCACTGGAGTTTCTCCAGTTCTGTCTGTGGCGCTCTCTTTCCGGGTCTTGGCATGGCTGGTGCTGTTTCTGTGTCATTCCGTCCCTGCCCGTACAGCATGCTGTAGCCGTGCTCCCGCACCTTCCGTATCCAGGCCTTGAGTGCGGCACGGCTGACACTGTAACGCAGTGACAGCAGCGACAAAGGTACGGAATTTTCCATAAACTCACGCACTATCGACTCTCTTTGTTGCGGCGCGATGTCACGCCCGCTGTTACGCCGCCTGAGGCCTTCCTCTCCCTCCGCCTCATAACGCAGCTTCCACTGGAGGACATCATGGTGGTCCAACCCTCGTGCCACGCATATGCCACGCATTGGGTGGCCCTGCTCCAGAAGTCTGACTATCTCCAGCTTCTCATCAAAGGTATGCTTCATATTTTAAATCTGCTCTCCAAAAGTTTTGTGTCTAACTTTTGGGGGGCAGTTCATCTCGATGTGGGGCTTTCCACATATCGCCGCTTCGCGGCCGGGGGGCATAAGACGGAAAAACTTCACCTTACAATATAATATCTTGACATAAGGGTGTATCGCTATTTTAACCGCATTGCACAGAAAAACCCCGGTATCGCTCGTCCGCGATGCCGGGGTTTCTTAATTTAAGGCCGTCAATTATTTTGCTTGCTGTAATAGTCGCGGGCGGCCTCCGAGCCGTTCCATGCATGCCGCATCACGGCTCCGTCTTTAGCAGTCTTGTACCAGTCTATAGACTGGAAGCCGAAACCATCGCCCTTAGTGACCCATTCCTGGAACGATGGGAGATACGTCCCGTCATAGTTTATACCGCCGGGATATGCTTCCGAGATAGCCACACGCTCAAGCGGCCAGTGCCATGTGCCGGGGAGGATTATCATCTGCGGAGCCTCACCCTTATGGTCGGGACGCGTTATCTGCGTGGTCCTGCCGTCCTCGCGCTCTACCTCGACAAAAAATCCGTTCTCCCGGCTTATGTCTTCCTCCAGTTTTCCGACCAGAGAGAAATCCTCCTCTACCGGAATCCGGACCGTGGTGAGGGCACCAAATCCGGTCTGAACTTCACCACCTACATTGACGGTGACGTTGTGGGTATCCACACCAAACCAGTCATTGACATGGCCAAGGGCCTTATCAGTCCCGACATGCGGTCCGGCCACTATCTCGCCGAATCCATTGCCTATCTCGAGGCCTTTATAATAGAGGTGAGCCTTTAGTGTACCACCCGCGGCAAGCATGGTGACGAAGGCTGCATCACTGCCCGAGACATGCTCGACAGCAAACACGATGTCATTGAAGTCTATGTCTGAGGTCGCAGTCGCGCCAAGATCTTCGACAGCATAGATATACGGATTGGTATCGACCTCGTTGTCTACAATCTCAGTGTCCGTACTCTCGGGAGCGACCATGAAGGCGATGTCATTGAAATCATAGTCCACCCAGTCCTCAAAGCTGAAATAGCGCATCTCCTGACCGTTAATTCTGACAGTATAGGTCGAGGCAGTCGAGTATTTGCGGTTTTCGGGAACAGTAACACCATTCAGGTCACCGTGATATTTACCACCTGAGGGAGTACCCCAGCCGGAGGCAAAGAACGGAGCATCAGCCGCCCCCGGGTCAAGCGAATTGAAGAATGAATTGGGCATATCCTGATTGAGCGACGACATCGAGTAGTTGGTATACGCCACCACCTTACTGTTATTCTCGCGGTTTGTAAGGTTGTTTGCACCACTGTTGTTGCGCAGATAGAACCCGAAAATAACACCTTCTTTCAATGTAAAAGATATGCGATGTGTGAGCACCTCGTCTTTACCGCCGTCACGGATGGCATACTTACTGCCTCTGGTAGCTCGCGAGAATCCATGACCGGGCTCTTCTCCTTCCTTAAAGAAATCAGGCACTTTACCATGATTACCGAGATCGGGAATTCCATTATCTGATGAAGAGACACGCGAACGCACCCCAGCAGCATCCAAGCCATTGTAATATGTTACAGAACTGCTTTCCACATCCTCTGACGGAAGTTGGTATGACAATCCGGCTAGAAACATCTGATTATTTCCGCCAGGTAAAATTACATATTCTATATTTGGCTCAACATCTGTAGTAACTGTGTATACCGTCCATTTTTCCGGCTCAGTCATATCCTTGTAGCTTTTAGCTTGTGCCTCGACCGACTTTCCTTGTACATTATCCCAAAGTGAAGGATATATGTAGTTTGAGGTTTTACTAACGTAATAGAAAGTCAACCTCGCTTTTTGGGATGGTTTGATAAAAATTAATGAATTTTCTCCTCCAGACACTGCAGTTTCATCAAGAACACCCGACAGACCAGAATTAGCCTTATTCTTTATGCCATATTCAAACGATATTGTTTTATCTCCACCAATTAAATCGAAAATGACTTGTGACATTCCAGTTATCTGTACCTTAGGAACAACATCCTTGTCATTATTTTTAGCCGGATATTTTATTACTCCCGTCAAAATTTCTGACGAAATAATTTCAGAACCAGAGTAATCCTTGATTTGATTTCCCGCCAAAGTGATATTAAATGGCAAATTGTTTCCCTCTCCATACTTATATCCCGGGGTCTTCATTGTATTTTTGCCGTCCCGGTCGAAACCTGTGAGATTGACATTATTGTCGTCTTCACCGACCAGATAGCCATCCGGGATTACGAGTGTGTATGACGTATCGAGCGATGCACTGCTATAAGGTATTTTGACTGTATTTCCCGATACAGTCACATCGCCGATAGTAGCCTCTGATGTACCCGAAATCTCTGTCAGCGATACCGCACCCGTGCCACGACTTATATTTGAATCAAACGTCATCGTTATAAGTCCCGAAAGGCCATTTGTAACGTTATATTTATCGCTGGTGTATGTGACCGAAGTCCATGCGGTGCGTGTGTCTTTCGTGACAAATCTGAATGAATATGTCTGATTCATTGCCGTCTTCAGATCACCTTCCGTATTATCTGTGGCCACGAACGAGCCTCCGTTGACCCAGAATAACACTTCAGTCCCTGCGCTTATACCCGAATAATCGTAGCTTACAGACATCCTGTCATCCGACAATACAGGAGCCGAGAGTGTTCCCGACGAGATGGTAGCCTGATGTGACGGACGGACCTCAACAAGACGGTTGAATTTCAGGGTTATCTTACCTTCTGTAGGCTGATTCACCGCTCCGTCGGCCGGAATTGATTCATCGACATTCAAATCTATTCCCTCGGTGGGACGATGATATATGTTATGGTAATCTATGTCACCGACAGTAATCTTATTGCTGAAAAGGTCTTTGGTCTTCATCTCACCGTTCTCATACCAATAGACACCAAGCACATCATCGCCTGTGGTCTGCCAATAGATAGGATAGAACACAAAAGGCTTGCCGGTGGAGATGAAGCTAAAATCGGAGACAATCTCCGAGCTGACCATGTTTTTCGGGTCATTCTCTGGAAGTTTCTGCTGAATTGCATCCACATACTTGTTGCCCCAGAAATAACCGTTATTGATGGTATATCCCGGAACATTGTCTGTGCCGTCGATGGCTCTCGAGGGGGCACCGACGCGGAACTCTCCCCCGAGGGGGACACGCTCGAAATTGGTCGGGGTCTTGACAAGGACATATTCGGTCTGCTTGGGGCAGTCGAACTCAAGTTCGCGTGAGCCGCTCACACCCGAATAATGGGCCAGCAACTGTGTCTTGCCATCGACCTGGGCAAGAATCCTCACGTCTGTAGTCCCCGGCACAGACACCTTGACCGATGCCCGCTTCAGGACACTCCAGTCCTGGTCAGACGAAATAATGCCGAAGCTCTTTATGAACTCGCGGGTAAACAGCTCCTCCTCGGGTATCTCTATCCGGTCGACCTGACACGCCGAAAACGAGAAGCAAAGGGCAGCCAACACTGCCAGATGTTTTCTGTTGTGCATAATGTGTTTTTGGTACAGTATGGACAGTCTGTAGATTACTTATGTTGATGTATTTAAGGTAGATGGTCGCAAAATTACTAAAAAATTCTGCTCTTTACCATTATTTAACATCTATTAAGCATCCTTCCAGATAGACGATTTCCGGCACGTCAAAAAGTCAGCTGAATATCAGAGCAATATAAAATAATGTGAAAATTTATGCGATTTTATTTGGTCGGTTCGGAAATAATGCCTAACTTTGCAGCGCAAAACCAAGAAAGATGGTGAGCATAGCTCAGTTGGTTAGAGCGTCGGATTGTGGTTCCGAAGGTCGTGGGTTCGACCCCCACTGTTCACCCCGCAAGGCCGGTCACTTGAAAAAAAGTGACCGGTTATTTTTTTGTCACGGCGGCAATATATCGGCACGAGGATTCGTTATACTTACGGAGGCGCGAAACACACCTCTCACATACGACTGAACAACTGTAATCAACCCCATTCATCAACATTAACCAACCCCTGTCTGCCTATGACAAAAATTTCTACCCCACCCCAACCCGCAGTATCCGGCACGGACACCAAGTCCAGGATGTATTCACCCGCCCGCATCACCATAGAGCGCATACGCCAGGTGGCACGCGCATATACATATATGCCCAACTCCGTCAATCTCGGGGGTGTCATCCTTAACTGAGGACTGCAGTGACAGTATTGACTATTGTCTGTGTGCTGCTCGCCGCGGTCGCGGGGGCAGCACTTGTTCGTATCTTCCGCCTCACATCGCAGGTGGCGCAGCTCAACGGACGCGAGACAGCCTTGGCCCTCGAGAATGAAAAAGCCCTCTCGACGGTACGTGCCGAGCTCGCGGCATCGGTGCGCGAGGTGGCGTCGCTGCAAGAGTCCCTGGCCACCACATCCCAAAGCCTCGAACAGACACGCTCGGCCCTGATGGACTCGGAGAGACGCCGGAGCGCGGTCGAGGCCTCGATGGCACACTTTGAGGAGGAGCGGGCCCGTAACGAAGAGATGCTCAGGGCTCAGTTCTCGAATCTGGCCACAGAGATAATGCGCCGCAACTCAGCCGATTTCAAGGCCGAGAGTGAGGAAAGGCTTACCCGCATACTGGCTCCCCTCAAGGACAATATAGACGATTTCCGCAAAGCCGTGACAGAGGCATACTCCTCGGAGGCGCGCGAGAGATTCTCGCTCGAAAAGGCCATAGCAAGCCTCGTCAATGTCAACGACACAATATCGCGCGAGGCACGCGAGCTTACCCAGGCTCTCAAGGGTAACAATTCAGTGCAGGGCGACTGGGGCGAGATGGTGCTTGAGTCCATACTCGAGAAAAGCGGCCTCATCAGGGGCGAGGAGTATTTCGTGCAGTCGACCGCCGATGCCGACGGCAACACCATGCTCAAGGAGGACGGGGGCGCACTGAGGCCCGACGTGGTGGTGAAATATCCCGACGGACGCTGCGTCATCATCGACTCGAAGGTGTCACTGAAAGCGTTCCTCGACTATGCCAATACCGACGACCCTGCCGTGCGCAAGAGCGCGGGCGACCGCCATGTCCTTTCTGTGAAGAGCCATGTCGACAAGCTGTCGAAGAAGAAATATCAGGAATTCATCGGCTCGGACCAGCTTGACTTCGTGATGATGTTCATACCCAACGAGCCGGCCTATATGGCAGCCATGAGGATAGACGGCGCGCTGTGGCAGTATGCCTACGACCGCAACGTCCTGATAGTCTCCCCCACCCATCTCGTCTCGGGTCTGCGCCTGATAGCACAGCTGTGGAGCCGCGACAAGGTGACGAAGAACGCCATCCGCATTGCCGAGGATGCCGGAAAGATGTATGACAAGTTTGTGGATTTTGTCTCTGATATGGAGAAGATCGACAAGGCCCTTGTCTCGGCCCGCAAGGCACATACCGACGCCATGACCAAGCTGACCAACGGCACCGGGTCGCTGCGCAAGCGCGCCAACGACCTCAAGGCCCTCGGCATCAAGGCCTCCAAGCAGCTCAAGGATGCCAACGACGGGGAATAGCCCCGCACAAATATATCAGAGTATAACCGAGGCCTTGGGTGTCACAGTGCATCCGAGGCCTTCCTTGAAATTGCACAGTCCTATGGCAGGGATCCCGTCTGACGACGAGGGCCCAAGGTCAAAAATGCCATCGGGCATTGACTCGTGATAGTGAGCGAATATGCTGTATGCAAGGAAATTCATAGACCGCATGGAGCGTGCGGCGGCAATGTCGCCCCAGTATATCAGCTGAAGGCTCCGCGGGGTATTGTGATAGACAATGGCTGACGCGACCGCCTCGCTATCTTTGCGTATGACAAATGTATCGACCGGGATTATGTGCGATGTCGCGATGACATCATCAGCACTCATGTGCAGCGGATAGCCGTGCTCGGAGTGGTTGACCGCAATGACAGCGTGTGCATCACGGATTGCGTCGGGCGATGCAGAGGCCCTAACCTCTACGTCAAATCCCTGTGCCATAGCAACCGTGAGCGTGTTCCTGACCTTGCAGTCGAGGCGCGCCCTGTAGCCGTCGTCAAAATGCGCGAGACAGAAATGATAATTGTAGTCGCAATAGCCTACCCGGCCTCCGCACGACTGCAGCGCGAGGAGCTGCTTTGACACATGGGCGTCACAGTCATAGACAAGGGGCGGCAATGTTATCCGCATCTCCCCGGCCCAATAACCGGCTAATGCTCCGGCTGCCTCGACATACTGCGCGGCCTTCTGCCGCCCGTTGGCCTCGATGCCCCCGAACGGCGCGGAGAAAGGAGATTTCAGCACATCTTCCTTCTGTCCCAATATGATACCGAAACGCACACGTCCGCGATCGTCGCAGAGTGTCACATAATGTATGTCGTCGCACTTATGTCTGTTGAGTTCGTTGAATGCCACCGAGTTATAGAGATGCGACGGCGAGTGGAAAATCTGCCCGTACTCTCCGGGAGATACACGCACGGCCCTCATTGCAGCTCTAATTTACCCTCGCGCACTATCTCGGGCGACCGGCTGTCGGTGATGTCGACCACAGCCGAGGGTGTCCCGTCGGCCTCTCCGCCGTCTATCATCAGCGCGGCCACGCGGTCATACTCCACCCCTTCCTCGAGAGAGGTCGACAGCATGGGGTGTCCGAGCCTTTCGGCCAGCGCGCGGGCTATCGTCGAGTCCGGCACACGTATCCCCACATTGCGGCGCCCCTTGAAAACCTTTGGCAACGTTGTCGCGGCCGGAAGGATAAAGGTGAACGGCCCGGGCAGATTGCGGCGCAGTATCCTGAACGCCTCATTGTCTATGCGGGCATACTCGCTGGCCATCGAGAGGTCGGAACACACCACCGAGAGGGTATGCTTGCGGGGGTCAAGCCCCTTGACCTTGCACAGCGCCTCGATGGCACGGTTGTTGAGGGCGTCACATCCCAGGGCATAGAGCGAGTCGGTGGGATAGATTATGATGCCCCCGGCGCTGAGGACATCGACAGCCTCGTCGAGATAGCGGTCATTGAGGCTGGTGGGATACATCTTGAGGCTCTTCATGGTCTGTGATACTGGATATTGATGTTTGTGGCCGAGGCAAACTCGCCGAGCAGGGTGACAGTGAGAGCTACGGTCTCGTCGGCAGGCATCTCCTCGCCATAGATGTTTATACACATCAGCAGACGTCGGGTGTCCGGGCCGAGTTTGGTGCGCTCATTGTCACTGGTAGGTGTCCCGATACCCCCTATGCTGTCGCGGTAGACCGGCATAGAGGCTATGTTGAGGGGACCGCGTCCGATTGCATCGAACGGTTCGCCCTCGCGCCCTACCCCGAGGGTAAGTGTGTCGCCCTGAATCCTGTCGAGGTCAAAACCGCCGATAGAGTAACCGCTCTGCAACGAGATGAGGTTTATGAGGTCGACAAGAGTGTCTATGCGGTATAGCCCCAGCCCTTTGACCACACGGCGTGTCAGCGCCTCGGCCGACGGGCGGTAGCGGTTAGGCTCCTTGCCCAGGGTCTTGTAGGCCTCACGCGTGGCACGGATGGCGGGACGTCGGTTGACGTCACTTAGTGCGGTCACGGATGCGATGCTCTCAGCGGCACGTTCGATCATGTGCCACAATGCGTCTGAGGTGGGCGGATTCTCGACATCAGCCTCGACCGTCACCACGAGCAGCCCGGGAGCGGCGGCGCGTATTGAATCGTCAAACAGTATTCTCATAGCTTCATGCCTATGCCGAAGAGGGCGAAATCATATATGGTCGGATCCTGCGGATTGAATTGCCTGAGCTTGTCGGTCAGCTCTATCACAGCACGCCTGTCGGCAGCCTTGCGGGTGAGCAGTCCGAGCTCGCGCGACGTATTGCCTACATGTACGTCAAGCGGAATGTAGAGCTGTGCCGGGGTGATGCAGTCCCATACACCGAGGTCCACGATGCCGTCATCGCGCACCAGCCACCTCAGCGCCATATTGAGACGCTTGAGCGCGGTGGTCTGGAGGTTCTGGGGCAGACATCTCGTCGCGACAGAGGCATCGGAGGCCGGGCGGTTGGCCATGTCGAGGCAACCGTTTATGCCCTCGGCAAGACGCCACGCGGGTACCTCGGACGAGGCTATGTCAATCGCGCGGGCAAATCCCAGCAGCGAGCCGTGGGCAGCATATATCGACCGCAGCCCGCGGCAATAGTACTTGAAATGGCGGTTGAAGAAAGTGCGGTGTATGTTGCCGCCATCGTCAAGATCCTCATACCCCTCGTCCATAACATAATTATAGGGCTGATGATCCATCAGGGCCATCATCCTCGAGGCGTCGCGGCATATCATGCGACGGTTGCCCCAGGCTATCGACGACGCAAGGAGAGCCGCAATCTCTATATCCTCGAGACGGTCGTACAGGCGGGGAAACTGCACGGGATCCTCCTCAGCAAAAGACGGCGAGTTGATTCTCGCCGCCTCTGCATCAAGGAGTTCTTTAAGTTCGTTGTCTGTCATTATCTGTGCCGGATATGGGTAAACCGCATCACATCACGCCACGCTCGCGCAGACGGAGCTGCCAGGCCCATGCCGAGCGCATGGTGTCGGCCAGCGACGTATCGGCCTTCCAGCCCAGCACCTCGTTGGCATACGCGGGGTTAGCCCACACCTTCTCGATGTCACCCTCGCGGCGTCCCACAATCTTGTGGGGTACCTTGACGCCGGTGACATCCTCGAAGGTCTTGATGAGCTCGAGCACCGACACACCGTTGCCTGTGCCGAGGTTGAAGATCTCGATCTTGGCATCGCTCTTGTTCTCGAGCATGCGCTCGACGGCGATGACATGCGCCTTTGCCAGGTCGACGACATTGATATAGTCGCGTATGCACGAGCCGTCAGGAGTGTTGTAGTCGTCGCCGAACACGCTCAGTTCCTTGCGTATGCCCATGGCAGCCTGTGTCAGGTAAGGCACAAGGTTCTGGGGAACGCCGTTAGGGAGCTCGCCGATCTCGGCGGTGGGATGTGCGCCCACGGGGTTGAAATAGCGCAGGATGACGCTCTTGAAGGGTGCCCCGGCGTTGATGACGTCGGTGATTATCTCCTCGGAGATTTGCTTGGTATTGCCGTAGGGTGATGTGGCCTTCTTGATGGGAGCAGCCTCGGTGACAGGATTCTCGTCGGGCTCGCCATAGACGGTGCACGACGACGAGAACACGATACCCTTGACCCCGGCAGGTCCCATGAGGTCAAGCAGGTTGAGAAGGGTGTTGAGGTTGTTGCGATAGTAGAGTATCGGCTTCTGGACGTTATTATAGTAGTATTCGATGGGCTTGGAGACGCTCTCGCCCACAGCCTTCGAGGCAGCGAAATTGATGATGCCCTTGATGTCGGGATACTCGGCGAAGAGTTTCCTGAGTGTGTCGATGTCCGTGCAGTCACCCTCGAAAAAGTCGGGACGGATGCCTGTGATACGCTCGATGCCGTCAATCACATCGGGGCTCGAGTTGGAGAGATTGTCGATGATCACTACCGGATAGCCGGCCTGTTGCAGTTCGACCACGGTGTGCGAGCCAATATAGCCCATGCCACCCGTGACAAGGATACGTTCTTTCATACAAGTCAATTTTGTTAGTCGTTTGTATCTGGGTTTATCTGCTGTGGATTATAAGTGCATATATGTCGTTGCTTTTTCTCCTCAAATATCTCAGAGATAGTGATGAGTATGCCGGTCTCCTCGACATCGCCGAACTCATCGTTTATCGCTGTGCCGAACACCCTCATGGTCGGGGATAGCCCCATATAAGAATTGACCAGAGGGGGGATGTTGAATCCCGCATCACGTATGGCATGGTTGAGTATCCGGTAATCCTCCTTGAACGAGCCGCCCGTAAAGAGAGCCCTTATCTCGGGGGTATCGCAGCTGGTGTCTATGGCCCTGAACGGCACCACGAGTCCGTCGGGATCCGGGAAATACCTGTGGAGGAAATGCAGGAGCATATTGCGGCAGCGGCGGTCATAGCCGGGATACATGGTCATCTTGCCGAAGAGATAGCGCACCTCGGGATATACCACCGTCAGCGCTCCGAGGCCGTCCCAGAGGTTGTCGAGGGCAAAGAGCGCCTTGGCTCCCGCCTGCGACGACTGATATTGCAGCCTGACGAACGAGCGGCCGAGCTCGATGGTGTACGGGAGGTATTCGGCGATGAATTTCGGCGAGAATCCGAACATATGGCCTGTGGCGATTCGTGGAGAGCCGTCTGCATTCAGACGGATATCACGCCCTACTATGAACCTGTATCCGCCGAGTATCAGCTGTGACGCGGGGTCATAGACGATGAGCTGGCGGCATGGGGGCTCCATCAGGTCAAACTCGTCGATGTCTGCCTCCTTGCCTGTCCCGCCTCCGGCAGTACGGAACGATTCTTCCCTCAGGCGCCCTATCTCGCGCATCGTCGCAGGACATTCGCGCCCGTCGATGACATAGATAAGGTTGCCCCCCTTGTTGGTACGCCTGAGCAAGCGGTCGGGCGTAAGCTCGGCGCTGATCAGGGCTGGGTCTATGGGATCGATGATCTGGTGTGTCATTTGATATGGCGTTTAGCCGTTGAGTTGATAAGTTTTCGCCCGCAATTCGGCGGCCTGTGCGAGCGCATCCCGGCCCCCCCTGAGGGTCTCCCATCCTATGGGTCGGCCCAGCGTGACGGTGAAATGTGAACCCCGCTTGAGGAATATCTCACGGGGCAATCTCACCATCTCGATGTTCAGTCTGAGACCGAGACGCGTCCTTAGACGTGCAAATTTATAAAAAAAGCTGGAATTTTCGCCACTAAAATGCACGGGAATTATATCGCGCCCCGAAGAAATGGCCTTGTTAACTATCATTTTATTCCACGCGAGGTCCCTGACAATGCCGTCGGCCCCCATACGCGAGCACAGTCCGGCCGGAAACATCACCATGGGCATCGCACCGTCAAAGGCCGCATCTATGGCCTCGGCAGCCGTCCGCGACTGCGCTCCATGCTTGTTTACGCCAAGGAAAACTCCTCGCAAAGGCTCGACAGCGGTGAGAAGATCGTTGACAATAAACCTCATCTCTCCCGAGCCATAGAGACGATTGACCGCCGAACACAGGACAAGACCATCCAGGCCCCCTAAAGGATGATTGGAGGCAAACACGACCCGACGGCGCGAGGGGTCTAAATCACCCTTCACATCATAGGTGATGCCGAGATTGTCGAGCACAGAGTCGGCAAACGCCGCACCCTCGAGGCCGTCACCTTTCTCGAGCAGAAAGTTCATCTCGTCCTGGCATATCAGCCGCTCCAGCCATCTCACGGCAAAGCCCGGCATAAGCCTCGCAAAACCCGGCACCCGCTGGCGCAACACGGTGCCGACGTCAATCCTGGTCATCGCGGCTGTCGTTTTGGGCCACCGCCGCGGCAAACGCCTGCCAGAGCGGGTCGTCGGGCAACGGGGCGGTAACGTCAATGAGATTCCCCGATACGGGATGCACGAATGTCACCCTGTGTGCCCGGAGCGAGATTGAGCCGTCAGGATTGCTGCGCTTGTCGCCATACTTGAGGTCACCCTTGATGGGACACCCTATCGACGACATCTGCACCCTTATCTGATGCTTGCGTCCTGTCTCAAGCTGCACCTCGACCAGATGATAGCGGTCTGACGCCCCGAGATAGCGGTATGTCAGCGCGGCTTCCTTGGCCCCGGGCTTGGGAACGGGCGAAAGGTAACTCTTGTTGTTTCGCTCGGTAGACGTGATATAGCCCGTCAGACGGTCAGCGTCGCGCGGAGGACGGTTGCGCGTCAGGGCAAGATACTTCTTGGTCACCTTGCCGGTACGGAACGTCTCGTTCAGGCGCGCCAGAGCCTTGGAGGTCTTGGCAAATACCACAAGCCCCCCTACGGGACGGTCGAGACGGTGAGCCACGCCACAGAACACATTTCCGGGTTTGGAGTATTTCTCCTTTATCCACTCCTTCACGAGTTCCGACAGCGGCTTGTCGCCCGTCTTGTCACCCTGCACAATCTGCCCGGGTTTCTTGTCTATTATAATGATGTGATTGTCTTCGTAGACAACATTAATCTCATTCATGTGTGCAAAGGTATGAAATTTCCCTCTAACCATCCCTATAAAATCCCGGTCCGGCACAAAAATCAAAAAAATTGCGTCAAACACTTGCACAATCCAAAAAAACTCCCTACCTTTGCATCGCAAAACCGATAAGGCAGCAACAATGGTTCCTTGGCCGAGTGGTTAGGCGCCGGTCTGCAAAACCGTTTACAGCAGTTCGATTCTGCTAGGAACCTCCACAAATCCCGACCCACGTCGGGATTTTGTCGTAAATACCTGACTCTCAACGTTTTGATTACGCCCGTTGACAGTTATTTTTTGAAATCATGTCGGCACAATCCGTATCTCATTACCAATGGGTTACAAAAACCGCCGACACAGTTGTCGGCACAATCCGAATGAAAAAAGTAACCATCAGAAGGCGCGATGACTATGAACGCGCAGACGGGCGTGCAGCTTTGTACGCAGTATTGAATCTTGAACGAACCAAGATCAGGATTCCACTTGACATAGCCGTGACCACGAAAGAATGGGATGCGGCATCAGAACATGTCAAAGGCCGTGGAAAGGAAATCCAGGACTGGAATCTGATTATTGACCATACGAAGGCAAAAATCTCCGACATCCTGGTCCGTGCCAGGCTCACCGGCGAGACATTGACAAAAGAGAGCTTTCTTGCCCTATATCGCCGACCCGGAGAGACAATGGATTTCAACGAGTTTGCAGACCGTCATCTTGAAGAGATCCAAGGTGGACTTCAACCTCAGACCATACGGCATCACAAGACAGCCTTGAAAAAACTGAAGGATTTTGCACCAGCTCTCATGATAAGCGAAATTACTCCAGACTGGCTAAGGGTTTATGCAGCACATCTCCGCGACATTCACCATAACAATCCCGGCACAATCAACAAAAACATGTGTGTAATCCGTATGCACTTTTATGCTGCGATCCGTGCCGGAAAAACAAAAAGCAATCCCTTTGAGAGTTACAGACTCCCTACCTCTGAGCCTGACGTGGTATATCTCACAGAAGAAGAGCTTCAGACCCTCACATCTCTGTATCACCGTGAAGAGCTTCCTGAGAACGAACAGGACAGCCTCAGGTTTTTCCTGTTTATGACATTCACAGCAATGCATATCTCCGATGCGAGGGCGCTCCAAATTGAACAGACAAAAAACGGAGTAATTCAATATCGGCGCAAGAAAACACATACCCGTGTTTCCATACCGATGTCAAAACCCGCGAGGGAACTTGTAGACTATTATAAGGGCCAGCGCCGCCGTGGTAATCTATTCCTGAAACTCCCAACTGACCAGGGATTCAACCGACTTATAAAAAAGGTTTGCGACCATGCCGGCATAGACAAGAATGTCAGTGCCAAAACAGGACGTCACACCTTCGCGACCTTATATTGTAAAAGAAACTCTGGAGACATAGCCACCTTGTCGAAGCTATTGGGACATACATCAATAAATACGACTATGATATATGCCCACATCATGAAAGAAGACAAGGTCAAGGGTGTTTCCGTCTTCGATGACATGCTATAATCCGCGCCGTCATGGAAGAGATGACGGCGCGGATTGATAAGTGGATTCGGGGATTGCTATTCCGTCGGGGCCGGGATGGAGAAATGCAGGGGGTCTGGATAACCTACAGATATATCAAAAGCCCGCAACTCTTCGATGGTCGGTAGCTTTTCTATCACTGCCAGATGCCTGGCGGTGGTGTCGTAGCAGTCGATGGCGTAGAGTTCGAGACGGTCAAGCATCTCCTGTGCGGACTCGACCGGCATCTGTATCGGCGCCGTGCCATCCCACAGAGTCGTCATGTCACGCCCGGAAGCCTCCTCGGCGGCGAGACGCGAGCGTATCTTCCGGCGCATGCCGGAGTCAAGCCACATCGTGCGCCCATCGAGACAGAAGCGGTTGACCCTGCCACACTTGTCGTAACCCTGGATCTGTACCTTCCGAAGGCCTCTCCAGGCCTCGATGTCATCCCCGGCGTGGAAATACCTCAGGATGGCCTCGACCTCTCCTGAGGTGGCCGTGGCCAGATGGAGCTGGTCGACAGCCTCGAGGAAGCCCGGCACGGAATTGTCTGTCAGCACAAGACGGTCGGTGTCGGCCTCGAACATAGGGGCATCATCCGCCCCCTCCCCTCCTACGGAGGTGACGGGTCGTGCTCCGAGGTTGATCCACACCGTCCAGCGGCCTTTCCTGTAGCCTCCGTTATTCACTGTCGGGGGCTGCTCATTGAATCTACATGTCTGTGTCATAGTAGTCTTGGGGTAATAGGATCCATCATCATCTCCAGATGGTCAAAGAAAGAATTGATATGCTACAATAGGACGAGACACGCGAGAGTTCCACTTGTTACCGTATTCATGTCCGCCCCAGTTATTGACATACCCATCTGTGAAATTTACAAACCACGAGTTCTGGTGGTTTGCTTCTGTGGACGTCCAGTGGCCGCTCAACTTATGACTGGCAAAGGTAAAGGGATTGTCCCCGACCTGAATCCGCCACAAGGCCATCGAGTAGATAGGCTTTTCCGCATCTACCAAGGAATGAAAATACCTGTTAATCGCCATCTGCTCGGTATAAGTGTAATCACCAGACTCAGCGTGTGTCGGCGACACATTCGCCTTTATATCATTGGGTTCGTCGGTTTCAAGTGCGGCCTGAATCATCCCGTCGATGACGCTCTTGTTAGGTGACGTGCCCCGTCCTACATTACTGGTCGCACCAATACCTCCGGTCCTGGATCTGGCATGGAAGCTGTATATACGTGCCAATTCGCCCACGGCTGGAAGATACCAATTTGTCGCGGCATATTGCGGGTCTAAGGTTTCTCCATCGTTGACATTGACCTTCGGCTCGTAGAGATAACAGCTGTAAGCAGCCGGGTAAAGGAACTGCTGGTATTTATTAATGTTGTTGTTAGCCCTGTGGAGTATCTCCATCGCGTCAGCCAGTTCTGTGACTGTAGCGGGCGCCCCCGCGAACCAATGTTCCGTACCTCCGTCATCAGTATAGCATATTCCGACGGACTCATTCGAGTCGGAGTGTAGATATGTGTTGATTATACGATTGGCGTGGTGTATTATCGCCAGGGTCTTCTGTTCCCCCCGCCAGTCCGTCACACCGCCGGACACGGTACTATAATCATGAAAACCGTCATCCGTCCCGACATCATAATAATTGGTCGCAAGTAGATAACGACCATCGTCTTCGCCTGTCATACAATGGTCGGCGACATTGGCGACCATGTCGATGTCAAAGACATTGGACAATCCCGTAGCAGCCAGCATCTCATTCTGAATTTCACCATGGCCTAACCCTCCATTGTCGGGATATAGCCCCCAGGAGACGTTATCCAAGTTGATGAATCCATCAGAGCTCCGAAATAATATGTTTTCCTTGCAGTCGATAAGCACCCGGTATCCTACCAGCTGCCGTGTGGACTTGAAAAACTCGCTCGGCTTTTCGTACCCGGTGAATACCGTCGGCTCGGCCTCACCGTCCCCTTGCCACATCTCGTCCAGCTTGAAGACGATGCCAACAACCGTTTTGTTGGAGTAACATAGGTCATCGAAAGTTCCGTCCGCGTATGCGAAGTCACCTATCTTCGGAACTCGGCGATAGAAGCCGACCGGATACTCGCGGGTGAGCACCGTGCCGTTTGTCTTGGTGATGGAGCACCTGATGATATGGCGCATGTCCGAGCCACTCCCGTCAAGGGCTGACACCTCCAGGAGGCCGTTGACCGTGTCGGAGAACGAGGCGTAGGGTACCGCACTGCCGTCGATGGACCATTCGATGGCCGGACTGCCGTCCCTGATGGCGATGTCATTGCCCGTGGAAGGGGCGCATGTGAGGGTGTATCCGTATGTGCCAATCTCCGGGGTGTACGGAGGGCCGCTGACGGCGATGGAGTTTATCGCCCTTGTCGCATAGCTCAGGTGCAGGGCGTTGCCGGCGTCATCTATGTCGCCATACTGTCCGGCAAGAGCAATCTTGTCGCCCAGTGTCAGTGTTCCCGTGAGGCTGATCGAACCCGTGAGGGTGGCGCCCATGCCGTGGAGCCACATCATGGCCTCCACAGGGAAACCGCTCCAGTCTATGTCACCGACCTGCACAAGGCTCAGGTTTTTCGCCTGGACATAGGCGAGCTGTATGAGTGGCTGCGTCTGGCCGCGCAGGCCGGGAGCACCGGTGATGCGGAGCTCCCTCAGGTTTGTCACGCTCTCGAGCGTGAGCGTCTTCAGGTTGGGTTGGGCGTCGAGCACCAGGGAGGTCAGCGTGGCAGGAAGGTGCAATGTCTCGAGGTGTTCCGTGGCGGGGAGGGTCACGCTTGAGAGCGACGTGCCGCGCAGGTCTATCTCCCTGAGCTGCGTGTTGGCGGACAGGTCGAGGCTGCCTTCAAGGGTGTCGACGCCGTTCAGCACGAGGCGCTGGAGCAGCGGTGCCGACACAACCATGGACGCGGGCCGGAACTGCACGTCGCTGCCGCCCGACACGACAAACTCGGTGAGGCGCGCGCCTGTCAGGTTGAATGTCTCGCCGAGGCTCTTGTCGGTGAAATCTCCGATGTCCCTCATGTGGTCTATGCCGTTCAGGAAGATGTTGGTGTTTCCGTCTGACGAGCCGAGGTTTACCTTGTATGTCTCCCCGGCCCTGACCCTCGGGGCGCGGACATTCCCGGCACCGTACACCAGCGTGCTGCCGAGCGCGAAGGTCGGGTACATGGAGATGTGCGGGACGAGGGTGAACGAGTATGCCGGGCGGCTGCCGTCCCTCCTGACTATCGAGCGGAAGTTCAGCGACCCGGCGGCTCCCTCGCCGTCGCGCCGTCCGAACTCGCCGTAGCTCGCGTAGGACGAGATATAGGCGATGCGGCGCTTCACCCACTGCATCTCGCGCTGCAACGAGTCGCCGCAGCTCTGCGTGATGGGGTCGGTGCCGTTCTGGTAGATACCCTGGACATATCGGGTGCGGGCCCTCTCATAGACGAGCCTCGCGACCTCGTTGTAGGCTACAGCGGGGAAATAGCGCTGCACCGAGAAGAAATATCTCTCGAAGCAGCCGAGGACGGTATTGTCGTCGCTCAGCCGGGCCATCTCCTGGAGGATTGCCCTCATGTTGGCCCGCTGCTCGTCGGGGAAGGCGAGCTCCATCTGGTTGAACAGCGAGTTGCTCTCCGAGTTCCAGTACGGATTGCCGGCTTCGTCCTTATCATGCTCCTCGACGTCGTAAGGCTTGCTCGCCTGGCCGACGTTGTCGGTGAGGAAGATGGAGTCAAGGTCATCCTGGAACCATCCTATCAGTCCTGTCTCCGGGTCGTAATAGACGTAGATGTTCTTGCCACGGTTGTCGGAGGCACCCATGAACTTGCAGAAATTCATGGTGAAGAGAGCCTGTGTCTGGTCGAAATGCCTCCCGACCCCCTGCTTGAACAGCGACAGACGCGCCTCCTTGAAGGCTCTGTTCTGCTCCCCCCAGTTCGACCCGCCGGCTATGTTTCCGCATTGGGTGTTGATGTTGACCTTGCTGTATCCGGTGGCAGTCTTCCCGGTTCCCGCGTCGACCCATCGCTTGTTTATGAAATCATAGCGGTACAGGTCGTACTGCGCGTTGTGCTCTCCGGCCTCGGTGACCCAGTAATGTTTGGAAGTGTCAGCCGAGACGTCGGACTGGAGATCATCGAGGGTGCCGCGGTGGAAATCAATGTCATCAAAATGGGTGAACACGAAATTCCAGGCGCTCTTGAAGGGGGCGATCTTCGAGATGTCGCCACCGACGAGGCTGAATTGCTTCTGGCCGTTATAGAGGATATCCTCGCCGTCGACCGTGACGTCGCCGTCTATCCAGGGTACACGTCCCATCACGAGGTCGCGGTCGTTGTCGGCGCCCTCGATACAGACAAAGCCGGGGAATCTCTCGCTGTCGAAACCGAACGTGGGCCTGTCACCCTTTCCGGGGCCGAATGTCATGAAGCTGGCGAAGCGGGGCTCCGAATCCTCGTCATCCTGCACGAAGAACAGGAAAGGCTTCTGGAGCACGGCTGCGCGGCAGTTCCCGTAACCTGGAGTGCGGGTGATGGACGAGCCTCCGCATACCGCCTTCCACAGGTCGTTGTAGAGGGCGGTGGCGCCGATCTTGTGGCTCTGCATCGACGAGGCGAAGTTCACCTTGCCAACATCCTTGAGCGACACGGGCATGTCGGGAGCGAGCTGGAATCCGCGTCCCCGCACGGTTCCCTCCTCGTCAGTCCACACGGAATCCTCTCCATACTTGGCCTGGCCGTTCCACCAGTCATAGGTCATCGCGGATGTCCCCTGGCCGTTCATCCGTACGTTCGTTATGACGCCGCTATGCCTTGGGAGCCCCTGCTGGTGTATGACGAGGGTTCCAAGGAATGTGTCCTTCTTGGCGTCACCGTAGGTCGGGTAGCGCCCAATCCACTTGATGACGTTGTATTTCTCAAACGCCTTGTCCCAGTCCAGGAGACCGTTCGACATGATGTCGTTGGCCGCGGCGAAAGCGAGCTTCTCATGCGTATCGTCAAGAGACGCCTTGTAGTTCTGGAGCACGTCGGTTGATGTCAGTGCCTTCCTGTAGACCTTGATGGAATAGATGTCTATATCGGCTCCCTGCGTTCCTCCGATCCGTATGCCCTGGGACGTCTCCACACCGTCGACGTACTGGACGAACACATCATTGTCGGCGTAGTTGAGCTCGCGGTTGATGACGCCGTTGACGAACATGCGGCAGTAGTTCTGGCCCGAGCCTGAGAGATTGTAGAGCAGGTTGACGGCCACACGTGTGCGCTCGCCCTCCTGGTAGCCGATGTCCTGGTTCTTTCTGGCGACCTTGCCCTGGGTCATGAAGCAGGCCTCGAGCGGACGCATCTCCCAGCCTAACGGGTTCCCGCTGCCGGAGTATGAGCACATGCGCAGCACGGGCGTCCTCTCGTCTGTCACGGCCCTCACGGCATAGTCTATCTCGAATGTCAGGGAGCCGGTCTTGTTGACATTCGTGCCCCCCTTGTAATCCTCGAGCGCCTCGAAATGTATGATGAGCTCGCGTCCGGCGGGTACGCGCAGGCACCTCACTCCCTTGCTGTCCGTGACCCAGCCGTCGCTCACGAAGCCGAATCCCCTGAACTCCGCGGGTATCACCGATCCGTCGGCGGCATTTATCACTGTCGCGGGGTCGGATTCGGTGTTGCTCCTGAGCCTGGGGTTCAGGATGAAATCCGCGCCGCTGACCGGGGCGAAGTTCTGTGTGTTGTCGACCTCGAACGATACGGGCTCCCTGAGGACGGCCTCGCCGGACGTGAAGTGCATCTCGACGCTGAACGCCTCGATGCCGCTGTCTATCTCGAGCATGTTGCCGAAGGTATATACCACCCCGGGCTGCGGGTTCTCCTCGGTCAGGGACAGGTACGTCTCCGAACCGTCCGGGCTCCTGAGCGAGAACCGCACCGGGAGCGGCAGCCCCGAGGGATTGTATACCGCCCAGTCGAACAGCGTGGCCGAAGACCAGTTCGTGAGCTCCCTGCGGATATTGTTGAGCATGATGTGCGGGGTCGTGTCATCCCCGTCGGCGAGCACCATGACCTGCGAGAACACGTGCCCGCTCTGTGTGCCGTCCATGCCGTCGACCGAAAGCCACGCCTCGATCTCGTGCACCCCGTGTGACATCACCTTGACCGCGTCGGCGTCGGAGTCCGTCACGTCAAACTGGTTAGGTGTCTCGGTATAGGTACGTGTCCCCAGCGGGAATCTGACGGTTCGCGTGCCGCCCTGCCCGCTTATGCGCAGGTTCAGGGTCTTGGAGACATCTCCCGTGTATGTGTAGAGCAGCGGCAGCGAGGAGCCCGTGACGGGAACCTGCCACTGGTTGCGGAACTGGAGGGTCAGCGACGTCTTGGTGACCGAGAACTGGATATATCGCGTATTGAGGCCTGTCGTCTCGCCACGCACGATGATGCGTACCTGCTGCGCCCCGCGCGGGAGCATGGGGCCTATGTCGACACTGTGCCATGAGCCCGAGGCAGACGGCATCGAGGGGATGTTTCCGAACGTGCCGCGGTCACGCCATGGCGACTGCGAGTCCACACGCGACTGCACCGTCAGCGTGCCACCCTCCGTAGTGTCCGTGGTGGTCTGCGTGACCGGGTTGAACTCCTCGGAGGTGAACCGCACGCGCAGCTCCAGCGAGTCGCCGGTGGTCACCATCACCGACGGGGCGTCGGTGTAGAGCCCCACCATGTAGCTTGCCGCCTGCTGGCCACCCCCCTCGGGGAGCACGGCGTCGGCAAGCAGCAGGTGCGCGTTGGCCTCCGGGTCGGTGTTCCACTCGCTGTATGCCTGTTCGGAGGCGAACCCGTAGAGATGGTAGTTCCCGTCGTCGCCCTTGATGCGCTGCGGCGGGAAATATCCCACGCGCCGGGCCAGCTCACGCTTTATCAGCGCCTCCACCTGCTCGCCGGAGAGTCCCTCCCAGGGAGTCTCGAGTGACACCGCGTCACCTGTGATTTCCGCAGATACGCCCGGTATCAGCGTGCCCTTGTTTCCTATGATGTCTGTCATGTCTTCCTTGTGATTGGTTGTCATTTACTGTTCCTCCATCTCTCCTTACCCAGCCACGGCTTGCGGCCGGTCCAGCGGCCCGAGCCGAAGCACGAGCGCACCGACTGCCACACCAGCACCGCGCCTACCGTCAGCATGGCCACACGGCGCCGGCCGATGTGGATGACCGAGGGGATTCTGTTTCCTATGCGCAGCATCACTCCTCCTCGGCCACGAAATACATACGGCCATCCTCGAGCTCACCGGCCTCGAGCATGGCATTCAGGCGCTCCTCGCTCTCGACCTCCACCGGGGCCACCGTCTCCGGCACCATCTCGCGCCATGACGTCCATGCCAGGGAGGGCACCGAGCCGTCGCCCACGGTTCCTGATGACAGTCCGTATGAACGGAAATATGTACGGATCCGGCTGTCGGTATGCGAGGTGCTGTCGAGCACCCCCTCAGGCGTGAAGGTGTAGTGTGTCGTGAGCACCTGCGTCAGCACATGCTGGCCCGAGTCGGTCATGATATCGAGATAGCCCACCGTCCGGGCACGCTGGCCCGACGTGGCCGTGACGCAATAGCGGGTATGTGCCGCGTCCACCACGAGCCCCCTCATGGCCATAATGCTCCCGTCGGTACCCATCGTATCGAGATCCGACACGTCCACAGCCTTCGGAACAGCCGACTCAGCCACCGATGCCGTATCCCTTATGTTCTCACGGACTTCATTAAGCAGCCCAAGGAAGGTCTCACGGTTGGTGACCCCCTCAAGAAAATCCTTGAGCTCATTAAATGTGTCGATAGCCTGTGTGACTTTATCACCATCTATGAGTGTGTCAAGACGGTTTTTATTTGTGGCCGCTGCCGTGGTCAAAGTATCTATGGCAGCCCGTATGTTCTGGATGGCCCGGTCATGCAGTATACTGCCTTGCGTTCTGTCTCTTCATCGGCGACACTCTTTACAGACTCGCGGATTTCCTTATATGATCGGTTCAGGAAATCCATCACCGCAGCGACCATCTCATTGGTCACCGACTCCGGATTCTCCGCCGTCTCGATTGTCTGAATAAGGGCATCTATAAGCTCCTGGTCATAAGAGTTCATATGCTGTTTCTTAATTGAAGGTTGATTTGAATGTCTTGGTGAACACATGTCCGCGTCCTGTCTCGAGAGCATCGGTGATGTCTTCCGTAATATTGAAATCTTCTCCGGCTACCGTAAGGATTAATGGGACGCGCACCGGCTTGGTCATACGATGTCCGAACGAAACAGAGTCTGCCAGAGGAATTACCTTTACAGGCTCCGTGGCATAATCGAGCAACCAGACCTCGTCACTTCCAAGCATATCCAGAAAAAGATTTGTCATATCCCCGGATATGGGGCCAATATTGGTTGTCAACTTTCGGATGCACCCTACCCTCTTGCGGGCGGTTGTCAGCTCACCGGTAACGGGGTCAACCAGACGATAACGTAGGTTTTCCTCTTCAGTATATTCGGGCACCACTGTAAGCGCGTCCGTAATCTCAACTATCTCAAAAAAGCCGAATGAGTTCCTGAACTTGAGACGGTATCTCTCGGGCACTACATCAGCCATCCCGATTATTACCCGGCAGGCAAAAACGCCATTACGCTCGATGTCGAATGCCGACGGGAGTACCCCGTGGTTTTCAAAGAAACTTTGCCTTAATGCAGAGAGGTCGATAGCATAGATTCCGGCGGCGAAATCACCGAAATCCACATGGATTCCTGTTGCCAGTTCCGTCAAGGCGATCCTCGAGTTCCTACCGTAGGCGAGGAAATATAATGGAGCCAGTTCTGTCTCCCGAATGAGAATTTTCCAGCCGGATGTGCGCGTGGTAAAGAAAAAGTTGCAGCCATCAGCCAGGAACCTGGAGTCGAACACATCTTTCCCCTTCTCAACATGCTTGCGGAAATTCTGATGCGAGATACCCCCCGGGATAGCCAGGAACTCGAAATCACCGTCTACGGTGTCATAATCGAAATAGGCGCTCACGACACGTCCGGCCAGCTCGCCATTATCGGCGACCTCGACTATGGGTTCCGTATTTCCTGAAGGCACCTCAGGGAAATATCCAGAGAAGGCGTCTGCCATATCGGACACATCAACCCTTACCGACGGAATCCCGGATGACGGGACAAACCGTCCGTCATAAATCCTGTCGCCATTCATATCGAGACTGAATACCCCGGCAGAAGCATCCGGGGAATAATTCCAATCCCCGGACAGGATTATTGGATTGCGCGTAAAGGCAATCCCGCTTGTTATACCCTGAGCCTTCATTTTGCTGTACCACAATAAGTGCGCGCGACAGAACCTACGAAATCAGTCTCGAGACCGGAAGCAGCCATGAACATGGCCCGCGCCCGGCTGGGAGTAGTCATGAAGGCATAGAAATCCTTTGTCGACCCCAGATGAGTCTCGTGCCAGAGTCTGTATGCCGCGTCGACATCAGCCAACTGCGGAGCTGTCACTTTGCTGTTCCTAATCATATCGCAAATTTGGCCATTTGGCATCACAGCTCAAAGGACTATTCCCACCGGGTCTCAAGGGTGACATCATACGTGGTCTCAAGAGTGACATGACCTATGGGCAAGTCACCGAGCACCCAGTTGTCCGAGTCTCCGACATCCTCGCTCATGTCATGCACCTCATATATCTCATAGGTCAGACGTGCCCGGTATTTTCTGGTCACCTGCCATCCCTCGGCGACAGGCGTGGGGAGTGTCGGGTCTGTCTGCCAGGTGGGCGGGATGCGCTCTATATTCACGGCACGGGCCGAGCGATAATCCACGCAATACAGGTCGCCCTGTACCCCATGCGGCTCATATCCGGTCATACCGATATATGCCTCGGCGGCCTTACGTCTTTCCGAAGACCGGGTGCCGAGCCCGAGTCCAAAGCTATCCGACAAAAGCCCATATATCAGATGTCGGGAACCTGCGGATATGTCCGGGATGTGCTGCTCTGAATCTATGTCATAGAATCCCTGTGACTGGATGGGGCGTAGCTTCACCTGCACCTGTACCTCATTTCCGGCAGGGAGCAAATATGATACCGTGTCTATCAGACACCTCACGCCATGCAGGTTGACCGGCTGCGACATGTCAAGCCGATACAGATCCGGCTTGCTCATCATCATCTTTACCTCCGCATATCGGTTGCCATGGCGCAGCAGCTCGTCATATCTGCGCCAGTACCGGGCAAACAGCCCGTCGCGGAACTGGAACAGCAACGACAGTGAGGGCGAGCTCCCGTCATCCGGGGCCACCGTCTGTCCGTCATCCCCCTCCGGCGAGAGTCTGCCATAACTCTTGCCTCCGACAGTATATGCCAGCATGAAGGCAAGCGGGGTCGACTCGCCATCCTGATTCTCGGTCTCGATACCTTTTATATAGCTGTGCCTATGCCGCGAGCCACAGAGATATAGCGGGCAATATTCGTTTATCCAGTTTCCGGCACCTGTCCCGACATTGCTCACCCTGTCGACAGGCACAAACTCGTCAACGCTCTTCAGCTCATGCGCCTCATACCCCTCGGGCTGCGGATCCCAGTCGAAGAAACTTGTCGACGATGACTTGACCGTAGCATTTGCCGTATCTATCCTGTGCCACATATTGCTCAGGTAGATTCGTCCGAGCTGAGAGCCGGCTGCCGCAGAAAGCTGGTCGACATGGCTCCCCATTGATATGTCCGGGAGTGCAACCCCCTTGGTGAAATCCTCGAACCTCTCGCAAGCCGGAGATGCACCCTCGATTGAGGTTCCGGCAGAGAGCTTGATATATTTCCGGGCATCATACGTCACCTTGAGCTGCCCGGCCACGAGTGCATCCAATTCCATTCCGGCGCTCGACGACAGGATGTCATCGAACAGCTTGAGACTCACAGTCCCCCGGCTGAAATCGACATGATATACCAGTCCGAAACGAACCCACAGCGCGTTCAGGAACTCTCCTACAGTACAGTCGGGCATCAGGTCGGCATAGTTTATGCGACCGTTGCATACCGCGTCGGCACAGTTGTTGAGCACTGCGAGACAGCGCAGATCCGGGTCTGTCCTGAACGGATTGCCGACCAGAGCCAGACGCATGTCGGCGAATATCAGCTCGAGCACACGCCACACTCTCAGGAAAGGCGTGACGCCATATCCGGCGGGGACAGTCACCTCGGTCACAATTCCGTCTATGACACGGTTGACCTTTGACGGCTGCCCCAGGCCATGCTCGCCGGTCACGTTGAGCATCTCCCAGTATATGGTCTCATCTTCATTATCATTTACCGTCTCACGGGCCACGGCCACGGGGAATACCGCCAGCTCGGCCCAGAATGTGTCCGCACCGGCTTTACCCTCATAGACATCGAGCAGTCCTCCCAGCACATGGTCGAGCGGATAGGTGTCCTCCGGCGCCTCATGCACCGGGAGGCCACTCAGCTCCGAGAGCTTGCGCGACTCCCAGGCCGCATAGGCCGTAGAGTTGTCAAAACCGATATTGAACGATATGCCCTCCTCGCGTCCGGCGCCGATGACATTGATGGTGCCGCGGCGCAGATAGGCACCGCACACCACATCGGCCATCGTGGCCGGATCGTTCGGGTCTGAGGCGGCATCGAGCCTGAAGGGAGCTCCGAGCAGCCTGACATTCCTCGCGGTGACTGGAACGGTAGCCGGAAGGCTCTGTGAGCCCCTGTCGTTAAATATCGGGTTCGAGTCGTCAACCTGCATCGAGAAGCCCTCGGGGAGGTCGAGGGACTCACCGTTTATCCTTATCTCTATCATATCGGTCGGTTATTCTTGCGTGTGAATGGAGCACGGGCCCTGTCCATGGTCTCTCCGGCATCCTCAATATCCTTGTACACGACGTATGCCCGCAGGTTTTTCAGGGCCATCCGCAGCTCATGCGCGGCCTCGGCAAACTCGCCGTACATGGCCGGAGTGTCATGCCTGAGGGACGTCGTATATCCGCCCTCGGCATATCCGTGCGGCTCTGTCCGGGAGCTTGCCACATAGCCGGAACGATGCCGGCGGATGGCCTCGATGGTGCCGACGGCATCAATGACACGGGGATTTGTCATTATGGGCTTTGGCACCACATATTCGCCCCTGTGAACCACTCCGGCCACCTCATATCGGTCGCCGTCACCGGTGTATCCGCCCTCCGAGTAGCCCGACAGGACACGCTGTGCGGTGGCCTTCTCCTTCGAGGCTCCGGCAGTCCGTCCGGGCTCCATGTTCTTTATCTTGTCCCGCTCGGCCTTGGCGCTCGCCACCTGTGCGGCGCCCGTTG
>ENA-OPCN01000082-OPCN01000082.1-human-gut-metagenome-genome-assembly--contig:-NODE-82-length-88060-cov-3.576422_pt1 | contig 88060 bp, 58 predicted proteins | sample MGYA00241567_ERZ501485 | MGnify/ENA primary metagenome ERZ501485 (study PRJEB25962, sample SAMEA2042579) | human gut metagenome | biome: human gut; feature: human-associated habitat; material: faeces...
ATGGGAATACGACTCTGAGGCAGCCATCGCCGACGCCCTTGTCTACAACATCTTCGTCAAGAAGGCAGACGGCAGCGTCTACGCCCTCGTCCCCGCCAATCCCGAGACAGGTTTTGTCAAAGTAGGCTATGGCCGCACCTCGGGCCTCCGTCCCCAGCTCAAGAGCTACTCGATTCCCGCTCCCGAAGGCAAGTGCACCGTAGGCGTCCAGGCCATCAGCACCCTCAACGAGACATACAGCGCCTTCACCACCGCAGAGACAGGCTCGTCGCTTCTCGGCTCAATTGCCGCAGACAATGACACACTTGAGGTTATTGTATCTGGCGACGCCATCACAGTCAACGGCACCGACGCAGCTGTCGCAGTCTATGACATCGCAGGCCGTCAGGTTGCCGCAGGTATCGCCGGCGAGGCAATCGCAGTACCCGCACACGGTGTCTTTGTAGTTACAGCCGGAACAGCAGCAAAGAAAATTGTAAAATAAAAGGTATAAGGTAAAAAGATAATATAGGTTCGAGACACACCATTCAGGCCCCGCACTCTTCTGCGGGGCCTGATTCGTCTTACATGGGCCCGAAAGTACAAAAAAGCCCCCATATTCCGCATTTATTACATTAATTGGGCTATTTTTTCAAATACTCGCCACGGATATTTGCTAAATTTGCATTGTAATAACCACAGAAATCATTTATCACGACTCAACAATGAGAAATATATCAGCTAAGGCGACAGCACTGTTTTTTTCAATTTCCCTATCATTTGCGGCCTCCGCACGCGAGATAAGTTATGACGGATGGAAAGTCTCGGTCGACGACCGCACGGGTGCCGTCTCGATGTCACACAACGGCAAGACGCTCATCTCTGGGAGCGTCGCCGAATGGTGTGCCGGAGGCGATACACTCACCATGGCCGACTGCCGCAACCTCAGGGTTACTGTATCTGACGGCACCGGGATATTCGGGCCGCAGAAGCGCATCAGCCTCTCGGGAAAGGCAGGCAAGACCGATGTCGTACAGGATATTTTTCTTTACCCGGGCAAGGATTTCGCAGCCACACGTCTCGAGCTCTCGTCGAGGGACGGAGTCTCGTCGCGCTACATGGCGCCCGTGTCGGTGACCGCGCCCTACGACCTCTTCAGCCGCACAGGCAACAGCGTCATATTCGTCCCCTATGACAACGACGCGTGGGTCAGATACCGCATCACCCCGTTCGGACAGCAGGCTCCCGAAAGCTATGAGGTGTCCGCGATAATCAATGCCGACACACGCGAGGGTCTGGTGATAGGCTCGCTCGAACATGACACATGGAAGACCGGCGTCAAGGTCTCTACCGACAGCACCTGCGGCATCGACACACTCAGGGCATACGGAGGCATAGCCACAAACCTCACGCGCGACATCATCCCACACGGCAAGGTGACGGGACGCACCGTCAAGTCGCCGCTCATGATGGTGGGTCTCTTCGACGACTGGCGCGACGGCATGGAGAGCTTTGCCGACGCCTGTGCCACCGTAGCACCCAAGATAGCATCGCGCGGTGGACGCCCCTTCGGGTGGAACAGCTGGGGCAAGCTCCAGACCAAGATAAACTATGACAAGGCCACCGAGGTCTCTGACTTCATCCACGTGAACCTGCAGCCCGCGTCGTTCGAGAACGACGGCGTGACATACATCGGCCTCGACGCCTTCTGGGATTTCGGTTTCAAGCCCGAGCAGCACAAGGAGTTCGTGGCCCGCTGCCGCCGCAACGGCCAGAAAGCCGGTATATACTACTGCCCCTTCACCGACTGGGGCAAGAACCCCGACGCCACCATAGGCGAGATGCCGCAATACAAGTTCAAGGACGCATATCTCTATGGCGACGGCAAGATACTCGAGTTTGACGGCGCATATGCCCTCGACCCCACCCACCCCGCCGTACAGGCCCGCATCAGGCGTCAGCTCGACGAGTTCAAGGAGTGGGGCTACGAATATGTCAAGATAGATTTCATGGCCCACGGCGCATACGAGTCCGACTCGCATTTCGACCCCTCGGTCACCACCGGCGTCCAGGCATATAGCCGCGGAATGCAGTATATCGACTCGGTAGCCGACGGCAAGCTGTGGATCAACCTCTCCATCGCTCCCCTCTTCCCCGCCAACTATGCCCACAGCCGCCGCATCGGATGCGACGCATGGGCCGACATCAACAACACCGAATACACCCTCAACGCCCTCACCTACGGCTGGTGGCTCGACCGGGTATATCACTACAACGACGCTGACCACATCGTGCTCGAGGGCGTGAGCGACGGCGAGAACCGTGCCCGCGTCACCTCGTCGGCCATCACGGGAGTCTATCTGCTGGGCGACGACATGAGCCTCGGAGGCGACGATGCCGTCAAGGCACGCATCAGGCGCAACATCACCAATCCGGCCATCAACCGCATGGCCCGCGAGTGCAAGTCGTTCCGTCCTGTCGAACCCGGACGCGGCGACAGGGCTGCCGACGCCTTCTGCCACACCACACCCGAGTGCATGTACGTGGCCATGTTCAACTTTGCCGACAAGGGGGCTCTCAAGACCATCCCCCTGCGACGTCTCGGCCTCTCGGAGGGCCGGAAATACACCGCCACCGAGCTCTGGTCGGCAGACAATATGGAGCTCGACGGCGACATTGCCATCGAGATTCCCGCCAAAGATGTAAAAGTACTCAAGATCAACCTCAAGTAACCTCAGCCATACCATGAACAAGTCAACATTCACCGCCATACTCACAGCCATCCTGACGGCCCCCTGCGTGATTGCCTCTGATTTCAAGGCCACCGAGGGAGACTGGACCATAGAGATACCCGAGTCGACCGCCTCGCTCACCATAAGCCACAGAGGCAAGGCCATATTCAACGACGCGTATGCCGCCGCCACATACAACTATGCAGGCGAGGATGCCTCACTCACCGTGAGCTCGCTCCACCCCTCGGCAATGCCCGAGGTGAGGGTGACCGATGTCACGGACTGCTTCGGCGACGGCAAGACCTACGAGATACGCTACGCAGGCGCAGATGTCGTGCTGACCCACCGCCTGAGCTTCTACAGTGCCCTCCCCTACATGACAGCTCAGGTCACGGTCGAGAGCGCCGATGGCCGCACGCTGCAGTCGGGCTCGCTCACGGCCCTCGCCGCCGGAGCCCCCTCGACACCCCTCAACGGAGCCTCAAACCGTATGGTCTGGGTGCCCTTCGACAACGACGGGCATCTCAAATATGAGATAAACCGACTCAATGACAATGCGGAATGTACCTCGCATGAGGTCGGATATGTCTTTGACGGCGAGTCTCGCCGCGGCATCATAGCCGGGTCTGTCGACCATGACACATGGAAGAGCGGCGTCACCATTGCCGGGACCTCAGGCTACAAGCTCGAGAAGTTCGAGTGCCTCTCCGGCCTCACCAACTATTTCACCCGCGACGCCCTGCCCCACGGCAAGGTGTCGGGCACCTCGGTCTCGTCGGCACGATTCTTTGTCGGCGTCTATGACGACTGGCGCGAGGGACTCAACGACTACGGCGAGGCCAACACCAAGGTCGTGCCCAAGGCCCCCTGGACCGGCGGCAACCCGATGGGCTGGAGCTCGTGGGGCGTGCAGCAGAACTACATCAACTATGACGGCGTGGTCGAGTCGGCCCGCTTCATCAAGGAGAACCTCTTCGATGCCGGGTTCCACAACGCCGACGGGCGCACCGTCATCAGCCTGGACGCCTTCGCCACAGACAACATCTCGTCGGCCAACCTCTACAAGCTCGGCACTAAAGTGTTCGGCGAGGGCACATACCGCGACGGACGCGAGACCAAGGAGGGAACAAACCAGATTCTCGGCGAGTATTGCGGCCCGCTGGTGGCCTGGGAGTGGGCTCTCGACAGCAAGGTGCCCGGTACAGGCCTCAACGGCACACCCGACTATACATACCGCGACATAGCCCTGCGTGTCAACGGCGAGCCATACAAGGTCAACTCCAACGGAGGATGCGCCGTAGACCCGACCCATCCGGGTGTCAAGGCCAATATCGAGTTCTTCATGAAGCAGTTTGCAACAAACGGCACGAAATATATCAAGGCAGACTTCCTCAACAACGGCATCATCGAGGGCGACCGCTGGTATGACCCCTCGGTCACCACAGGCGTACAGGCATACAACTACGGCATGAAGCTGCTCTATGACGAGGCCACGAAATACGGCATGTATATCGTCGAGTCCATCTCGCCCATATTCCCCTATCAGTATGCCCACGGACGCCGCACATGCTGCGACCGCTTCAGCGAGATTGGCGAGACCGAATATGTGATGAATGCCATGTCGTACGGCTGGTGGACCGACCGCCTCTATACGGTCAACGACCCCGACCAGCTCGTGATGTGCAAAGCCGGACACGGAGCCCGCGAGACACTTGGCGAGAACCGTGCGCGCGCCACATCGGGCATGTGTACAGGCGCCTTCATATTCGGCGACAATTTCAGCGAGAAGGTTGTCTACACCGACGACAACGGCCATACCCGCGGCGATGTGGTGGGCTATCCCGAAGAGTCGCGCACACGTGCCCTCACCATCATGGGCAACAGCGCCATCAATGAGTATGTGCGCGAGAACACAGGTTCCTTCATGCCTGTCGATGGACACAAGCCCTCGTCGGGACAGAGCGCAGAGAGCATCTTCGTGCGCCGCACCGACAAGGCCGTCTATGTGGCCGTGTTCAATTACGGGCGCATCTTCTCGTCGAGCGGACGCATCGAGCTGAGCCGCATAGGCATGCAGCCCGAGGATGCAGGGACGGTCACCGAGCTCTGGTCGGGCGACGAGGTGACACTCTCGGACGGAGGCCTCGACTACAACGTATCGGCCAAGGATGTCAAGGTGTTCCGCATAATGCTCGCGGGCCAGTCGGGCATAGCCGAGACATCGGCTGTCACGGACACCACCCTCCGCGTGACCCGCGTGGGCCACAAGACATTCGCCATTACCTGTGACACAGACATAGCATCATATCGCGTCTACGACATCACCGGCAAATGTATCATCTCTGACTGCGGCACCGCTCCCTGCAACGTAAGCCTCGACGGGTATGCCGGAGGCATATATATCGTCAGCGCCACACTCGCAGACCACACCTCTGCCACCGCCAAGATAGTCAACAGATAAACAAGCACAAGCACTTCCAACCGCCTATGCTCAATATCAGAAACATATCACTCGCACTGATAGCGCTTCTGGCAATATCCTGTCCTCCCGCGCTCCACTCTGCCATCCACTACGCCTTCAAGCAGATTGTCAGCGACGAAGGGCTCTCGTCAAGCTATGTCAAGGCCATAGCACAAGACTCGAACGGCTTCATCTGGCTGGGCACCAAGAACGGCCTCGACCGCTTTGACGGCGTATCCATACGCGCCTTCAACTGCCACGACCCCAAGGCCGAGCGCGGCAACAATAACATCGGAGCCATCTACGAGGATGCCGACCGCAACCTCTGGATCGGCACGGACCGCGGAGTCTACATATTCAATCCGCGCACAGAGTCATTCACGGTGTTCGATGCCGAGAGCCGCAACGGCGTGCGCATCGAAGACTGGGTGCAGACAATCCAGGGTGACCCTTCGGGCAATATCTGGATACTCGTGCCAAACCAAGGTGTGTTCCGATACAGGGAGGACAAGATTGAATACTATAGCGTCACCTCGCACAACGGCGACAAGGAGAAACTTCCCCTCTCATTGCTTGTGACCGATGCGGGCAACATATATGTCGGCACCAACCGTCAGGGCATATATTTCTATGACAGCCAGACCAATATGTTCCGCAAGCTCGGGTCTGCGAGCAACGATTTCTCGCCCTTCGACGGGATGACGGTGCAGTGTCTGGCCGAACTCCCCGACGGAAGCATCTGCGCAGCCACACGGCAAGGGGCCATGCTCCGCATCACCCCTTCCACACAGACCGTCTCGGCGATACCTTTCTCGGGTAGTGGCAAGCTTGTGGTACACGACATGAGATGTATCGGCAACGAGCTGTGGCTCGCCTCGACCGACGGCATATTCACCATAGACATCCATACCGGTGCCGAGGGGGAGATAAGCAAGCAGACCATGGGACGCCGCTCGCTCTCAGACAATACGGTCACATACCTCTTTCTCGACCGCGACAGCAATGTCTGGGCCGGGACCATGTTCGGAGGCGTAAATTTCATCCAGCGCTCCGGGCTGATATTCGAGAAATACGGCGCCGACATCACACGCCGCGGCCTCACCAGCAATCATATACGCGGAGTCGCCACCGACTCTGAAGGCAAGATATGGGTAGGCACCGAGGAAGCCGGACTCAACATACTCGACCCCGCCACAGGAGATGTCACGCGTCTCCCCTCTACCTCGCCCGACAACAAGATAACCCTCTGTCTCAAGGCCATCGACGACAAGGTGTATGCCGGATTCGTGCGCGGCGGATGTGTCGTGATGCAGGGGGGCCGTCAGGTTGGCACACTCGGCATGAACCTGCCCCAGGCTCTCAACGACATCTACAGCATACTCCGCGACAACGCCGGAAACCTGTGGATAGGCGCCTCGTGGGGCCTCTACCGCCGTGACCGCGACCAGGATAGCTTCACCCTCATCGAGGATGTGGGCTACGGCTGGATGCACGACATGATACAGGCATCGTCCGGCACAATATGGATAGCCTCGATGGGCGAGGGTGTATGGTCGTACAATCCCATCACCGGGACATACCGCCACTATGGATACGACGAGGGGCATACCAACGGTCTGCGCTCAAACTCGATCAGCTCGGTGACCGAGGACAGCAAGGGACGCCTCTGGTTCTCGACCGACCGCGGAGGACTGGCACTCTACGTGCCCGAGACAGACTCGTTTGTGTCGTATGGCACTGAGAGCGGTTTTCCCGACGACACCGTGTATGACGTGCTCGAAGACACTCACGGATTCCTGTGGTTCGGCACCAACCGCGGACTTGTCAAGTTCAATCCCGAGACCGGCGAGGTCAAGATATTCTCGAAAGGCAATAACCAGTTCAACTACAATGCGGCCACCAAAGGCTCCGACGGACGATTCTATATGGGTGGCATCGACGGGCTGCTGGTGTTCAATCCCGAGGCCGACGACAGTGCCGGCGACACCGTCCCCCTGTTCTTCACCGATTTCAGGCTGACAGGTACCTCGATCGGCACTACTCCCTCGACCAACGGACTCACCGAGAGCATCCTGTACTCAGACCGCATATCTCTCGACCCGGACGCCGGTAATTTCTCTGTCAGCATAGGGTCGCCGCACTACACTGCCCACGGCAACGAGCGCATCCTGTACCGGCTCCTCCCCGTCAACGATGACTGGGCATTGGTGACAGACCCCTCAAATCTCTCGTTTGCCGGAATCACCCCGGGCCACTATACCCTGCAGGTGAAGCGTGCCGGTGACGAGTCGGAGCCCAGGTCGCTCCACATCACCGTGCGTGCCCCCTGGTATCAGTCATGGTGGGCCAACATCATCTACATCCTCTTCATAGTGGCCTTCGGTGCATTCTGCTGGATAGTCTACCGCCGCCGCCAGATGCGCAAGCTGTCCGAGAAGGAAGAGATGTTCACCATCGAGAAGGAGAAAGAGCTATACAAGAAGAAGATGCAGTTCTTCACCGAGATAGCCCACGAGATACGCACTCCCCTAACCCTCATCGGCACACCTCTCGAGGCAATCGAGGAGATAGGAGTCAAGGACAACCGTATCGAGCGCTATCTCAAGGTGATACGCCAGAACACGTCACGTCTGCTCGACCTCACGGGCCAGATGCTCGATTTCCAGAAGATGGACTCTGAGACACATGCCCTCAAGTTCGAGACAGCCGACATCAACACGCTCATCCAGGACATCGTGGACCGGTTCGAGATGACAATCTCGACACGCAGCAAGGAGCTGTCGTGCAAGCTGCCCGACCGTCAGGTGCTCGCCAAGGTCGACAAGGATGCCGTGACGAAGATTCTCAGCAACCTCTTCAACAACGCCATGAAATACTCGGACCACAGCATCGAGATCTCGCTCGAGGCCGATGACGAGAATTTCGCAGTCACTGTCAGGAGCGACGGCGAGAAGATTTCAGGCGAGAACCGTTACAGGATTTTCGAGCCTTTCTATCAGGCGTCAAACAAGACCGACAACGGCGGTGTGGGCATCGGCCTCCCCCTGTGCCGCACGCTCGCCCACCTGCATGGAGGCACCATCGAGCTTGTCGACGACAATGAACCCAATTCCAACACATTCAGGCTCACACTCCCCCTCAAGGTAGACATCGACGAGCCCGTCATGGACGCCAGTCCTGTCATGGCCGAGTATGTGATGGAAGAGGACTCGCCCGTCATGTCGAACAACTCGAGCTATTCGCTGCTGTTTGTCGACGACAACGACGAGATGCGCGAGTTCCTGTACGACCAGCTCAGCAAGAACTTTGTGGTCGAGACCGCCTGCAACGGCGAGGAGGCCCTGGCCAAGATGCGCGAGCACAGCTTCGACATCATAGTTACCGACATAATGATGCCGGTCATGGACGGATACGAGCTGTGCAAGGCCATCAAGGCCGACCCCAACCTGTCGCCGATTCCAGTGGTATTCCTCACGGCCAAGAACGACCTCGAGAGCAAGGTCCGCGCACTCGAGTGCGGAGGCGAGTCGTATATCGAGAAACCGTTCTCAATCAAATATTTCCGCCAGCAGATCAAGTCGCTGCTCGACAACCGCCGCCACGAGCGCAAGGCATTCCTCAACAAGCCCTTCTTCACCGTCGACAACATGAAGATGAATAAGGGTGACGAGGAGTTCATGAACAAGGTGGTCAGCCTCATCAACGACAACATTGCCAACGAGAATTTCAATGTCGAGAGCATGGCCGACATCTTCTGCATGAGCCGGAGCAGCCTGTTGCGCAAGATAAAGACCCTGTTCAACCTCTCGCCGGTCGAGCTGATACGCATCGTGCGCCTCAAGAAGGCCGCCGAGCTCATCCAGGAGGGCAAGTACCGCATGGGCGACATCTGCTATATGGTCGGCATCAACTCACAGTCATATTTCACGCGTCTGTTCTTCAAGCAATTCGGAATCACGCCCAAGGCGTTCGAGAAACAGTGTCAGGAGAAGGCCAGACCCGAAAAACCCGTAGACAGCACCGAGATAACAACCGGAATCTGAACCAAACAAAATAACCAAGATGACAGCAAGAAATACTCTTCTGCTCGCACTCGCGCTCACGGCGGGTGCGGCAGAGGCCGGGGTGACCTTGCCCGCTCATGTCACCGACAACATGATAGTGCAGCAGAACAGCACCCTGAAAATCAACGGAATGGCCACACCGGGCTCAAAAGTCACAGTGACTCCGGGCTGGGCCGCACGCCCCACGGTGACCAAGGCCGGAAAAGACGGACGCTTCACCGTAGCCATAGCCACGCCGGCCGCCGGAGGCCCCTGGTCGATGACCGTCGGCGACAGCGACGGCGACATCACCGTCGAGAATATCCTCTCGGGCGAGGTGTGGCTCTGCTCGGGACAGTCGAACATGGAGTACCCGGTACAGGGATGGACCACGGTGATGGACTATGACCGCGAGGTGGCCACCGCATATCATCCCGACATCCGTCTGCTGCAGGTGAGGAAAGCCACAGCCTTCTCACCCCGCGAGAATGTCGAGGTCAACGGAGGGGGATGGCAGATATGCTCGTCGGCGAGCATGGCCGATTTCTCGGCGATAGCCTATTTCTTTGCCCGCGAGCTCTCCGGGCGTCTCGGAGTCCCCGTTGGTGTCATCGATGCCACATGGGGTGGCACCCCCGCCGAGGCATGGACCTCGGCCAAGGCCCTCGGTGCCGTGCCCGGATTCGAGTCCGAGCTTGCCGACCTCAAGGAGGCCGGATATGATGCCACAAGGCTCAACGAGATATACACCCGCAAGTTCAACAGCTGGCTGGCACTCGCATCGTCGCCAAAAGCCGATTTCGACAAGGGTGTCATCCAGTCGGGCGAGGGGTGGAGACAGATGCAGGCTCCCGGATACTGGGAGATGTCCGATCTGCCCGGCTTCGACGGCATCGTGTGGTTGCAGAAGAGCATTGACATCCCCGAAGGGATGGCCGGAAAGCCGCTGACACTCAATTTCCGCGCCATCGACGACGAGGACATCACCTATTTCAACGGTGTCAAAGTCGGCGAGGGTTCGGGATATGATACCCCGCGCTCATATACAGTGCCCGGCCCGGCAGTCAAGGCCGGAGAGAATGTCATCACCATCCGCGTCAGCGATTTCGGCGGCGAAGGTGGCATAGCCCCCGGCACAGCCGAGGCGGTATGCGAGGGAAACGCCATACCTCTCTCAGGGTCATGGAGCTATCTGGTCGACACTGATTTCTCGCAGCTTCCTCCCAAGCCGGTGGCTCCCCAGGGCTCGAGCTATCCCTCGGTACTCTACAACGCCATGATTTCCCCGCTCGCCGGTATGCCCGTCAAGGGTGTGCTGTGGTATCAGGGATGCGCCAATGTGGGCCGCGACAGACAGTATGAACCTCTGTTCAAGGCCCTCATCAACGACTGGCGCGAGCTGTGGGGCAAGGATATGCCCTTCTATTTCGTGCAGCTCGCCGGATTCCTCAAGCCACAGGCCGTACAGCCCGACTCGGAGTGGGCAGCCCTGCGCAATGCCCAGGCCAAGGCACTTGAGCTCGACAACACGGCTATGGCCGTAGCCATAGACCTCGGCAACCCCGCCGACATACATCCCAAAGACAAGCAGGATGTCGCCCACCGCCTCGCGCTCATAGCCCTCGGACGTGACTACGGCAACGACGAGCCTTATGCGGCTCCGCGCTGCGTTTCAGCCAAGACCGAAGGTAACTCGATGCTCCTGACGTTCGACGGCCCCGTCTGCACTCCGACATCGGCCATCACAGGCTTCATAATAGCCGGGAAGGACGGACGCTTCACCACCGCCACCCCCGTGCGCGAGGGTGACAACCGCCTGCGCCTCTCGGCACCCGGTGTCAAGGCCCCGGTGACCGTGCGCTACGACTGGGCGGATTTCCCCGGAGGCAACCTGCGCGGCACCACAGGACTCCCCGTAGCTCCGTTTGCAAATGACAGATAAACAGACACATCAATTCACAGCCATGATAACAAACCGATCTTTCATCACCCTCGCGGCTGCAATGCTGCTGAGCCCCGCCATCGGCCTGGCCGAAAACCTCATAGTCATCGAGACCGACAGCAACGCACTGGTCTATGACGTAGCCGACAACAACCGCCTATACCAGCGCTATTTCGGCAAGAAACTCAAGAACCGTGCCGACTACTCGCAGATACCCGATGGGCCTGAGGCCGTCATAACCCACGGCATGGAGGACTACTACGAGCCCGCGCTCCACATCAACCATCCCGACGGCAACCCCTCGACCCTGCTCAACTATACCGGCCATGAGACAAACCGTCTGGCCGACGGCGCCGAGCAGACCGTGATAACCCTTGTCGACCCGGTCTACAAGGACGAGGTCAAGCTCTTCTACACCGTCTATCCCGAACATGACATCATCAAGACCCACACCGAGATAACCAACCGCGAGAACAAGCCCATCGAGGTTGAGAAATATGCCTCGTCGATGCTGCACTTCAACAACGGCGACTACTATCTCACACAATTCAACGGCGACTGGGCATCGGAGGCCAACGCCTCGGAGACCAAGCTCGAATATGGCCGCAAGCAGCTCGACACCAAGCTCGGCGCAAGGGCAAATATGTTCTGCTCACCATTCTTCCAGCTCGGACTCGACGCCCCGGCCTCCGAGAACTCGGGCGACATCCTCGTCGGCACCCTCGGCTGGACCGGCAACTGGCGTTTCACCTTCGAGGTCGACCACAAGGGTGAGCTCCGCATCATCTCGGGCATCAATCCCTACGCCTCGAAACGTACCCTGCAGAAGGGTGAGACCTTCACCACCCCCGAGTTCATCTTCACACTCTCTGACGAGGGGCGTGGCAAGGCGAGCCGCAATTTCCACGACTGGGCACGTGACCACCAGCTCCACAAGGGGAACGACACCCGCATGACCCTGCTCAACAACTGGGAGGCCACATACTTTGACTTTGACGAGGAGAAGCTCAAGAAGCTCATCGGCGAGGCCAAGGAACTCGGCGTCGACATGTTCCTGCTCGACGACGGATGGTTTGCCAACAAATATCCCCGCCACAGCGACACACAGGGCCTCGGCGACTGGGAGGAGACAAAAGACAAGCTCCCCAACGGCATAGGCGCCCTCACCAAAGCCGCCAAGGAGAACGGTGTCAAGTTCGGACTCTGGATCGAGCCCGAGATGGTCAACCCCAAAAGCGAGCTCTACGAGCAGCACAAGGACTGGGTCATCACACTGCCCAACCGCGACGAGTACTATTTCCGCAACCAGCTCGTCCTCGACCTCAGCAATCCCAAGGTACAGGACTATGTATATGGTATCGTCGACAACCTCATGACCAAATATCCCGACATCGCCTTCTTCAAGTGGGACTGCAACTCGCCCATCACCAACATCTACTCCAACTACGAGAAGATGAACCAGACACACCTCTATGTCGACTATGTGAAGGGCCTTTATAACGTGCTCGACCGCATACAGGCCAAATATCCCGACCTGATGATGATGATGTGCTCGGGTGGCGGTGGCCGCTCGGACTACGAGGGGCTGAAATATTTCACCGAGTTCTGGCCCAGCGACAATACCGACCCCATCGAGCGCCTGTATATCCAGTGGGGCTTCTCGCAGGTATTCCCCGCCAAGACACTCTGCGCCCATGTCACCACATGGAACCGCTCGACCCCCGTCAAGTTCCGCACCAACGTTGCCATGATGGGCAAGCTCGGATTCGACATCAAGCTCGATGACATGTCCGGCGACGAGGTCGAATACTGCAAGCGCGCCATACGCAACTACAACTCCTTCAAGCCCGTCATACTCGAGGGTGACCAGTATCGCCTCGTATCGCCCTACGAGGGTGAGCACGCCGCCACCATGTATGTGGGCAAGAACGACGGCGACGCCGTGCTCTTCACGTTCGACCTCTATCCCCGCTACAAGCAGTCGATCTTCAAGTCCGAGGCCAACGTGAAGCTGGCAGGACTCAACCCCTCGGCCCGCTACAGGATCACCGAGACCGACCGCACCGACGGCAACGACCATACCGTGGGCGAGTACTCGGGCGAGTACCTCATGACCGTAGGCCTCCCCCTCTTCACCCTCAACCGCCTCAACAGCCGCGTATTCAGCATCAAGAAAATCTGACCCAATCCTCACGAGAACCGACAGCACGACATGATAAGAAAAGCCACCGTCGCATGCGCCCTCGCCCTTGCCACACTCCCGGGCGGCGCGGCCACATACTGGTCTCCCGATACTCTGACCGAATCCATCACATACATTCCGGCCTCGGCCGGCCCGCACTCCGACCATCTCGAGATGGCGGGAAAACGCATCGCCGCAGTGGTGCGCTATGGTGTCAGGCCCGACGGCACATTCAGCATCGACAAGAGTCTCGTATGGCCCGGATTCCGTACGATTCCCAACAACACGCACGGGTCGCTGATGCGACGGTCGGCTTTCGATCCTGTCAGCCTCATACATATCAACGGCTCGCAGATAAGCGAGAAGGTGCTGTCGGTGACTTTCGACGGCATACTCACCGCCGAGAGCGACATATTTGACGGTGTGCGTCTGCACAGGTCGTATTTCACCTCCACAGAGGCCCCGGCATTTATCGAGAGTTTCACGATGTCGAACTATGGCAACGATGCCGTATATGTCGAAATACCCTCGTCGCGCCAGGTGCTCACGACACTGGCCGAGAAGGGTGTCGACGGCAGCTACGACATAGTGGCAGAGATTCAGGGCGACCGCACATGCCGCCTCGCTCCCGGCGAGACCATAGCGTTCTCGGCCGTGACACGGGCTCTCCGCAAGGGTGAGAAACCCACTGCGGTCGATGCTGGTGCCGAGGAGTGTGCCCGGCGCGCACTGGTACAGTCTCTGACAGGTTCGCTGGTGCTCGAGACACCAGACCCGGTCATCAACCGTATGTTCGCATTCTCCAAGCTGCGCGCCTGCGAGTCGATATTCGAGACCAAAGGGGGCCCGCTCCATGGCCCCGGCGGCGAGACCTATTATGCCGCCATCTGGGCCAACGACGAGGCCGAATATGCCAACCCGTTCTTCCCGTTCACGGGCTATGCATACGCCGACAGCTCGGCCATGAACTCGTTCAGGCATTTCGCCCGCTTCATGAATCCCGAATGGAATCCCATCCCCAGCTCTATCGTGGCCGAGGGTATGGATATATGGAACGGCGCGGGCGACCGTGGCGACGCCGCGATGATAGCCTACGGTGCCTCGCGCTATGCCCTCGCATCAGGCAGCATCGCTATCGCCCGCGAGCTGTGGCCCCTCATCGAATGGACGCTCGAATACTGCCGACGCAAACTCAGCCCCGACGGCGTGGTTATGTCAGACCACGACGAGCTCGAGGGCCGTTTTCCGGCAGGTGACGCCAACCTATGCACCTCATCACTCTATTACGACGCACTCATGTCGGCCTCGCACCTCTCACACGAGCTCGGCCATCCTGCCCGTGTGGGTGCAGCCTATCGCAAACAGGCGTCAAGACTTGCCGCCGACATTGACCGCCATTTCGCCGGGCCTGTCGAGGGATATGACACCTATGCCTATTATACAGGCAACGACCTGCTGCGAGCATGGATCTGCATCCCCCTTACGGTCGGAATCTTCGACCGGTGTGACGCGACAGTCGATGCACTGTTCTCGCCGTCGCTCTGGACCGACAACGGACTTCTCACCCAAAGCGGCACCTCGACCTTCTGGGACCGCTCGACCCTCTATGCCCTGCGCGGTGTCATCCACGCAGGTGCCACGGAGCGAGCCATGCCATATCTGAAATCATTCTCGACCACACGACTCACAGGCGACCATGTTCCATACGCCATCGAGGCATGGCCCGAAGGTAACCAGCGTCACCTCTCGGCAGAGAGTGCCCTCTATGCCCGTATCTTCACCGAAGGCATGTTCGGCATACGCCCTACCGGATTCAGGACATTCGACCTCACGCCGCGCCTTCCTGCCGAATGGGACAACATGGCCCTGCGTGGCATCAAGGCTTTCGGCTCGGACTTCGACATCGAGATTGCCCGCGCCAAAAGCGGCGACATCCATGTCAAGGTCACCTCTGAGGGCCGTGTCGTCGCAGACAGGAAAATCAAGGATGGCAAGAGCTTAAACATCAGGCTATGAAATACGGAATCAGGCCTTTCGCAATTGCTATGGTTGGCTTGGCAGCCATCCGTGTTGCCTCGGCAGAGACTGTGATTGATGTCGGGCCATGCAGTGGTGATGCGACCGCGACCTTGCGCGAAGCCATAGCGAAGGCAGCTGGCCACAACGGTAAACCTGTCACCCTCCGTCTCGCGCCCGGCAACTATGACATCAGCCGCGAACAGTCGTCAAGACATCTCTATCATATCTCCAACACCGCATCGGCCGAGGAGAATCCCGACCAGACAAAGCATATCGGCATATGGTTGAAGGGAATGAAGAACGTGACGCTCGACGGCAATGGCGCATGGCTCGTCACACACGGCGAGATGACCCCGATTGTCATAGACAGCTGCACCAACGTGACGCTGAAGAACTTTACACTTACATCCGCCGACCCCTCGGTGCCTGAGTTCAAGGTCCTGTCTGTGGACCGCACCACCATGACCATCGAGATCACACCACCCTCTCAGTTCGAGATAACCGAGGCCGGAGAATTCAGCTTCAAAGGCGAAGGGTGGCGGTTTGCCGACGGAGCCCACGCCACCACCTATCCCGAGTTCGCGCAGGTGTTCTATCCCGAACAGAACGTCACGCTGCGCTGCGAGTCACCCCTTCAGGGACGCCGTTGGGCACGCAGTCTTGGCGGACGGGTCGTTCAGTTCGGCTATAAGAATGCCCCTGCAGTTCATGCCGGAGAAATCTACCAGCTCCGACACGGCATACGCAACGAGGCGTGCGCCTTCATCAACTGCAGCCGCGATGTCAGGATTGAGAATGTCGAGTTCAATTTCCTCGGCAATTTCGGCCTTGTGGGCCAGTTTTCCGACAACCTCACCTACGACAATATCCGCTGCCGCCCCCGCTACGGCTCGGGCCGTACCGATGCCGGATTCGCCGATTTCGTGCAGATGTCAGGGTGCAAAGGCAAGATAGTGATACGCGATTCCTATTTCGAGGGAGCGCACGACGACCCGATCAATATCCACGGCACCCATCTGCGTGGCGTGGCCTCCGAAGCCCCCGACCGCCTCACCGTAAGGTTCATGCACGGGCAGACATACGGATTCCAGCCCTTCTACAAGGGAGATAAGGTTGAGATTGTTGACCGACATACACTCAATTGCCTCTCCGAAGCCCGTCTCACCGGGGTGAGCCGCATCAATGACTATGATTTCGAGCTGCACCTCGACCGTAGTCTCCCGGCCCTCCCTGACGGATATAGTATTGAAGATATCGCTGTCGAGAATGTCACATATACCCCCGAGGTAGAGATTACCGGCAACTATTTCGCCCGCATCCCCACACGCGGCATCCTCATCACCACGCGTGGCAAGTCGCTGATACAGGACAACATCTTCTTCCGCATGCCTATGCCGGCGATTCTCGTCTCGGACGACGCGCGCGGCTGGTATGAATCCGGGCCGGTACGTGACCTCACCATCAGGCGCAACACCTTCATTGAATGTGGCTCGCCCGTCATCGCCATCACGCCCGAGATAGACAGGTTTGACAAAGCCGTCCATACAGGAATCACCATCGAGGGTAACCGCTTCATAATGAAGGAAGACACCAAAGCTATCCGCCTCAACGCAGCAGACAATGTGGTGATTCGCGACAATATCTTTGACCTCCCTCCAGGCTCGCACGAGGATGCGGCATCACTTATAGAGACCGAGAACACCACCGGGCTGACCCTCAGTGGCAACCGTACGGTCATAACACCTTAAACAACAGAATAGCTATGGAATTTTACCGACGCTTCATAATACTATTGTTTGTTTTGTCATCCCTCATGGCATCGGCGGGGCCACTCAACGTGGCACCTCTTGCCAAGGCGAGTGCCTCGTCGTGTGCCGCGGGATATGACGCTTCGGGCGTCAACGACGGCATGGCACGCATCGACGGACGAGGCGAGTGGGCCTCGGATGCCAAGGAGACATTCTGGGGCGAGATAGATTTCCCCTCAGTGCGTCTAGACTGGGACAAGCCTGTCGAGATTGACCGCATCCTGCTCTACGACCGTATGGATCCGGCCTCGCACACCGCAGGAGTGACTCTGAGGTTCAGCGACGGCACACGCCGCGACGTGGGCGAGATTCCCGCCGACGGCTCACCCCGCGAGGTCGAGCTTGGCGGAATCACCTCGGACTATGTGATTGTGGAGATTTGCGACGGCACAGGCGACAATATCGGACTCTCGGAGATAGAAGTCTACCCTACTCCCGACAGTTGCGGCGATTTCGTCTCGATGGTCAATCCGTATGTCGAGACTACCCGCGGACGCTATTTCTTCTTCATCACAGGGTGCCAGCCCCAGGGAATGATAGGCGCCGCCCCGATGACCCGCAACAAGAATCAGGGTGGCGGAGGCTACAACTATAACGACAGCCACATACTCGGATTCCCTCAGATACACGCATGGATGCTCTCGGGCCTCACCTTCATGCCGGCTGCCGAGGGGGTCGACCTCTCGCACGGCGAGCAGGGATGGCGCTCGGCCTTCAGCCACAGCGGCGAGATAGTGCGTCCGGGCTATCACCGTGTCTATCTCGAGGACTACGGGGTCTGGGTGGAGCAGACCGCCACACAGCGCACCTCGATGTACCGCATGACCTATTCGCGCGACACGGTCGCATCACTCCTGTTCAACCTCGGTGGCCATGTCGCGACATCCACCATGGTCAATGCCGATGTCAAGGCTGTGTCAGACTCGCGCCTCGAAGGTGAATTCACCACCGTGGGACGTCTCTGGGGAGGCCCCGACTCGGTCAAGGTCTATTTCGTCGCCGAGTTCGACCGTCCCTTCGACCGTCTCGACTCGTGGGGCCCGCAGGGTATCTCAAAAGATGTCCGCAGTCTCGTCTCGCGCTATCCCAGCGTTGCGCGCAACGAGGGGATGAGCTATCACGATGCTCCCGACACGGGTCTTGACGCACGGTTTGCCGTCAAGGCGGGAGAGCCTGTCTGCGTGCGCATGGCCATATCGTATGTCAGCATTGCCAATGCAGCCGAGAATCTGCGCGCCGAGTCGTCAGGCAAGGATTTCGACACCATCCTCGCCTCCTCGACCCGCGAGTGGAACGACTGGTTCGGACGCATAAACGTCAAGGGGGGTACACGCACACAGAAGGTCAAGTTCTATACCGACCTGTGGCATACGCTGCTCGGACGCCACAAGATCAACGACCTCAACGGCCAGTATCCCGACCGCACACGCGGCGGCCGCATCGAGGGGAAGAATGTCATCAACCCCGATTTCCGTATCGGACAGCTCCCGATGAACCCCGACGGTACCCCAAAGTTCAACATGTATAACACCGACGCGCTGTGGCTCACGCAATGGAACCAGAACACCCTGTGGGGACTCGCATGGCCCGGGCTGCTCGACGATTTCAGCGCCTCGATGCTCGAGTATGCCGTCAACGGCGACCTGCTTCCCCGTGGTCCCTGCGGCGGAGGATACTCGTTCATCATGAGCGGTTCGCCCGCCACTTCAATGATAACAAGCGCATACCAGCGCGACCTGTGCCATAAGTGGAATCCCCGCAAGGCATATCCCCTGATACGCCGCAACCACGAGAAAGGCGGAATGCTGGGCTATAACTACGAACGTGAGTTCGGGTGGTATGACAGCCACGGCTATGCTCCCGGACGCGGAGGCGTCACCGTGCAATGGGCGTTCGAGGACTGGGCACTGAGCCGCATGGCCCTCCGTCTCGGCAAGAAGAAGGACGCCGAACGTTTTGAGCGCCGCTCGCGCGGATGGCGCGAGTGCATCCATCCCGACATCAGGCTCCTGTTGCCGCGTTGCGAGGATGGCTCATGGCTGCACACCGACCCCTTCAGCGGATGGGGTTTCGAGGAGGCAAACGCATGGCAGACAACCTTCGGCCTGTCACACGACCTTCCGGGACTCGCCGAGGCCATGGGTGGGGCCGATACCCTCTGCTCGATGCTCGACCACGCCATGCGCGAGAGCGTTGCCGGAGATTTCGTGGCCGGATACGGCTCGGGGTATGTCAGCTATGCCAACCAGCCGGGCCTCTCCACGGCCCATGTCTTCTCGCACGCCGGAAAGCCCTGGCTCACACAATACTGGGTGCGCCGCGTCAAGGAGCAGGCCTACGGCTCAATCTCACCCTCGCGCGGCTATGGCGGCCACGACGAGGACCAGGGACAGATGAGCGGCGTGAGCGCGCTGATGGCCATCGGACTTTTCTCGGTCAACGGCGGTTCGGACATTAATCCATGTTACGAAATAACCTCTCCTGTATTCGACGAGGTGACGATAACCCTCGACAACGAATATTATGAGGGGAAAGAGTTCAGGATTATAACCCACGGCAATTCGGCCGACAACTGCTACATCACACGCGCCACCCTCGACGGTGAGCCCTACAGCTCATTCCGTCTTCCCCACGACCGCTTTGCGCGCGGAGGGGTGCTCGAGCTGTGGCTCGGCCCCGAACCTAACCGCGAGTGGGGTCTCGACTGACAGAAACAAACGAAACCATAATACGATATGAAAACCAAGTTCTTGACACTGGCCGCAGCCCTCATGGTCCTTCAGGTCTCGGCCGGAGAATATACCCGTCATGTCAACCCGTTCATCGGCACGGGCAACATGGAGGGAGGCCTCTCGGGCAACTGCTATCCCGGTGCCACTACTCCTTTCGGCATGGTGCAGGTCTGTGCCGACACCCATCCCGCACCCGACTGGTATAACGCCTCGGGTTACAACTACAACGACTCGACGATATACGGTTTCACTCATACCAGACTGAGCGGCACCGGCGTGAGCGACCTCATAGACATCTCGCTCTTCCCCACCGTAGGCGACCGCACCACATCGCGCTTCTCGCACAGCAGCGAGTCGGCATCGCCGGGCTATTACAGCGTGATGCTTGCCGACGAGGGTATCCGTGCCGAGCTCTCGGCCACACCGCGCACAGGCATACACCGCTACACATTCCCCGCCGGAAGCGCGGAGCGCCGCGTATGGGTCGACGTCGACCGCTCGATGGCCAAGGGGAGCTGGGGCTGTCACATCATCCAGGGACAGTTGCGTCAGGTCTCGCCCACGGTGGTCGAGGGATACCGCGTCATCACAGGCTGGGCCAAGATGAGGCGCGTGTATTTCAGCATCGAGTTCTCGCAGCCGGTCGAGATTGTCGAGCTGCGCGACGGCGACCGCAAGATCACCGACGGCACAACCGTCATCAACGGCAGCGCACCCAAAGGGCTGTTCCGCGTACTCGGCTCAGGCAATGATGTCGTGGCCAAAGTCGGCATCTCGCCCGTCTCGGCAGCGGGAGCCCGTCAGAACCGCATGGCCGAGGCGCCGGGCAACGATTTCGACACCTATGCGGCAGCCGCCGACTCGGTATGGGACAGTCATCTCGGACGCATCGAGGTCAAAGGTGACCCCGAAAGGCTCACCACATTCTATACCGCCCTATACCACACCATGATACAGCCCAACCTGTTCAGCGACAGCGACGGCTCGTTCATGCTCCCCGACTACTCCGTTGCCAAGGTTCCATCTGCAACGCTCCCGGACACCGGAGCAGAGCGCCGCTACACCACCTTCTCACTCTGGGATACCTACCGCGCCGCCCATCCCCTCTACACCATCCTGTGTCCCGATGTAAACCGCGATTTCGTCAACTCCATGCTCGACCACTATGACGCCTACGGCTACCTGCCCATATGGCATCTGTGGGGCCAGGACAACTACTGCATGATAGGCAATCACGCCATCCCCGTGGTGGTCGACGCCGTGCTCAAGCAGACACCCGGCATAGACCCCGAACGCGCATTCAGGGCCGTCAAGGGGAGCTCGGTCAACTCTCACACCAACTCGCCCTTCGGAGTCTGGGAGAAATACGGCTATATGCCCGAAGACCTCCAGACCCAGTCGGTATCAATCACCCTCGAGATGGCATACGACGACTGGTGCGTGGCGCAGCTCGCCGCCAGGCTCGGCCATACCGAAGACTACGAACGCTTCATCAGGCGCTCGGCCAATTACCGCAACCTCTTCAACCCCGAGAGCGGTTTCTTCCAGGCGCGCATCTCAGACGGCGCATGGCTTCCCGGCTTCGACCCCGTGGAACATGGCGCCAACGGCGGCAACCCCTTCACCGAAGGTAACGCATGGCAATATTTCTGGTATGTGCCGCAGGATGTCGACGCCCTCGTCGGCCTCACGGGCGGACGCAAGGAGTTCGAGAAAAAGCTCGACACATTCTTCACCCTCACCGAAGAGCGTGAGTACAAGAACCAGAACGTCTCGGGCGAGATCGGCCAGTATGCCCACGGCAACGAGCCTTCGCATCATGTGGCCCTGCTCTACAACTGGGCCGGACGCCACGACAAGACCACAGCCATGGTACACCGCATCATGACCACCCTCTATGACAACACATCGGCCGGATATGCCGGAAATGACGACTGCGGCGAGATGTCGGCCTGGTATGTGTTCAATGCCATGGGGTTCTATCCCGTCAATCCCGCCTCGGGCGAATACAGCATTGGCCTCCCCCTCTTTGACGAATGTACCGTACACCTCCCGTCGGGCAAGGATTTCACCATCACCGCAAAGCGCAAGAAGGTGGACAGCACCCGCGTGCGCAAGATAACCCTCGACGGGAAGCCACTCGAGGGCCTCACCCTGCGCCACAGCGACATCCTCGGGGGCGGCAGACTCCATTTCAACATCGACTGACCCCACATCACTCCACATAAAGCGGACCGTCCCCACCAACGGCCCGCTTTTTTATTTGTTACGATTAACAAAATCCCGAAATCCCGATTTTTGTTTGGTATGATTAACAAAAATCCGATTTTCCAAATTTTGTTTGGTATGATTAACAAAATTTCCTACCTTTGTGATATGGAAATAATCTCAAGAGACATATACATCAATCACATAATGCGTTTTCTCGACAAGGGCCTCATGATTGCCCTCACGGGACAGCGACGTGTGGGCAAGAGCTATGTGCTGCGTGAGCTTGCATCGAGAATACGCGACACAAAGCCCGATGCCAACATAGTGTATATAAATAAGGAGAAAAAAAAATATGACGGCATCCGCACCGACTCTGACCTCAGTGCCTATCTTGCTGACAAGCTCCCGGATGGCGGGGAGAATTATCTTCTCATAGACGAGGTGCAGGACATCCGGGGATTCGAGAATACACTGCGAAGCCTGAACTCTGACGAGGAGTGCCAGATAATCGTGACCGGAAGCAACGCCAAGATGCTCTCGTCAGAACTCTCGACCTATCTCGGAGGAAGATACATCGACATCCACATACAGAGTCTGTCATACCGGGAATTCCTGAGATTCCACAACCTCACTGATTCTGACGAAAGTCTCGACAGATACCTGTCGATTGGGGGTCTCCCCCATCTCTATCGCCTCGGGCTGGAGAATGCCGACATGATATGGGAGTATATACAGAACATCTACAATACCATAGTACTCAAGGATGTCGTGCAGCGCGAGGGGCTCCGCAATGTCACGATGTTTGAGAACCTCATGTCTTTCATCAGTGACAACACCGGCCAGCTTGTTTCAGCCACATCTCTCTCGAAATACCTCAAATCGCAGAGAATCGAGCTGACACCATTGTCGGCGATAAACTATCTTAAAGCCGCCTCAAACGCCTATATCATCAACAAGGTACAGCGCTATGACATCCACGGCAAGAAACTGCTTGAGACCAACGACAAATACTATTTCGAAGACCTCGGGTTGCGCAATCTTCTTGTCGGCAACAACCGTGCCCGCGACATCGAGAAAATCATCGAGAATGCCGTCTACCTGCATCTCAAGAATCTTGGCTACAAGGTGTCTGTGGGAGCCCTTCCCGGCGCCGAGATTGATTTCGTCGCAGAGAAGAACGGTGCTGTGATTTATTTTCAGGTGGCATACCTGCTTGCAGATACGGCTACAGTCGAACGTGAGTTCGGCAATCTGCTTAAAATACAGGACAATTATCCCAAATATGTCATATCAATGGATCCGATAGTCAGCCCCAAGGACTATGAAGGTGTCACTCAGCTACCGTTGCGCCGATTCCTGATGACCGAATCATTTTGACCCCTCCATCTTTTCCCTAAAGGTGCCATTGGTGGGCGGGATGGCGTGGGGGTGGATTCAGATTTGGTGGATTGCGATAAAATGTCTAATTTTGGGGCGGATTTTCAAAAGTTTTGACTATCAACATCATCTAAGAAATGGCTCAGAAACCGTCGATTCCCAAAGGTACACGCGATTTTTCGCCCGCCGAAATGGCCAGGCGCAACTATATATTCTCTACCATCCGCGAGGTGTTCCGCCTCTATGGATTCCAGCAGATAGAGACTCCCTCGATGGAGAACCTGTCTACCCTCATGGGCAAATATGGCGAGGAGGGTGACAAACTGCTCTTCAAAGTGCTCAACTCGGGCGATTTCCTCAAGGGGGTCGACAAGGAGATGCTTGCCGCGGGCGACTCGCTGCACACCGCCTCGGCAATCTGCGAGAAGGGTCTGAGATATGACCTCACTGTCCCCTTCGCCCGCTTTGTGGTCTTGCACCGCAACGAGCTGCAGATGCCCTTCAAACGCTATCAGATACAGCCCGTATGGCGTGCCGACCGTCCGCAGAAGGGACGCTACCGCGAGTTCTATCAGTGCGACGCCGATGTGGTAGGCTCTGACTCGCTGGTCAACGAGGCCGAACTCATCGGCCTGGTAGACGAGGTATTCCGCCGTCTGGGCATACGCATCGTCATCAAGCTCAACAACCGCAAGGTGCTTGCCGGAATCGCCGAGCTCGCCGGAGCTCCCGACAAGATTGTAGACATCACCGTGGCCATAGACAAGATTGACAAGATTGGCCTCGACAAGGTGAAGGAGGAACTGCTCGAGCGTGGCCTCACCACCGAGGCTGTCGACAAGATAACACCTGTCATCACCCTCAGCGGCACCAACGACGAGCGCCTCGAGGCCCTCGGCAATCTGCTGGCGGCATCCGAAATAGGCACCAAGGGTGTCGAGGAGCTGCGCGAGGTGATGATGATGGCCTCGCATCTTGGCCTCACGGCCGACGTCGAGCTCGACGTCTCGCTGGCACGCGGACTCAACTACTACACCGGCACCATCATCGAGGTCAAGGCCAAGGACGTGCAGATAGGAAGCATCACCGGGGGTGGCCGTTATGACAACCTCACGGGCGTATTCGGAATGCCCGGTCTCTCGGGCGTAGGCATCTCGTTTGGCGCCGACCGCATATACGACGTGCTCAACACCCTCGACCTCTATCCGGCCGAAATCTCGGGTGCGGCCAAGGTGATGTTCACCAATTTCGGCCCTGCCGAGGCGCTGCGCTCAATGGAGGTGATGCGCCGTCTGCGCGCCGAGGGCATCTCAGCCGAGATATATCCCGACAATGCCAAGATGAAGAAGCAGATGGGACGTGCCGATGCCCTCGGCATCCCCTATGTGGCCATCATCGGAGAGACCGAGCTTGCCGAAGGACGCATAACCCTCAAGAACATGGCCACAGGCGAGCAGCAGTCCCTCACCCCCGACGAACTCATAAATACACTGAAAGGTTAAGGGGGCACAAGATTATGAGGTTAAAGGTTAAGGGGAGTTTATTTAAACTTTAATCTATAAACCCTAAACTTTAATCTTTAATCTTTAAACTCTAAACTTTAAACTCCCCTTAACCTTTAACCCTTAACCCCATAACTCCAATGATAATTTCCGACTCGCTGGCAACCTTCGGGCGCTACTGCATATTCATGACGCGGGTTTGGAACGTGCCCGACCGCTGGCGCACGTTCTTCAGCCGGACAATAGCCGAGATTACAAAGCTCGGCATTGACTCCATACCCCTTGTCATAGTCATCTCCATCTTCATCGGCGCCGTCTGCACCATCCAGATGCAGCTCAACATCGTGTCGCCTCTCATCCCGGCCTACTCTACAGGGCTGGCCACGCGCGAGATTATCCTGCTCGAGTTCTCAAACTCAATTCTCTGCCTCATACTCGCGGGCAAGGTCGGCAGTAACATCGCCTCCGAGATAGGCACCATGCGGGTCACCGAACAGATTGACGCCCTCGACATCATGGGCATCAACTCAGCCAATTTCCTCGTCCTCCCCAAGATTGTGGGCTTTCTGCTGTTCATGCCCGTGCTGGTGGTGTTCTGTATCTTCACCTCATTCATGGGAGGTGTGCTCATCTCTATCATCACAGGCATCATACCCCTGAGCCGATTCATCTACGGACTGCAGACCATGTTTCAGGAATGGTATGTCTGGTACGGCCTAATCAAGTCGCTCTTCTTCTCGTTTATCATCACGTCTGTAGCCTCGTTCTACGGCTACTACGTCAAGGGTGGTGCCCTCGAGGTAGGCAAGGCCTCGACCAACGCCGTGGTCGCATCCAGCATCCTTATACTGCTTCTCGACGTCATACTCACAAAACTCCTGCTCCAATGATTGAAGTCAAGAATGTCACCAAGTCCTTCGACGGCAAGACCATCCTGCACGATGTCTCGGCCACCTTCGAGACAGGCAAGACCAACCTCATCATAGGTCAGAGCGGTTCGGGCAAGACCGTCCTAATCAAGAGCATCATCGGCCTGCTCATGCCCGAGAAGGGTGAGATACTCTTCGACGGCCGCGACATCATGAAGATGGACCACAACCAGATCAAGGAGCTGCGCAAGGAGATAGGCATGCTCTTCCAGGGGTCTGCACTCTTCGACTCGGAGACCGTGCTCGGCAATGTCATGTTCCCCCTCACCATGTTCACGAGCATGTCTGCCGCCGAAATCAAAGACCGCGCCCAATTCTGCCTCGAACGTGTCAACCTCAAGGGTGCCGGAAACAAATATCCCTCCGAAATCTCGGGCGGCATGCAGAAGCGAGTGGCCATAGCCCGTGCCATCGCCCTCAACCCCAAATACCTCTTCTGCGACGAGCCCAACTCGGGTCTTGATCCCCGCACATCCATCGTCATCGACGAGCTGCTCAGCGACATCACCCACGAGTACAACATCACCACCGTCATCAACACCCACGACATGAACTCCGTGCTGGGAATCGGCGAGAACATCATCTTCATCAACAAGGGACACCGCGAATGGGTAGGCGACATGGAGGCCATATACCACACCTCAAACGAAGCGCTGAACGAGTTCGTATTCGCCAACGACCTGTTTCAAAAAGTCAAGCAGTACGTACTCAGCAACGAACGCCCCCATAACCCTATAACCTTTAACCCTTAACCTTTAACCCCACCAAAGATGGCAACCATCCGGATAGACACCCTTGATGCCGAAGGCGTGGAGGTCTTCGCCACCCTCACCGAGGCCCAGTTGCGCAACCGTCTCGACCCCGCCAATGCCATCTTCATCGCCGAGAGTCCCAAGGTCATAGCCGTGGCCATGGACGCCGGTTACCGGCCCGTCTCCATGCTCTGCGAAGAGCGTCACATCACAGGGGATGCGGCCCCGCTCATAGCCCGCTATCCCGACATTCCAGTATATACAGGCACGCGTGAACTGCTCGCACGCCTCACGGGCTACACCCTCACACGCGGAGTGCTCTGCGCCATGCGCCGTCCGGCGCCCCGTCCGCTTGACGAGGTCTGCACCCCCGATGCACGCCGTATAGTAGTCATCGACGGCGTGGTCGACACGACAAACATCGGCGCCATCTTCCGCTCGGCTGCCGCGCTCGGCATCGACGGCGTGCTACTCACCCCCGACTCATGCGACCCTCTCAACCGCCGTTCCATCCGCGTCTCCATGGGCTCGGTCTTCCTTGTCCCCTGGACATGGCTTGACGGAGGGCTCGAATCCCTCCATGCCCTTGGATTCAAGACAGTGGCCATGGCCCTCACAGACCGCTCGGTGCCCATCGACGACCCGCAGCTATGCGCAGAGCCCCGTCTCGCCATCATCATGGGCACCGAAGGTGACGGGCTGCCGGCCTCAACCATAGCCGAGGCCACCTACACAGCCCGCATCCCCATGAGCCACAACGTCGACTCGCTCAACGTCGCCGCAGCCGCCGCAGTCGCCTTCTGGCAACTGCGCTGACTATTCCCCGTTCAGGGAGCAGCGCTCCCGTCCTCAATCTCAAACAGGTCGAAATCGGCGTATGAAGGGGTCGGAACCAGGGAGGGGGTGATGCAGAAGAGGCCGGTCTTGGCGCCGACCCAGACACCAGGTGTCACAGTGCACAGAGGGCCGAGGGGGTTAAAATTGATTCCATCCTCAGACCACGAATAGCTGCAAAGGTCGTTTGGCAACAGCTCCGCACGCAGCCATACGCGCGGCGAGGAACAAGCCACGGACGCCTCGGTCTTTAGCCGGACAGGAAAACGTCTGTCACCGCGTCCTGTGACCACGATGACCGAGTCTGAGGTTACGGCTATATATGAATATCGGGTGCCGTACATCACAAGTCCGGCACGGCTAAGAGAATCCGTGAAATGGGGCTCTACGACGGTCGTGGCCGTGAAACGCTCTGCCGGGAATTTCTGCAGATACAGGTTGGGGGCATAGTAGAGATTCCCCTCCTCCGAAGGACAGTTCACGGCATTGAGTCTCAGCCATCCCGGACGTTCTGTAAGGCTGTACCATACGTCGCGCGGATTCCCCTGCCACTGCCATTGCAGTCCCGGGACGGAATCGCTGAAATCATCCGACATCTGCATCCTCACTGATGCACCATCCTCCCCAACATTGGGACGCCTGTATGCCAGCACCGGGTGTCCGTTGTCGCCCATCTCTATCCATCCGTCGTCGGTCCAGCGGGCCGGCTGCAGATGCACCACGCGCCCGTGGATGCCTTTGGACTGGAAATGGATGAACCACCATTCCTTACCGTCGGGCGTATCGACAAGTCCCCCCTGATGCGGGCCGTTGATGCCTGTGTCGCCCGACTCGAGCACGCGGCGCGACTCGTAGGGCCCGTATATCGAGCGCGAGCGCAACACCGTCTGCCAGCCGTCGGCTACCCCTCCGGCGGGTGCAAGGATATAATACCATCCGTCGCGCTTCATCATCTTCAGGCCCTCAAGGGTCGGATTGGCTACTGTGTCGCAATAGACCGTCACCCCGTCGTCGAGCAGGCGTTTTCCGTCGGAACTCATGCGGTGCAATATCGCCGGGCCTCCACGATGCAGCGAGTGGACGAGATATGCCTGGCCGTCGTCATCCCACAGCGGACACGGGTCTTCCCACTTGGCCACATCGACCATCTGCGTCAGCTCCCAAGGCCCTCGGGGGTCATTGGCTATGGCCACGAAAAGCCCCTCCTCGGGTGTACAGAAATGGACATAAAACCTGCCGTCGTGAAACCTTATCGACGGTGCCCACGAGCCTTCGCCGTGGGCCGGACGCCCGTAGCGTCCGAAAGGAAGCGAGGGATAGACGTGCGAGACTATCTCCCAGTCGACAAGGTTGCGCGAGTGGAGCACCGGGATGCCGGGCATGGCGTTGAAACTCGAAGCCACCATCCAGAAATCGTCACCCGTGCGGATTACGTCCGGATCGGAGTAATCGGCATGGATGACGGGATTGGTGTATGTCCCGGCACCATGTAGGGCCAGCGACATGAAAATCAGTATTAAGGTTGTGACACTGCGTGACATAGTGCCACAAAGTTACGCAAAAACGCGCAACCGGTCAAGTCATTCACCCAATACGTGCATAGCCTCAAGGCACATGCGCGAATTGTGGTAGGGACATTTCCAGAATCCGGCCTTGTCATCGGTGCGGTTCACGCTGCCGTCGGCGCGGCGCGACCAGTACCATTCGCCCTCCTCAGGGTCGACGAGCTTGTCGGAGATATAGCGCCATGTCTCATAAGCCTTGTCCTCATACCCGGGCTCGCCGTGGAAACGCGCAAGATAGAGCTGTCCGATGACATTCTCGGCTTGTACCCACCAGTGCTTGTCGTTGTCATAGTTTCCGGCGGGATGGCGTTCGTAGACCATCGAGCCGTCATGGCAACGCCCCTGCAGACCTGCCCCGGCTATGTGACGCGCGTGGCGCAGGGTCTCGGCGGTGAGCCCTTCATCACCTATGACCTGAGCTGTCTCGAGCAGCAGCCACGAGGCCTCGATGTCGTGTCCGTAGCTCTCGGCTCCGGGGAGCTCGCGCCAGTCGTCATCGAAGAAGAGCGTGAGGTGATGGGTGCGCTGATTCTCGATACGATCGAGGAAGAGGCGCAGCAGATAGCGCGTAGCCTCCTCGACATCCGCAATGCGCGGATGGCCGGGAGCCTTCTCCTTGAGCGCGCGCAACAGATTGGTATATCCCTCGATGATGTGGAGGTGGGTGTTCATGGTCTTCGAGGCATTGGCGTCATGCTCGCTCAGCCGCATGTCTTCAATCGGGGTCCAGTCGCGGCGCGTGGCCTCGATATATCCCCCCTTCACGCGGTCGCGGGAATGTTTCTCGATGACGTCAAACAGCTCTACCGCCGTGTCAAGGGCCTCGTTGTCGCCCGTGAGGCGGTAATATTCCGTGAGGCCGTATATCATGAAGCCGATGGCATAGAACTGTTTCTTGGTGTCGAGGGGCTCGCCCTTGGCATCAAGGCTCCAGTATGTGCCTCCGAACTCGCGGTCGATGAAACGCTCCATGATGTAGCCGTATGCCCTGCGGGCCATCCCGGCATACTCCTGATTGCCAAGGACGCGCGCGGCGGCAGAGAATGTCCAGAGTATGCGGGCGTTGAGTATGGCACCCTTCGGAGCCTCCGGGTCGAGGCGGTCGTCGCCGTCGCGTCGCCCGTAGAATCCACCGTCTGGGTCGGTCATACGCTGTATCCAGTAAGGGAGGATGCATCCGGTGAGGTTGTCGAGGAGTTCCTGTGCGAAAATCTTCTTATCCATAATCATGCCGGTTCTACAAATTCTTCAGTGTCAATGGTGACAGGCTTCTCGCGGCGTGTGCGCAACTTGGCAACAATCTCGTCCATCTCGGAGGTTCCGAGGGGATAGAGCCAGACGAAGCACATGGAGAGCAATGCCACTCCGGCGGGAATGAACGTCATCAGCATCCACAGGCAGGTGATTGCGCTTGCGGGCTGCACAATGTCAAGACCCATATTCGAGTCATTGCGCTCGATATATCCCTGGGCACTCAGCATCCACATCACCGAGGCACCGCCGATGGCACCGCCGAACTTCTGGGCCATCGAGGCCGACGAGAAGATGAGGCCCGTAGAGGCCGACCCGGTGCGCAGCTCCGAGTAGTCGCTGACGTCGGCATACATCGACCACACAAGGGGCGACATCATGCCGGTGAGGACAGAGATGATAATCTGGAGCAACAGCATCAGCAGCAGTCCGCCGTTGGTCGATGGTGAGAGGGTGAAGAAGAGGACGCTGAAGACGATTAGCAGCAGGTCTACCATCAGGAATGTGGGTTTCTTGCCAATCTTGGCGGTGACAGGCACCGCGAGGGCCACGCCGACCATATTTGCGACCTCGCCGACTCCGAGGAAAAGGCCCGAATAGAAGAGCACGGACAGCGAGAAGAGCATGATGTGCTGGTCACCCCCGATGACATCGGCAAAGAAGAAGGCCACCGTGGCGCCGCGCACCGTATTGAACAGGTTGAAGCAGAGCGACGCGCCGTTGAGCAGCCACCAGGGCTTGTTGGTGACGAGCATCCTGATGTCGCTGCCGAGCGAGGCAGACGACACGGTGGTCAGTTGCTCGCGGGTCAGATAGAAGCAGAGCAGGAAGAGGCAGAAGCAGCACGCGGCAATGACAATCATCGAAGCCTGCCAGCTTGTCTGCAGCGAGAAACCGAACTCGCCCGCAAACATCTTGCACAAGGGATCCCAGGCAAAGAGGGCTATGAACGAGCCCCCGTAAGCGAAGAACATGCGGAACGACGAGAACACCGTCTTCTCCTGCGAGTTGTCGGTCATCACACCGAGCATGGCTCCATACGGCACATTGATGCCCGTATAGACCGTCATCATCAATATGTATGTGACGTAGGCCCACACCAGACGTGCGCCATAACCCCAGTCGGGGGTTGTGAAGAGCAGTATGCCGCATATCGAGAACGGCGCGGCCACCCAGAGCAGATAGGGGCGGTACTTGCCCCAGCGGGTGGTGGTACGGTCGGCCACAATACCCATCATGGGGTCGCTCACGGCGTCCCAGATGCGGGTGACCAGAAGGAGTATGCCCGTGTCGACAAGCGAGATGCCGAACACGTTGGCATAGAAGAAGGGGAGATAATAGCTGAAGACCTTCCAGAACATGGATGATGCCATGTCGCCGAAGCCGTAGCCGATTTTTTCGCTTAATTTTGCCATGGAACAGAGATTCAGGGGAAATTGCATAATGGTCGTGACGGGGCTCTGACCACCCCGCCACGACCCGTAGGGGATTATTTTTTCAGGTACTCGAGGTTGGCATCGATGAGCCGGTTGAGTGTCTTGACAGACTCCGAGGTCGACAGACCGTCCTGAGGAGTGTTGAGGCAGTAGTCGACGAGGCGGTCGATGGTCGAGGTGGCCACGTGCATGCGGGTGTCTGACGAGGCATAGTAGATGAACACCTTGCCGTCCTCGTCGGCAATCCAGCCGTTTGAGAAGAGCACGTTCATCACGTCGCCGATATATTCCTCGCCAACGGGAGCCATGAGGTATCCGCCAGGCGACGCTATCTTCTCCCAGGGTTTCTCAAGCGAGGTCATATACATGTAGAGGACATAGCGCAGGCCCGAGGCACAGGCACGCACGCCGTGGGCCAGGTGCAGCCAGCCCCGCGAGGTCTTGATGGGATGCGGTCCCTCGCCGTTCTTGACCTCCTTGATAGTGTGATAATAGCGGGCGTCGATGATCTTCTCCTCCTTGACCTCGGCATTGGTGATGTCGTCGATGAGGGCCCAGCCGATGCCACCGCCGCTGCCGGTGTCGATAAAACCGTCCTGCGGACGGGTGTAGAGGGCATATTTGCCGTCGACAAACTCGGGGTGAAGCACGACGTTGCGCTGCTGCGACTTGGACTTCAGATCGGGCAGACGGTGCCAGGTCTTGAGATCGCGTGTACGGGCAATGCCGCACGATGCCGTGGCAGCCGAGAGGTTGCCGGGCTCGGCGGGATCCTTGCGCTCGACACAGAAGAGGCCGTAAATCCATCCGTCCTCATGGGCGGTGAGGCGCATGTCATAGACATTGGTGGCGGGGTCGTCTGTCTCGGGCATAGTGATGGGATGCTCCCAGAAACGGAAATTGTCGATGCCGTTGGGACTCTCGGCCACGGCGAAGAACGACTTGCGGTCCATCCCCTCGACGCGCACGACGAGCAGGTATTTCCCCTGCCACTTGATGGCGCCCGAGTTGAGTGTGGCATTGCACCCAATCCTCTCCATGAACCAGGGATTGGTCTCGGGGTTGAAATCATATTTCCAGGTCGGGGGCACCATGTCGGCGGTGACCACGGGATTCTGGTATCTGTTATAGATGCCGTTCCCTTCAAGCATGATATTGGGGCGGGTCACAAGCTCTTCATAGCGGGCAAGGATGAGGTTCTTGCGGTATTCGAATGTAGACATATCTGTATTATGGTCTATTGTTATTTTACGAATATGGTTTTGGGATTGTCGTGGAAGGCCTTGAAATCGGCCTCGGCCTGATGTCCGGGATAAGGCACATAGAAATGCTTCGGATTCTGGCTCTCTATGGCGTTGCGCCATACGCAGACATATGCGATGGGCAGGTTCTCGATCGAAGGCATAAGCACACCGGTATACCAGTCGGCCACAGGAAGGCTCTCGGAGCCGGTCTCGGTGAACGCGGCGAGCTTGCCACGCTTCTGTGCCTCCTCGACGACATAGGGAAGCTGTGCGGCTATGCGGGCCTTGTACGGCTCCACGCCGTCGGCGCCGTCAAACATATATATGTCCGTGCCGAGTATGTCGACATACTCGTCGCCGGGATAGGTCGAGAAATACTGTTCGCGCGTCAGGTCCTTGTCGGGCGAGTAGGCCCACACTACATTGTCGATTCCTGCCGAGTCGAAGCGCTCGCGGGTGAGGCGGTAGAGGGCGATATACTGCTCGGGGGTAGAGTGACCGGCACCCCACCAGAACCACGAGCCCGAGTTCTCGTGCCACGGACGGAACACCACGGGGATGCGGTTGCCGTCGGCGTCCCTTAGCGAGCCGATGAAGGCGGCTGCGCGGTCAATCCATGCCGTGAGGGTGTCCGTGACAGCCTGCACCGAGTCCATCATGGCGAGGGGGGCCGTAGAGACATCCCACGAGCCGCCACCGCTGACGGGGTTGCGCGGATGCCACGAGATGGCGTTGATGCCTCCGCGGGCATCCTGACGGGCTATCTCCGAGGCCATGAAGCCGAACGGCACACCATCGAGATTCCTGGCCGAGTCGAGCTCTATCATGCCCAGGTCCCAGCTCATCAGACCGGGATATTCGCCTGTCACGGCCCTGACATCCGAGCCACCCTCAGCATACTCCCATGTATGTCCGTAAGCGGTGTCGTCGTGGTGGCCGAAATAGAAGCGGCCCGACTTTGCCACCGAATCCATGCGGGCTATCAGTGCCTGCGCGGGTGTCTGCGCCGCGGGCTCCTGTGTGGTCCTCTTCTCGGCCGAGCATGAGGCCAGCATCACGGCCAGCGCGCCGATAGTGATTTGTCTGATTTTCATTTTCAGGTTTTTATCCAAGAGTTACTACTATGTTGTTTTCAGATCCTTCGGGCTGCAGGGGTATCAGGTTCCCCTCGACCGGCTTGCCGTTGACTGTCACGGTGCGCACGCCACGGCACACGCGGGCCGGATTCTCGACCTTGATATGGTATCGGGCGCCACGGAATGTGCGGTCTACCTCATATCCGGGCCATGAGTCGGGGATGCAGGGGTCTACGCGCAGGCCGTCATAGTCGGGCCTTATGCCGAGGATGAACTGCGTGACGGCATACCAGTTCCATGCGGCGGTGCCCGTGAGCCACGAGTTCTTGGCCTCGCCGGGACGGGCGGCATCCTTTCCGGCAGTCATCTGGCAGTAGACGTATGGCTCGACCTTGTGCAGGTCGCTCTTATCCTCGAGATATGCGGGACATATCTTGGCATAATACTCCCACGCCCTGTCGCCGCGTCCGAGCACGGTCTCGCCGATGATGACCCAGGGATTGTTGTGGGCGAATATCCCGGCGTTCTCCTTGTATCCGGCGGGATAGGACGAAATCTCGCCATAGTCGATGACATACTCCGAGAAGGGGGGATTGTTGAGCACAATGCCGTGCTCGCAGTCGAGATATGTCTTGACCGAGTCGAGCGCGATCTTGACGAGGCCGTCCTCAAGACCGATTCCGGCCATCGTGCACCAGCCCTGCGACTCGATGAATATCTTGCCCTCGCGGTTCTCGTGCGAGCCAACCTTGCGTCCGTAGTAGTCGTATGCGCGCAGGAACCACTCGCCGTCCCAGCCGTATTTCCTCACAGCCTCGACCATCCGGGCCACCTCGGCCTCGGCGCGGTCGGCCTCGGCATCGAGCCCCGTGCGGCGGCACAGGGCGGCATAGTCGCGCCCGCACACCACAAACTGGCCCGCAATCATGAGCGACTCGGCCTTCGAGCCCTCGGATTTGTTCTCGGTTGTCTGGAACGACTCGTTGGGGTCGTTCGAGAAGCAGTTAAGGTTGAGGCAGTCGTTCCAGTCGGCACGCCCTATGAGGGGAAGCCCGTGGGGGCCGAGGTTATTTATCACATGGTCGAACGACACGCGCAGGTGCTCCATCAGCGGCACCTCCGAACCGGGCACGTTGTCGAACGGCACAGGGGCGTCGAGTATCGAGAAATCGCCTGTCTCCTTGATATAGGCCACAGTACCGAAGACGAGCCACATGGGGTCGTCGTTGAATCCGCCGCCGATGTCGTTGTTGCCGCGCTTGGTCAGCGGCTGGTACTGGTGATAACACCTTCCGTCGGGGAACTGGGTCGAGGCTATGTCAATGATGCGCTCGCGGGCGCGGGCGGGTATCTGATGCACGAATCCAACGAGGTCCTGGTTTGAGTCGCGGAATCCCATGCCGCGCCCGATGCCGCTCTCGAAGAACGAGGCCGAGCGCGAGAAACAGAACGTGACCATGCACTGATACTGGTTCCAGATATTGACCATACGGTCGAGCCTCGTGTCGCCCGTGCGGACGCTGAACCGGCTCAGAAGGTCGTCCCAGTATGCCTTGAGCTCGGCAAATGCGGCATCGACCTTGGCGGGGGTGTCGAAGCGTGCCATGAGCTCGCGGGCGGGGGCCTTGTTGATTACCCCTTTCGACTCCCATTTCTCCTCCTGCGCGTTCTCGATATACCCGAGCACAAACACCAGCTCCCTGCTCTCGCCCGGAGCGAGCGTGATGTCGAGCTGATGGGCCGCTATGGGGCTCCAGCCGTGGGCCACGGAATTGCGGCAGCTCCCCTCCATCACGGCGTCGGGGGTATCGAAACCGTTGTAGAGTCCCATGAATGTCTCGCGGTCGGTATCGAATCCGTCTACCGCGGCATTGACCGTATAGAACGCATAATGGTTGCGGCGCTCCTTATATTCTGTCTTATGATATATCGTGGGGCCGTCCACCTCGACCTCTCCTGTCGAGAAGTTGCGCTGAAAGTTCTCCATATCCGTGGCGGCGTTCCAGAGGCACCACTCGATAAACGAGAAGAGCTTGAAGCTCTTTGTCTCAGTCGACCCGTTGGTCAGGGTCAGCTTCGTGACCTCGGCATTGGTGCCGAGGGGCACGAAGAAGAGTGTCCTTGCCCTCAGGCCGTTCTTTGAGCCCTCGATTATGGTATAGTTGAGGCCGTGGCGGCACTCGTAGCTGTCGAGTGGCGTGCGGCACGGTTTCCACGAGGGGTTCCACACGGTGTCGCCATCCTTGATATAGAAATATCTGCCCCCGGCATCCATCGGGACGCCGTTATAACGGTAGCGGGTGAGGCGGCGGAACTTGGCATCGCGGTAGAACGCGTATCCTCCGGCAAAATTCGAGATGAGCGAGAAGAACTCCGTGTTTCCAAGATAGTTTATCCAGGGCCAGGGGGTCTTGGGCTCGGTGATGACGTACTCGCGCGCAGCGTCGTCAAAATGACCGTATTTCATCTATTATCGGTATTACAGTTTGAAATCACCCCTGTTGAGTACGAGGGGATTGTTCAGGACGGTCTTCCACTCGCCGTTCTTGTTCCACTCCTTGCCGAGTGCGGGGCGGTTGTTGTCCCATTCGTACCACCCCATGAAATAGCTCCACAGGGCTCCGTTGGCAAAATCCTTGTCGGGCGACATGAGGTTGCCCGTCTCGGCGAGGGCCACCATCTTGTGTCCCTCGACAGCCGAGGTGAGCAGGTTGAACTTGGCTGACTGGTCGGAATATGATGGCTCGTAGAGGTCTGCGCCCACGATGTCGACGCACTCGTCGCCGGGATATGCGGCGCGTAGCTTCGAGACAGCGGCGAGCTTACCCTCGTCGGATGTCTGCATGGTCCATACCCAGACGAGGTTGTTGAGCTTATAGTCGTTGGTGAGGGTGTTGTAGAGCCATTTCCAGAGGGCCTTGGTGGTCTCGGCACCATCCTTGCCCCACCAGAACCATGCGCCCCAGGTGTAGTCGCCCGCAGCCTCGTGGAAGGGGCGGAACAGCACGGCGATACCTGCGTCCTGGAGTTTCTTGAGCGATTCGGCCATCTCGGCCACATCGGCCAGGGCTATCTTGTTTTCCTCGGTGCCGCTGACAAGTATCTTGGCGGGGTCGAAGGGCATATCCTTGCCTGTCCCGTAGCCACCCTTGCCGTCGGGCACATTCCAGTGCCAGCAGATGGCGGGTATGCTTCCGGCATCCCATGCCGACTTGACGGGGGTGATGTCGCCATAGTCAATCCAGTTGGCGGGCGAGTAAGGGATATGTATATAGTCGAAACCTATGATTGCGGGCTGTTTTCCGGCGCTCTTGGCCACCTCGTCATAGAACGACGAGCCCCAGGCCACCTCGCCCATCACGCCCGAGAGGATTTTCTTGCCATAGTTGTCATAAAGCAGCTTATACACCTTGCGCGCACTCTCTGTGGCGTTGCTGTTGGTGAGATTTGCGGCTATGCTCACCACCGGGGGCACGACCTCGGCCTCTGTGGCAAAGGAGAGCTGGATGGCGGCAGACTTTGCGCCCGTGGGGTTTGTGAAGGCTCCCTCGGCAAATGTGACCGAGTATGCCTTGCCGGGCTCGAGGCTCAGGGTTGCGGTGACTTTGTTGATATTGACAGTATAGGGGTTGGTATTGCCGTTGAGCTTGCAGATGTCTGTGGCTGTGGCAGTGACCGAGGTGCTGAAAGTGAAAGTCACCTCCTTGAGGTCGGCGCTGACAGTGCTTCCGTCTGCAATACTTGTCGATGTAAGGTTTATAGGTATGACTGCGGGAGCCGGTTCATCGGGATCATCCCCGCCACAAGAGGTCAATAATACACAGGTAGAAAGAGCAAAAAACAATGATCTGATTGGAAACATGGGGTTTAAAGATTATAGTTTAAAGTTTAAAGAGTTTAAAGTTTAAAGAGATAGCTTTTGTCTTTTTGTCGCGGGTTCCGGCTTCAGCCGGGACCATTCCCTGATTTTTTTGAAAACGGGAGGGGAGCGGGGATGCTCCCCTCCCGTCTGAAGATGGAATTGTACCTATGGGAGTCTTATTCGATGGTTATCTTGTCGAGCTGGAAATTGGATCCTGTCACCACAAGGCCACCGTTGTTGATGAGGTCATCGAGAACCGCCTGTGTGAACACAACCTCGAGGGGAGATGCAGGTGTGTCATACTGGCCGGGTATCGGGTCGGGAAGGTTGCCCCAGCCGTTACCGTAGCGCAGCGATATGCACCACCACTCACCGTCGGCCACTGTCGTGGTCGTGTAGAACCTTACGGTCGAGCCGGGCTTGACTGTAGACCAGTCATAGCCGCCCCATGCGAGGTCCTGGTTGCCTTCCCAGCCGTTGTTGACCCAGGGACCTGTCCAGACCACTGTCTCGAGCGAGTTCTCCCACTCGACGGTCACCTTGTTCAGCACATAGTTCTGGCCGGTTATCACGAGACCACCCTTGTCGACGAGGTCGGCGAGGACATTGGCTGTGAGCTCTACGGCGAGGATACCCTTCTCGGGAGTGTCATACTGGCCGGGGATCGGGTCGGGCAGGTTGCCCCAGCCGTCGCCGTGGCGCAGCGATACGCACCACCATTCACCATCGGGAACCATCGGAGTCATGTAGAGGGTCAGGATTGCGCCTGCGGGCACCTGGCTCCAGTCGAAGCCGTCCCATGCCAGATCCTGGTTGCCACCCCATGAGGGGTTCTCCCACATGCCTTCCCAGATGGTCATGCCCACGTGGGTTGCGGGTATCACGGCGATATCATACGAAATCTCGCCGTTGCTCGACACGAGTGTCACCTTGGCGGTCTTGCCGCAGCTTCCGGGCACCTGGACGATGAGCTTGTCACCGTTGAGGATATACTGCACGTTCTGTCCGTTCACCTGCACGGCGGTCAGCTTGTCGGCGTTTGCCACGGTGAGGACGAATGTCTCGCCGGCGCGTATCTCAGTCTCCTCGCCGGGGAGCTCGGTGGCGTATGCGCACTCGGGCGCGGTGAGCTCGATGGCCGGAGCCTCGACAACCTCACCGTTGGTGAGCACGAAAGCGACCTCGTTGCTACCTGCCGGGAGTGTGGCGGGCACAGTCACGGCAAACTCGGTTGCCGTGGTGTTCTTGACCTCGACATCGGTATTGCCTGCAAAGCGGATGGTCTTGACATGGTCGAGGTTCACACCCTTGACGGTGAGAGGACCGGCCAGGGCTGCGGGTGCGGGGTCATAGGCGATGCCTGTGGGCTTGATGGTAGAGAGCTCGACCTTGACCTCGGCGCCCGATGCTGTGGCCAGCACAGCCTCGCCCGATGTCAGACCCTCGGGGATGGTGAGGGCAATCTCGGTGGCACTCTTGGATGCCGGCTCGACAGGCTCGGCGGTGCCGGGGAAGAATACCGTCGTCACAAGCTCCATGTTGACACCCTTGAACTTGATGGCGTCTCCGCCCCAGAGGTCGGCGGCGGGTTCGGCCACAACCTCCTCGGGCACTGCCACGCCGATGGTGGCGGCCGCTACCTTGACACCCGATGCGGGGATGATGCAGACGGTGCCGTCGGTGACGTTGGCGGGGAGCACGAATGTCAGGACATTGCCCTTGACGGTAAACTCAACCTCGTCGTCGTTGGGCATGGTGACCTTGGTCACGAGGTCGAAATTGGTACCCTTGATCTCGACGGTCTGGCCGGGCTTGGCGCCGGTGAGGTCGAGCACCTTCTCGACTGCGGGGAGAGCCACGGTGAGCTCGTCGTCAGAATATATCCAGTTGGGCATCTCGGCGGCGTCGCTGATGATGATTCTGCCGCTCTGGGCCTCAGCGGGCACGCGCAGCTTTATCTCATAGCGCGAGTGAGATGTGAAGTCATCCTCGGGCACGATGGCCTCGTCGGTGAAGATGACCTCGTGTATCAGGTTGAGATAGTCACCCTTGATGGTTATCTCGTCGCCTGCCTTGACCGAGAGGGGTGCCACAGACTCGAGCGTGATGGGCTCGGTGAATGTGAGCAGCGTCTTGGTCTTGATCTCGCCTGCGGCGTGGTGAAGCACAACATAGCCGGGCTCGGCATTCTGAGGCACGGTGATGCGTATCTCCTCGGGAGAGACGCGTGTGATGTCGGTGATATCGCCGCAGCCGGGGAGGGTGACAGACTGAATCTGGTCCATGCCCGAGCCGAGGAAACGGAGCTCGCCGCCACGGGCCACGGGCGAGGGGCCGAAGACGTTGAGTGTCACGCCTCCGATATACTGGTTGGTGCCGAAATCGTCATCGTCGTCGCACGATGTCAGGGCAAACCCCGTCGACAACATCAGGCACGCCATGGCCGAGGCCATGAATTTATGTAATCTTTTCATTGTGATATTCTCTTAAGGGGATTATTCGATGGGAACAACGCGGATATTGTCGACACAGATGACGGGGTCGCAGGTTGTGCCGTTGACACCACCGTGATATACGAAGAATGTGAGTCCGTCAAGGTCGGAGGTCGAGATGCTGCGGCCGCACTTGCCACCTTCGTGGGTGAAATTGAAACCCGAGAGGGGCTGCGATACGGTCACCCATTTTCCGGCGGTATCATACGAGCCTGTGGCAATCCACGGAGTCCAGAGGCCGCGGGGCTGTGCCGAGTCGGCGATATACGAGTTGGTTCCGGCACCGCTGTTGACAGTCGCATACGAGGTGAAAATCATCTGCATGGCACAGGTCATCCAGGGGCTTGCCGAGGGAACAAGCACCTCAAACTTGATTTGCAGTCCGTCGATGCCATGTTTCTCGATAAGCTGTGCGAACTCGGGACGCTGGCTCAGGGGGCCGTTGGCGCCCGATGCATCGGGCCAAAAATTGAACGAGAAATTATCCTCGGCCCACGATGCCGAAGCCTCGCCGTCGAGAGTCGGCCCATCCATGTAAAGATAGCTGCCGTCGATGGCATCGATACCCTCGTCCTCGCCGGGGTTGTGCACCTTGCCGGTACGCCAGCCGTTGGCTATGGCCAGACCGCCGCGTGTGCCGTCCCAGTCGAAGAGGATATTGGTGGTGTCATGGAACTTGTAGCCCGAACGGCTCGAGCCATAGATGCTCGTCACGGTCATGTAACCCTCGGTCCAGTTGTCGGGGACTGTGAAGGTGATTGCATTCTTTGCGATAGACTTGATATTCTCGCGGGGCACCTCGATATTTCCGGCAAAGAAGACCTGCAGGGGCACAGACTCCTCGTCGATGAAATAGTCGCCATAGATTGTGGCGAGCTCGCCGGGTTTGGCCCATTCGCACGATATGGAGCGCACCGACGGAGCGGGCACGAGCACCTTGAAATCATACTCGGTCACAACACCTGCCGTATTGTGCATGAAGATCTTGTTGGAGACCTTTTCAGGAATAGTACCGGGAACTGTGACAAGCATGGTGTGGTCGGTGACCAGCGCCGTGTTTATGATGGCCTTCTGGTCGTTGAAATATATCTCGTGGATAGAGGTCAGGTTGTCGCCCACGAGGCATATCTGGTTGTCGAGATACGCGCCTGTCAGGAGCGAGTCCTTGGTGGCGGGGTCGACCGTGCGGACATACTTGACCACGGGGGTGCCGTCTGTCAGCTCGAACTTGTCGGGCTCGTCGTCGCACGACACTGCCATGAAGCCAAGCGCGAGCGCGGCCACGGGAGCGAGCCACCTGTATGTGAATGATTTTTTCATTTTATGCTGTGTAGTTCAAGGAGATTAGTAACTGTATGTTGCACGCACGTCGACATGTATCGGAGCCTCCATGAGATGAGGATTCTGCACCACATCGACATTGGGGAAGGGGATGGTGAACGACGATGCCGTCACATTCGGGGCCGGAGTGTCCTTGTCGTAGGCTGCCTCACCCGCGCCCTCTTTCTCGGCTGCGAGCTTCGGATCCCATTGGCCGGTCTCGTAGTAGTATTTGTAGAGGGCATCGAGATTCCAGTATGTGTTGCGGCGCTGTGCCTTGATTTCGGCTATGCAGGCGTCCATGTCATAGTACGAGCGGCGCACATAGTCGTACCAGCGGTCACCCTCTCCGGCCAGCTCGAGGCGGCGCTCCTTCCACACGTCGTCAAACGTGATCGACGTCTTGGGGGTCGCGGTGGGGATGGCGCGCGAGCGCACGTCGTTGAATGCCTTAAGGGCCGACGCGTCGGTGGTCGAGGCGTTGTTGCCGAGTACAGCCTCGGCATAGATCAGATACACGTCAGAGAGGCGGAGGATATGTGTGGCAAGCGAGTTGGCCATACGCTGGGCCGGAACGCCTATACCGGCTTCGTGGTCGGCGTTGTTGCCGAAGCAATGCTTGACGTTATACGAACCTGTGCCGCACTGCCATTGGCCGGGGCCACCTTTGCCATAGTCTGAGTCATAACAGAACCTGAGGACATCGAAACCACCCTTGTCCTGCCAGAAGAAAGGATAGACATCGCCCGGGAGCATCATGCACTCCTTGCGGCGGGTGTCGACGTCGATACGGCTCGAAGGCTCGTCGAGGGGAGAGACGCCGAAAGCATCCTGGAGGTCGACCGACGGGCCACCCCAACCGCCCCAGCAGTCGCCATTCTCGTCAAAGCCCTGGGGTGCGAGGTCACTCTGCAAGGTGTTCTGACGCGTCCAGTGCGAACCGTTGACAGTCCAGCGCCATGCGATGAGGCTCTCCTCGCTCTTGTTGTTGGCCAGACGGAACACGTCGCCGTAGTTGTCGAGCAGGTGACGCCCCGAGTTGTCGATGACATCCTTGGCATAGCGGGCGGCAGCCTGGAGGTCGGCCTCGTTACGCGAGCCCTGCATACCCAAGCCGGCGCGGGTCAGATAGACCTTGGCGAGCAGACCCTCGGCGCAATAGTAGTCGATTCGGCCAGCATCGGCACTCGGGGGCAGAAGCTCCATGGCCTTTTCGAGAGTCATGATGATATACTCGTAGATGTCGGCCTTCTCGACCTTGTTGATGTCATTGTACGACCCGCCCTCAAGCTCGGCGGTATTGTCGTGGATGAGGGGCACATCGCCGAATGTGCGGACGAGGAAGAAATATGCCAGGGCCTTGAGCGTGAGGCACTCGCCCATTGTGGCATTCTTAGTCGCAACCGAGGGACCCTCGGCTTTGGCGATGTTGTTGTAGACCTGGTTGCAGTGTCCGATGACCGACCAGAGCGATGCGCTCATGTTGGTGAGGTCGGTGTCTGTGCCCTGCAAGGTGAACGTGAGATAGGGGGACGAACCCCAGTACATGTTGCCCGACATCACCTCGCCTACCTTGATGAAACCGCGCTGGAAATCGTACCAGGGGGAGTTGTAGAGGTAGTAGACACCCTGGTTGCACTGCGCGTCATTGGCGTAGAAGTTGTCGTTGTTGTACTGGTCCTCGCCCGGTTTGTCGAGGAAATCGCCACATGACACAGAGGCGAATCCGAGGACTGCGGCGAGAGCCGAGCGGTATATGAACTTATTGATTTTCATGATTTGACAGAGGATTTAGAAGGAGAAGTTCAGACCAAACGAGTAGGTTGTCGGCGAGGGATAGCGGCCAGAGTCAAAGCCGTACGTATGACCTGACGCATCCTGAGTGTTGTAGCCGACCTCGGGATCGTAGCCCTTGTATTTGGTCCATGTGTGGAGGTTCTGGATATTGCAGTAGAGGCGCACATTCTCGAGGCGCAGCGTGCGTATCCATTTCTTGGGGAAGGTATAGCCGAGCGTTATGTTCTTGAGACGGATATATGAGCCATCCTCGATATAGCGGTCCGAGATACGGTCATTGTCGGCGGGATCGTTGAGACGGGCAGCCGGAATCTTGGCATCGGGGTTAGCAACACGGACATTGGTCACGTCGTCATACCAGTGCTGACCCTCGGGATAGACCTTGGAGGCATCGACAGGCACGAGGCGTGCGCGGTCGTTGACGATGTCGAGCTGGTTGACCCATACGCTCTTCATGTCGGAGAGGCGCAGCGACAGGTAGTTCATGACATCGTTGCCGTGCGAGCCGTTGAGGAAGATATTGAGGTCGAAACCTTTCCAGCGGAATGTGTTGTTCCAGCCGAAGGTGAAATCGGGCATCGGGTTGCCGATCTCGGTGCGGTCATAGTCGTTGATGACGCCGTCGGGCACACCGTCGGGGCCCGAGATGTCCTTATACTTGATATCGCCTACCCATACGGTGTTGCTCTTGTTGAAATTGCCGTCTTCGGGATACTGCTCGGTCTTGGGCGAGTCGAGCAGGTCCTGATAGTCCTTGTAGACACCATCGGTGACATAGCCGTAGAAGCTGTAGAGGGGCTTGCCGACCTCTGACACGGACACGACATCCGAGTACTGGCCATAACCTACAATCTGTGCGTTGGCGGTACCCGAGAGCTTCCTGAGCTCATTCTTGTTGAATGAGATCTGGAAATCTGTCTCCCACTCGAACTCGCCCACGAAGGGGAGCACACGCAGCTCAAGCTCGATACCCTTGTTGCGAATCTCGCCATAGTTGCCGAAGGGAGGATCGAGACGTGCCGAGGTATTGGTAATCTCGCTCGAACCCATATATGTAGGCAGCTGAAGAGCCATGAGCATATCCTTCGAGGTCTTGATATATGCGTCGGCGATGAAATTGATGCGGTTGTTGAGGAAATTGAGGTCGAGACCAACGTTCCACTGCTCCTGAGTCTCCCACTTGATGCCTGTGTTGGCAATCTGCTTGGGACGGTATGATGTACCGAAATCAGACTCCATCACGTCCATAGGCGAACCCCACTTATAGCCGCCGATATTGGCGTTACCGGTCTGGCCCCAGCCGAGACGGAGCTTACCGTTGTTGATGATGTTCTGGATTCCTGCAAAGAACTTCTCGTTCGAGAAACGCCATGCGGCTGCCACCGAGTGGAAACCTGCCCAGCGGTTGTCAGGGCCGAAGTTGGACGAACCGTCATAACGGTAGGTATAGGTGAGCAGGTAGCGGCCATCCCAGTTGAGGTTCTCGCGGGTGAAGAACGATGCCATAGCCGACGAGCCGTAACCTGTGCCGATGTTGAAGGTCTTCGAGTCGCCGAGAGCGGGGTTCTGCACGTTGTCAGAGGGAAGGCCCTGGGCGTAGACTGAGGTATAGTTGTATGAGGATTCCCAGCACTCCTGACCGACCATTGCGGTATATGAAAGCTTGTTCCACTCGCCGTTATAGGTAAGGTAGTTCTTTACCTGCCAGAACCATGAGGAGTTCTTCTGACGGCGGGTCTCGTTTATATCCTTTACCCAGCTTCCGAGGTCAATCTTGGGATCGTATGTCTTGGCCATCGAGGTCGATATGTCATAGCCAAGTTCGCTGTGCCATACGAGACCCTTGACGGGGGTTGCCTCGAGGAAGATGTTACCGTTGAGTTTAGTACGGTTGAGTCGGCGGTCCATCATAGTGGCGAGTGCGATGGGGTTGGGGTTGGTATACCCCTCGCGTACAACAGACGCATAGTTGCCGTCGACATCATAGATGGGCACGTCGGGGAGAGATGTGAGCGAGTAGGTGATGACACCCTCGTCACCCTCGGCACGCTGCAGACGCTCGTTGGTATACGAGTACATGGTGCTCATGCCGAGCTTGAGCCAGCTCTTGAGCTGGGCGTCGAGATTGGAGCGCACCGAAAAACGGCGGAAATTGGTGCCGATGAGCGTACCGTCCTGGTCCATGAAAGAGCCTGACAGGAAATACTGCACCTTGTCCGAGCCACCCTGGGCCGAGACGGTGTGCTGCTGCTGGAAGGCGGTACGCAGCATGGCGTCCTGCCAGTTTGTGCCGACACCGAGGATAGAGGGGTCGGAATACTGCTTGTCGGGGTTGGCGATGTAGCCTGCCTCGGCAAAATCGTTATAATACTCGGCAAACTCGCGCAGGTTGAGCATGTCGAGACGCTTGCTCTGATGCTGCCATGCCACCATGCCGTCGTATGTGAAGCGGGCCTCTCCAGCCTTGCCTCGCTTGGTGGTGATGAGCACGACACCGTTGGCACCCTGCGCACCGTAGATGGCGGTTGCGGATGCGTCCTTGAGTACCTCCATCGACACGATGTCGGCGGGGTTGATGGTCGAGAGGGGTGACACTGCCGAGGCCTGTCCGTTGCCGAGTTTGTCGCCGAGGCCGAGACCTACGCCGTTCTGGCTGGATGTCTGCACGATAACGCCGTCAATGACGTAGAGGGGCTCTGCGTTGGCGTTGATGGTGGCCTGGCCACGCACGCGGATGGACGATGCGGCACCGGGGGCACCCGACGAGGCCATCGAGACAACGCCTGTGGCGCGGCCCTGGAGAGCCTGGTCCATATTGGTGATTACCGAGCCTTTGAGTGCATCCTCGTTGAGCGATGCGGACGCACCGGCGAGGTCGCTCTTCTTCATGGTACCGTAGCCGACAACGACAACCTCGTCAAGCACCTCTGAGTCATCCTCGAGGGTGACGGTGACGTCCGTGCGGCCGTTGAGGGCCACTTCCTGCGGTTTCATGCCCACATAGGACACGAGGAGTACGGCCTTCGGAGATTTCACCTTGATGGTGAAGTCTCCGTCAATGCCTGTGGCTATGCCATTGGCAGTGTTGCCCTTCTCCTGGACTGTCGCGCCGATAAGCGGTTCACCCGACTTATCCTGCACGATTCCTTTGACTGAGGTCTGGGCTGCCATGCCGAGCGTGACGCAGAGCAGGAGCGCAAACAAAAGACCTCTAAGGGGGGGTTGTTTTTACTATTCATTTTGCAGTTTTAAGGTAAAAAGAGTTACGTTTTCTTAGGATGGAGTGGCGCTAAATGTGTCTGTAATACAATAAGTGGTAATGGGTTTAGGGTTGTTATAATTTGATTGTCTGTGGCAAAATTAGGGCAAAGTGCGGAGATAAAATGGTACTTTCTTATCCGAAATTAACCAAATTTCAGAGTTTGCTAAAAATGTATCAAAATATGTCAAAATATGCTATGTTATAAAACATAATTCCGCGTCACTCCTTGCCCGCTATGCGGCGTGTGGCCGAGCGGATGACGGCTATGGTGGTAGAGTCTGAGGCAAAGACCGAGTTGAGGCCCTGGGGCTCCTGGGCCGGGTCTCCGGTATAGTCGTCGCCGGGCTGCCATGTGCGGTGCGAGGGTTCGGCCAGACCGCCCCAGCCCCAGAAGTTGAGGCCTGAGATCTTGCCGCCGTCGGCAACGATAGAGAACACGTAGTCATAATACCTGTCGCGGGCTGTGACGGGGGTGCCCTTGGCCACAGCCATGCCGTCGCGCGGATAACCGAACTCCTCGAGCACGAGGGGCTTCATCTGCGCGCCGTTGTCGGTGAGGGCGAAATGCAGTGCGTCATAGTGGCGGTTGATGTAGTCGCCGGTGGCATCGCAGGCCACCTCCACACTGTCGGTGGCGGTGCGGTCGTTGACCCAGCTCCAGTTGTATGGCCAGATGTGGATGGTGGCATAGTCGACCTCGGGATATGTGTGTATCTCGGTCCAGAGGTCGATATCCTCCTCGCAACCCTTGAGACCCTCGCTCCCTATCGACACGAGGTGGTTGGGATCGAGCTGCTTGATGAGCTGCGATGTCTCGTGAATCCAGCGGGCGAAATCGGGCTTGCTCTCCTCGGCGAAGGCACGGGGCTCGTTGGCTATCTGCCATGCCATGATGGCGGGCGACTCGGTGTATGGACGGCCGTTGACGGTGCTGGTGCGGGTGACGATGTTGCGGATATGGTCGGCGGCAAGGGCCTTGGCCGAGTCGTTGCGCACAAACTGCGACGCATATTCCATATAGGCGGGATAACCGGCGTCGGCGGGGTTGACGGCCTTTCCGGCTCCGGCCCACTCGAGATAGGCCGAGAAGCCGCCGCTCCACTCCCAGGCGTTGTTGAGGTACAGCACCGCGCGCATGTCGCGCTGCTCGAGCTGGTCGAGCAGATAGTCAAGGCCGCGCAGCAGGGTGTCGTTGTAGACACCGGGGGCAGTCTGCAGCGTGGGCGAGATGTGGCTTGCGAGCCCTTCGGGGCCGTCGCCCCCGACGAGTATGCGCAGGTTGTCCATGCCGAGGGCCTTGAGCGAGTCGAGCTCGCGCGCCAGACGCGCGCGGTCGCCCCCGCGACCCTCTGAGCCGAGGATGGCGCCGTACCAGAAATTGGTGCCGACATAGCGGTAGACCGAGTCACCGAGCCAGAAATTGCCGTCGCGCACGGTGACGAATCCGGGAGCCGGGGCTGTCTCCCTGTCAGACTTGCCCGAACACCCGCCGGCCACGCTCACTGCGGCGATGGCGGCAGGGATGATGAGTGATTTCAGTTTCATTTGGACTTGTTTACGGTTTCTATTTCCCAGTCGTCGGTGCGGAACGGCACCAGAGGCAATCCAACCATATCGTGGAGGGTGCCGGGCGAGAAATTGCGGAAGCAGTAGCGCACGGCCTTGATGTCGCTGACCTCGGGAGAGGTTACGGTGACGGTATATGTGTTCCAGTCCTCGGAGGCCGTGGCCGGATGGAACACGCGGTCTTCGCCCGCCACCTCGAACCCCTTGAGGTCGAGATTGGGGTTAAGTCCGCCATAACGGTTGTCGAAAGTGAGCACGGCCTTGTCTCCCTGAAGGTCGACACTCTTATAGCGCGGATATTGCGCGGGCATCCCCTCGATGCCATACGTGCGGGCGGAGGCCATGAAGGCAAGACGCTCGCCGATGGGCTGCTTGCGCGAGGCATGGACATCCTCGAGCTCGCGGGGATAGATGAGGTCGGTGGTCGAGACTATGCCGCTGTTGGAGGTGATGCGTGCGGCCTCGTGCTGGGCCTCGCGGAAATATGCGGCATTGCATCCCGAGGGGTCTGAATAGCTCCACGGCGGCAGCTCGACAAAGTAGAAGGGCAATTCGGGGTCGCCCCACTCCTTGCGCCACCGCTCAACCATGTCGCGCTGGTGCGAGGCATACTCCTTGTGGCGCCCGACGTTTGACTCACCCTGATTCCAGAGGAACCCACGGACGGTGTATCCGGCAAGGGGATGGAGCATGGCGTTATACATCACCCCTATCCTCTCCCACGCATTCATGGCCGTGTCGCGCTCCTCGCGGGCCATGTCATAGCCGGGATAGGTGTCGAGGATGTCGCGGGGCATCCACCCCTCGACCGACGAGCCGCCATACGCGCAGTTGATTATGCCCACAGGGGTGCCGAGGATGTCTGAGAGGGAACGGGCGAAGAAATACGCGAGCGCCGAGAACTCGGGGGCATTGGCGGGCGACGAGACCTTCCATGTGCCGACGGTGCGATCCTGTGGGGTATAGCTCTCGAGCTTGGGGACATTGGCCATGCGTATGCCGGGATAGCGTCCCGAGTAGGCAATGGCCTCTCCGGCTCCTTCGATGGGCTGTATGCCGAATCCACGCAGGGGCATCTCCATGTTGCTCTGCCCGGAGCAGAACCAGACCTCGCCGGTGAGGATATTGCCGATGGTCACGGTGTCCTTGCCGTCTGAGAAAGTGATTGTGTATGGAGTGAACGATGCGGCGGGTGTGGCGACGGAGAGGTCAAAGCGTCCGTCCTTGCCGCCCTTGGCTGTGACAGGGGTGGCGCCGGGCCACGAGGGTGTCACCGTGACGGTGCGCCCGGGGTCTGTCCATCCCCACAGGCGCGCGTCGGACTGCTGCTGCAGCACGGCGTTCGGGCTGATTATGTCGGGGAGCTCGAGGGCCGGGACGGTCAGGGCCGAAAGCGCGGCCAGGAACAAAAAAGTATTCCTCATTTCGCGAACTTGGCTTGGCGGTCTTTGATTGTCTTCTGAGCCAGACGGGCCCACTCCTTGTAGTTCTCCTCTTTCCACTCCATGCCGTTGTCAGAGGCGTCGGGTGTGAGCATCGAGCAGATCTCGTCCTTATCGGCGATATCCCACATCAGCATTGAGAGCTTGTGGCGGTCGGCGAGGTCGACCCATGCCTGCCACGACTGATAGTCGATGGAGTCACCGTCGCCCGAGGCATCCATCGAGCCGCACTCCGAGATGAAGAGGGGGAGTCCGTCGGCGATGGCCTTCTCGGTCTTGTCGCGCAGGTAGTCCTTGTGGGTTCCGGCATAGAAATGCACGGCATACATTATATTCTTGCCGTCGATGGGGTCGGCGGCGGCAAGGTCGACCTCCTGGTCCCAGCGGGGAGTGCCCACGATGACCACCGACGAGGGGGCGTTGGCACGGATGACGGGTATGACCTCGGCGGCATAATCCTTGATTTCGCCCCACTCGACGTCGAGGGGCTCGTTCCATATCTCATATATTATGTGGGGGTCGTCGCCATATCTCGAGGAGATTGTCGAGAAGAATTCCTTGGCGTCCTCCTTGGTGTTCTCGTGCGAATGCCAGTCGCAGATTACATACATGTCGTTGTCAATGGCTGCGTCGATGAGGGCGATGGCCGAGTTGACGGCATAGGCCGAGTCGGCGGCATATGAGCGTAGGCAGTCGCCCGAGCCATGGGCGCCGATGGCGGCACGGGTGATGGAGGCACCCCATTTCTCCTTGAGGGCCTTGACCGTTCCGGCATTATAGAAGCGACCCCAGTTGGTGTGCCAGCCCATCGATGGACCGGTGAGGACCACGGTATCACCCGAGGCATTGACAAGCGCGGTGCCGCTGACGCTGAGGGGGCTCACACCTGTGGCCACAGTGTCGGTATCGGCCTTTGACGAGGCCGCCGAGCCGGACGAACACGAGACGATGCCCGGCAGCAGCGAGGCCGCCAGACCGAAGCATAACAGAACTGATGATTTCATACGAGTGTCTTATGATGTTGATAGATGTCTCTGAATACTTTGGGACTGCTCCCCTTCTTCTTCTTGAAGATGCGGTTGAAGTTGGATATGTTGTTGAATCCGCACGAATAGCATATCTCGGCCACCGACATGGTGGAGTCGACCAGGGCGCGTGTGGCATGTCCGAGCCGGATGTCGATGAGATATTCGGAAATCGAGCGCCCCGTGCGCAGCTTGAAGAAGCGGCTGAACGCCGTGGGGGTCATCCCGACCAGATTGGCGAGGTCGGCAAGACGCACCTCGTCGCGGTAATGGGCGTCGATGTACTCTTGGACCTTGAGCACGCGGCGCGAGTCGACGGCGGGACGGTTGGCCACGAACGACGAGGAGGACAGGCGCCGGTAGTCGCCGCTCTCGGCCAGCTCGTGGAGCACGGCCAGCAGCTCGAGCATGCGGTAGAAACCCTTCTCGGTCTTGGTGAGGCGGTCGAGGCGGCTGAACACCTTGAGGATCGCCTCGCTGCCGAACGCAAGCCCGTTGGCACTCCGCTCGAGCATTTTGCGGATTGAGGCGAGCTGAGTCTTCTCAAGGAACGACTCGCCGAACAGGTCGTGAGAGAATTGTATCGTTATCTCGCGTATCTTGTCATTGCAGCACTTGTGCTGCTCCCATCCGTGCTCTATGCCGTGGCCGACAAGCACGAGGTCATATCCCTCGAGCTCTTCGACCGAATCGCCCACAACACGGCGGGCACCGTTACAATTTGACAGGAAATTCAGCTCATACTCCTCATGGCGGTGCACAGGATAGGTGAATCTGTCTTTAAGCCTGTCTATAAGATAGAAGCAGTCCTTTTCGGACAAGGGTGTGATTTCAGTGATGATTCTGTTCATGGTACTTAAGGAGATTACAAAAAGGGCATATGAGGCGATGTGTCTTTATGTCATGCGCATGTCTTACGCCCGCATTGGCAAAGGTAAACACTTATTTTGGTAAAAGATGTAAAAAAAGCAAAGAAAATCAACCTATTGTCCAATTTTAGCATTTAAATGTTAAAATTGTATCATTCCCCGTCCCCGATTTAACAATCATGAGGCACTGAGGCTAATTGCCTTAACAAAACTTTCGGCAAACATATTGTGTATATAATATATATTTTATACCTTTGCATAAATCTCTAAGGACAAACAGACTATGGCAACAGCAGCAATAAAACGTAAGAACATAGACCTCCCTGTGGATGCGTTGCAGAAACTGTCACTTATGGCGGTCGCACAAGGCAAAAGCCTCAAGGCCTATATAGAATCAATACTCATATCCAAGGCCGAGACCATAGACATCAGGATAAGCGAACATCCTTCACCCAGCAATGACCCTTGGTTCGACGTGCCGGAGAATATGGAGGCAGTCAGAAAAGGCATCGCGCAAAAAGAAGCCGGAGAAGGCAAGACATATACAATAGATGATGTGAAAAACATCCTTGGCCTATGACTTACAGGCTCCTCCTCACCCCTCAGGCCGAAGACCAACTCAAGGAATGGCGAAAATCCGGCCAGAAAAAGATACTGAACAAAATAGTCTCGCTGCTCGAGGAGCTGACCCTACATCCCACGACCGGCACCGGGCAGGTAGAACAGCTCAGGAATAACCTCGCAGGATACTGGAGCCGACGGATTGACAAGGCAAACCGTCTGATATATTCGATAGAGGAAGACAGAATTGTAGTCCATGTCATCTCGCTGAAGGGACACTATTCAGACAGATAAGCAATATCCGGCTTTACGGAAATAAAGTCCTGGTGTTACGGTTTCAATCCGCTCTGAAAAACCTTTCGCGGAGGGGAAAATCGGGGACGGATACGGGTGGTGATGACAATAAACCGATGAAAAATTTGTTTATGCCGTCAGTTTGAACTACTTTTGTGTCCAAATATACAGACTACACCTAAATGAAAAAATTTTTCATATCGTTCTTGGGTGCCCTCGCGGGTATCTGGTTCTCGCTTTTCATCGCATTCTTCGGTTTTTTCATCGCTATCGTAGCCGGGATGGCCTCTTCGGGAGGCAAGGCTTCGGTGAGCAAAGAGATAAAGAAAGGGAGCTACCTCACCATAGACCTCTCGGGCTCAATAGCCGACAGGCCGGGTTCACTCTCGCCCATGCAGATACTGAAGGGTGACACTGACGTGCCCGTAGGACTCAACGAGATTGTAGGTGCCATCGAGGCTGCCGCGACCGACGACCGCATAGACGGCATCGTCTACGAGGCCAACGGCGTCAACGCGGGCATGGCACAGATGCAGGCCATCCAGGAAGCCCTGAGCCGCTTCAAGTCCACCGCACCCGAGAAATGGGTATATGCCTACGGCGACACATATATGCTCGGCGACTACTATATCGCCTCGCTGGCCGACTCCATCTTCCTCAACCCCGAAGGTATGATAGACATCCACGGCATAGGTCAGGCCGGATTCTATTTCAAGGATTTCCTCGACAAGCTGGGCGTGAATGTCCAGGTAGTGAAGGTCGGCACATACAAGAGCGCGGTCGAGCCGTTCCTGCTCAACGACATGAGCGAGCCCGCACGCGAGCAGGCATCCCTCTATATCAATAACATCTGGGGCTTCCTGGCCGAGTCTGTGGCCAAGGGACGCGGTGTCACGGTCGACGAGGTTAACCGCTGGGCCAACTCATACCTGATGACTCTGCCCCCTGCCGAATATGTCAAGCAACACATCACCGACCGCCTTGTCTACCGTCACGAGTTCGACGAGCGCATCATGGCCCTCACCGACACAAAGAAACCCGAAGACCTCCCATCGGTGTCGATTACAGATTATGTAAAGGGTAAGGACATCCTCAAGAAGGGTTCAGGCAAGGGTGCCAATATCGCCGTCCTCTATGCCTGCGGCGACATAACCGACGAGGAGGGCAACGGCATCGTTGGCAAGAAGATGGTGCCCGAGATACTCAAGCTGGCCGAGGAAAAGGATATAGACGGCCTTGTGATGTATGTCAACTCGGGTGGCGGCAGCGCATATGCCTCAGAGCAGATATGGGAGGCGCTGCAGCAGTGGAAGAAACGTACGGGCAAGCCCTTCTATGTCTCGATGTCCGACTATGCCGCTTCGGGCGGTTACTATATATCGTGCGGTGCCGACCGCATCTATGCCCAGCCCACGACGCTGACAGGCTCGATCGGCATCTTCGGCATGATTCCAGACATCCAGCCCCTGCTGTCGCAGAAGCTCGGCGTCAACTATACCGTGGTACGCTCATGCCCCGATGGCGAGGTTCCCGGCATACTGCAGCCCATGTCCCCCGGACTCAGGAGCGCGATGCAGGGATATGTAGAGCGCGGATATGAGCTCTTCACACGCCGCTGCGCCGAGGGCCGCGGCGTCAGCCAGGACTCTATCAAGGCTATCGCCGAGGGCCGTGTATGGGATGGCGCCGAGGCGCTGAAGATAGGTCTTGTCGACGAGCTCGGCGGTCTCGACGCCGCGATAGCCGGAATGGCCAAGGAACTCAACGTAGAGACATGGACCATCAAGGAATACCCCTCGGTCGAGGTGAAATGGTATGACGCCATCCTCGAGGCCGGAGCCGACCTCAAGGCATCGGTGGTGCGCGAGGAGCTCGGTGACATGGCCCCCCTCTATGATGACATCAACCGTGTCAAGAGCATGTCAGTGCTTCAGACCCGTATGGAGATGTCAAGACTGACATTCTGACAACCGACAATATTAAGATAAGCGTATAATCATCATCATGGCCCGCTCAAGCCTGCTGTCAAACCTGGTTCTCTACCCGCTGTCCCGCCTGTTCGGGCTGGGCGTGTGGGTGCGTAACCGTATGTTTGACTACGGGCTTCTGCCGAGCCGCGAGTTTGATGTCCCGGTGGTCGTGGTTGGCAACCTCGCCATCGGAGGTACCGGCAAGACCCCGCATGTCGAATATCTCATCGAGGCGCTGCGCGGTACCCACACCCTTGCCGTCCTGTCGCGCGGATACAAGAGGTCGACGAGCGGCTTTGTCCTCGCCACGCCCGAGGCAAGACCCGACGAGATAGGAGACGAGCCCTATCAGATATACTCGAAATATGGCGACAGCGTGACTGTGGCCGTATGCGAGAAACGGACCGAGGGGATAGACAGGCTGCTCGAGCTGAATCCAAAGATTGACATGGTGCTGCTCGACGACGCCTTCCAGCACCGTTATGTCAAGCCTACGGCATCAGTTGTGCTCACCGAGTTCAACCGTCCGGTCTACAACGACCACCTGCTCCCCTACGGGCGTCTTCGCGAGGGACGCGGGGCCCTGAACAGGGCCGACATCGTTGTGGTGACCAAATGTCCGCCGGACATGACACCGATGTCATACCGCATCTTCGAGGAGAAACTCAACCTCTTCCCGTTTCAGAAACTCTATTTCTCTACCTTCGAATACGGCAAGCTCATACCCGTATTCCCCGGCACGGATGCCCGTCCCCCCTCGCTCAATGCCCTTGAGCCTAGCACAAACATACTGGCGGTGAGCGGCATTGCAAATCCACGCCCGTTTGTCAAGCAACTGCGCAGGTCACGCGCCAAGGTGAAGCTGAAACGGTTTGGCGACCATCACAATTTCTCGTCATCGGACACCGAGCGTATCACTGCCGAATTTGACGCCCTCCCGGGAAACAGGAAATTCATAGTTACCACCGAGAAAGACGCCGTACGCCTCAGGACAAATCCGTATTTCCCCGACCGGCTCAAAGACAAGATATTCTATCTGCCGGTGAGGGTACGGTTCATCGAACGTGATGACACCGAATTTTCGGAATGTATCGAGAAAACCATCCGCGAATCGCGGTTGTTTAAATAAGACGATCCCGTCTCCTCGCGCGGAGACCGCGGGTCGGCGCCCGTAATCATACTATCATCAATATCTAATCTCCATGCTTGAAAAGATCAATCAGACCGCCGAGTATCTCCGCTCGCGCGTAGAGGGCGAGATGCCCAAGATAGCCATAATCCTCGGCACCGGTCTCGGGCCGTTGGTAGACCATATCGACGACAAGCTCTTCATCCCCTATTCCGAGATACCCAATTTCCCCGTCTCGACCGTCGAGGGACACAGCGGCAACCTCATCTTCGGACGCCTCGGCGGCAAAGCCGTCATCGCCATGCAGGGCCGCTTCCACTACTACGAGGGATATGACATGAAGACCGTGACATTCCCCGTGCGTGTATTCAAGGCTCTCGGTGTCGAGATACTTTTCGTGTCGAACGCCTCGGGCGGCATGAACAAGGAGTTTCAGGTGGGCGACGTGATGACAATCACCGACCATATCAACCTTTTCCCCGAGCATCCGCTGCGCGGCAAGAACTACAACGAGCTCGGTGTGCGCTTCCCCGCCATGACATACGCCTACGACCCCGAACTCAAGGCCCTCGCCGACAAGATCGCCCAGGAGAAGGGTATCCGCCTGATGCACGGCGTCTATGTGGGCGTCACAGGCCCGACATTCGAGACTCCTGCCGAATATGAGTACTACCGCATCATAGGTGGCGACTGCGTGGGCATGTCGACCGTGCCCGAGGTCATTGTGGCCAATCATGCCGGGATGCGTGTCTATGGCATATCTGTAATCACCGACCTCGGCGGCAAGGATGTGACCCAGGTGCCCACCCACGAGGAGGTGCAGCAGGCTGCCGTCATTGCCCAGCCCAAGTGCCTCGAGATTATGAAAGAGCTCGTGGCAAGAGTGCAGCTCTGAGAAAAAGAATATAGTTGGTATAGTTTTTCTAGTTCAACTAGTCCAACTAGAAAAACTATACCAACTATAAAAACCATTACCCCAACCCTATGGAAATATCCTCTCTTGGAGAGTTCGGTCTGATAGACCGCCTCACCAAAGACCTGCCTATCGTGAATTCCTCGACCGTCAAGGGGGTCGGCGACGACTGCGCGGTGTTACGCAACCGCGATACCGACATACTCGTCACCACCGACCTGCTGCTCGAAGGGGTTCATTTCGACCTCACATACGTACCGCTGAAGCACCTCGGATACAAGGCCGCCGTGGTCAATTTCTCTGACGTCTACGCCATGAACGGACACCCGCGGCAGATCACAGTATCGCTGGGTATCTCGAGCCGATTTACCGTCGAGCATATGGATGCCCTCTTCTCGGGCATACGTCTGGCATGCGAGATATATGGCGTCGACCTCGTCGGCGGCGACACCACATCGTCGCGTCAGGGACTCGTCATCTCCATCACCTGTATCGGCGAGGCTCCGTCAGACAGAATCGTGACCCGTTCGGGCGCCAAGGATACCGACCTCATCTGCGTGTCGGGCGACCTGGGGGCCGCATACATGGGGCTGCAGCTCCTTGAGCGCGAGAAGGTGGCCTCGGCCGGACAGAAGGATTTCGTGCCGCAGTTCCAGGGCAAGGAGTACATCGTCGAGCGTCAGCTCAAGCCCGAGGCACGCCGCGACATCGTGGAGGCACTCGACCGCGCCGGAATACTCCCCACCTCGATGATGGACATAAGCGACGGCCTCAGCTCCGAGCTGCTGCACATCTGCCACGACAGCAACACCGGATGCCGCATATACGAGGACCGCATACCCATCGACTATCAGACAGCCATCATGGCCGAGGAACTTGGCATGAACCTGGTGACGGCTGCCCTCAACGGCGGCGAGGACTACGAACTGCTGTTCACGGTGCCCCTACACTGTCATGAGGAGATTCAGAAGGTACCCGGCGTCAAGGTGATAGGCCATATTACAAAGCCCGAGCTCGGATGCGCCATGATAACCCGCGACGGTACGGAGATACCCCTCCGCGCACAGGGCTGGAATCCGCTTGCCGCACAGGAGGAGACCAAGGCCTGATGACAGAATCGACAGACAAACCCGCCGCCAGGACACTCTCGGAGCTGCTTCCGGCACATGGCATAGAGCGCGTTGTCGTCTCCCCCGGGAGCCGCAACGCGCCTCTCGTCGTGGCCCTGACGCGCAATCCCGACCTCGAATGCAGTGTGGTGATTGACGAGCGTTCGGCGGCATTCGCAGCCCTCGGCATGAGCCTGCAGAGCGGACGCCCCGTGGCGGTATGCTGTACAAGCGGCACGGCACTGCTCAACTATGCCCCCGCTGTGGCCGAGGCTTTCTACCGTCAGGTACCTTTGGTTGTCATATCGGCAGACCGCCCCGAGGAATGGATTGACCAGGACGACTCGCAGACACTATGGCAGCAGGACGCCCTCGCGCCATACGTCAAGCGTCGCTGCGACATCTCGGCGCGTCTCGATTTCGGCAACGGCTCATGGTGGGTCAACCGCACTGTCAACGATGCCCTGCTCGAAGCCGTGAGTGGGCGCCCGGGCCCCGTACATATAAATATCCGCCTCGATGCACCGCTCAACCGTATGGCCCCTGCAGACGACGAGGGGCACGAGCGTGTGATACACGAGATCGCCCCTGCCGGAGAGCTCACCACGGCCCGTGCCCGCGAGCTTGGCACACTGCTGGCATCGCCGCACAGTGTGATGGTGGTAGCCGGATTCCATACCCCTGATTTCAGGCTCAACAAGGCATTGGGCAAGATGGCGGCACTCCCCAACGTGGCGGTGCTCACAGAGACCATCTCCAACCTGCACAATCCGCTTTTCGTCAGCCGCATAGACTCGACCCTGTGCCGTCTCTCCCCCACGGAGCGCGAGGCGATGGCACCAGACACGGTGATAACAATCGGTGGCGCGCTTGTGTCGCGCCATGTCAAGGAGTGGATGCGCTCGCTGCCCCCCTCGACCGAACACTGGCACGTGGGTGTGAGCCACACCACGGTTGACTGTTTCAAACATCTGTCCCTGCGCGTCGAGATGGAGCCCACGATATTCATGCGCCAGCTCGCATCGGCCATGCAGATACACCGCAAAGAGTGCGGTTATGCCGATATGTGGCAAGAGGCATCGCGGCGTGCGGCAGTGATACATGCGCTGAAAGTGGAGGCTGCCCCCTGGTGCGACCTCACGGCACTCGCCATGGTGTTTGACCGCATCCCCCCGACATGGAACCTGCATCTGTCGAACGGCACCCCCATACGCTATGCCCAGCTGATGGACTGCCGTCACATACACCGCTCGGACTGCAACCGCGGCGTGAGCGGCATAGACGGATGCACGTCGACCGCCCTCGGAGCCTCGGCAATCTATAAGGGCGTGACGCTGCTCATATCGGGCGACATGAGTTTCCAGTATGACATCGCCGCCCTGTCGTCGCAACTGATGGGCCCGAGGTTCAAGATGATTGTCGTATGCAACGGCGGCGGAGGCATATTCCGTTTCATAGACGCGACACGCGACCTCCCCGAGCTCGACCGCTATCTCAGTGTCGGCACCAACCTGCCCCTGCGGGGACTCTGCGAGGCATACGGCATAGAATACAGCGAAGCCTCGTCAGAGCCTGAGCTTGACAAGGCTTTCGCAGGTTTCGCTGCAGAGTCACGCCGTCCGGCGCTGCTGGCCATCCATACCGACGGCCGTCTTTCCGCAGAGATTCTAAGGGATTATTTTGGAAATTAGCCCACCAGGTCGAATCCGGCGCTCTCGACAGCCTGACGCACCGCCTCGGGAGAGACATCTCCCTCGACGACAGCCTTGCCCGAGGCGAGGTCTACGCTGACTGATTCGGCCCCTTCGAGGCGACCGAGCGCCTTCTCGACAGTGGCGCGGCAATGCGGGCACGACATGCCCGAAATCTGATATTCCTTTTTCATTTCTATTTCGGTTATGTTATGGTGGTGATGGTGATTGCGGTTCTTGATGAAGGCATAGACAAGCAGCGCGGCAAGGAATACCGAGCATATTGTCTGGAACAGCGGGAGTCCGGCTTCATGGCCATGACATGCACCCGACATGACGCCGGGCAACGTGAACCATGACGAGGGCATCAGATAGTCTATGGCGAGTCCGAACGCTATGGCAGTGACAGCCACAGAGCCCACATATATGGCGGTGGCGCGGCGCCCGATGGTCTTGCCGAGAATCATCACGGAGGCGAAATTGGCTGTAGGCCCGGCCATAAGGAGGACAAAAGCCACACCGGGGGTAAGTCCCTTGAGCATCAGCGACATCGCAATGGGGATAGACCCTGTGGCACAGACATACATGGGGATAGCCACCAGAATCATGGCGAGCATCGCCAGTATGGGATAGCGGCTCAGTGACACAAAGAGGGTGTCAGGCACGAGCACAGTTATGAGTGCGGCCACCACAAGGCCTATTATGAGCCATTTGCCTACCGAGGCAACCATGTCGACAAGGCCATAGCGCACGGCCTCGGCAATCTTGCGTCCGAAGCTCATCGAGGCTATGCGGTCGTCGTCGGCATCGGTCACGGCACACTCGCGCACCTCATCGTCAGGCTCGCTCTTGCTCACCGCCATTCCGCCGAACACAGCACCTGCCAGTGCGGCCACGGGACGGATAACGGCAAACGCGGGCCCAAGCAGCGAGTATGTGGCGGCTATCGAGTCGACCCCGGTTTGCGGGGTGGCTATGAGGAACGATGTCGAGGCACCCTTCGAGGCACCGTTACGCCTCAGCGACACGGCAGTCGGGAGGACGCCGCACGAGCAGAGGGGCAAAGGTATGCCGAAGAGTGCGGCTTTGACCACAGGGCCTGCTCCGCGGCCCGACAGATGGCGCGTCATGGCCGACGGACGAACGAACACATGCAGCACACCGGCCAGAAGGAAACCTAAGAGTATATAGGGCGACATCTCGTTAAGGATGTCGAGGAGTGACATGAAGAACTGGTTCATCTGGATTGACGTTTATGATTTCACACTGCAAAGTTACATATCGGACGCCATCCACACGTTACATCATTCGGGAACAAACTTATAAAAAGACGGAGGACGCGGCCATAGGCCATGTCCTCCGTCTGATATTGTATGCTATATCCGATTATTCGAATATGTGCTTGAACTTGCTGAATATGCGTGTCTTGGTCGACTCGTCGGGAGTGAGGTTGGGCTTGCCCTGAAGGCTCTCGATGGTCTTGCGCTCGTCATCTGTAAGGTTCTCGGGTATATAGACCATGATGTTGATGAGCTCGTCGCCGGTGCCGTAGCCGTCGGTCGAGGGAAGACCCTTGCCGCGCAGACGCAGCACCTTGCCGGGCTGTGTGCCTGCAGGAATCTTGAGGCGCGCACGTCCCGTGATGGTGGGCACCTCGACCTGACCGCCAAGAGCGGCGGTGGGGATGTCGAGCATGAGGTTGTATATCACGTCGTTGCCGTCGCGGATGAGCTGCGGGTCCTTGATCTCCTCGATGACGATGAGAAGGTCGCCGTTGACACCGCCGTGGATAGCGGCATTGCCGCGTCCGCGCAGTGTGAGCGTCTGGCCGTCCTGGACACCGGCGGGGATGGTGAAGGAGACAGTCTCCTCCTTGCGCACCACGCCGTCACCGTTACAGTGAGGACACTTCTCTGTTATAATCTTGCCCTCGCCGTGACACTGGGGACACTCGACCGCCGACTGCTGTATGCCGAACATGGTCTGCTGCTGGCGCAGCACAGTGCCCGAGCCCTGACAGGTGGGACAGGTGTGGAAGGCTGTGCCGTCCTTTGCGCCTGTACCGCCGCACTGCTCGCACTTGACAAGAGTGGGGACCTTGATGGTCTTGGTGACACCCTCGGCAATCTCCTTGAGTGTCAGCTTTATCTTGATGCGCAAATCGGAGCCGCGACGCTGGCGGCGGCGTGTACGGCCACCCGCACTCTCGAATCCGCCCATATTGCCGAACGCACCGCCGAATATGTCGCCGAACTGCGAGAATATATCCTCCATCGAGAAGCCTCCGGCGTGGAAACCTCCGGCACCTCCGCCGGGGAATCCCTGCGGGCCCATGCTGTGGCCGAACTGGTCATATTTGGCACGTTTCTCGGGATTGGAGAGGACATCATAGGCTTCGGCAGCCTCCTTGAATTTCTCTTCGGCCTCCTTGTCGCCCGGGTTCTTGTCCGGGTGATACTGTATGGCTTTCTTTCGGTATGCGCTCTTGATGGTCTTTTCGTCGGCGTTCTTGTCGACCCCAAGCACCTCATAGTAATCTCTTTTGGCTGCCATGTGGTTAGTGTTTATTGTACGGGGTTGTGATTATTGGCCGACGGCCACCTTGGCGTGGCGCAGCACTTTGTCATTGAGAGTATATCCCTTTGTGGGTGTGTCGATGACCATTCCTTTCTTCGACTCGTCCTCGCCCACGGGCACCATGGCTATGGCTTCGTGCAGCTCGGGGTCGAAAGGCTTTCCTGTCGACTCGATGGGTTTCACACCGTTCTGGGCCAGATACTTGATGAGTTTCTGGTATATCAGCTCCATGCCCTTGCGTACATCCTCGGCATCGGTGGCCTTGGCGCTTGCCTCAAGACCGCGCTCGAAATCGTCGACAATGGGGAGCAGACCCTTCAGGACACCTTCGGCGGCGTTCTTGATGAGCTCGCTCTTCTCCTTGACCGTACGCTTGCGGAAATTGTCGAACTCGGCCATGAGGAAGAGATATTCTTTCTTCTCCTTCTCGACCTGTGCCTGGGCGTCGAGCAACTGCTTGTTGAGGGTGTCGATGTCGGCAAGCTGTTCGTTGATCATCTCGTTGGCCTCGTCTACCTGCGACGTGGTCTCCTCCTGGGCCTCCTGAACATCGTCAAGGCTCTCGACGCCATCGTCCTCGCGTCTGAGCTTGCTTTCGGGAGCTTTATCGTTATGTTTCTTTTCTTTATCTGCCATGATGCTTTATGCTTATTATATTCCTTACATGCAAAAATGCTGCCACACCTTGCGGACAGCTCTATTATGTAAACAAAATAGTGGCCCCAACGTTCATGCGCCGGGGCCAAAAAGCATTGTGTCAAAGTGTTGCTGTGAATGTCTGACACCCCTTGAAGGTATCTGACACCGTGTCTGCCAAAATGTCAGATGCGAAAAGTCCGAACACCGACGAGCCCGAGCCCGACATCGAGGCATACGAGGCACCCATTCCGAGCAGACGGGCCTTGATTTCGGCAATCATGGGGTGCAGCGGGAACACCGAGGGCTCGAAATCGTTCTTGAGCCTCCCCTGCCATTCTGTCAGCGGAGACTGCAATATCTCCGGGATGGGCTCGACAGGCACCGCAGGGGTGACACGCGAGTATGCCTGGGCGGTCGGCACACTCACCGGTGGCTTCACTATGACAAGTGTCAGCCCGGTGAGGTCAATATCTATCGGACTCAACTCAGTGCCTGTGCCGGTCGCGAGCATCGGACGGTTATAGACAAAGAGCGGGCAGTCGGCGCCGAGCCTCGCGGCCATCGCTGCAAGGTCCCCGTCAGTGGCACCTGGAGCGAACATATCGTTAAGCGCGCGGAGGGTGAACGCCGCGTCTGCCGAGCCTCCTCCAAGTCCCGCGCCATCAGGTATGACCTTGCGCAGATATATGTCGACCGGTGGGAGCTGATATGTGTCGGCCATCAGACGATAGGCCTTCATCACAAGATTCTTCTCTGGAGGACAGTCGACCTTGCGCCCGGTCACGGTCAGTGTGGTGACATCCCCCTTGGCGGGGACAATCTCGAGGATGTCACGCCAGGGGACAGGCACCATCACCGTCACGATGTCGTGGTATCCGTCGGGCCTCCGCGAGACAATGTCGAGACCCAGATTGATTTTGGCGTTGGGGAAAAGGAGCATGTCTTATTTCTCTCTTGCAAGTATGAGTGCTGCGCGGGGAGCGGCGGTGAGCTTGCCTCCACGGGTTGTGGAGAGACCCTCGGCGTTGATCCGGCCGTCGTCGGCAATCACGATCCAATCACCCTTGGGAACCTTGACCTCGCGGGGCTCGTCAGAGCCGTTGAAGATGACCTTGATTTCTTTCCAGGCATCACCGTTGGCATTGTCGGTGAGCGAGTATGAGATAAGGCCGGGCTCGGTCTTGTCGAACTTGAGGTGACGGGCCACATCCGCGGTGGTTGTCATGCGGAAGGCGGGGTGAGCCTTGCGCAGCTTGATGAGCTCACGGTAATATGCCATCTGGTCGGCGTTGGTATGCTTGAGATTCCAGTCGATTGCGTTGATCGAGTCGGGCGAGCAATACGAGTTGTGCACACCCTTCTTGTCGCGGAAGATCTCCTCGCCGGCAAAGATGAACGGTGTGCCCTGCGAGGTGAGGACGATGGTCTGGGCAAGACGTGCGGCACGCTGACGCTCGGCATCGGTGGCGTCGGGCATCGACTTGCGCAGCTTGTCGGTGAGCATCAGGTCGTCGTGACACGAAACATAGTTGATGACCTGTGTCGGGGCGGCTGCATAGGGGAACTTGGAGTTGGCACCCTTCGAGTAGTCGACCTGCGGATGGTCTGTGGCGGCAACTATGCCTATCTTGACTGTCTCCTCGAGGCCGGGCTTGCCGGTGGCGAAACCACGGTCGGCGGCATCGGTATAGTGACCCTTGACGGCATCGCGGATGTCATCGCTGAACACGGCGATGTCGGGCATCTTGGAAACATTCTCCTTGAGGGCACGTCGCTCGACGGGGAGGGGCGAGTCACCTGCGGTCCAGCCCTCGCCATAGACGAAGATGTCGGGGTTTATCTCCTTGAGCGCGGCGGTCACTGCGTTCATCGTCTCGATGTCATGGATGGCCATGAGGTCGAAACGGAAACCGTCGATATGATATTCCTTGGCCCAGTACTTGACCGAGTTGACGATGAAGTCGCGCATCTGCTGGCGGTCTGAGGCTGTCTCGTTACCGCAACCCGAAGCGTCCGAATACGAGCCGTCGGGACGGTGGCGGTAATAGTAGCCCGGAGCCGTGAGCGAGAAATTGGAATCGTCATTATCGGCGGTATGGTTGTAGACCACATCCATGATTACTCCGATGCCGTTGTCGTGGAGGTTCTTGACCATCTCCTTCATCTCGACCACGCGGGTGGCGGGGTCGGAAGGATTGGTAGAGTACGAACCCTCGGGAGCATTGTAGTTCAGGGGGTCATATCCCCAGTTGTACTGGTTAGCGGGGAGGTTGGTCTCGTCGACGCTGTTGTAGTCGTATGAGGGGAGGATATGGACGTGTGTCACGCCGAGCTCCTTGAGGTGGTCAATGCCGGTGGCCTCACCCTCAGGATTGGTGGTAGCGGGTTCAGTGAGGGCCTGGAACTTGCCCTTGTTGGCTATGCCTGACGAGGGATGCTCGGAGAAATCGCGGTGGTGCATCTCGTAGATGACAGCATCGTTGATATGCTTGATTGCGGGGCCCTTGTCGGCGCTCCACCCCTCGGGATTGGTCTTGGAGAAATCTATGATGGCGGCACGCTCGCCGTTGACACCTACGGCCTTGGCCCACACGCCGGGGGTCTCCTTGAGCCATTTGCCGTCCTGGTTGATGGAGAAGGTGTAGTACTTGCCATAGAGCTGCTGAGGCACCGAGGCGGTCCAGGTGCCCTTCTCGGCCTTGGTCATGGCTATGGTGTCGATGGCTGCGGTATTGATGCCGGTGGGATAGATGATGACACGCGCCGCATCGGCCGCAGGCGACCACAGGCGCCAGCGGGTACCCTTCGAGTCGACGGTGAGCTCAAGGTCGTCGCCGTCATACGACGGGTAGGCGAAATATTTCTCGTCGGGGTTCTGTGCCGACGCCGACAGGCATAATGCGAGTGTCGTCAAGATGGTTGGGATTTTCATGTGAAGGTGTGTTGGAAATTGGAAATATGTAAGTATGTGTCCTATAATCAATCAGAATATCACCGAGGCTGTGTCGGCCGATGCCTGCGTGGCGGTTTCGGGGGCCTCGCTGACGGGCTCGTAGGAAGACATGAACTTGTCTACGTCGTCCACGAGGTCCTGCCCCTGCTTGTCGCGCGACACGATGATTCCGTCGGGGTTGATGAGTATGATGCAGGGGATGCCGTTGATGCCGTAGAGGTCGGTGGGGACGGTCTGCGCGTTGATGATGTTGGGCCATTCGAGGCCGTGGCTCTTTATTGCGCCCAGGGTAGCCTCCGGCTCATCCCATACGGCCACGCCCACGACATTGAGCCCCTTGCCTTTGTAGCGGTTGTAGAGCTCCTTGATTACCTTGGCCTGACGCATGCAGGGGCCGCACCAGCTTGCCCAGAAATCGACAAGGGTGTACTCGCCCGGCTTGACATAATCCGAGAACTTCTGCGCCTTGCCGTCATAGTCGACCGTAAAGTCGAGGTAGTGCTTCCCTACCCCCGACATCTCGCGCTTGCGGGCGGCCTCGATGACAGACTTGATGCGTGCCGAGTTGCCGACCATCGGGTTACGTCCGGCCTCGGCCTCGACATCGGCCAGAGGCATCTCGTAGGCCCTCTGCAGGAACCAGTAGAGGCCCATGAGGTTCGAGGCGTTCTCCTTGTAGAGCTGCGCGGGCATATCCTGTGCGGCACGGGCTATAGAGTCTGCCTGAAGACGCTGCACCGAGTCGTTCTGGTTGAGCTTGCGGTATTCCTCCTCAAAAGACATCAGCTTGGCAATCGAGGCCGTCTGCCTGTCGTTGAGGGGCGTGCCGGTGGCCATGCCGTTGGCGTCGACACTGATTGCGCCCGGCTCGACAAACATCACGGGCCCACGCGCTCCACCTATCATCAGGCGTCCGATGAAGGGGGCATCGACCTTACCTTCAAAACGTATGGTGTCGCCGCCGACCACCACAGAGTCGACCTTGGCGCCGTTGTCCCAGTCGACAAGATAGGCCATCGAGCCGTCGGTGCCCTGGGGTGCGGGAAATGTGAGTGTATAATTGGGCTGAGCCTGCATGTCGCAGGCCGAGAGGGCCAGAGCGAGGCCCGGAAGAATCATGGGAAGATATTTCATTCGATTTCTATTTTCAATGGTTTTGCCGTGTTCCAGCGGGTATTGAGGGTGAGTGTAGAGAGGGCCTCGTCATATTTCCATCCCTTGGCCTTGCGCCCGTCAACAGTGACACTGCCGGGCTTGCCGTCGAAGAGGTGGATGACGAACCTGAGTTCCTTGTCGGACTTGGTGCCGGGATAGGTCCCCTTGGCCGAGACCTCGATTTCTATGCGGTGCATCTCGGCGTCACCCTTGAAGGTGATGAGGCTGTACTCATCCTTGGAGAGCGAGGTGGTCGAGAGGGGGTTGTCCTCGTACATCACAAACTCCGATTTGCCGAGATAGGGATAATAGTTTACCGTATAGCGGTCGGTGCGGTAGTCGCCCGTATTCTCCATGGCATAGTCCGCGAGGGGAATGAACGAGCCCGCACGCACAAAGAGGGGGAGCACGTCGAGCGGAGCGGCGTATGTGATGGTGTCGCCGCCGCGATAGAGCTTTGACGGGTCACGGTAGTCGGCCCATAGGCCTTCGGGGAAAACCACCTTGCGCTCGCGGGCACCCTGCTCGAGCACGGGAGCCACGAGGACGTCACGTCCCCAGAGATATTCGTCGTCGATGTCGTCATATTTCTTAGACCCGGGAGTGTAGAAGTTGAGCGGGCGCACCAGCGGGAGTCCCTGCGAGGCGTTCTCGTAGGCAAGAGTGTAGTTGTAGGGGAGCCAGCGGTAACGCTCCTTGATGAGGGGGAGTATGATGTCCTGCTGTGCGGGATATTTATATGGCTCGGCCTCCTGCTGCGAGTGCGTGCGGAGCACAGGCGAGAATGTGCCGAGCTGCAGCCAGCGCACATAGAGCTCGGGGTCGTATGGCTTGTCCGTGATGGCGAACCCGCCCACATCGTGGCTCATGTAGCCGAGGCCGCTGAGGCCCGAGTTGAGCATGATGTTTATCTGAGGCTTGAGACCGCCCCATGTGCGCGACACGTCGGTCGACCATGGGAAGACGCTGTATTGCTGCAGACCGGTGGTGCCGCCGCGCATCATGGTCATGAGGCGTGTGTCGGGAAAATCCTCGCGATAGAGGTCATAGATTATCTTGCTCCAGTCATTGCCATAGCGGTTGTGATACTCGCGTGTGGTCTGGCCATTGGCGTGCAGACCGCTCTCGGGATGCACCTCGGGCTCGCCGAGGTCGCCCCACCAGCCCCCTACGCCATCGAGCGTGAGGTCGCGGTATCTCTCCCTGAGCCATGCACGCGTCTTGGGGTTGGCCACGTCAAACATGCCCCCCTCGCCGACCCAGATGGTCACCTCCTGCTGGCCGCCGAGGGTGTCGCGGAGCAGCAGTTGCTGCCGGGTCAGCTCGTTGTAGTTGTCGAGAGCCTTGCCGTTGCGCAGCACGTATGGCTGCGAGATTATCACGGTGTTCACACCCTCTTTCCTGAGGTCGGCGAGCATCTTGCGGTGGTCGGGCCACTGGTCGGGATCCCATGCCAGGCGTCCCATGTCCTGTTCCTTGCCATACCAGTAGAGGTCGAGCACCACACCGTCGACGGGATAGCCCTGACGCTTGAGGGTGTCAATCACGCCCGTGGTCTCGGACTGGGTGCGGTATCCGTATTTGGATGTTATGTATCCCAGCGCCCACAGCGGGGGGAGGTCCTGACGCCCGGTGAGGGTAGTGAGGGTCGAGGTGAGCGAGGCCAGCGAACCGGCCGAATTGACGAAATAGTATGATACAGGGGCCTTAGACTCGGTGATATAGACAATCGGGTCTGACATCACCATCTCGGCTGCGGCATAGTCGTCGAACACCACGGCATATCCGTCGGACGACAGGAAGAGGGGCATGGTGATGTTCATCTGCTTGATGCGCGGCTCGGAGGCGGTATAGCCGTAGTTCTGCTTGTTATACATCACCAGCGTGTCGCCCGCGAGGTTGAAGGAGTATCCCCTCTCGCCCGCGCCATAGAACGAGCCGCCACCCATCACCGACAGCTCCATGCGGCGCTTGCCTCCGGCCATCTCGCGCACACCTCCGTCAGAGAGGGCGCGGCGTCCTCCGGCATTGATGTCGACACCACCCGTGGCGGCGTCGACACGGACGGTGACGCCTGTCGAGGTAGTGAATGTCGAGATATCGCCGCGACGGCTCACGTCGACGGCCTCATCACCTGCGGGTGACTGCAGGAAAGGATTGAGCTTCTCGCACGGAGCCGTGTTGGTGACACGGATTATGTCGGGAGTCACGGCCTCGACACTCACCTTGCGTCCCTGCGGTGTGGTGACGTCTATACCGGCGGCTCCGGCGACGCCCGACGACGCCGACAGGGCCACGGCCACTGTGATGTAGATATGTTTCATATTGTCAGAATCAATGATTTTTTACGCGACCACAAATATACGAAAAATCACACATATACACAACTCTGCCACCCTAAAAGAAAGAGCGGCAGAGCAGGTTTTTACATTCTTTATAATATGGTTCCGTCAGAGACCGAAGGTGAGGGTAGTGAGGAAGCGTCCGGCAGTACCAGCACCGAACGACAGGGTGATATAACCTCCCTGACCGCCAAACCATGTAGCAGTCATCGCACCGGCAGCATTATTGACAGACACAGGCACACCGTATGATGCCACAAGGGCGTTATAGCAGTTGTTGTAGCGTGCCAGGTCATAGCCGGGAGTCGAATAGTAGAACGAGCTGACATCGAGGCCTGAGGGCCCGTAATAGAGGGCGCCGTCGGTCCACATATAGTTGAGGGCCGGGACATTGCGCAGATACACGATGTCGTTGGTATAGCCGTCGACAACATAACCGTTGCTGTACAGATAGTCGAGCGACACACCGATAGCCGAACCGAAAGTGAGCCCCAGGATGCCGCGGATGACGGGAATCCCCCTGCGCGGACGCCACGACGGCGGAGGCGTGGGACGGTAGTGGGGACGTCCGAATGCCGGACGGTAAGGACGGTGAGGCGGCTGCATCATCGGAGGACGCGGCCCTGGACGGTGAGGCCCTCCCCATGCATTGCCACCACCGGGACGGTTGTTGCCCGGACGATTGTTGTTGCCCGGACGGTTGTTGTTATTGCCCGGGCGGTTGTTGTTATTGCCCGGGCGGTTGTTGTTATTGCCCGGACGGTTGTTGTTATTGCCGTTGCCATGATTTCCGCCAAAGCCGGGACGGCCTGATGTGCCGGGGCGGCCGCCGTTATTGTTACCGTTATTGTTATTGTGGTTGCCCCCACCCGATGGACGGTTGTTGCCGTTGTTGCCGGGACGGCTGTTGCCCCCTCCCGAGGACGGACGGCCATTATTGCTTCCGTTGTTATGGTTACCTCCGAAACCGGGGCGACCCGACGTGCCCGAAGGGCGCGACTGGTTGCCGCCACGCGACGATGCGGGACGCTCGTTACGCGCAGGGCGGTTGTTGGCGCCTTGATGGCGGTCTGCCATGGCCGTAGGAGCCGCCATACAGGCGCAGGCCAGGAACAGCATCACAGAGCGGATGAATCTTTTCATAAGTCAGGCGATTTAATAAGTTCACATATAGTTATGACATCCCCGGCACCAAAAGGTTTAACAGGACTGTGATGGTGAGCTAAAAACATCAACTCAGACTACCAGATATCAAAATTTTGACTTTTTTCACATTTATTTTGCGAATGCAATAAAATTCCATACCTTTGCGACGAAAACATGCAAAAAATTCATTTTACTATGAGAAAAATTTTATTTCTGTTGCTTTTGGCCTTTGGTGCGCACTACGCATCGGCCAAAGGCTACAACTGCCTGAAAGTTAACCTATCGAACGGAAGCACGGTCACTATCGTACTTTCGGATGACCTGCAGGTCAGCTTCACGGACGACAATCTGGTGGCCAAGGGATCATTAGCCGACGTACAGATTGCCAAAAACGACATCGACACATTCGAGCATGTCTATGATGCGTCGTCGTCGATAAGCGATGCCACAATCGGCGGCACAACGATGAACCAGCAGGGCAACAGCCTGAATTTCAGCAATCTTCCTGTCAACACCACGCTGCGCGTATTCGATACAGGCGGCCGTGAGGTGATGTCCGAAAACGCCTCAGGCGACTTTGAGTTCTCGCTCGACGGCCTGACACCCGGCATCTACATAGTTGTAGTAAACAATCAGTCGTACAAAGTAGTAATCCGCTAATCCGATGAAGAAATTACTGACCAGCTGTGTCCTCACAGCCGCCGCTGCCGGAGTCATATTCGCAGCCTCAGACAAGATACAGATTCTGCAGAACGGATATCTGAACAAGAGCATCGCCGTAGACGAGATAGAAAACATCAGCTATACCAAGAGCGGGAGCGAGGAGGATTTCAGCTCCATGAAGGTCGATTTCAAGAACGGCACATCGACCGTGCTCAACCTGGGCACTCTCGGCAAAATGATATATCACCACTCTATCGGCGACTGCCCGCTTGAGGTAGAGGTGACACCCCGCTATGAGAGCGCACAGCTCAAGATAACGACCGACAGCCCCGACACATACTACCGCATATCGGGCGTGACCGAAAGCCAGCTCACAGAGCTCGGCATCGACGAGAGCATCTGGGGTGAGACCCTCGTGGCGTCAGACATCAGCGAGATCAAAAGTGTGGCCGACTACTATGGGCGCCCCCTGTCGTCGTTCTCGCCGGACGATATCTTCGAGAAAGGCGACCAGCTCCGCGACTGGTTTCCCGGCACCATAATCACGGACAACACACCCATTGTCATAGCAATCTATACCGCCGAGCTTCAGGGTGACGAGGTGGTGCCTACCTGCGAGCCTCTGGTGCTCAGGTTCACCACCCGTAAGCTCGAGATTGCCGATGTGGACTTTGCCATCTCGGCCGACCTGAAATCAAACCGTATCACCGTCAAGGCCGATGCTCCCGAAGGCTACACGGATATGCCATTCTACATCGCCATCTACCCGCAGCATTCTGTCGAGAGCGACGGTATCGAGTCTCTCGTCGCAAGCACTGCACGCAGCCTTGAGAACAACGTCTACAATTATCTCGGGGGCGACTGGGAGCAGGTGGTATATCACGGACATGGCGAGAACACCTTCAACAACCTGTGTCAGGGCGACATCTACTATGCGGCTGTATTCGGCCTCGATTACGGCATCGTCAACACCGTAATCAAGACCCAGGTCTACACAATCCCGGAGAGTGAGGTCACTGACGACTGCACATTCGATGCCACAGCAACCCAGCTCAGCCCCGCCGAATACTCGATCCATGTCGTACCCTCGAACAGCACAACCCGCTATGCCGCGATGCTCATCGAGAGCTCCAGACTCACCGAGGAGTATCCCGCCTCGCTCGCAGTGGCAAAAGAAATACACTACAGGAACTATACCGGCTCTCTCGACTGGGCCGACAGTGAATTCGTTTTCACCGGCGAGCAGACCCTCAACACCCACACAGACCTCCTCGAAGGCAAGTATCTGAATATCGGCACCGAATACAGCGTGCTCATATTCGGTGTAGACGAAGAGGGCACCCGCACGACCGCAATCAAGGAGGTGAGCGTCGTACCACACAAGCAGCAACAGCAAGACCTGTCGTTCGATGTCTCCTTCCATGACTTTGACAACAGCAGCAACTGGACCCATTACCTCAAGGTCGATGTCACTCCCTCGGATCCGGAGGCCAGATACACCGTAGCCTACTACAAGTCGACCAACTCGTCTGTAAACCTCGACCAGACCGACGAGGAGTGGATCAACAACTACGTGCAGGTACAGGGCGAATATCTGGAGCTCCACACCGGGACGCTTGAGAAAACCATGTCGTTCAGCTCGGACTATGACTATGATGTAGGCGGATATGTATTCAAGGACTATATCATGTTCATATTCGGATATGACGGTGAGGCCACATCACCCCTCTATGTCTACCGCATTAACACCGAGACAGGCGAGACCGAGCAGCTCCGCGGTCCTAAGGATGAGGCCACTCTGACATTCGGCATACAGACAGGCGAGATCAATGCCTCAAGCAGCTGGACACACTATCTGCCCGTCACAGTGACACCCTCGGACGACAACGCCAAATATGTGTTCGCATACCTCCCCGCAACCAACAGCGCCGTCAGCCTTGACCGCACCGACCAGGAATGGATAGACAACTACGTCAGCATCCAGGGCGAATACCTGGAGCTCCACGCCGGGACGCTCGAGAAAACCATGTCGTTCAGCTCGAGCTACGACTCGGCTGCCGGTGGATATGTATTCAAGGACTATATCATGTTCGTATTCGGATATGACGGCGAACCCACCTCTCCGCTCTATGTCTACAGAATCAATGCCGAGACAGGCGAGACCGAACAGCTCCGCGGCCCCAAGGATGAAGCCGAAGAACTGACTTTCGGCATCGGGAAGGGCGAGTTCAACGGCTCAAGCAACTGGACACACTACCTGCCCGTCACCGTGACACCCTCGGACGACACCGCCAAATATGTGTTCGGCTATCTCCCCGAGACCAACAGCGCCGTCAGCCTTGACCGCACCGACGAGGAATTCATAGCCAACTACGTCAGCATCCAGGGCGAATACCTGGAGCTCCACACCGGAACCCTTGAGAAAACCATGTCGTTCAGCTCGAGCTACGACTCGGCCGCCGGAGGATATGTGTTCAAGGACTATATCATGTTCATATTCGGATATGACGGCGAGGCCACATCCCCCCTCTACCTCTACCGCATAAACTCCGACAACGGCGACATCACCCCCATCGAACGCCCCTGATTGCCACAGGCATAACACCAATAATGACAGGAGAGTCCGGCACTGCGCCGGACTCTCCTGTCTTATTTCCACATAGCCTAACGGCTTTTCTGTTGGCTGAGTTCCTTGTTTATGCGGTCGATGAAATCGTGGATGCACTGTTTATTTCCATCCGTGAAGAGAATCACGACCGTATCGCCTGTGCCGGATGCCACGTGTACATATAGCAATGATGTCCCGTCCTCGATGAAGATGCGGTCAAATCGCCCGTCCTCATCAGTGCTGTCATAGACCAGCGAGCCTTCAGGGAGAGAGGAGATGAGGGATACTATCTCTTCCCTCGGGGTCGCGTTAGGATGTATCGCCATCTTACCTTCGCCTATGTCGGTGGGGAATCCCATGTCTCCCCCCTGAATATCCAGCACCTCAAAACGCTCGATTGCGGCCACCTTATCAAAAAGCCGGGCGAATGTCATCCCCTCATCGGCCGCATATACGTCCAGGGCCCATGTCATGACAATTATAAAAAGAAACATGGTCTTTCTCATAGCAGATTTTATCGGGATTGGTTAAACTTTATGCGGCAAAGATACGATTTAGAAATAGCATACGCAACTGAAAACATGCCGCTGTATGAGAAAAATGTTGTAACTTTGCCATAAAACAATACAATACACCGATATGATAATCGCAGCTCAGAAACGTAAGAAGAATATCGCCGAATACCTGCTGTATATGTGGCAGGTGGAGGACCTGATACGCGCCAACGGTCTCGACATTGACCGCATCAAGGCAAACGTGATCGACAGGTTTGACCTCACGCCCGACGCCCGGAAGGAGATGGTCGACTGGTATGAGGGACTTATCGACATGATGCGCCGCGAGGGGGTGGAGAAATCGGGTCACCTGCAGATAAACAAGAATGTGCTCATACGCCTCACCGACCTGCATCTCGCGCTGCTCAAAGACCCGAGGTTCCCGCAATATACGGCAGAGTTCTACAAGACGCTGCCATTCATTGTCGAGCTGCGCTCGAAGAGCGGCGAGGCTCCGGCGGGAGAGCTCGAGACCTGTTTCAACGCGCTCTACGGGATGCTGATGCTGCGTCTGAAGGGCAAGGAGATTACCCCCGACACAGCCAACGCCATAACGCAGATAAGCCGCTTCATCTCGACGCTCGCACGCTCGTATCATCTCGACCAGGAGGGAAAGCTCTTCCCCGCCGACGACGCCGAATGAGTCACGATATGCGGAAAAGTGCCAAGGTATACCTGCGCACTTTCCACATTTTTGCACAAAATGCATAAGTATACCTTGCATTTTTAGCATCTGTGTAAGAAATGTATAGGTATACCTTAGCATTTTTACATCACCACAATCCCGGGATGAGGCGCCATATTCATTAAGCAATCACAGTTTTTAGACAAAATTCAGCATTGTTAATAAAAAAACTGCGTTTTTTGTTTGAATTTGTGGCAAAATGCTTAACTTTGCGGTGATTTTAGGTCATCACAGGTAAAAAAGCTGCCGCTATGGCTCATATCCAACCCTCAATCCGCAACGAGGTGATTGAGTTCACCAAGATGCATGGCATCGGCAACGACTACATATATATAGACTGTATGGAGTCGGAGCCCGAGCGCCTCCCCGACCTCGCCCGCGAAATGAGCGACCGCCACTTTGGCGTCGGATGTGACGGGATAGTGCTCATCTGCCCACCGACGCGGCCCGACGCCCACTGCCGCATGAGGATGTTCAACACCGACGGCTCGGAAGGCCGTATGTGCGGCAACGCCTCCCGCTGCATAGCCGCCCTGCTCCACTCTCGCCACCTCATCACCGCAAACCCCATAAACCTTGAAACCCTCTCGGGTATCAAGGTTTTAACGCTTAATAAGGAGGGGGGCGAACTGAAATCGGTGACAGTGGACATGGGTGCGCCCGAGCTTGTGCCGGAGAAGATCCCGGCATTGTATCAAGGGGCACAAATGATTGATGTGCCGATAGATACGGGTGCGGAAACACTGAATGTCACCGCCGTCTCGATGGGCAATCCGCACGGCGTCATATTCGTCGACAGCCTCGACAGAGTGGATTTCGGTCGCCTGGGGCCGCTGATGGAGTGCCATCCGATGTGGCCCGACCGCGCCAACATAGAATTTGCCGAGGTCATTGACCCTACACATATCAAGGTGCGCGTGTGGGAACGTGGCTCGGGCGAGACCCTGGCATGCGGCACGGGGGCTTGCGCAGTGGCAGTGGCCGCGGCCCTGACCGGGCGAGGAGCCGGGAGGGTGACAGTGCAGCTGCGCGGAGGTGACCTCGACATAGAATGGGCCGGGACACCCGACGCACATGTCATGATGACGGGGACCGCCACAGAGGTCTTCACAGGAAAATATATACGTCAGTGATAAACCGGATACGAGATATGTTTGCAATCAACGATAATTTCACCAAGCTCCCCTCGGCATACCTCTTCAGCGAGGTGGCCCGCAGGGTCAGGGCCTACTCCGAGGCCAATCCCGGCGAGGAGATACTGCGTCTGGGTATCGGCGACGTGACACGCCCGCTCTGCCCGGCTGTTGTCGAGGCTCTGCACCGCGGGGTCGACGATGAGGCCGAGACATCCACCTTCCACGGTTACGGCCCCGAGCAAGGACATGAGTTCCTGACCTCACTGATAGCCGAACATGACTATCGCCGACGCGGCATAGCGATGTCTGAAGACGAGATTTTTGTCAGCGACGGCGCAAAGAGCGACACCGGCAACATCGGGGACATCCTCTCGGTGAACAACCGCGTGGCGGTGACAGACCCGGTCTATCCCGTCTACATCGACACCAACGTCATGGCCGGACGTGCCGGAGAGCTGCTTCCGTCCGGGCGCTGGAGCAATATAGAATATCTCCCGGCGGTGGCGGAGAACGGTTTCGTGCCCGAGCTGCCCACAGGGCACCCCGACGTGATATATCTCTGCTATCCCAACAACCCGACAGGCACGACGCTGACGCGCGACGAACTCAAGGTATGGGTTGACTATTGCCGACGTGAGGGTGCGCTGCTCCTCTTCGATGCCGCATACGAGGCATACGTCACACGCCCCGAGGTGCCCCGCTCGATATATGAGATAGATGGTGCGAGGGAAGTCGCTATAGAGTTCCGCAGCTACTCGAAGACAGCCGGATTCACCGGCATGCGTCTCGGATATACCGTGGTGCCCCGCGAGCTCAAGGGGCGCGCTTCTGACGGAAGCCTTGTGGCACTGAATCCGTTGTGGCGCCGCCGGCAGACCACCAAGTTCAACGGCGCGAGCTATCTGAGCCAGCGCGGCGCCGTGGCACTCTACACCCCCGCAGGTGAGGCACAGGTGCGCGAGACTATTGACTATTATCTCGGCAATGCCCGGGTGATACTCGACGGACTGCGCGGCGCGGGCTATGAGTGCTTTGGAGGTGTCGACTCACCATATATCTGGCTCAGGACGCCCGACGGAATAGGCTCGTGGGAGTTTTTCGACCGCCTGCTGCACGGCTGCCGCGTCGTGGGCACCCCAGGGTGCGGTTTTGGCCCCTCGGGCGAGGGTTACCTGCGGCTCACGGCCTTCAACACACGCGAGAACACAGTCAGGGCCGTGGAACGCATCACATCATTATAATCAGACAAAATCTTTCCCTTATATTTCATTACAATTTTCTTTTTTATGTCAAGTTACCGATTCAAAGTTGTTGAGGAAGCCTCAAACCGCAAGCCGGTGCCCGTGGAGATACCCAAGGAGCGTCCCCAGGAGTACTACGCATGCAAGGTGTTCAACCGTGCCAAGATGTTTGAGTACCTTCCCCTCGACGCCTACAAGGCTCTCATCAACGCCATCGACAACAAGGAACCCCTGTCGCGCAAGGTTGCCGACTCTGTGGCAGAAGGCATGAAGCGCTGGGCCATCGACAACGGCGCCCGCCACTACACCCACTGGTTCCAGCCCCTCACCGAGACCACAGCCGAGAAGCACGACGGATTTGTCGAGCATGACGGCAAGGGTGGAATGGTCGAGGAATTCTCAGGCAAGCTGCTGGTGCAGCAGGAGCCGGACGCATCGAGCTTCCCCAACGGCGGAATCCGCAACACCTTCGAGGCCCGCGGCTATTCGGCGTGGGACATCTCGTCGCCCGCATTCATCATCGACAACACCCTGTGCATCCCCACCATCTTCATCTCGTACACGGGCGAGTCGCTTGACTATAAGACACCTCTGCTCCGCGCCCTTACCGCCGTCGACAAGGCCGGTACTGCCGTGGCACGCTACTTCGACCCCGAGGTCAAGCACGTCATCTCCAACCTGGGCTGGGAGCAGGAATATTTCCTCGTCGACGAGGCCCTCTACGCAGCCCGTCCCGACCTCGCGCTGACAGGCCGCACGCTGATGGGTCATGAGTCGGCCAAGAACCAGCAGCTCGAAGACCACTATTTCGGCGCCATCCCCAAACGTGTCGAGGCCTTCATGCTCGACCTCGAGATCGAGGCCCACAAGCTGGGAATACCCTGCAAGACTCGCCACAACGAGGTTGCCCCCAACCAGTTCGAGCTTGCACCTATCTTTGAGGAGACCAACCTGGCCAACGACCACAACATGCTCATCATGTCTGTGATGAACGAGGTGGCCCGTCGCCATAATTTCCGCGTACTGCTGCACGAGAAGCCCTTCGCAGGCATCAACGGCTCGGGCAAGCACAACAACTGGAGCCTCGGCACCGACACCGGCACTCTGCTCTTCTCGCCCGGCAAGACACCTCGCGAGAACCTGCGCTTCATCACCTTCATAGCCAACGTGATGGCTGCCGTACACCGCCACAACGCCCTGCTCAAGGCATCAATCATGTCGGCCACCAACTGCCACCGTCTCGGCGCCAACGAGGCACCCCCCGCAATCATCTCTATCTTTGCCGGAAGCCAGCTCAGCGAGATCCTCAACAAAATCAAGAATTCTGACAAGGACGAGCTCATCGCAATGGCTGGCAAGGAGGAGCTTAATCTCGGCGTGGCCCAGATACCCGACCTGATGATTGACTCGACCGACCGCAACCGCACGTCGCCCTTCGCGTTCACCGGCAACCGTTTCGAGTTCCGCGCCGTGGGTTCGAGCGCAAACTGCGCATCGGCCATGATTGCCCTCAACGCCGCCGTGGCCGAACAGCTCGCAGACTTCAAGAACAAGGTCGACTCGCGCCTGGCCGCCGGCGAAGGTCTCGACCACGCGCTGCTCGCCGAAGTCAAGGCACTGCTGCTCTACTCAGAGCCCATCCACTTTGACGGCAACGGATACTCTGACGAGTGGAAAGAGGAGGCCGCACGCCGCGGTCTGGACTGCGAGACCAATCCGGCCCTCATCTTCGACGCCTACCTGCGTCCCTCGTCAATCGAGATGTTCCGCAAGACAGGTGTGATGAACCATGTCGAGCTCGAGGCCCGCAACGAGGTGAAATGGGAGATGTACACAAAGAAGATCCAGATTGAGGCACGTGTGCTCGGCGACCTGGCCATCAACCACATCATCCCCGTGGCCACACGCTATCTGTCGATACTGCTCGACAATATGGTCAAGATACGTCAGCTCTTCCCCGGCGAGAAGGGTGAGAAGCTCTCCGAGCAGGACACCATCACCGTCGAGAAGATTATGAACCACTGCTCGGCTATCAAGAGCGAGGTGGCACGCATGGTCAACGCCCGCAAGGACGCCAACAAGATCGAGAACGAACGCGACAAGGCCATAGCCTACTCGCTCAACGTGGCTCCCTGTCTGGAGACCGTGCGCTATCACATCGACAAGCTCGAGCTGCTTGTCGACAATGAGATGTGGCCTCTCCCCAAATACAGAGAGCTGCTCTTCATACGCTAAGACAGACACTATATCCAATACTGCCCTGCGGATGCAGGGCCCTGTCTCAATAGCCCCGGGGCTTGCCCCGGGGTATATGGCCATAAATAAAGATGCGGCACCACACGGGGGTCGAGGCACCACACAAGTGCCCGGACTCCCTGCGGGAGCCCGATAAAATCATTTGCCATTCTTCCCCGGGGCAAGCCCCGCATCCGCGGGGCTATCCGTCAGTCATGGCATGCCAACATTCTAACCCCTATTGATGGAAAAACTCTGGAACCGCAACTATTGCCGGGCGATGCTCGGCAATTTCATGCTATTTTTCTCATTCTATCTCCTCACCCCACTGCTGCCTATCTATCTCGACGCCCAGTTTCATGCCGACAAGGACATGATCGGTCTGGTGCTGTCGGGATATGTTGTCGCAGCCCTCATCGTCAGGCCGTTCAGCGGATTCATCGTCGACTCGTTCGACCGCCGCAAGGTGCTGATGTTCTGTTTCTTCGCTTTCTTCATCTGCTTCACGGGCTATATCGGCGCCGGCACGCTGCTGATGTTCGCACTTGTGCGCACCATACACGGACTGCCGTTCGGAGCCACGACAGTGGCCAACTCAACGGTTGCCATCGATACCCTCCCCTCGTCACGGCGCAACGAGGGGATAGGCTTCTACGGCCTCTCCAACAACCTGGCCATGGCCATAGCACCGTCGGCCGGAATATGGGTCTACGGGCTCACGGACAATTTCACGCTGCTGTTCTGGATATCGCTTGTGGTGGCGTTTGCCGGATTCTATTGCGCCTCGTCCATCAGGCTTCCCAAGCGTCCCCGTGTCGAGGGACGCCCACACCTCAGTATGGACCATTTCTTCCTGACACGCGCATGGCTCATGGCCATCAACATAGCCCTTTTCGGCCTCTGCTGGGGCGTGATGAGCAACTATGTCGCCATCTACGGCAAGGAACGCCTCGGCATCACCGACGGCACGGGAGTCTTCTTCGCCCTCCTCTCGACCGGACTCTTCGTCTCGCGCCTCTATGGCAGCAAGTCGCTGCGCAAGGGGCGCCTCACAGAGAATGCCCTTGAGGGAGCCTCGATAAGCGCCGTCGGTTTCACGCTTTTCGCCCTCGTCCATCAGCCCTGGGCATTCTACCTCTCGGCCCCGCTCATCGGACTTGGCAACGGACGCATGTTCCCGGCCTTCCTCAACATGTTCATATCGGTGGCGCGCCACGACCAGAGGGGCACCGCCAACTCGTCAATACTCACCTCGTGGGATGTCGGCATGGGCCTCGGAATCCTCGCCGGAGGTATTCTCGTTGAATACGCCGGCTACAGCGCCGCGTTCTGGTTCACAGCAGCATCGCAGATTACGGGCACACTGTTGCTGCTGTTCTTCACCCGCGATTTCTTCAAGGCCCGCAAACTCGAATAAAAAACTAAAATTATATACCATGTTGCTCTCGAACACATCCATCATCGCCGTGGCCGTCGCCATCGGCATCATCGTAGCCGCAGTTATCCGCCTCATCAGGCGCAAAGGCTCCATAATTTCATCTGCCGTCCTTGCCCTGCTCCTTTCTGCGGCAGCATACGCCATACTCATATTTACAATCCCTGAGGTCGTATATCTCGGCCCGCGCGAACGCCACACTGCATATCGCGCCCCGTTCGGATATACCGATCCGGCAGGCGAGAGACACGACCTGATGATTGGAGGAAAATATATCTACAACTCACTTGACGAGGATGCCATAATCTATCCCGTCATATACGGAGAGAATGATGGCCGGGATGTGCCTGCAGTGATTCCGGCCGAGGAGCTGACGGAGGTCACCGCCCTCCCCGACCGATATTTCACCAATCCCGACAAATCGGTCGAGTCGCACGCCTCGTCAAAGACTGTCTGGTACATCGACACCCCACGCAAGATGTACGAGCGCCGCGGCATGGAGATGCCCGACCTCTGACATCACAATTCACTGTATTCGGCGGTAGCGTCGAATGAGGGGCACGCCTTCGGGGCGAAATCACGGTGTGAGTGTATGGTGGCAGCGGGAAACTGCTTGCGCAAAGCTCTCAGCAGGGCGACAAGCGCGCTCTTCTGTGCCGGGGTGCGCGTGTCGAGGGGCGAGCCGTCAGCGGCTGTCCCCCCTACATAGCAGACCCCGATTGATGTTGCGTTATAGCCGAGGCAGTGGGCACCCTGACGCCCGACAGGACGCCCCTGATGGACGCTGCCGTCAAGATAGACGACATAATGATAGCCTATACAGGCAAATCCTCTCTGGCGGTGCCAACGGTCGATGTCGGCCACGGTGACCTCGCGTCCGGCGGGAGTCGCCGTGCAATGCACGATAATGCGGGAAATCTTTCTCATGACTCTTTTTTCCCGCAAAATTACACCCGCATCCCAGCCTCCGGGAGGCGATAATGCCGTTCAACCGCAGAATTCCTCGACAAAAGGCAGATAGTTGCCGCGTGGATTGTGACGGTGGCCTGAGTTGTGATCCTCTATTATGGCGAACGCGATACGGCGGTATCTGTCACGGAACTCATCTTCGGCAAGCACCTCGCGGAAGAGCCGGGCGACATGTGCCGGAGGATTACAGAATGCCCCACACCCGAAAGCACCAAGTACAAGAGCGTCATGGCCGTTGTCAAGCCCGATGCGAAGGATGGTGCGTATCTTGTTCCTGACCCCTTCAATCAATTCCGGCACAATGATATTCTCGGAGGTAAGCTTAGGTCGGTTCATAGCGGCGACACTGATGACCGACACCCGGTACGGGGTTGCAAGGAGCGGATAACCGTCGCTCTCGAGTCCTCTGAAGACAGTGATTCCGGGTGTATAGACCCCACCGAAATTCCTGTCCATCGGGTATTGACGGGATGACTTTGCGACACCATAGTCAAACGCATATGGCGCGAACTGATAGAGCGACCTGAACAGATTACTGCGCCTGAAGAGATTCTCCTCCTGGGCACCCGCACCAGAAAGCACACCACCTCCGGGTGTGGTGCGGTTGGCCATGTTGAGTACGGCGGGATTGTACCCCTCTCCGGCCATCCGTCGTGCAGCCAGAAGGCAATCGCAGTCAACGACCTCGACCACAGTGCCTTCCGGCCTGATAGGGGCAGTACCAACACTGAACTCCTTGTCATAGAATTTAGTTCCTACCCTCATCCTGAGGTCCGATTCTTGGTCAAAGCGATATGCCGCGCCGTCAGTGTCATATCCGCCCTCAAGCACCGATGCCACGGTGTGGGCGAACACACGCCTGCGCATGGACCTGAGTCGGTCTGTCTCACCACGCTTGCGGGCCGCATCAAAGTCCACAGCCCAACGCGAGGCGTCCCAACGGTCGACCGTCAGATATGGATAGTATGGCACCCCATCCATGTCTATATCGCAAAAGAGGGAAAAATCGAGTATTGAGCCGACATATCTCCATGTGTCAGTCTCGCACTCCATACGCAACATGACATAGGCAAGTGCCCCGTCAATATCCCTTGTGGCACACGACCTGAGATAACCATTGGTAAACTGCTCGGCAATATAGAACTGTCCCTGATAGGTGGCCATACGTTGTCCGTGAGCATAGAAGAGGTTGCCACCCATACCATCAATATTGGAAGAGGGAATATCTGTGACCCTAAGCCGGGCGGTAGCGCGGCGCATGAGTAGTGACTCGCGGTCTATGTGTGCGAAATCACGGAGAAGCCTGTCGACGACAGCCTTCGGCATCGCATCCACAGGGATGCGTCCTATGAATGAGCGCGGATGATAGTGGAATTCATAGAATCCCTCAATCCTGACAACCCAGAGGTTGTCCGTGATATAGATGTCAAAGTCATCGGCCTTGTCAAGACGCGAGTACAGCGGAGCAGTGCAGTTTCTCATAATATGTGCATCAAAGGTATTACTTATGCCAGAAGGAGGGGGTGAAGAGGAGGAGGACGGTGAAGAGTTCGAGACGGCCCGTGAGCATGATGAACGAGAGGAGCCATTTGCCTGCGTCGGGGACGATGGCGAATGTGCCACCATAGCCGGTGACACCTGCCGAGAGACCGGTATTGGATATGCATGTGAATGCCGAGAAGAACGAGTCTATCAGCGGCATACCCATGGCGGTGAGGGCTATGCCTCCGACAAGGATGATGAGTACGTAGAGGCAGAGGAAAGCTATGACCTTTGACACGGTGTCATGAGGTATGACCTTGCCGTTGACCCTGACGGTGAGTATGTTATTCGGGTGGATGCACCGCTCTATCTCGTTGCGGCAGTTCTTGAGCATGTAGATGAGACGGTCGAGCTTGGCACCGCCGCTGGTTGACCCGGCACATGCCCCGAAGAACATGAGCACGAAGGTGACAGCGAGCACGAAAGTGCCCCAGGTGCCGAAATCGGCAACCTCGAATCCCGTAGACGACATCATGGAGATGATCTGGAACAGAGGGTCGAGCGTGACAGACTTAATGCCCGTGTAGCTACCGACATAGAGTATATTGGCCACAAAAAGGACATAGACACCGAGTATCATCCATATATACAGCCTGAAGACATCATTGTTCCACACGGCGCGGAACTCGCGGTGTACGGCACGGTATATGAGCGTGAAACTCACGCCCCCGAGAAACATGAAGATGGTGACTACGGCCTCGATATAGTCGGAGTTCCAGAGCGAGAGCCCCGAGTCGGAGGTGGCGAATCCGCCCGTCGACATCACGGCGAGCGAATAGCAGAGAGCGTCAAAACCCTCCATCGGCCCGAGATAGAGCAGCCCGAAGAGGACAAGGGTCAGGACGGTGTATATGAGCCATAGGCTCTTGGCGGTCTGCGAGATGCGCGGGCGCAGCTTGTCGTGGGTAATACCCGTGACCTCGGCATTGAACATCTGCATTCCTCCCGACGAGTTGAGCATCGGGACGACTGCAAGGGTGAAGAGGATGATTCCCATACCCCCTATCCACTGCATCAGCGAGCGCCACAGCATCGCGCCGTGGCTGAGATGGTCTACGGAGACCATGATGGTAGCTCCGGTAGTGGTGAAGCCAGACATGGCTTCGAAGAAGGCGTCAGAGACCGACAGCGGCTCACGGTCCATGAGCATGAATGGTATCATGCCGAACAATGAGAACACAATCCACACCATTGCCGTGAGCAGGAATCCCTCGCGCTTGCCCATCGACGAGGTGGAAGGGCGTATGAACGACAGCCCGGAGCCTACAGCGATGGTGAATCCGGCGGTAAACAGGAAATCGAGCCAGTCGGCCTCATGATAGATGAGACAGGTGACGAACGGCACCAGCAGGAACACCCCCTCGATGATGAGGAGGAGACCGATGACCCTCAGCAGCACAGGCATGTTGATGGTGGGCATCGAACGTCGCAGGTCGCGGACACGGTTTCTCATGAGAAGAGGCGTTCTACTTTGTGAATGACTCCGCTGAGCGTGAACACCACAACCCTGTCGCCCGGACGGATGAGCGTGTTACCCCCGACAAGATGTCCCACCCCGTCGCGGATGAGTCCGGCGATGGTCATGTCTCTCGACAGGTGCAGGTCCTTGACCGGGGCACGGGTTATCTTTGAACCCTCTTTGGCCTCGATCTCCGCCACCTCGGCATCGGCCATGGCAAGACATTTTGACGAGGATGTGTCGCGGTCGAGCATCATCTGGAAGATGCGCGACGATGCAAGCAATTTCTTGTTGATGACCGTGCCGATGTTCAGCCCTTCGGCCTCGGAGATGAACTGCAGGTTCTCGACCTCGGCTATGGTCTTGGTGACCCCGAATTCCTTGGCCGTCAGACATGTGAGGATATTGCTCTCGCTCGACTCGGATATGGCGATGAAGGCGTCGGTATCAGATATTCCGGCATCGCGCAACACGTCTGTGTCGCGGGCGTCGGCATTGATTATCAGGGCGTCGGCACATCTCTCAGACAGCTTGATGCAGGTATCGCGGTCGGGATCTATTATCTTGAAGCGGAACTTGTCTCCGGCCATGCGGCAGAGCTGGATGGCGATGCGGCTGCCACCCATCACGATGACATCGCGTATCGAACGCTTGACCTTGCCGCACAGGCCGACCAGGACGTCGACGTGCTCGCGGGTGGTCATGAAATACACGATGTCGTTTGGCTCCAGACGGTCGTCACCACCGGGGATGATGGTTTCGTTGTGACGCTTGATGGCGGCGACGTGAAAGTCGTGCGAGGTGCGCCCGAGCTCCTTGAGCTGCATGTTTATCAGCGGGGCACCGTCGCGGAGCTTGACACCGACAAGTATCAGCTGTCCCTCGTGGAGTTCGAACCAGTGGCGCGCCCAGTTGTGATTGAGGGCGGTGATTATCTCGAGGGCCGCGAGATATTCGGGGTAGATCACGTCATCGGCCCCTATCGAGGTGAAGAAGGCCCTGTTGGCCGGATCCTTGAATTCGTAGTTGTCTATGCGGGCCACAGTCTTCGCGGCACCGAGGCTTTTGGCTATGGCACACGCCACTACATTGCGCGTCTCAAACGGTGTCACGGCAATGAACAGGTCGCACTGCTCGACACCGGCCGCCCGCAGGTCGCGGAATGATGTCGGCCTTCCCTGGACGGTGAGCAGGTTATAGTTGGCATCGAGCACCGCAAGTTTCTCGCGGTCCTCGTCGAGCACGGTGATGTCCTGTTCCTCGCGCGAGAGGAGCTTGGCCAGATGGCTTCCCACCTCGCCGCAGCCGGCTATGAGAATTCTCATCGGACGGGTGTTTTTAGATTTCGGATGGCATTGAATATCCCTTCGGCATCAAATCCGCACAGATGGTGAAGTTCTGCGGGCTTACCCTGGGGTATGAAGCGGTCGGGAACACCGAGCCGTGTGACGGGAAGCGACACTCCGGCCGAGGCAAACCACTCGAGCACAGCCGAACCGAGGCCACCGTCGACAGTGCCGTCCTCGACAGTGATGACCGGGGCTCCCGTCGCGGCTACCTGCTCGAGAATGGTGGCGTCGATAGGCTTGAGATATATCATGTCATAGACGGCCACATCAAGACCAAGCTCCTTGCGGGCACGCCCGGCGGCCTCAAGGGCATAGTCGGCCACCGGGCCGATGGTGAGTATGACGGCATCGCCCCCACCCGGACGCAGACACTCGCCACGTCCCACCTCGGCGGGTACGCGGGTATCGCCCGGAACGCTCTTGGCCGAACCGCGTGGATAACGTATGGCAAACGGGCCCGGGAAAGTCAGGGCCGTGTACATGAGACGGCGCAGCATGTCGCCATTGCGCGGAGCCGAGACGGTCATGCCGGGAATGGAGCGGAGATAGGCAAGGTCGAATACGCCATGATGCGTGGGGCCGTCCTCGCCCACCAGTCCGGCACGGTCGAGGCATAGCACGACGGGGAGTCCGGCTATGGCCACATCATGGATTATGTGCGAGTAGGCTCTCTGGAGGAAGGACGAGTATATCGCCACATAAGGCTTCAGGCCATCCTTGGCCATGCCTCCGGCAAAGGTAACGGCATGACCCTCAGAGATGCCCACATCGAACGTGCGTTCGGGGAAGGCCTTCTGCATAAGCGACATCGACGTACCCGAGAGCATTGCGGCTGTGACTCCGACAACCTCGGGGTGCTCGCGGGCTATCTCGACAAGTGTCTCGCCGAATATCTGCTGGTATTTGGGCGGCTTTGTCGGGTCACCCTTGGGCCTCTCTCCCGTGGCCGGGTCGAAGGGACCGGGGGCGTGCCATGTCGAGGGATCGGCCTCGGCGGGCGCATAGCCCTTGCCCTTGACAGTGCAGAGATGCAGTATGCGCGGCCCGCTGAAATCCTTGATATCCTGGAGCACACGCACCAGTGTCTTGATGTCATGGCCGTCAAAGGGGCCGAAATAACGTATGTTGAGCCCCTCGAATATGTTCTGCTCGCTCGATATGAGCGACTTTAGCGAGTTGTTGAAACGCATTATCCGTCCCTTGCCATTGTCGTTGACCAGACGGAGCTTGCGCAACAGGCGGGCCACCTTGTAGCGCAGGTTGTTATATGCGCGCGACGACGTGAGATGTGCCAGATAGGAGTTGAGCGAGCCTACCGGGCGGTCTATCGACATGTCGTTGTCGTTGAGGATGATGAGCAGGTCGGCGTTGGCGTTGGCGGCATTGTTCAGTCCCTCGAAGGCAAGTCCACCCGAGATTGAGGCATCCCCGATGACGGCCACGACATTGCGCCGGGGCTCATCCTTGTGCAGCTTGGCGGCGACAGCCATGCCGAGCGCGGCAGAGATAGAGTTTGAGGCGTGTCCGGCGGTAAAGGTATCGTACTCGCTCTCCTTCGGCGACGGGAAGCCGGACAGCCCCCCGAGGGTGCGGTTGGTGTGAAACCTCTCGCGACGCCCAGTGAGCAGCTTGTGGCCGTAAGCCTGATGTCCGACATCCCACACGATACGGTCGTAGGGGGTATCGAACACATAGTGCAGGGCCACCGTGAGCTCGACAGCCCCCATCGACGAGGCAAAATGTCCCGGATGCTTGGAAAGAGAGTCTATAAGGAACGAGCGCAGCTCGGAGCACACCTGCGGGAGCTCGCCCAGCGGGAGTCTCCGCAGGTCGGCGGGCGTGGAGATGGTCTCCAGCAGCGGATAGCTGTGCTCGTGGCTATTGCCTGTTGTTTCCTTTACCATTCTTGATATATTTCTTGTAGAGGGGCACCCAGACCACAATCCCGGAGACTGTTATCATGAACAGCGTCCACAACGTCAGCGGCTGCGACGC